>Ga0209302_10000332_pt1 | contig 28880 bp, 30 predicted proteins | sample ArcOceMetagenome_2_FD_187445 | JGI IMG/M metagenome (GOLD analysis project Ga0209302, IMG submission 187445) | Marine eukaryotic phytoplankton communities from Arctic Ocean - Arctic Ocean ARC135M Metagenome (SPAdes) (version 2) | ecosystem: Environmental > Aquatic > Marine > Oceanic | place... | reverse complement strand
TTTATTTTTTTCCTGAAACAATTCTCTAAAGCTTTAGAGATTCTTTAGAGATTTTATTTTTTTATTTTTTTCTTGAAACAATTCTCTAAAGCTTTAGAGATTCTTTAGAGATTTTATTTTTTTCTTGAAACAATTCTCTAAAGCTTTAGAGATTCTTTGACTTTTATTTTTTTATTTTTTTCTTGAAACAATTCTCTAAAGCTTTAGAGATTCTTTATAGATTTTTATTTTTTTATTTGTGCCATGATGTTCGTGGATGAAAAGTGTAATTTTGTCTTTTATCCATTTGTCTTTGTAGTTTTTCTTTAATATTGTCCGGTATTTTTGTATATTTAAGCGTATTTTATGTTTTATGAATGGGGTGTTGTTTTTCAGGTATGGACGACAAATTGAAACCATTATTAACAATCCCGGACATTCCCGAATATGTGTTTGTTCCGGATACTTCAGAACATGTTGTTGTTCCTGACGACTCCAACGATGTAATGTGGTGTAAATCGGACAATAATATTGTTTGAAATTGTAAAAAATTACCCTATTTAAGTTTGGTCCAGCGTTCCAAATGTTTCAGACACATGTTGTACCAAGTACATTTTTCGTGTCTGAGCCTGGAAAGCGAAAATCTTCCGCGCCGTCTACTAACGATAAAAAGAAGCAACAAAAGAAAACTTCATCACTTCAACAACATTTACGTAATATAGGGGATATATTGAATACTATATCCAGAAAAGTGTCAGATGTATGGGACGATGACGAACTCGAATTGATAAGTACTGTTCAAACCCTATTACAAGAAGCTATCAATACCAATCTCACTGATAATTTATCTATAATTGCAACTATTATTACTGAATTTAATTTAGACGGTGTTGATATAAGTGAACACGTTTCCAAAATACTGGCTCTGTTGAACGGTCCTCTTCCAAGCCAAATTGGAGATACAGTAGAGCCGGTTGTAAAGGAATCCTCTGAGGACGAAGAGGATTCTTCTGAGGACGAATCCTCAGAAGAATCTGAAACGACAAAAAAGGTAGAGATGGTAGTTTCCTCTGACGACGAATCGGTTGAGGGTGTAGGAGAAATGAAAAGTGAGTCTACATCGACATATCGCGAACGCAGTCAACCGCTAAAAGTGGGCTCTAGAGTTTTGGTAACGTTAATCGAACCCGCTGGAAAGAAATCAAAACTGACTCGACTTTTACGCGACGGCCCGCGCGAACTCATTTTGTCGGGTATTGGGAACGGTACCTATGGGTTTGTAGTGAGTGAGAAAGGTGTAAAATCGATATCTAGGGACATCGAAATTGATAGGGTCCATGTTGAACATATTGTGGGTGTTTCACATCCAACAGCATTGGCAGATAGGATGCTTATAGAGATGCGATGGGGTGACGACCCTGTCTATTACCCAATACGTTACGTTGAAATAGGAGACAATAGATACGCAATAGAAGATTTATCTGACCCTACAGAGGACCAGATTTACGAGATTAGTGAAGAGTGGCAGTATCCAACCTATCCACAATTTGGATATGGCGATAGTATCCGTGTTTGGGATGACGACGAGTTCCACACTGCCGATGTTATGGATTTGGTCGACGATGACCATAGTTATATTTGTGAATGGAATCCTGCCCGTTCGGGGAGGGCGCACCAGCAATTTCCCTTGGATGTCTGGTATCAGCGAGCTGATGCAGTAGTAGAAGCTTCGACGGTGAGTGTCAGTAGTGATGAAGAGGTTGATTTGTTGGACGATGAGGATGAGGAGGCCGCTTATGTCGAACAGGAAGATGTGACGTTTCATGGCAAAGAGTACAAAATTGCGTCTGTGATTGAAACAGAGGAAGGTTGGAAATATACCATTATTGATGAGGATGGTAAAACATCAACGGTCACTGAGGATGATTTGGATAACCAATGGAATCCTTCTTTTGCTATCACTGATACGGTTGAAGAGACTGTTATGTATATGGGAGAGGTTGTTACTATTATTGCGTTCGATTACACGAATCGCAAATATGTGATAACAAATGAGTCATCGAAAGTAACAGAAGTGGACGAAAGGGAATTGTCCTATGTGGACGGCCTCGTTTATTCGACGGGTACCGTTGTGTTTTACAATTTTGGATATTATACTATCATCGGTGAAAATCATGCGCGTCATGGGTATGAGTTGATATCCGAGGATGGGGTGGTGGTGGATTTTGTATCTGAGGACGATTTGGAAAATTGGGTGTTGTATATTGACAAAAACAAGAATCCTGCCATTTACCATGTAGTTCGACGCTTTGAAAAGTCTGTGAAACGCAAAGGTGGTAGTGTTAAAAAGTCTTTTTACGGTACAGTTGATATTTCTGGAAAAAAGAAGAATATAATGTCATCTCAAGTTAATGAGCAACGTGACGCCCAGGGTTTTTTCGACGATGCGGTCCATGACAATGATGGGATGGAAGAGCGAATTATTTTTAAGGTCGGACAGTCTGTCCTCATTTATGGTGTTGATTCAGACCTGGTTGGGACGGTCACCAAACACAATGAAAATAGCAATATCGACAAAGAAACCTATGACATATCGGTTGGCGGCATTGTTTCCACCTATTCTGTTGGTACATTCGGCCTCATTGAATCGGAAAACGAAGACGAAGCGGAAATAGGGGATACGAAAGAGGAGGATGGTGTAATTTGGGTTGTGACTGGGTTTAAAGACGGTAAAAACATTTGGGAAACCATCGACGATGACGAGGATGACGACGATGATGACGACGATGACGATGACGATGGCGTATCTACCGATGCTGAATTTCAACCCGATGTCTATGTCCAGATGGGCGAGTCTTCTGAAGTTTACGTCGTCGTTTCCAGTGTTGCCAATATGTATGTGCTTCAATCATCCTGGGATGACGACGCACCAGAGCTTACTGACATCGACGTGTCCAATATTCGTGTCTATGAACCTGTTTTCGAGAAAGATGTCAAAGTTTCCTATAATGGGAGTCTCCAATTGATTGTAGAGGTGCACGATGATGGGCATTATATATTGGGAAATGGTGAAGAGGTTACTGAGGATGAGTTGTCTGAATATGTGGATATTTTGATAAATGGTACTGTTGTCCGTATTCGCGGTAGTAAAGAAGTGTATCGAGTGAAGGACCATCAATCCAGTGGTGTTTACGTTCTCGAAAATATGTTTGACAAATCTGAAAAAATAGAAGTAGATGAAGACGTTGATGTACATGTTGAGCCTGAATATGAAAAGGACGAGTATGTTCAGATTGAAGGTGAGGAATATCCTTGTCGGGTGAAATCATTTAACAAAAAAAATTGGACTTACAAATTAGTGGGCCATTCCCGTCAATTCCGAGAATCTGAACTTGCCCCACCGTCAAAAGACGCCGAATACGAGAAAGGTGACAGAGTTGTACTTGATGGTGTTGTTTATAAAATAAAAAAAGTTGTTCTCGAGCGCGGTTCATACGTGTTGGAGAACGATGTCGAGGTGAAAGAAGAATTATTGGAGGACGCGGATGAGGAGGAAGAGGATTAAACTATAAATAAACGATATTTTTAAATAAATGCATATTGTAACTATTGTAGGAAACCGATATTCCGGTAAATCTGCATTGTGTGAACAGTGGACAGGGGCCAAATTTACCCAGTCTTATGTAACTACCCTACAATTGACGCGCTACCATCTACCATTAATGATATTACACGATACACCTTCTATTGAAAGGCTTATTGCTGATGATTGTTATGTTTATTCTGATTTAATGGTTTTAATGGCTAACGAAGACAACGTTCCTGATAATTGGTATAACGATATATCTTCCAGTTATCCTACTGTTCCTTGGATATTAATTTTGAATGGCGCTGGACACTTTAAAAGGCGGCGACGATGGGCCCTTCATAGGGACATCCGCGTTTTCCAATTGGATTTAAGTACGGATTTTAACGTTTCTGAGACGTTGGTCAAACTGCGCGAGTATTTGGACGAATTGCCCTCCGACAGTCTTGAATTGTCTAATATGACCGAGTATATGTTCCAATTCATTCCATCGACTTGTTGATGATATGATTCAGGGACGGCAATTCATCGATTGCCACTACTGAATCAAAATAGGCGCCATTGTTTGTGTTTATCCTTTCTTGTAAAAGGAGAGGTACTTTCTCGAATTCTTCTTGTAGTAATTGAAACGAGCCGGTATTAATTTCAATGTTTACCAACCAGTTTTGTAACCTAAAAATGGACGCACCATAGTGTGCATCGTCCCAAAGGGTATTGGATGAATATAAATACCGAAGACCATCAGCCAATTTGAGGGCATGTTCTGCTTCTGGTGTTTTCCAATGCATCCACGACAGAGAAGATGACGTAAGTGCGCGTGTTGCGATTGTGGACATCGTCTTGCTGTTTGTTGATTTCATTATCCCAACACATTGTAAGCAAAGGTGTTGAAAACTTTGCAGCAGGTGTTTCTGAGAAAGATGCCATGCCTCTCGTGTAATTTTGTGATTCATATGTGGCAATTTCCATTTCCATTGTCTTGTGAGTAAAAGTGTTTTTGAAAAAACGTTCTCTGCTTTCTTGAATGATTTGTTTGCTTCTTTAAATTGGTTTATTAGTAGATGAGTTCGAGCTTGTTGCGTGTATACCTGAGCAAGTGCGACTGACGGAACAATGGCTTCGAATATCCAACAGGAAGAGTGGCAAGTTTCGTGGTCAATAACCCATGTAAAACGTGGTTGTTGTAACAGTATGGTCGAGCCCGATATATGGTCTATTGTATTATATATATGATTACAATATTGTTCTAAATGCTGTTTTAAAAGTGGTTGGTCTTCTTTTTGGTCCAGTAGTTGTTGTATGGACATTCTTTGCCTTGTCAATGAGACTGAATCTGTAAAGGTATGGTCTAAATATTTCTCAAATTCAATGGGGCCTCTTATGTGAATATCCATTTTATTAATTTAGACCACCTTTAAATATAGTTTTTTTCCATATAAATGACACATGTGTGTATTTCGAAATATAAAAGACGATTTGACCAAAAATGTCTAAAAGACGTCGATTAAATCAGTCCACTACTATTTTCGACCCTGTCCATCGTGAATATGAGTTGGGTCCTGAAATAATCGATATCATTAACAAACAGAAATTCCAACGTCTGCGACGTTTACGTCAACTGGCCACGTCGCATTGGGTTTGGCTTGGTGCTACCCACACGCGTTTTGAACATTCTATCTCTGTTGCTTACCTGGCTGGTCATATGACCAAAAATTTACAATATAAACAGCCTGAATTAAACATTACCGAACGTCAGATTGTATTGGTCCAATTGGCTGGATTGTTGCATGATGTTGGTCATGGTCCCTTTTCACATCTGTTTGACGATGTGTTTTTAAGCGACAGTACGTCTCCTATGGCCCACCACGAACAACGTTCCGTCGCTATTGTCAGTTTATTATTAGAGGAATCTGATTTTGATTACTCGGCGGAAGAAGTGGCCTTTGTACAATCCCTCATTGCACCTTCCAAGGGTCAGCAGGGTTTTTTATATCATATCGTGGCCAATCAGGTCAATCATCTCGATGTAGACAAGATGGAATATATTAAACGAGACGCGAGAGCTTGTGGACTCTCACAGGGTGGGTTTGATACGGACACTATGCGTATTATTAACGCGGCGCGTGTTATTGATGGTCATATTTGTTATCATCATAAAGTCTATGAAGATATTTATAATCTTTTTCAGACGCGTTACCGGTTACATACGACTGTGTATCGCCACCCAGCCGTGGTGTCGATACACTACATGGTCTCTGATGCCTTGCGTTTTAGCGGCATCCCTTTGGAAAAATCCATCGACGACATTGAAACGTTTTGTATGTATGACGATTCAGTTTTAGACAGTCTTCGGTTTTCCACCCATCAGAAAAAAAGCAGAGACATTATACGTAGAATCGACGAGCGTCGCCTCTATAAAGTAGTAGATACGCATAAAAATGCGAAACCCTGGGACAAAACACCAACACCAGAGGCATTGGTTTTATTGGAACCCAACCTCCCGATAGAGACCTTGATAGTGGATTATTCCTGTGTTGGGTTTATCGGGAAGGCGGACGGTCACCCCATGGACCAATTACGTTTTTACAATTCTCAAAAACCGGATAAATCTTTTGCACTGAAGCGTCGTTCAGTGTCCACCCTCTTAACACCTCGTTACTGTGAGTATTGGACTAGAATTATTGTAAGAGATGCTGAGCATCTGGATTTGGCTGCGAATGCTTGGTCCATGTGGAAGGGGAGTATTTAGGAACTATGTAATATTAAAATATGAATCAAAAACGTTATAAATGTACTATGATAGGGGATTATTGCGTAGGAAAAACATCTATTTTAAACGCATATCTTGGGAAATCAATTGAAAATGTACAGTCAACTCTTGGGATTGATTTTTTTACTAAATCTGTTCTTGTCAAAGGAGAGATAGTGATGATGACATTGTGGGATACTGCGGGGGCGGAAAGGTTTCATTCTCTCACAGATTCTTATCTAAGAGATTCAAACATTGTTATTATTGTCTATGATTTGACACAGTCGACGTCTAATTTATCCTATTGGATGCGTCGGGTGGAACAGCACCGTCCACAAACTGTGGGTATTTTGGGCAATAAAAACGACTTGACGACTCAATACTCTGAAGATTTGCAGGACATATTATTTCCATGGACACGTCAAAAATGGAACATCATACATGGGCACTGTAGTAGTCGGGAAGCAACTTCGGTCAAAACCTTCTTTAAAAGGTGTCTACTGTCAATGGTCAAAGAGGACATTAAATTAGATGAATCATTTGAAATTGACACTTCTGTGGTGAAAGGATTCAAAAATAGAACATGTTGCTCTTAATCCAACATTTTAATTGAAATAGTGTATAAAGGAGCAGTCCTTTATTCTCAAATATGTCTACTATCACCACTTCAGTTCTCGCATCAATCAAGAAACCCGTTCACAAAGTTCAAAAATCTAGCAGAAAGCAACGTCGCCAGGAAAAAGAAGTCATGGCTCTTCGCGAGCGCACCACCCCCATTTTACCGGCTACTACGTTCAAGCGTATCGTTATCCAAGAAGCTGCCAATCATTCGGAGAATCGTCTCCGCTTCAATGCTGACGCTGTCCTTGCTTTACAGTCCGCTGCAGAAAATGAACTTGTCACGATTTTTACTGGAGCAGCTTTTTGCGCAGCTCTCGGTAAACGCGATACTATGACAGTGGAAGATATGAGAAACTACCAAGCTCTCCGCAATCTTTAGTAAACTTAACAAATACGTATTTAAACATTTAAACTAAGAAAAATGTCAATTTTAAATTGCTCTACACGTCTCACCATAATTAATTGTACAGGCCTTCCCGCCACCTTTACCTTCAGCCCCCTTTCACAACACATGCGCTTACAACCCATCGGCCAAGCTCATATACACGCCACCGTTGGTACAAATGCATCCACCATTAGAGAATGGCTTCAAGAATGGGTGCAACTCATCAGCTACGGACCCACATACAGCGAATTAGAATGGTCGATAGATGCAAATGCAGAAGAAACCGTCCGTTTTGAAGTCATGACCCCAATGAATGTACAGATGCAATGGTCCGACCCCTCTGTTTCATGGGAAACACACAACCCCGGAAAGTGGACCATCGATGTCGCACATGCAGTCGATGTCACCGTTTATTTACGAGCCGAAATTGGAGAATATAACCAAACTAAAATATTGGGCAGGCCCTCACAAATCAAATCCGTTCAACTCAAACCCTACTTGGAGATTGCATGTGATGACGATATACCGTTTATACAAGAACAACGACCCATAGCCAATATGTTCTGGTCGCCTCAGATAAACATAGAACAGATAATAAATCCAAATCGTACTTAGATAATCACAAAACTCAAATCCAAGTGAATAGCACTATTTAATCAGACGAACTAATACGAATGCAAGACAGTTGGACAGTAGTTGCTAAGTTTTGTGACATCAAAGAAAGAGGAAGGATATACATGGCTATAAAAGAAATTCATATACATTGGAAAGACTTGATTTTACAATATTTTAAAAAAGAGATACCCTTTGAAGCGTTTAAAGGTTGTATTAGGGGGGATTACTATTATTTGGGACGGTTCTGTCAATTGAAAGGATTGTTGACACGGTATAGAACATTAAGACTACCCTCAGACAAGGCTGTCTTATGTTGGTCTCCCTGGTGTCGACCGGCAGATATATGTGTCAAAGCGCCACACGTTCGCGTGTTTTTTAATGTCAACGTCAAAGAACATGTTGATTTCATACACTGGATTATCCAACTCTGTCAAAATAGGGAAAGGTTTTACCCACGCAGCATGGTGGCAACAATGCCCAAGCGACCACAGTACATTACACGTCTCGCGAACGGAAACTATAAGTCTCAACAATTACAAAAAGACCCGTTTCGAGTTAAAATATACCTCTATGACAACGGTTGTGGTTATCCAACAATGCGTATACGATGTATCGAGTTTCGTCCAAGACATCGATGAAATTCCAATCGTTCAATCCATTCGGGGCCTTTTTAACCTTGGAAAAATATTCTAACTCTGTTAATGGTATGTTTCCAAGACATTATCATTGTTCTTATCCGGTCAGTGTAATCTGTCAATAACGGGCGAGTTCCAACGCATTAACAATAAACAGTCCATAGTCCATGAGTTGTCTGTGGTATCAGAGCATGTCGCCCGACGGTAGTTTGCTTGGATTGAAAGAGAATCTGCAATGAGTTGAAGATATCATTATTATAAAAAAAGAATATTAAATAGTTATTTTTTCAAACGAATAAATATATCCTTCTTGAGGTATTTTTTTCCATGTGCTATCATATAATTTCCCTAGTCTAGAACGTTTACACTCGGACCATGCTTGGCGCGCCTCCTTGTCGGAAAACGTAATTGTTATTAAATTTTCAGTTTTTTCACATTTGACACGCCGCCAACCGTGATAGAGATACATTTTAGTAACTTTTATATGGTCTAAATTCAATGCCATCAGATAGACTTGGTGTTTAAATCGACCCATATGGAAATTTGTATCGTCTTCTTTAGCCAATGTAGAATTCAATGGTTCGGATATCCAGTTGTCACTAAGGTCTCTGCCGTATATATACCAGGTACGTGAAATAGCGGGTCCCATTATATCCTGACGATTGGTATTTAAGTAGTGTCCTACAGTATAATGCATCCTGAGTTTTACATTGTATGTTTTTTAATCGTTCTTTTTCTTGTATGGAATATAACATTGGTGAATGTTGACAATGTTGACGGGGTTGTGGTTCGTGGCCATACTGCTAACAACGTCATCGAGCAATACGCTCTCATTCATGACATTGAGCCCCAAAAGGTAGTTCTTTACAAACATACGGGTCGTTTTAAATCAGTGTCTACCCAGACAATATTATCGGGTGGTCGATGGTCTATCGGTGCCCGACCTATTGTTGGGGACCATATTCATGCTGCCATTTCCTTTTGGGTTGGTGGCCAACCACGAAATGTAGAACATGACAGAAATCCTATCCAACACGTTCAGTATGAAGTAACTAAACCTGCCATTTGTAAAACCCCCGGCACTGAAGCTTATACAAAAGTCTGGCCACATACTGGAGTTCATACCCATTGCGATGGCCTTATCCACATCCACCCATGGTCAGCACCGTCGGTTATTCGAAAAGAGGGAATAGATGTCCAATTGCAATTGTGGTTTGACCAAGTAGGGATTCAATACCGAGAACTTCCATATGTCTCTTTACAATTCCAGGACGGACTCCGACTAGACGGTAATCGGACACATCGTTGGCACGTTTCGGAAAAGAAATGTTTTAAAGACAGCAAAGCGACCATCTATAACAAACACTTCAACCAAATATGGCTGGGCCATGCTTATGCGTCTTATGTTGTGTGGTTTGGACGGCTCAATTCGGAAGCCCCGCCACAGGTCGAATCTCATTTAGTGACGCTGAGTGCATGGGGTGCAAAGGGTTATAACCAACAACCCTACCCTCACACCTGTCTGTGAGACCGGTGTATAAATAGAAATGTTGTAGAGTTATTATGTACGACTACTATGCTATTATCTGGTTTCTTCTATCTTGTGTCTTTGTACGGTCGATGTATTTTGTAGTGGATAAAAGACTAAAAAAATATAAAAGATATGCAAACCTACCACGCTTTCGACAGATGTACATTCAGAAAAACTTAATCAAATCAATATATCTGGCCTTTCTGACAGTATACGCAACTTTTGCCGTTATATTGCAGATTGTCAATACAGACACCTGGGATAACCATATTATTCACAGACTCGCTGTCATATACGTGTCAAACGACTTCATAGGGCTTGTTTGTGTAGATAATCTTCCAAAGACAACTCGTATACATCATATAGTTACTACCATTTTAGTCTCTGCCGCCCTATCGATAGATTTTCAAACATCGGATATTGGGAAGGCCATGCTGGTCTACACAATGGCGTCGGCTTCGGCGTACATTGTCAATTTACATTTAGCAGTTCGGTGGTTATGGCCTCCAAACACATTGCGGTGGTTGCGTTATATTGCTGGTGCCATCTACGTGACTTGTTGTTGTATATCTTGGATATGGCATCTCGTCTGGATAGTGTCAGTGGATATCGGCATTTATCATCTGTGTTACCTTTTAACGTTGGGGTGGATTGTCCGGGATGATATTATATTAATGCAATGGTTGACTCGAGAATAACTAGACTGAAGTATTTACAAGTCGTTCTGCAACCTAATTGATGGACCCAATCCGATGTGTATTTCTTGGAAAAACTGCAGTAGGGAAGACTACCCTTTTAAAAAGAGCAGCTTATGATTTTGGACCCGTTATACCCACTATTGGTGTAGACAATCAACTCTTCGATTATAAAGGTATCTATTTCCAATGCTGGGACACTTCGGGTGTTGATAAGTTTAAAGCGGTCGCAGACATGTTTGTACAACACACACAAATAATAATTTATATGTACGATGCGGGGAGACCAGAGACATTGGAAGTGGAAAGTATTCCACAAGGTGCTATTATAGTGGCCAATATTTATAATTACGAGGGAGAAATAGAGGAGGGACACCTACCTGTGAATGCGTACGACCGCACTTCAGTCGACGTACTATTGGACAGTATCATAGAGAAAGCACCTCGTCAACAAGAAATACGGAAATCTGGAAAAGTACAAACGCAGGAATGTTGTAGTTGTTTTTAAAATAAAATATGGTCTGGAATTCTCTGATATCTTTTACCTTCATGTTGCTGTACTCCAATCGCACTTTCATCTCTACTAATCAGATTCAGTTCAAGTCTCTTTTCTTTTTTGGACACTTGCAACATACGCAACTGTACCAACGTTTTCCGTTGGATTATTAACTGTTCACGATAGGCGTGGAAAATGTACATCTCGTAATCAACATCGGTGTAGTTCCAACCTTCTGACGAAGGCTCGCGGTTCAAATCACGTCCTTTCCAATGCTTTTTATCATAAATTTCTTCGTATTTATCTATGAAAAATCTATAACCTTCCTCCCATAAATTCCATTCAGAATGTAAAACGAGTTGGAGACGCTGGAATTCCTTTGCAGTGACTCGCATCGGTTCTTTCAGTGATTCCTTATCCATTCCACAACAATCTAACATCCGACTGGGCCATAATACATATTTGCGATATGTTGTCAAAAATAACCAAATAATAATGATATACGTAATTCCGACTACGAGGGTCATGGTAAATGCAATCGCAGTGTATTCGGGTTCTATTTCACTCACTGTCGCCGTGGTTCTATTTGTAAAGCGGTCACTATTCGACGTGTAAAGTCTAGAGTCGGTGCCTAAAATATACATTGATTTTCCCAACCCGATGTAGACTACAGCGAGTATATTGGCAGAAAAGAACAGGAACGACACAAAAAAAGTAACGATGGAAGCTGAATAGGATTTAGAAAGACCTTTGAGCATCTCCACTTGAAAAGAACGCGTCCCTGTTCTTTGGTGTGGGTAAAGTCCCGCAGTGAATTTCGATTCTTCGGCATAGATATGAATCGACAAGAAGAAAGACTCGATGACTGAAAGAATGGACAGACAAACTGTAAAAACACAAGAGATGACATACATGTTTATTTTCCACGAAGGTTGGTCTTCCGTATTTCCAAGCAATGCCCCAAAAGTAGCAGTAGCCACTCCCAACATCAACGTAGAGACAATAGATATTTGATTCAGAAGTGCAGTATAGTCAGAGAGAATGCTTGTAATTCGAGATTCTAATTGTGTCAAGACAGATTGCAAATCAGTCAACGATTTTGTTTGATTTGAAATGGTTTGAAAATCACTCGTGATTTCTTTATTGAAACTCTCACGAGATTGGTCAATCTCCGTTGCTTTCTCAGCCTTTTTACTGAAAATGTATCCCGCCATTGAAAGTACCAATGAAGCAGCTGTCAACGCTGCCATTTTATTTTTTTTGTCACTCTTTATATACTATTTAAGTTCAATCATCCGATAATAATGTTCACTAGTCACACACAAGACAATACCATTTATAATTTATTAATGGCAGAGCGAGGTGTGCGAACACAGCTAGCTGGTACGGAGACCATGACAAAAGCTATTATACATGCTGTACTTCAGACCAGAGCCAGATGGGACGAATATATTCCTCTTTGGCAAGTGATAAAATTACAAGCGCGGTATAATTCCCCGCTATTTGCCTCCCATGGTATAGACCATTCCATTCGCACTGCCTACTATATGCAAAAATTATGGCCACGTTGTACGCCAGCAATGTTGTGGACCGCTTTATTGCACGACGTGGGCTATTCAGAATATGATATTTGCCCACAGTGTCAAGAAAAAATTGAACGCATCCGACCGTACGTCTGTTCGAATGGTTGCAATGTCCCGACCGGTATTTATCCAGAGTTTTACCGTGCAAATAAGTTTTTACACGCACGGCTTGGCGGGAATATGGTCTCCTTCATCTTAAAACAATACCCACGATTGTTTTCAGAGGAAGATACAGCCATGATAGTCCAGGCCATTCGAGTTCATAATTCGGATTCTCGTTCGAATCAATTATACCAACCAAGACTACACGGCACATTGCTCACAATCGGACGGCATAATATTCGCCGACAATATGTCCCTGTCCATTTCTTTCAAAACAAGTGTCTGGCACTGCTCCGTATTGCAGACAATCTTGATATTACTCGCGCACGTCTGACAAAGGAGAAAAGGGCCATTTTCATCGTCCTCTATCAACGTTTCATCGAAAAAAACCCCGATATTGCCCTTGCAAAACGCCTTGCAAGTATAAAAAGATTATTACGAAAGTATCCACCCCAAGGAAATTCCAATATATTGACAGATATCGTGACAAATACAACAGAAAAAGAATTTAAGTTTACATATAGCTTGTGGATTCTTAGACAAATTTATTTTGTACGAATAGATTGGTCAAAGAATATCTTTGATTTGGGCATCCAATTACACCCGACAGATGTATCAGAGTTGAAATTTGAGAATAATATACCAGTGGCACTGTATCAATTTAAACGCATGTACGAAGCGTTTCAATCAATATGGATAAACCTGAAACAATTGAGTGACATTGTTCGCGTGTCTATCGGGGGACAATGGCATGCGTTAAAAGATTTGGCGTCCGAATCCCCTTTATAATGTCCAATCACATATATATAGAATAACGACCGACTTTAATGTGGGAATTGTACCTGGTATGGGCGCTTCTACTGTTTATGTCTCTGTTTATATGGTATAATTTCAATGATTCAATGAAACAAGAAAAGTATATGACAACTATTGTAGTTATTGGTCTAGTTATCAATATTTTTACAATATCCACAATGACACTCACCATAATGACCATTTACCAATCACCTCACGGCGCTTTTGCGCAATCACCTCTGTCGGTACTCACCTCTGAATTATTGAATTGTACGATTGAGAATATTCCGGAATTGTCCAATCAATTTACAAAAATAGAGGAATGTCTTCACGAAATTAACGTCTATCGGGTACGGAATGGACGCTTACCCTATTTACGGGTGGTGCCAGAGGCTTTTGTTTTAGCGTCCGACAAAAAATCCATTTTTGTCTCAAGTCATTTCGAAGGGTTATCAGAAACGGATAAAGGACTGGTGATGATTCATGAATGTGCACACATTGCACTGGGGGCAAAAGACTATGCCTATATTTGGCAAGACCATTATAAATATCTCACCACAGAGGAACATTACAACAATGCAGATTCATTTATGGATGTAGTTTTAAAGCACTGTACAGACGATAGTAGTTTTATCTAACTCTTCGACGCTTGTAAGACCAATCAGGGACATCGGAATTCACATCATCTCGTTCAGTATCTCGACCAGTGTCTCGTTCAGTATCTCGACCAGTGTCTCGTTCAGTATCTCGTCTATTGTTGCGCCCGTATTGTGGAACAACTCTTCTGCGTTGTGGAGAAGGTCGATTGGACATAGGACGCTTACGACGGTTGAACATGGGCGACATGGGACGCTTTCGACGATTATTATTGAACATGGGCGACATGGGACGCTTTCGACGATTATTATTGAACATGGGCGACATGGGACGCTTACGACGATTGAACATGGGCGACATGGGACGTCGGTTATTGGACACTTCTGGACGCTGTCGTCTAACATCGGACATGGGACGGCGTCTGTCTGCCGATTGCCACGTTTCCCACCATTGTTGCTGTGATTTCCTGTATTGGGGTTTGCTTTGACAGGCACGGATGATTTTTTTTGCAATATCGAGGTCCGATTTGTTGCACTTTTCGATGATATCTTCAGTGGCCTCTGCGTTATATGTGCACCCATTGTCTAAAATATTGGTTACGACTGCAACAAAGGCAACAAATTCACTACTGTCTTTGGGGAGACCGATATCAATTGCTAAGTCTTCAGCCATTTTGTCTTTGTATATTTGTCCTTATATACTAACGCACCCAGTTGGGAATTCTGGCTTTGGGAACGTCAATGAGTGAGCGTAGTCGTTGGATTTCCATTTTTAAATATTGATTTTCCTGTACAAGTAGACAAATGAGCTGATTAGTTTGATTGGTTGGCATTCCTGTCTTGTTTGGCATTCCTGTCTTGTTTGGCATTCCTGTCTTGTTTGACATTCCTGACATTTGTCTTAAATTTAAAGTTCCAAAAGTTTGAATTAGATGTTCCATTTAATTTACATTGTTTCCTTTTATACTCTCGAGCAATATTCGACGATTATAAAATTGCTTAAGTCTTCCTTAGTTTGTGTCGAACTGTCTACTGTGTTATGTTGTGCGGTTGTCTGGGTGGAGGCATCCTCCATTTTGGGTTTAAAATGCCGCCAAAGATGTAGAACGAATGGCCAGGATACAATAGTCAATAAGATATAACGTACTTTTAAAAGATACATTGTTATTTAGTTATTCGTGTGCTTTATACTGTACCTATGATTACTTCTGTGAATTTGGTTGGGTCGACGTATTTTAAGAGTGTATTGTTGACATCTGACAATGTGAGAGATTCAACGGTGTCTTTAAAATTTTTAAATTCTGTGATAGGGTCTTTTTCTTCGAGAACGCATTTTAATACCATCGACCCCAATTGGTCAACTTCGTCTATAGCAATGATACGGCTTCCTACCATTCTTTCTTTGGCATTGGCTAATTCATTTGGCGTTACACCGTGTGCTTGCCATTCTTGTACCAATTCTTTTGTTGTTTCAACACCCTCTTTCAGAGACGATGGACTAAAGGTACCTTGAATGCAGATGATATGGTCAGTCGAGGGTGAAACCGTCTGCATTGTAGCGTAAATACCGTACGTCCCGAGACCGCGTTGTTCTCTTATTGTATGCATCAGTCTACCGGTCATGCCTCCACCTAAAATGGAAGCGGCACATTGTAAGGCGACTTTTTCTTTGTGTGACATTTGAACGGAGACGGTTTGTCCCATCATGATAGCGGCCGAACCGTATCCGGGGAGACTTTTTTGCACCGATGAAGCTGCTCTTTCTTTGGATTCCCATTCCAATGTTGTTTTGGGGGTATTTTCGTGGGCTGGAAAAATGTTTCCCATTACTGAAGCTGCCTCAACAGTGGGTGTTATCATGGTGACATAGGTGGAGTCTCCGTTCAATAGAAATTTCTGATGAAAAGATTCGATGTCGGCAGTGGATGTAGCTACAATGCGCTGTATTCTATCTGAAATTGGAATATTGTATTGTGTTTGTTTGAACAATGAGGTGATAAAATGTTTTTTCACTTGGTAAGATTGGTCAGTGTGTCTCGATTGTAATTCTGAAATTAAATGACGTTTGTGCACCTCCATTTCTTTATTGTCAAAGACTGTGTTCATCCATTCGTCGTTAAACATGATAGTGGAGGCTTTTTTAAGGGTGACAACAGTCGTTGGCATGGCCATTGACATGTGAATAAATTCATGGTCATGGGTAAAATTGCGCTCGGAGTGCAATGACATTAGAGCCGACGAGGTCTTTTTACTAGACTCTCCACTATTTCCCATGACAGCCACTAATAGCGAAGCAGTGTCATGTTCTGCTGGCGAAAAACGTGCCGATAAAGTAGCACGGACAAACGACGCTCTCGGCGTGTGGATTAGATTGGTGGTTGGAGATAATTTTCGTACGGACCATTCGGTTTTACTAGAAGTTGATGTTAATTGGTCAACTGGTGGTGACATTTCAGCCAAATCATTGGAAATTGTAGTCGTTTTCATAGGATTTACTGCTTGACTGGTGGGAATTACGTGCGTAATTGTCATATTTTCAGAACGGAACGTTGACGCCGCGACGTTTTGGATGTCGACGGCAGTAATGTGTTGCAAAACTGTCTTTCTATCTTCAAAATCTTTCCAATTACCCATCGAGACACATCGCCCCAGTTCGCTCATCATATCCTGAACAGATTCGGTTGAACGACTCCACTCGTCAAGAAGTGAGTTTTTAACATTGTCCAGTTCTGTAGGTATTACCTTTTGAGTTATAAACGTTTGTAACGTTTCAAGCATTTTGGAGGTTGTTCGTTGTCGTATTTCTGGAGATGTCGTCTCTTGCGTTCCATGAAAAAACCACAAATATGGGTCCAACTGTCTGGGAGCATACGTAGAAACATCGTGAAGGGTACCGTCGGTGATAAGTGGGCTAGCTCTTCCTTCACCGTTATGGTAAGTGAGTCTTGAAATACATTGAAGTATGATGGACTCTCGAGTGGCACCGGATGGACTTCTAAAAGCCATACATGTCATGGGACAGGGAGCGGTGACGCACAAATCGACGACGCGCTGTCCTGTCTGTACTGGTTCAGGTGTTTGTTGGGTATTACAATCGGTACCTTGAAGCATGTCCCCAAAATGTGTATCGACATGTTGTAATACTTTAGTGGGGTTGATGGCTCCTGTAAAAATCAGCGTCGTATTGTTGGGAACATAGTATTTGGCACGAAAGTGTTCCATATCTTCTGCCGTTGTCGCTTGGACATCAGACATTGTCCCAATCGTCGAATGGTGGTAGGGATGTTCCAAGATAGCCACGGAAGAAGTAGTTTGGAACATCTTATTTCCCACCTGTTCTCCACGCTCTAGTTCGTTCATGACTGCTTTCATTTCAATAGGTACTTTATCAGCGGGGACGCCTGCATGTTTGAAACGATTCGCATCGATTTCAATGGTTTGTTCGGTTTGTTCGGGGAGATGGACGACAAAAAAACGGGTGGAATCCATATTAGTTTCGGCATTGATAACATCGCCTTTTGATGCAAGGGACCATATTTTACCATTTTGAATACGGAAAGACATGTGTTCAATAAAGTGTGCTGCACCGGTTGGAACGGTGGCGGCTTCGTCTTTGGAACCGGCAGAGACTGCACGCATATAAGCGGTGACAGCGGCGCCTTTAACGGGGCAAAGTAAAACACGGATATTATTTTTGGAATGTGTATATGAATAAACATTTTGATTACCTAAAACTGCGGTCGGTCCTGGTTTCCACATTTAAAAAAAAGAAGACTCACTTTATACTCTAAAAATCCAAGTCGTCTGCCATATGACTGAACAAGGGCATGACAACATTAAGATGGTACAGTTGTTTATAGACGTGATGAAACCCCATGAGAACAGAATGCTTCTCATATCCATGAAATTGTGCTACAGAGCGACCACCCTTGACTCTTGTAAGAAAGGCAAAATAAACATGATACAATAAACCTTGGTTACTTTCAATTGTCGAATAGTTATCTGTGTTTTCTATGACCATGTGTAATTGTTCCATGATGGTTCTAACCGTATCCACTGGAATTTGTTTCCATACCTTTTGACCATTATGACTGGTAAATAGATAACAAAGCATTTTCCAAAACTCGTCGTGGTTTTCAAAAAAAGTGGGCAACGCTACCGCTTTGCAGACATCTTCGGGCGTTGACATTTCCCTGTCGGTTTAATCCTTTTTATAGATGAATATATGAATATGTGGGACATATTCAAATATTACTCGCAAGCCATTCAAACCCAACCCGTGCCCGTTGATTTTTGGTCGCTGAACATTCAACGACATACCATTTGGAAGTGGTGACAGTTTCAAGCTGCAACTCTCGCACTATCGTTTCTTTATCGATAGCGTTGGGCAAATCTTGTTTATTGGCCAGTATTAAAAAGGGTTTACCGACATTATCTTTGTGAGAGATAAGGGTATGTAGTTCAATTTTGGCATGGGGTAACCGGTCTTGGTCATTGGAATCTACAACAAAAACAATCCCCGACGATTGTTGAAAGTAGTGAGGCCATAACGCCCGAATTTTATCTTGGCCACCGATGTCCCACATTTTAATTGATAAATTATCGATTTGCACTTCCTCCACATTAAACCCTATTGTCGGAACTGTATAGTTAATAACCTCGCCCAATTGAAGAGAGTAAAGAATAGCCGTTTTACCAGCATTGTCTAATCCTAAAATGAGAATGGATGAATTTTGGTGAAAGGATTTCCAAATCCAATCAAATGGGCCAAAAATGGATTCAGCATTCAATTGTGAAAATATTTCTCCCATATACGACGCAAGAGAGTCCCGTATATACCCAATATTAACAATTGTAAAAACAGTTTTTGCGTTTTCGCTTAGTAAAAGACAGTATATAAAGACATGCTACAGAAATATAAAATGTCTTACGAAGATACATCCGCACTTTCATCCGTTGGTTCAGGTACGCCAAATCATTCTCTCCAGCCTTTTTTTGGCTCCGTCGACCCACAATATCAAAAAATGTTGGCCGAAGACAAGTTTGCTCATGAGACCTTCAATTTGCCAAAAGCATATGAAGGCAAAAACAAGCACCTCGAGACTGTCCTCGACTATCTCATTACTGAGGAAGATTCCTGGTACACTTCGGCCGTTCTTCCCTGGGTCTTGACCGAAGACCTCTCCGTCAAATGGGATATCTTTCGCTTTAACAAGACTCTTATGGACCTTGAGCCACACCAAGGTGTTCCCAGATACGTGACTGCTGAACGCGAATCTCGCAGTGACCGTTTAGTTCGCAGAGGTCTCGCCTTCATCATCGAACACGGTTTTTACAAAACTGACCAAGGTCGTCAACACTACTTGATGAATCTGCGCCAAATTGTAGATTCCGTCAATGAAACTGCCTATCACGGCGTCATTCACGCATTGTTAGCCTGCAAAAACCACTACAAAGAATGGGACCGTCAACATGGTTCCGTTGTTACTCGCCCAGGCCAACTATTGCGTCAACAACGTCGTCGCTGGGCTGTCGTTCAAAAACAAGAGCGTGGCCTCTACATTCTAGACGCTGAACTCAAAGACCAAATGAAATACGAAGGTGTCCGCCCAGATGTCTGGATTCTTCCATCCAAAATGAGCATTTACGTCACTATGGTTCCTTCCGCTGAAGTAGAATTCTACCGCAAAGGTCCAGGTGCCGCCGCCAATCTCGAAAAGGGACCAGGCAATCTGCTCACCTTTCGGGGGTCCAAAGTCTTTGAAACACGCCCATTCGACATTGACTTCATCGGAGAACCCCGTGATTTACTCGTTCGCGAACGTCAAATTGGTGAATACTTTGTCTTTCCCAATCAAGACGAAGTTGGAAAAAATGCCGCCGGTGACAACAATCCCAGAGATATCTACATCTACTCCATGGACGATGACGACTTTGTCAAACAACGCTATGCCGTCGCCGAAGCAGAAGCCAAAAAAAACGCCAGAGCCGTTAATGTTAAATTCCCAGATGAACCCATTGATGTCAATGGAGCAGGTACAGTGCTTCTCTTACGCCCGTTCCAAACGTACAACATGGCCTCTGCTATTCTCATGAAAGGCGGACTTGACACAGGCTTTACTGCACACGGTCATCACGATTTTATGCTCACGGACGATGTCATTCACAAAGTTCACATTGGTCACTATACCTTTTACCACAAATCCATTGTAAAACAACCAAAGAACATGATTATTGCCGAAGATATTTTTGCACAATCTTACGTGTCGGGAGAAGGCAGCAATCTTTTCCCAGGAGAAGACGGAGCAGAAGACTCATTCAGTGCACAGTTGGCACAAGACACTTTCCAGCACGACATCATCCCTATCTGGATTCCAGAAGGCGAAGTCAAATACTCAAATCCATTAGATATTTCAGGAAGTTACAGCTCACAGACCCTTGACATGAACAACTCAACACTCAGAGATGACGAGGACCACTACCCGAACGCATCCAAATACGCAGCCACACTCGGATTTGACCGTCTTCAAAATTACGGCAGCAATGACCAATTCTTAGCACCAATGCGTCATCTCAACACCGTTTGCTTTCAGGGACACCAACTCAGCTACGATAAAAAGAAAGAAAACTTCACCAATATCACCATCAATACCGGTCATTGGGGGCCTAATGTCTACCCTGGTTGTAGAGCCGTTCGTAACGGCGAAAACGCATTCCTCAAAGACATGGAGTACGAAAAATACAGAATTGGGGGACAACTCAGTTAAAACACTATAAAATAAACATTAATTAAACATCAATTTTCATTCTCTTATTTTAAGATTATTCTATTTAAGATTATTCTATTTATAAATAACAACAGATGTGCTTGAAATACGTCAACGTCAATACCTACGCACAACAAAAAGTCAACGAATGGCGACGCACAACAAATCGATACGAACCATATATTTACGAGCTCGCCATCATGGTTGCAGATGTACCCAAACAACAACAGAAAGACATACTCAATGAAATTAACAGACTCATTCATAGACAGACCAGTCACACAACGTTGGGCGTATAGTCAACGTCTGCAACTGTTCACATTCATGCATGCGGCCATCCGACGTATCAAAAGAATCGCAAAAACACCCATCAGATAAAACACCACTGTGACCAGGGTGCACCATCAACTCAATAGTACCAAACGTCTCTTTCATACAACTATCCAAACGCTCTTGTCCCAGAGATAATCCACCCAATGCAAGACCCACAAAACATTCAGGGGCACGGACGCCATACTTTTTATACGTCAATCGCGCCCGAACCATTGTAGAAAATAACATTTCGTATTTCTTACGACGTCCACCACCAACCCACTCGAACTTGGACAAATCCTCATCGGGTATACGAGTAGATAATACACCATATTCTTGAAATACAGGGGCCAACAACTCGGCCATCCCAGGGTAAATATGCACATGCTGGTGACCATCAACATGCTTGGCAGAATAACCGGTTAATACCTTAAACTGTTCGAGCTGGGCCCGCGTTTCCTGGACAACCAACTTGGGACAAGTATTGGGGGCATCCAGAGCCATAAAATTATCCTTATAGTACATCTCTCCGTCGTCACCTGTTAATAAAGGTACATCCGTTAGTGGTATTCCCTCTGTCAAATTTAAGTGAAGTCCGAGGAATAAACCCATCTCCACAGCTTTGCGGGCGGCAGACTCAGACGTAGGCCCATTCACAATCAACGATGCAGATGTCAAACATTTCTTCTCAAAACATTCGAAAATACCAGCATCTCGATGCGAGGAATACCCAAGGTCATCAGCATTGATTATAAGAGACATTGTACAATAATACAAGAGATATATATAAGAAAATACATCTTTTATTGAAACCTTTATGCTCTTTCAAAGACTCTCTTAAAGGTTGGGTGTCGAGGAAGACCCGTTTTACCAATCTCACTATAACCAAAAGTTATCACAGTACCCATCTTTGGCGGTGCTGCGCGGTCGGCGTCGGTCAGACCAGAGCCCACCATAAACATCTTACCATGATATTGACAAACTAAAGCACCACACATTCCACGGTATTTACCCTTACCGTCCTCGTGTCCTATCACCATACATTCCGCGTCATGCTGTTGCTTAACCTTTAAGAGGGTTCCAGACCGTTTAAATTCGTACATAGAACCAGGTCGGCGGAGCATGAGACCTTCACCACCTTCAGCGACCACCTCGTCCAACAGAGTAGAGATTACTTCTTTAGATATCTTTTGATGGTCGCAGAGTTTCAAATGCTTCTGACCTTGAATTAAAGTCTTCAAATAGGCAAGGCGGCCCTCAAAAGGGACACTAGCCTTAGCAGGCGTATCAAACACGCAGAAATCAAGACCCTTCCATTGGTCATACGTTCCATTTTTCGTACGGACTATACCAGACGTTTCGTTAAAATTACCACGACCACCGAAAAGTTCGCCATCCAACACATCCGGTGGAAAGCCAGCACAAAAGCCAGCCGGTGCTTGCAAAAGATTGCCAGAACGGGACCAAAATCGACTTCCATCCCAAACCGCACGCACACCGTCCAATTTTTCAGAACACCACCATCCGTCTACGTCGTCGTCGTCATAGCTTTTAGCCAGTAACACATTGAATTCAAGCATTGGAACCTTTTCAGACGATTCTTGGGCATATATCCATTGTTCTTCCACGATATGTATACCATATTTTTTAGCCGCTATCACTTTTGAATTTGAATCGTCAATAGAATTTAAAGACGGGACAATTAAATGAGTCACTGAGCGCGTCACTGACTTCTTCACGCCATTTGCACCCATTTGGCGGAGTGTAAGTTCCATTTCATTGCGAGATTTACTGAGACGTCCAGAAATACAAAACACGTATTGACCAAACGACATGGTTTTAGAAATATAGAAATTATCCTAAATACATTGTAAACAAAAGTTAACTGGATTCTCTAAAGCTTTAGAGATTCTTTGACTAATTTTATTTATTTTTCTTGTGAACAGCCAGCTTTAGAGATTCTTTGACTAATTTATTTTTTATTTTTCTTGTGAACAGCCAGCTTTAGAGATTCTTTGACTAATTTATTTTTTATTTTTCTTGTGAACAGCCAGCTTTAGAGATTCTTTGACATACTTTTGCTTTTCTTTAGATTTTATATATAAACTTATTAGTAACAAAAATTTCCGTAGCATGGGACCACTTGCCATGTGGACAATTCAGCTTCTTTGGTTTGCATTTCACGCTGTAAACAGTCCGATATCATTTCTTCCAACCACACACACAAAGTTGGTTCATCTAAACCCGTAGTAAAATATTCTGAGTCTCTTGTCGACGGGGTTGCAAATCGAGTCACGACTGTACTGTTTTGCATCTGACACAGTACATATTTTTCTACATTTTTAACCAGAGGTACGTGCGACCATGAACAAACATGACGAATCCTTTTTGTTGGGTGTTTACAACCATGAAAGTGTCTGATATAATTTTCCAGACTTTTATCTTTTGTGAGCCCCCATTTGTAAATCGTTTTGCCATGGATATCTTTCCAATCCGATGAATTTTCCAGTGTGTAACAATACAAAAAACCAAAACTCTCCTCGCTAACAATGGGCGGCTTCTTCTTGAAAACACGCTGTTTTTTGTTACTAGGGGTTTTGCGTTTCTTTTTACGCTTTTTTGAGCTATTGCCAGAAGAGTGACTGCCAGAGCTGACAGAAGAGTTACTGCCAGAGCTGACAGAAGAGCTATTGCCAGAAGAGTGACTGCCAGAGCTGACAGAAGAGTTACTGCCAGAGCTGACAGAAGAGTTACTGCCAGAGCTGCCAGATGAGCTATTGCCAGAAGAGTGACTGCCAGAGCTGACAGAAGAGTTACTGCCAGAGCTGACAGAAGAGTTACTGCCAGAGCTGACAGATGAGCTATTGCCAGAAGAGTGACTGCCAGAGCTGACAGAAGAGTTACTGCCAGAGCTGACAGAAGAGTTACTGCCAGAGCTGACAGATGAGCTATTGCCAGAAGAGTGACTGCCAGAGCTGACAGAAGAGTTACTGCCAGAGCTGACAGAAGAGTTACTGCCAGAGCTGCCAGATGAGCTATTGCCAGATGAGCTACTGCCAGAGCTGCCAGAGCTGCCAGATGAGCTACTGCCAGAAGAGCTACTGCTGCCAGCAGCGGTCCGTGTTTTATACAGGTTATACAGTTTCAAGTTTTCGGGTTCTGGGAGGTCCCTTACATACCCTCGTATGGGTTCATTAATATCATTTAAAATCTGGCGCCCTGCTTTTGGCTTAACGCGAGTGGTGGTTGAGCATATACCGGCGTTTTTTAGGTCGATGATTGCGACGAGGTCCGTGTATAAACGAAATTGTTTAACTATGGCGCCGTGGTTATTTCGGGCATCATTGACGTATTTGCGGTAGTAAAATAATGCCACCGCACCTGGGTCCTCATCGTCATACTTGGACTTGTAGAAGCTGTTGTAATCAAATTGCATAATGCGGTTGCCCAGTACAAATATCGGCCCTTCCAAAATAGCATCTTGTGGCTCTTTTGCTTTGGGCGAAGGCACACGACGTTTTCCAAGTTTCAATGTGAAATTTTCAAACTCGAATTTCTTTTCAGTCACAATGTTATCTTCCAAAGAAGTGTTGGGTTGAAATTCGACACCAAATATGTTGTATGTAATGTTTTTTTTACGCACGTGTGTTTTTTTGATGGATGTAACCAATGCATATATTTTTCTACGGTCGATTTTTTTGATGGATGTAACCAATGCATATATTTTTCTACGGTCGACGAGCAGTTCTTCAAAACCTCTAAGACCTAACATCAAGCGTGTAACGCCGGTCTCTGCATTCGGCGATTCCTCGCGTATCAATGTTTTAATATTGTCTTCCGTTTTTAAGAACGTTGGCGCGCTTGTTTCTAGAAAGCATTGCAAATCATTTTTATTGCGTAGGTTCAAAGTCCAGACGCCGTCTGTACAGTAGTATTCATAATGCAATGTATGAACACGGTTATATCCAAGGAATTGGAAAACATGGACATGGACATCCCACGTGTCTGGGCGGGGGGCTTTACTGACCGAAACTGCTATGCTATAGCACGAAATTTCCTGCATTGCATCTTTCTGACCATTACCGTACCAACTTGCTCCTAGTTTTAGTTGACTCGCCAGTTTAAGGTCGACATCGCCGCGTTGGCAAAAACGCACGGCGTTTTCCTGACCATGACCAGGCCCCGCGGCGTATGTACGAAGAATATTTTTTCCGAACTTCTCTTCCTTGTAAATATTCAGGGTAATTTCACACGACATTCCCGCGTCGCTTGCCGCACGTATATCATTGTCCCAGAACTCGTTCAAAATACTCAATCGATTTGTAAAACGATTTGTCTCATGACCCGGTTGGTCCTGTTGCAATATAAAATTATCAGGATTGTTCGGACGATGAGGTCGTGACTTTTTCTTTTCTTTGTGATAATCTACAAAAGCGGCGTAACTATAATCGTCTTGCACAACCAATTCCATAACGTTTTGTGTTGACATCGTGGTTTGGCGCAAAGAGGAATTATTAGACATTTTGTCCAATTATTTTTGTTTACTATGATTTTATGGTGTATATAAAATCAACATATGTGTATCTAATTTATTTTTTTATTTTTTCTTGAAACAATTCTCTAAAGCTTTAGAGATTCTTTGACTATTTTATTTTTTTATTTTTTCCTGAACAATTCTCTAAAGCTTTAGAGATTATTTGACTTTATTTTTTATTTTTTTCCTGAACAATTCTCTAAAGCTTTAGAGATTATTTGACTTTATTTTTTATTTTTTTCCTGAACAATTCTCTAAAGCTTTAGAGATTATTTGACTTTATTTTTTATTTTTTTCCTGAACAATTCTCTAAAGCTTTAGAGATTATTTGACTTTATTTTTTTCCTGAACAATTCTCTAAAGCTTTAGAGATTATTTGACTAATTTATTTTTTTAATCACCATTGAATTCATAATAGGGCAAGTATAAATAACTGTGTTATTTATCAATATGGAATATATAGGATATATTGTTTTTGGTACTGCCTTTCTATGTTCAGGGTGGTTTTTCTGGTGCACGTATCGACATATACATGAACCAGTAGGAGGAAGGCCTGAAGAGTCCAATGTATCAGAAGTTAGGAAAATAAATGCGGCACTGGACTTGGAACGTCGTTCGTACCGAATAGATGACGAAGTGCATACCGGATAGAGTTTTCAACACAGTCATTGAACAAAGTAATCGTTATATATAAGTGTTTAATTTTATGTTAAATGAGTCTTTTGCCTATTATAAGATGGTCCACCACCAAAAAAATAGTTGGACTGTTTACACGTAGAAATATTATCAAAGATTCGCCTGTTTTTAGTTTAGATAGCGATAACACAGGCATGGCCACTAACATGCGACTGTCACAATCCCCAACTTGTCGAATAGTTGGCAGAGAGATAGTAGCCACCCATAACCTAAACCCAGGAGACGAAATAACAATAAAAAAACGACATGTATAATCTCCTTTTAACTTTACTCGTCTGTTTTTTTTCGTTTTCTCCACCATAAATCCAATGACTTGGCAGTTCTGACTGTTACCGACCATTCGTCTGATTCGAGTCCTGTACTCCAAGAGTTATGCATGCTCTTCCAAGTAAAAAGATGAGTTATGTCGGCCTTTGGGGTCATGGGATTGAACAGAGACAACCGTTCCAAAATATAATCATCTTCTATCTCGGTCTGTTTCTTGGAAACGTATGCGTCAAGCTTCTTTGAACCGCCCAATATGTCCATGGTACGAACAAGTGTATCTAAAGAGCCCTCTGTAGAGTCCGTCGGTTCTATAGAGCCCACGTAGCCAGTTTTAATAAAGGTGATACATGCTTGAAAATTATCTCGGTAAATTTCAAAATCTTTTACAAATGTCAGACGCCCTTGGTCGTCACGGTTGAGTTCCTTGAAACCGTTTACGAGTCCATAAATGCCCAAAAAGCGCCCAAGAACCGGAGGACATGTGTCTTGTAGCGACGCGAGGTCTATAACCATCGGTTTATCATTGACACATAGGACGATTTCTGGTCTTTCTGACATTAGATGATTTCTAAAAATGATTTCAATCGTCTAATCACATAATCGTTTAAACAACTATAAAAGTATTTAATTTTTTATAAATGACAAAAGTTCCCAAGAAAGATTACGCGTACCGTTCCACCTGGAAGCACAAGTTTTCGCGCGCACGCAACCTCGCACAGCGCGGTGGACTGACCAAGAAAGAGATGCTCCAAAAATACGGGCGTTTTCCCAAAAAGAAAGAATGGTGGACTCCTGACAGTAGTTATAAAACGTGGAAAGAGAAATGGGTCGCTGCCAATCCTAAATAATGAAGTTATCCCTTTAAATATTCTAACGCCTTTGTTCGAATACCCAACGATGAACCATCCATTCTCGTACAACTTCCGGTCGACCAAAGGCGTTAGAATATTTTAAAAGTTCTCTCGCAGAGCATATGTAAGAATGTAGGCAAACAGTTTTACACAAGTATAAATAAACAGATGTTGTTACTGTAAAATGTATCGTACATTAGTGAATGCTTTGAGTCACAACAACATCACTAAATATGCAGCATCCAACGATGAACATTTACAGTGTCTCATCAAATTGAATGGACTTTGCACACGTTTCAACAAACTGCAAGGTGTGCCAGCTAAAATGAGGTTTTATTTGGTAGGTGGTTTAACCTACCACAATTATCATAAACAAGTCTCGACCGAAGATATCGATGGTTTTTTTTTAATAGTGACTGAAAATGGAGGTGAGTTTAGTATGCAGATTGACACAGATGATAAGGGACATAATGATGGGTGTGGTTACAATGCCGAACTGGAACAAGTATGGCAAATGGCCTTTCTCAACAATAAAAATAAAAACCTATGGTTAGGGGACTATGAAACTAAAAGCAATGTCACTTGGAAAGGGAACACGAACACGGTCCGATCACAGAATTCCGAGCAACTTCAATGCTTGGGAGAAGTTCCTACATCATACTTCAACCTGAACATTGACATACACAATAGAAAATGTAACCTGGATTTACATTTATATGCAAACATACCGTCAGAGGTGTTTATTGAAGAACCAAAATTCAGGGAAATCCTCATGTTCGAACCCAAGGATTACATAGAACATGCCCACAACATACCAATGTTGCAGCATATCTTTGTGCTTGATTTTGATTTTTTTCGTTATGAACAGTTTCGTGTACTCCTGGAACGTCTAATGGGGTTTGTCGTGTTTGTTAACCCCGCATCTTATGAGCGGGACAGACAAGAAAACATTAAAAAACACTCAAAATTCCCCAAAACATATCGTAGAGTGAAACAGTTATTTGAACCAGGTTTGGCACTGCTTGACATAACACTACAGAAATATGTCAACCTCTATCCACATTCAAACGAATTTGTGAAATATA
>Ga0209302_10000326_pt1 | contig 29117 bp, 28 predicted proteins | sample ArcOceMetagenome_2_FD_187445 | JGI IMG/M metagenome (GOLD analysis project Ga0209302, IMG submission 187445) | Marine eukaryotic phytoplankton communities from Arctic Ocean - Arctic Ocean ARC135M Metagenome (SPAdes) (version 2) | ecosystem: Environmental > Aquatic > Marine > Oceanic | place... | reverse complement strand
TAGGATTGTAATAGTTCTGTTTTTTTAGTGCTTTTATTTCAGTTGAAGCAAGTATTGAGAATTAGACTGATGATTAATATTACTTATATACGTTTCTATTTGTTACCTATTATAGTAATAAAATTGATTTAAATATATATGTATAAAGAGTATCATCAATATAATAATATAAGATGAGCGAACCATTACATAGAATAGTTCCATATGAACGCCAATTTGCACAAAATTTAAAGTCTGATATTTTAACAGATATATTTATTGAAAATTCAAAAAAAAAACATGGTGATAAATATGACTATTCTAAATCTAAATATGAGCTTAATTTGAAAGAAGTTATTATTATCTGTCCTGAACATGGTAAATTTAAACAATTACCTAAAGTTCATAAACGAGGTAGTGGTTGTCAAGATTGTGGAAGAATTAAAAGAGCAAATAGTAGAAGGAGTAATACAGATAAGTTTATTGAAGACGCAAAAAAAATACACGGTGATAAATATAATTATTCCAAAGTTGATTATAAATCAAATGGAGAACCGGTTACTATTATTTGTAAAACACACGGAGATTTTCAAATAACACCTAACGGTCATTTAAATAAAGAAGCTGGTTGTCGTAAATGTTCTACAAATACAAATGCAATTAAAGCAACCAAATCAACAACTCAATTTATTGAAGACGCAAAAAAAATACACGGTGAAACATATGATTATTCTAAAGTTGATTATAAATCAAATGGAGAACAGGTTACTATTATTTGTAAAACACACGGAGATTTTCAAATAAGACCTAATGGTCATTTAAGTAAAAAACGAGGTTGTCGTAGATGTGGTATCAAGAAGATAACCAATACTAAGGAGTTTATTGAAGAAGCAAAAAAAATACACGGTGAAACATATGATTATTCTAAAGTTGAATATAAAATCTCTATGGAACCAGTTACTCTTATTTGTAAAACACACGGAGATTTTCAAATAAGACCTAACAACCATATTAGCAATGAATATGGTTGTTTTAAGTGTGGTCATAATATGAAAATATTTTCAACTAATGAATTTATTGAAGAAGCACAACAAATTCATGGTGATACATATGATTATTCTAAAGTTGTATATTCAAAAATGACTGGAAAAGTTAAAATAATATGTCGTAATTGTAATGAAGAGTTTGAACAAACCGCATCAAACCATATTACGCATAGACAAGGTTGTTCATGTTTTAAAAAAAAAACAGAAACGAAATTACATGACGCATTAAAACAAATATATTCAACCATAATCAAAGAATTCAAAAAAAGTTGGTGTAAAAATAAAAGATATCTTCCCTTTGACTTTTGTATTCCTGAACTCAAAATTATTATTGAATTAGACGGTAAACAACATTTTTGTGATATTAATTTCTTTCCACAACCATTTATAGAGCGACACGAAAGGGATGTCTATAAAGAGAAATGTGCTAATGAAAATGGATACCATACGATTCGTATTTTACAGGAGGATGTGTGGTATGGCAAGAACGATTGGTTAGAAAATTTACTAAGAGAAATAGAATACATTAAAAATAATAACCAATACGATATTCATAATCGCTATATCTGCGACAATAACGAATACGACATATTTATTGAAAGTTAGATTGATTTTACTTCAATTTCCCCCAAATATCCTCCTCCTTCACGTAAAGGGTTTTTCTCGTGGCATCTGTATTTCATCAATTCAATAAACAATATAGAAATATTCGTGTTAAATTTATCAAATGGAAGAAATACCTGGTTTGTATGATATAATAAACATATGTGGGTCGGGGTTACTATTTTATACATTCGGTGGATATAACTGGTTATATAATTACGTTTCTCCTATGATAGAATCAATATGTATTCTCATATTTACACAATACGTGTCATTGTACCATACTACAAAATCCTATTTCGAATATACATATGATACTTACCCTATTGTTCGAGGCGCAACAAATGAATTGAAACTTGCGTACGATATGCTACACGCGTCGTATTATGATTATCACACAGAGCCACCGGTTGAACCTTGGTTATGTGTTGTTTTTATAAACAAGAACAATTTACCCGAACGAAAGAATAATCCATACACGTTTATTGAAGATTATAGTTATTTTCTTCCGTATGAAAATGAAAATGAAATAGACGAAACTTCATATTACAATGAATATCTTGAAGAAGCACACGATGCTGCAAATAATATAATCGATTTTGAAAGTATTTACGAGTCCATTATAGTAATGAATGTGAAAAATACATATTATTATCGTATATTATATAATACACAACGGACATTTGAACCTATCGCGGCTGTATCAAATAATTGCGATTCACATTTTCTTACAATTCAATATTGTCATCCAAAGCAAAAGATAAATATAGACATACAATTCGATAAACGAATTTATATTATCGGAAATGAAATTCTGTCACCCACATTCGTTTTACGATATTTAGAATACCAATCAATTCCATTTTATTTTGACAAAGACTATACAATAGATATTATGGATACAAATATCAATATGTTTACATTAACATCAAATGAATACATTTGTCTGGAAAAGGATACATATAAAATTAAAAAACTTCAATGATTATGTAAAAACACATAAAGATTATATCTACTATTATATCACGGGTATTGTTGAAAAATGGATACAGTGAGTGTTCAAGCCCAAACACATAATCTAAATGGTAAATGGAAATTATATTATCATTTACCACAAAATAACAATTGGGAACTATCTAGTTATTCCGTTTTGATGGATAATATTGATACTATCGAAAAGGTCATTTCTTTGAACCAAGGAATACACGCAAATCTTTTGAAATCGTGTATGATGTTTGTAATGAAAGATGGAATAAGTCCAATGTGGGAAGATAAACAGAACCGCGAAGGAGGTTGTTTTTCTTACAAAGTAATCAATAAAAATATTGCGGAAGTATGGAAATCACTATTTTATTTGCTTTGTGGCGAATCGTTATGTGATAAAAAAGAACAAAATGACAAAGTGAATGGCATAACAATTTCTCCCAAGAAAAACTTTTGTATTATCAAAATATGGTTTAGTATTTCTTCGTTTCAAGATCCTAAAATAATCAAGGATATTCAGTTTCTATCCAGAGAAGGTTGTTTATTCAAGAAACACGTTCCAGAATTTTAGCATAAATGAAACAGTAAAATTGAAAAAAAAAATACATATTAGATGTTCGTATAATATTCAATAATGAAAATCAAGTTACGTGATATTCCTGCATTGCAACAGGAGATTGTATATAAAATTGGTGAAAATTCAAAAGATAATTTCGTCATTATTGACAACTCGCTACCCACGGACTTATGGTTTCATATTGAAGGATGTTCTTCATGTCATGTAATAGCATCAATTCCGCAAGATATAAAATTGGATAAGAAACAATTACGTCAAATAATAAAACAAGGCGCTCTTGTATGTAAAGAAAATTCAAAATATAAATCCAATAAAAATGTAGAGATCGTTTATTCGTATATTTGCAATATAACTAAAACGCACATTGAAGGTCAAGTAACTGTGCTTCAACCCAAAAATATTATTATGTAACTGATAATAATATTATTTTTTTAAGACGATGGTAAAGGTGCCATACACATACGAATGCTTCCGAGTGAGGCCACATCATATTTTATAATTAAAGGAAGGTCGTTTCCTAAGTACATTTCCATATGACTACATAATGGCGTACATTTAATAAAATGAGCCAAACTTTTTAATGAAAATTCACCTTGAAAAATATTGGACGCGTCTGCTTTTTGAATGAAATTCATATTTCCCTCTGATTCAGACCTATAAATACGCGAAGTCGCAAAATTCCCTTCACACGAAAAAATCAAGTCATTCCCAACAGACTTAATCTCGATTCTATCTGAAATTCCATTGAGGTCGCGAATAATCTTTTGAAAATCAGAAGTAGGTAGATTGATAATAGTAGAATATTCTACATCGGGAACGTACAATTCTTCTACATCGGGTTCAATCAATCTTAATTTTTGACTATAACATTGTTTAATCAATCCATTGTCATATTGTAGACCCAAATGCGAAACAATACCATCGTGATAGTCATTCTTATCGATATACATTGATAATGTATCGTCGTTCGACATTGTAGAAATCAACTTAAACAAATGTAACGTATTCGCACATATAATAATCTTCTCCGGTTCACAATCATACTGCTCAAAATTCTTCGCATTTAGAACTACATTTACTAAAATAGTTTGTGTTTTATCAAAATTAATAATCTTCATATTATCCTTTGTAAATGTGATTGTAGCATCCGTTAAAATATCCTTAATTGCTGTAATCATATTACGTATAGGTTGTATTTGAACTGTTTTTATAGTTAACACATTATTTTCTTCATTCATATTTTAGAAAGGGTAGTATAATTTCTTTACTGCGTTTGTTTTTATGTATTATTCTCAATATGTATTATTTTGTATATTTTTGACATTTGCCCTGTTTTTTACAAGTCTTTCTTGCGAGTTGTAATGCTTTACTACCTGGTTTACAAGATTCGTGTAAAATATGATAATCGACTATACTAGCATTACCACCGGTAATTGAGCTTGCTAATCGCGCGTATCCCCAAGAATCTGGTGTTTGATTTGGACGCGAACCACCTGAATAATATGCCCCACGTCCTTTATTAACAATTTTCCGTAGCGCCGAACCGGAACAACCGGTTGCTCTCGACATTTTACGTGTAACACGCATATTGTTTATATTATACATTTTTTTCGCGCGTGTTACATGATTAGACGGTTTCGTCTTGAATGATTTTACATTTGGACGTTTATAATATGTTCCTTTCTTATACAATTTTCTAGATTTTAGTAAATTCTTGTGCTGCTTTTTTTTATCGCGCACATTAAGAATATCTGGCAAGTATCTTTCAGGAATCTTCATTATCTAATATATTTGGATAAAAAAATATGCTACAATATTATATACATAATGGCAACTGCTTTGAATAGTGAGAATTATAGCGCTTTGAATGATGCGATTAACGCAAGTGCATTAGCGGGTAAAATACCAATCATATCCATTTATACCGATGCGTCTGGGAATACTTTGGCAGTAGATTCTCACGGACCCGTAAAGGACCGCGCGGTTCTTAGTATTAGCTTTACCGCATCATATATAGATGCTGATGGAAATGCTACCAATCCGTTTATTGTGGTTAAATTTAGAGATACCGCTAGTATGATTGATGTCAAATTCATTGATTATTTCACGAGTGTTGACTATGTCGAGGATCATTGGTATGTTTTAGGTGAAGTAGCAATTCCCAAAAGACAATTCTAAATGATACATATGTGCGATATACAACAACTACTTGTATAGTAAAATACATAATTTACTATACAACCTTTACCCCCTTGAAGATTTAAAATCGCACGCTTTTTAAGCGTACCATAAAATCGTAAAGGGCAACGTTACAGATAAATGAATTAAAATCTTCATCTGTGTATGCATTCTATAATTTATTTGTTGAATGCTATTCGTTTTCGTCCATTTTCAATAACAATATTTCCAACCACAGTAGGAAGAGTGCCAGGTATATTAATCACATTATCATAGTCTTCTTTTTCATAGACTTCCAATGTTTCCATATTTACTGCGTATTTTGTTCCTGGTATTTCACGAACATTCATTTCAGCAACCGTAACATCTAAGCCTTCTTGTTGTTGTTGGTCCAATTCAAACGTAGGGTAAGAATCAAACACATTCGACTCAAATTTCCCTACACCATAACATACAACCGGTCGTTCATTGTTGATTATCTTGTTAGAATACAACGTACAATCAACTGCGGTTTCTTTTAATGCGTGTAAAAATTCATAATTGATGCGCTGTTTTATGCTTGCGATTTCATATAAATTTTCGTCAGTAGTAATTGGGGTAGATTTGTCTACACGGCTTACGTCACGAATTCTAAGTTCTATATTTTTATCGTCCGTCTTTTGGTCTTCACTAAATGTCGATACATACAAAAATACTTTGACAGTTCGTAGTTCTTCGGGTAATTCTTGGTGACTGCATATACGACGTGCACGTCCAACAACTTGGTCTACTCTTACCATATGCCAGTATGGTTCAACAATATGAACGAAACGAGTATTTTTTAGATTAATGCCTTCTGCACCAGAAGATGTAATCATAAATACTTTAATCGCATCACCATACGTGTTATTTTCGTATCTATCTTTTAATTTATTCGCAATAGTAACTGGCACAAAGTCCCAAGCACCATTATACACATTTCGCACAATTTCTTTTTCTTCAGTTGTTTCTGTGCCGGTATATAATACAAACTTGGGTTTTCCAATATCTGTTTCCTCTTCTACAATATCCCAGTCCTCACCTACCTTTTTTATTTTGAACTCGGCAAAACCATTTGCTAATAATATTAATTTCATAAGTCCAATACCTTCAATGGTACGGAAATGACTGTATAATAAATGTAACCCAACATTATCGGAATCGCTTATATTTTCTAATATTTTCATAAATTTAGGACTTAACATTTGCAATGCGTCGTCTGTAAGATATTTACTACGAGCCGTTTCTTCATCAACGGCATTTATTTTTTGTAATGCGTTCTCAATACGTTTAATATAATTATCTATTTCGACATTGCTAATACTATCTTCTTTATCATCATCTATATTCGAAAAGACATCAACTTGATTTGCGACCTCATCTGGTACAATATCCAGTAAGTTTTCATTAATATCTTCTATTTTTCTTGCCGGGACAGGTCGATCGATCTCATCTGGAAACACAAAATTACACGCGGCTCTCGAAAAAATACGATAACTCGATGATACACTAAACAACTCATCCTCTGGTTTCTGTTTTTTGCGTTGTTTTTTAGCAGTTTTTTCTCTGTCTGCTTCATCTTTTCGTATTTTGGAGTAAATACCATATTGATGAGGGGATTGTTCTACTTTTACAACATGATATGTATCACCCTTGTCAGTTTCAACGAAAGATGGTAATAAACCTTCTTGTGCGCTACGAAAATAGGAGGTGAGACCCAGAATTCTGCGTTTAAACAAATGAATATTAGTAACTTCTTCTTTATCGGCATCTACAAATTTTCCTAAAAATTGGTCTTTATCATCTGGTAAACATTTATTCACTTTTACAACTACGTTACTGATTTTCAATGGATTCTTTCGTTCTAATATATCTACGACCTTTTCAAAAAATACGTCATCTGAAATATTACCACTATCATCTAATTTCACACCATTATAACGGTCAGATACAGCAACAATCCCTCCACCAGACATATTTTTCTTTGTTTTATTAACAGGGTTTCGTGCTCGCTGTGTACCTTTGACAGCACCTCTCTTCTTTTGATTAATAAATCCTAAGGGATTTCTTGTAATTGTTAATACATTGCCACTATAATGTATATAATCATATGTTCGTAGATTATTGTCATCAAGCATTTTGAGAATAGAACTTGTATCTATCTTCGTTTTTGCATTTACCTGAATATCCATCGTCCATGTCTTGATATATCCACGTAATAAATTATATAATATACCGATTTCATTCGGATAGTTAATAATAGGGGTTCCTGATAATAATATTATCTTTGCGTTTTGCGCTTTCATTAAATAATCATATAACACATATGAAATAGAATTGGGTGATTTGATTTTATTTACAATGCGACTGACAAAATTATGTGCTTCATCAATAATAATCACCTTATTATCGAATGGATTTTTGGTTTTGTTCTCTGTCATCTCATCTACTTTTTTCATATTTAAACCATTATAATTAATGTCTTGATACTTAGAACGTATCATTTGATTTAATTGTTCATCAATCTCATTTTGGTGTTCTGTTGACAATTCTGTAAAATTCGTTTCTTTGTCAACATTCAACATCCAGGCACCCCCCCGGTCTCTTATATATGACATAGGCAATGACAATGCGGTTGATAATATGCGGTCGTAATCAGGATTGCCCTGCAACTGTATGAATTCCCAATATTGGTCCTTTTTATACATATCATCACCACATTTCTTCAATTCACTGAAAAAATTCATCTTTAATGAAGCCGGGGTCATTACTATAATCTGTTTATCTGTTTTCATACCCTCGGCAATAGCAATAGACGTACATGTTTTACCTGAACCCAATCCGTGATATATTAATAAACCTCGATAAGGTGTATATAAATTTAAATAATCACGAACTATTTTCTGGTGTGTTAATAATTTAAAACTGTCAGCATTTGATTTTGTATCACAAGACACGTCTTCAGTATTGTCTTTCATTTCCTTCAATCTTTTTTCATACATTTTAGTTAGTTTACTAACAAACAACTTTCTATTGTTCATATAATATGGCGATGCAACAATAATATCCTTTTCTATTTTGGCAGGTAATCGTGTCAATACATTTCGTTTGTTCAAAATTGCTTCGGTTAAATCTATATTCGCGATATCATTGTCTTGGTCGGTTCCCTTTTTACCTGTTTTACGTGGCTTTCTTCCTGTTTTTTTCTTTCCTATATTTGTTGCGTTTTCTATTAACCGTTCAACTTCTTGTTCAACTATTTCTGTCTCTAGTAACAATGGTTTTTCCAATTCACTTGGTGATTGGACGACTTGATTTGTATTTTGATTTTCTTCTACATCACTATCGATTGCTATCTCGGTTACATCATCTACTTCCATTTCTTTTAATTCATTCATTGTGTCTAATGGTTCTGGTTCGCTTGGTGTTGGTATAATAAGTTTGGTTTCGTCGATTTGAATATTGTTTTTTTGGACTGTTGTTTCGCTATATATACGTGGTTTCACAGTAAAAACATCTTTTTCTCGTAATCTATCTAATATAAAACTACGATTAATTGTGTTTTGTTTGCGTTTATCTTGTATAATTTGTTCGGTGTTTTGTGTTTTTGTTACTTCTCTTTGTGTTTCATCGAGGTTTTCTTCCTGGGGCAATTGGTCGGTTTCGTGTTGGTTTTCCAATTGTATATACACCGGTTGTTGTTTTCCTGGTATTTCTTTTTTTTCTAATAATTCTAAATATGTAACAGGAACATTCATTACTATATATTTACCAAATATTTTCTATTATGTTTTATAGTAAAAAACATTTGTAATTAAGTTTTTCAACTATTTGATATGAAGTAACGAGTTTTATTCGTTTTATACTTCTGTACAATATAACCAACATATTCAAGGTAATCACTTACAGGTTGCAATTTCTCAAAACTTCGAAGAGATCTAGCCAACCACTCCCTTGCGGTCTCCATATTGCCTACAGTGTTCTGAACGCTAGCTACAGCTAGACTGGCAGTAGCGCTAGATGGATGGAACTGTCCGTGGGCATCTGTGAGAATCTCATATGAGCGTACCTAATCGGTTGATTTAGTTATTTAGGGGTTTACTTCTGTATGGAAATCCGTAATGTGATAATTAATAATTTGTCTGAGTGGATTTGGGATCGATTGCGACATCAGTTGTCTCGGGATATGTGATGTATGCCTCTAGCAATAAGTTAGATATAGCGAAGGGACTTAGTTGTGGGAATGTAGATGCCATAATTGCTGCCGTAACAGGCATAGTTGGCACGGACACATGTGCGACTGGAGAGACTGCTATACTTGCGTATAAAAATGCGCTTACTGCGGCAACAGTCTCCCTCCTCGGGGCTGGTGCTTCTACGGGTACTATAATCCTGAACAGGTGGGAAGCAGCAGCAGAAGAAGCAGCAGCAGAAGCAGCAGCAGCAGCAGCTGCATTGGGAGGAAAAATGAATTCCAAGAAGGCAAGAAAATCCAAGAAGGCAAGAAAATCCAAGAAGGCAAGAAAAGCATAATTTATTAACTGTAATAGTGGAATAGACGCTCTTGGGTGTCTCTTTACAAAACGCAGCTGAATATTAATTTAGCGTAAATAAAAACGGTAAATTAATATTTTTATATCAATATAGAATATAATACTTATGTCTCAAATGACAGAACCACAAATGACAGAACCACAAATGAACGCATTGGTTAATTTAGTTGGTGAATTAAAATTATCACCAGTTATCGCAATACCAGAAAGTATTGTTGATACGGATGTTCCTGCTAATATAGCAACACGCATAAGCGGAATGCACAGAGATGCTAGATATCCTGGTAGATACGCTGGTGGAAAAAAATATATACAAATGTCTGGTGGTGGTATATGTGAATATAATGGGTATGTTAATATGGCAGTTAATTCGGCAATTGTTATGAGTGGTACAGCTGTTGCTCTTGGTGTCGGATATGGTGGTTATGCTGCGTTGGCTAAATTTATGGATGCGTTTGAATTAAAACCCGCCGTTCAAGATAGCGTCCGCGCAATATATCATGTTGGTATAGCTATTGGTAAAACAGTAGGTGTCGCAGGGGCATCCGCTGCGTCAGGGGCTAGGGACGTTTTGGTAAGTGCCGCAAGTGGAGTTAGAAGTGCGGCACCTGAGATCGCAAATGCAACAAGGTCACTAGCATCTACCGGTGCAATGGCTGGTCCATTCGTAGCATTCGGTAGATATGTTGGTACCCAACAAAGTGCTCGTGACGAGTTACAATATATATTATCTCAGTTGGAAGATCAATATAGAGGTTTAACTAACAAAATTGGCACAGTTACGCGTTCGATGGTAGATAAGAAAAAACTATATGCTAATGAAATCAATAATGTAAGAGGCAAAATAGAGGAATATAATAACAATACCCAAGCAGATGCTGAAGTTGCTACGGAAAATACTATTCATAATTTTAAACGCTTAAAAACCGCGTTATGTAGAGCAATTGATACAGGAATAAACGCACAAACAGATATTGCAAATATATTTAACCCTTATTATGGAATAGATATGAATATAGCATTTGGTGGAAAGCGAAGAAAAAGTGTAAGAGGTTCAAACTCGCGTAATTCACGCAGTACTTCTAAGGGACGCAAGTCAGGAAAACAATCTAAAAAAATGAAAGGTAAAAGAGGAAAGAAAAGTGTAAAACGTAGTTATTCTAAACGTTAATGTATATATATATATTTTTTATAGATACATTATGGAATTGCGTATATTTACACCACTTGTTTGGTGCTACAAATGTAAAATTAGAAGTTTGTTAGATTGCGAATCGCTTCTTCGCACGCGGTTTGTTCTGCCTTCTTTTTGATATTATGAACTCCGCCACCTAGATAGATGAAAATCCTTTTGTATTGTGACATGTATAAATGAACATCATTATGTGTTTTAAATTGTCTAATAGACAACGCATCTTTATGTGATACACTATGAATGGGTTGACCTAGACATAAATATACGCCCATATGAAATCCGTGTTCTGAATTGTGTTCCTTTACTTCCATATACTCAGGTGTCACTTTGTATTCTTTTTGAATTTTTACCTGTAAAATGTTTTTGTAATTGTCATCATTCTTAATCAAACTAATCCAATCAACGTGTTGTTCGAAAATGCTTTCCACAAATATTTGGACCATTTGAAAACCTGGTCCCGTAACAAATAAACTTTTGAACCATTCATCATTGTCTTCCACTGAAATTTTATTGAAATCAAGAAACATCGCTCCAATAAAAGACTCAAAAATACATCCCAACTTCTTCAGATTAGTTCGTGTCTGTTTTAATTCAGCGTGTTTAGATAGAATTAACCATTTATGTAGTCCCATTTCGTATGCGATGCGTCCAATTGCTTCATTCTTTACCAAGGCAATCTTCTTTTCAGTCATAAATCCTTCATTTTCTTTAGGGAAACGGCGATACAAATAAAATTTTGTAATACATTCTAATACACCATCGCCAACAAATTCAAGACGTTCATTTGATTTAGTATAGAGAGATAAACAATCATCTGGTTTATCTACAATGATAATATTGTTCTGTTTATTTTCCAATTGCGGACGTTTAATATAAGAACGGTGAACGAATGCGCGCTTGTATAATAATTCATTGTATATTGGAACGTTTATTCCATATTTAGACAATATAATTTGTATATCAGTTTTAGTTATCACTTTATTTTGTGGATTATATGGGTCGAAAATATATGTATCTGTTCCAGTAGAGTTCTTTTCAATGCGAATGTCATCATCGTTATTCATGTTATTCAGTAAATAAAATGAAGTACCAGTATACTATAATAGTGTATGATATGTTTATACCCTTTCTAAAATACATTTAACATAACTCAACTCCAAAAAAAATATATTTAGTATATATAATAAAATGGTATTAAGCGGTACAAAAACTACTAGTTCTATTTCTAGCATTGTAAACCAAAATCAGGGTGGAGGACCCAAGAAAGCCGGTCTAGTCAGTCAGGTTGGACACGACGCATATGCCCAGATTCATCTGGGTGGTGTTTCAAAGGATATTCGTTTCGGTTCTCACAGTTTGGCTTCTGTTTCTATCACGCGTTTTCCCAATACAGTATCTTCTCGTCCCATTGGTTCTCTTCCTATGAACTTTCATTAATTTATTCATCGTTAAAATGATATAATAGCAATAACACAACTCTATTATATTATTCGTTATGAAATTAATTATTGATAACAGAGAACATGATTTATTTGAAAAATGCGAATTAAAAATAATGTCTCAAAGTAAACCCGATTACGTTGTATTATCGAAAGAAGTACTAACATTAGGAGATATATTGATTCAAACCGACGACGGAAAAGATGTATTACTGATTGAACGCAAATCGTTTCGTGATTTATTAGCATCAGTAAAAGATGGTAGATACAAAGAACAGTCATATCGCCTTACTCATTCGAGTGGATTTCCGCCACATTCTATTATTTATTTATTAGAAGGCATGTTCTCGCAAATAAGTTCGAGTGAAACAAAACTGGTTTATTCTTGTATGACATCATTGCAATACTTCAAAGGATTTAGCGTCCATCGAACGTCTACTTTAGACGAAACCGCAAACTGGCTATTGTATCTCACTGATAAAATAGAGAGAGAGTTCCAACGAGGTCGTATTCCATACTATTTAACTTCCCCATATATAGACAGCACGCAACCCAGACAAACAGAAGATTACGAAGGACTAAATCCATTTGTAAATAATCTTTCACAAATAGACAATAGAGAACCTGAACAACAAACTAATTATTGTTCTGTCGTAAAAAAGGTAAAAAAGGATAATATTACACCTAATAATATTGGTGAAATTATTTTATGTCAAATACCTGGTATTAGTTCGATTACTGCTGTCGCAATAATGCAACAATTCAATAATTTTCCCCATTTAATAGAACAATTAAAAGAAAATCCACAATGCATTGATAATATTACTTATGACAGTAATGGAAAAACGAGAAAAGTGAATAAAAAATCAATAGAAAATATACGAATTTTTTTAACATCATCCAGTGTTACTGAACCAACTACAGAAGTCACAGATAATAATATTATTGCACTAGAACCTCGTGTATAACTTCGAAAAATTTGCGTTCGTTTTCTACAACCCATTCTTTGCTCGCATTTATTTCCATTGATACATCAAATATAGCACTCGGTTTATTTTGTTCTCCACCCCGTAACCAAAGTATAAAGAATCCACGACCTATGAATGTCTGGTCTGGATCAGTGAGGTCCTTAGGAAATTCTTTATGGTTAGTGATAGATGCGAGTGATTGTGATAATTCGATTTTATTAGATTGTAGGTATTGTTCGTCACATTCTCGGCGGAGTGTTTGTAATGGCATATTGCTTCTATCGCTGTAAAAGTATTTTTTTATTTGTTCGAACTGAATATCATTAATTGCCGATTTACTAACGTGTTTCAATATTGAAACGTCGCGTCCATACAAATGTGCTACCTGAAATAGCACATTTGTTCGTCTATATTTTTCCACATCCATCCTATTGTTAGTTATTTGTAAAGTGTGTATTGATTGGTATGGTTCTCTATTTCCATAAATAAATCAATTTTTAGATTACGTCAATCGGATTTGTCAAATTAGTAGGCAATGTTGGGTCAAAACTAACTTTAGTTGCGGTTAATACTGGACGCGCTACCTCTCTGCCCGCATATTTACCACCGTCAACCACATTTTTAGTATATTGCGTTCCACCCCAATTTGGGTCCATCGGGTTGTCACTGGTTGCTTGTTGAAGTGTGCTATCGTGTATAGCGTCAATATTTGTATATACGCCTACATACTGACCGGTAGGGTCAAATCCAGGATAATTATTTGCGTTAAATGGTTGATTTACGCGATTTGCGTCTTGAACCTGAATCGGATTTGTTATTCCGTTTGTGGCAGGAACTCCACCTTCTAATTCAAATGGACTTGGGCGAACGCGGTATACATCATTCCCTTGTGCGTCATTTTCTTGTCTTAAATATAAAACGGGACAATCGATTCCACCAGTGCGTTGGTTCTCTAAATGTATTATATATTCGTCTAAAGTATGAAACATCAAAGGGTTCTTTCCCTCTTCTTTTGGCAATTTTGAATTATACAATGCGAGAATATCACCTTTTTGGACGAGCATATCAGGACAATTATCAGAAACCATATTTTCCAATTGACTGAATGCTTCTTTATTATATTCGTTTGGTTCAGGTTGTTCCAATATAGAAACAATACCTAATATAAATGTAATTAACAGAAAAATTATGAATCCGTTTTTTATATAATTCATTCTTTAGTTATATACTATAATTAGGAAATTTTCAAAAATAATATAAGTAATCTATATATGGCTATTCAGTATAAATTACTTGAAGGTGGAAAAACCTCAAATAAGAAGGAAAAATCTAAAAAATCTAACAAATCTAAAAAAACTAACAAATCGGTTCGTAAGACTGTGAAGAAAAAGAAGGGTTCTGATAAAAAGAAAACAGGAAAGAAAAATAAAACGGATGACAATCGTAGCATAGGTGTATTATTATACGCTGAGTGGTGTCATCATTGTCAACAACTGAAACCCGAGTGGGCAAACCTCAAGGATTCGTTACAGGACATTCAATTTGTAGAAATAGAAGAATCCAGTCCCATAAAAGACGAACAAATTAATATCTTGGAAAAAATAACAAATGGTATATCAATTCAAAATAATGGATATCCTACTATCTTCAAGGTCCAAAACGGAACTCCTATTTATTACAATGGACCCCGCACAATGGATAATATGCGTGACTTTTTTACAAAGGAACAAACCCAAATCGGTGGATTCAATCGTAGTAAGAAACGAAGAAATAGTTTGTCGAAAAAAAATAAAAATTGAATATAATGGGCAGATTTATATAATATACAAACAACCTAAATATAGTTTCTATATTATAAATAACAACATGACCGATACACGAAACAAACTGAATTTCGTAGCACGAAAAGATTTTCGTTTGTTCGATTTTCATATATACGATGGAGTACCTACAAATAATGATACTGACGATTCTGGTTCAGATGACGAGTCGTTCCCTAACTGTTTCATACAGAATAAAAACAAATATATCGACAAGAATGTGTTTGTTATTCAAATGTTCGGTGTAAATGAAAAAGGCGAGACTTGCTCTCTGTATGTAGAGGACGTCCAACCATTCTTTTATGTGAAAGTAGGCGATAATTGGAATGGACGCGATAAAGATAATTTTGTTGACTTATTACGAGACAAGTTAAGTTATCGATTTAAAAATGGTATTGTAGAATCGTCATTGGTAGATCATCATAAATTATATGGATTCTCTGGTGGAAAGAAGCATAAGTTCATCAAATTAGTATTTCAAAATATGAGCGTTATGAATAAGACAAAAAATTTATGGTATTCTTATGAAGAAAATAGACATACAGGGGAACGTATGCGAAAACGCACAAATCTAATATATAAAAAGGTGGAAATCGAATTATATGAGGGTAATATCCCACCACTGTTGCGTTATTTTCATATTAACAACGTAAGTCCTTCTGGATGGGTCCGTATTTTATTGAAAAATATGGTTCGTCCTAATACCAAACAAACCACTTGTAGCTTTGAATACATATGTTCGTTTAAACATCTCAAGCCTTTGCCCGAGAAAGAAACGCGCGTTCCATACAAAATATGTAGCTATGATATTGAAGCAAGTAGTAGTCACGGTGATTTTCCGGTCCCCATCAAGTCATATAAACGTCTGGCAACAAACATTGTAGACGTTTTCATAAAACAATTTAATTACTTGGACGAGAGTAAAGGAAAACAATTATTAGAACAAACGGTTTTAACAGCATTTAATTATGGTTCGTTCGAAGACATTGATTTGGTTTATCCGAAAGAAACTCCAACGAAGGAAGATGTCAAAACAAAAGTAATCCGGATGTGTAACACGGCACTTCACGATATGGAAGGAGGAAGTAGAGGAAAAGACATTTTATCAATAGAAGATGCATTTGACCGTGCGAAAGAATTGCAAACACAAGATACAAGTGGAAGTGGTAATAGTGACGAAACCACGTATAACAATCCAGATGAATCATATGTATCTTATACAAAATATAAAAAGAAGTCGAAGACTGATACAAAAAAGACAATTATAGACATACTATTGAACTCAAACTATACTCGCGAAGAAAAGATACTATCTATGAATGAATCATTGACATCAGCGTTTCCACAATTAGAAGGCGATAAAGTAACGTTCATTGGTTCCACATTCTTGAAATATGGTGATAAGGAACCCTATTTAAACCATTGCGTTGTATTGGGAACGTGCGATAAGGTATCGGGTGCGGAAATCCAAAGTGTTGATACTGAAAAAGACGTATTGCTTCAATGGAAGGAACTAATACATCGTGAAAATCCTGATATTATGATAGGTTACAATATATTTGGATTTGATTATGAATTTATGTTTCGCCGTGCGCAAGAAACGGGTTGTCAATATGAGTTTCTATGTTTATCTCGAAAAATAAATGAATTATGTGCTACCGTAGATGCGGATAACAATCTGTCAATCGAAAACACGAAAATGCAAATCGCGAGTGGGGAATATGATTTACGATACTTCAAAATGACTGGACGATTACAAATCGATATGTATGCTTACTTCCGGAGAGATTATAACTTGTCATCTTATAAATTAGACGATGTATCCGGACAATATATTAGCGATAGTATTAAAAAAGTGGTTTGTACGAAAAACGACACATATGGCGATATTACCGAATTATATAGTAAAAATTTAGTAGGATTACATCAAGATGATTATATCCATTTAGAAATTGGAGGGGTCACTGTCGATTACTATAAGAACGGTCAGAAATTCAAAGTAGTCGAAATTATTAAGAACAAAGAAGTCATTGACATATCGGATGGAAAAGAAACAATCACTGTATACAATGTAATTATTATTAAGGGACATGAAAATATAGTCAATACAAAGTCTCTTAAATGGGGAACCGCAAAGGATGATGTAACACCACAAGATATATTCAGGTTGGCAAATGGTTCATCCGCAGACCGTGCTATTGTTGCGAAATATTGTATTCAAGATTGTAACCTGGTTCATCATTTGATGAATAAAGTCGATGTAATTACCGGATACACTGAGATGTCCAGTATTTGTAGTGTTCCGATTAACTTCTTAGTCTTTCGCGGACAGGGTATCAAACTTACCAGTTTTGTTGCTAAAAAATGCCGTGAAAAAAACACACTTATGCCCGACTTGGAAAAGACGGGGGATGCGGATGGATATGAAGGCGCAATTGTATTGCCACCAAAATGTTCGATGTATATGGATAATCCGGTAGCGTGTGTTGATTATTCGTCTTTGTATCCATCTTCGATGATTAGTCAAAATTATTCACACGATAGTAAAGTATGGACGAAATCATATGATTTAGATAATAAACTCATTAAAACCACCGGAGAACAAGACAAAGACGGCAATTTCATTTACGATAATCTACCTGATTATGATTATATTGATGTCGAATTCGATACGTATAAATATATAAGTAAAACCCCTACATCGCGGGCAGAAAAAACAAAAGTGGGAAGAATGATATGCCGATGGGCTCAATTACCGGATAATCAAAAATCGATTATGCCCTCTATTCTAGAACAGTTGTTAAAAGCCAGAAAAGATACACGTAATATGATAAAAACGGAAACGGACCCGTTTATGCAAAATATTCTGGATAAACGACAACTTGGATATAAAGTAACCGCAAATTCCCTATATGGACAATGTGGTGCAAGAACTTCTACATTTTACGAAAAGGACGTTGCGGCTTCGACTACTGCTACCGGTCGTCTTATGATTATATATGGCAAGCGTATTATTGAAGAGGTTTATGGTGATTTAATATATGAAACGAAAAATAACGGTTCGGTTCGTTGTAGAGCAGAATATATATATGGTGATACAGATAGTGTGTTCTTTACATTTAATTTGGAAGACCCTGAAACTGGTGAAAAAATACGAGGACAAAAAGCACTTGAATTAACAATCGAAATCGCACAAGACGCAGCAAAAATATGTAGTAATCATTTGAAACCGCCAATGTATCTAGAATATGAAAAAACACTCATGCCATTTATATTGTTGTCAAAGAAACGCTATGTTGGCATGTTATATGAAGACGACCCAACCAAAGGCTATCTTAAATATATGGGGTTATCCATTAAACGTCGGGATTCATGTGATTACTTGAAAGACGTGTATGGTGAAATTTTGAATCTGTTGATGGAAGAAAATAATATTGGTAGTGCAATCAAATATTTGGATAAGGCATTGACAGACTTGATTAACGGCAATGTCAGTATGGATAAACTTGCGATTACAAAAGCTCTTCGTGGCGATTACAAAAATCCTCAACAAATTGGTCACCGTGTGTTGGCAGACAGAATCGGGCAACGTGAACCGGGTAATAAACCAAAACCTGGCGATAGAATGAAATTTGTATTTGTTGTAAATGATAATCCAAGAGCACTAATGGGTGAAAAGATAGAAACGCCTGAATATATTGTTGCAAACAACTTACAAATCGATTATACCCATTATATTACGAACCAATTGATGAAGCCATTACAACAATTATTCGGTCTTGCGTTGGAACAAATATGGGGCATGCAGAACAAACGGTCGGCAATCAAAACGTATTTAAAAGAAGTCTCCGCATTGGAAAAAGAATACGGAGATGACCTTGAAACATTTATGAAAAAGAAAGAAAAAATATCAAGTGCCAAGATCAAAGTGTTGTTATTTGACAAAGTATTAGAAAAAATATACAATAAAAAGAACCGTATTCAAACAATAGATAGATTCTTCCGGTAACCGGTAAAATAAATGTATCACTATAATATAACTATGCTTTTAGAAAATATTAGTCATTATGGCGATATTCTTGCAATTCCTTTTTTTGCATTATTAGTAATATATTTTCATAAAATTACACGGAAATCACTTCTAGAATACATATTGTTTTTATTTTCTATTGCGGGTTTAGTATTAGATATTGTATACACGTATATCTTCATTCGTCGCGTGTCATAATACCAAAAAATCGAAAAAGACGAATAAACAAAAACAAAAATTGAAATATTTTTTTTTATCTAAAAAAAATATCAAACAAAACAAACGATAATGTCAATCAAATTACCAACTTTATATAATTCTTCCGTTGGGAATGAACCTTCACTAAGAGTGCTTCTTGATTTTTATAATAAGAACCCGTCTATAATTATGCAAAAACCAATGATTAGCACTGTATTGGAAAAATATGAAAGATTTGTACGTTTACATAGTGAAATTGGATCGCATCTTACTTCTTCCTATCATAAACCAAATCATTATTACTTATATGGGAATATGCTAGTTGATATAGAAACACAAGTTACAAACGAACTATTACAGGAATGTATCGAAATCACCCGTAAACGTTACAAAGAACACGGTGGTCCTACTAATTCATTTGAAGCTGCCAGTATGGAAAACACATACAACGAGTTTCTCAAATATATCGAATTGATACAAATGTATTATAGTCACTTAGAAGAGGAGAGTGAAAATAAACGCATTCAATTGCTTCAAACCGAATACGAATCAGTACATGATGAAATTAAATATATGCCAGGAGGATATCTATACCAAAAAGTGGTTAACCTGTGGAATGAACGTAATCAAATGTAAATATCTCTATTGCACATCAAAACAAAAACAAAAACAAAAAACGAAATACAACAAAATTATATTTGATGTATTTTTCTATATTAGATGTCCAATGTAACCGTGTTTTTATCCGATTTGTTTTTTCTACGACTCGACTTGGGCATAGTATTGTTTTGCATATCCTTCAATGACGAAATCGATATTACAGAACTGTCATCAGTGGTAGTATCCTTTTGTTCGCGAATATCTACATTACGTGTCTTCAACCCAGACAATATATTATCTATATCCGTATTTTGGGGACCTCTCATTTCCTGTCGTTGTGCGGGTGGTTGAGAAGGAGTGCGAATTGACTGTTGTTGTTGATTAATATCATAACCACCATTCATATCTACACCTTGTTCGCGAAACATGGTGCTATTGCCTCTACCGGCGTTTATATCAGGACGATTTCCGGGTCTTTCTTGTGGGGGCATTTCCTTTGTCTTCATGGATGCAGGAGGAGGAGGTCCACGAGGTCTATTTGCGGTTTCTTCCATTAAATTATTAGCCATCGCGAATCCAGGTGACGTTTCGCTCATGCTATTTACGGTAGCATTTGTAAACATTTTCATTAATTCAGGACTTTGTTTTATAACATCATTGAACGCGGGAGTAGCGGACGATAGTGCTTTGTTTGAGAAATTCAATACTGCGCCACTAAAACCTATACGTAATAATAGTGACAGTTCGGGGGCCAACTTTCCACCCTTGTATTTGTCGTGTAATTCAGAAAAGATTTCTTCATAACTATCCAAGTCTTCATTGATCTGTTCTCCCCAACCATCCAAATTTAAATCAAATGGATTAAATACCGTATTTGCGTATTCAAGGGAGTTAATCATTGTCATAAACCACCATCCTTGTAGTTTCACACTGTCCTTTGTGCGTTTATCTTCTAATGCGGTTTCATACTCGTCTTCGACTTCATCGTAATTCGATTCAATATCAAATCTGGAACTATGTTTGATAAGTCCTTTTTCGTGCCATTCATCTAGTTTCTTAAGCATACCGCGTTTCTTTCTCCTTTTTTCACGGTCAGATAAGGTGCTCGATTTCGTTTCTTTTTCTAATGGTATTTCATTCATTTTGGAAAATCCATCCCACGTAGTCGTATTACCTACACTTTCCCGTGTTGCTTGACCTATATTCGAATCGCTTGGTTCATCGTAATCTAGTTTGATTGGTGCGCTTTCATCGCGTTGAGAATCCGAATTGAATCCGAATAAATTGGAAGCCATATTAGTAAACGTCTTACTTTCACCATTGCCACCCGTATTACCAGAAAGATTGTTTAATTCATTTTCCATATTGTCCAATTCTCCTAAATTCAGGTCAATCTTGTTCGACGAAACATTTTTATCATTCATTAATAATTCAATACCTGATCCAAAATTAGATGTAGGTGTGTCGGGAATATCATCTAATGAACCTAAATCAATAATTTCCATTCTTCTACTATGATATTCATACAAGTTTTATTTTTAAATCCTCCGCACATATTATTATATTTTTCTGTCGTAATGCCCATATACCTTGTAAAAAGGAATCTGCTAAATCGTCTTTTTTCTTAGTATTTAATGTTTCTATCCATTCATTCAAATTATCGTTTTGTTCTAACAATTTTAATGAATAATATACCCCATTTTTCTTGTTTTCTTTGTAGTTTTTATTTGTTATTTCTTCTGTTTGATTAGGTTCTCTCTTTTCTATTTTATGAAATGAAAATTGTTTCAGTTTGTTTGATGAGGAAATAAAACTGATGTCGGTATCCGGATTATTCATTATAAAATATTGTGCAAGCATTCCTTGTATTGTCTTCATACGATTTGCGATGGGTGATATTTGGTTCTCTATCACTACCCAATCAAGTTCATTTACTTCTGGTATTTCGTCCAATCTACGTTTCATGTTTCGTCCAATGTCGATTAAATCAATCTCACTTGCCTTCTTTTTTTTTCCAATAGTGATTTCATCAAAACAGACCTTATCGAAATGTTCGGTAATCATTTTCAATACATCTTTTTTCAAACGTTTATCAGTTGTAGTATCATCAATTATAAAATGTTGCATTGCGATAGTGTTTAAATCCACAAGTTTATTTTTATTCAATTGAGAACCTTGATATTTCTTAGGACGGATTATATACTGGTTGGTTTCTTTTGCGTGTTTATCGCAATAATATTTACCATTTTTGCCATATTTTGCCTTTTTAGTACACGGTTTTTGAATATTCTTTTTTGTTTTTAGAACATTAATACAACTACATATTGGCGGTTCTACCACATTTTCTTCCATTAAATTGAGAACATCCCATTTTAATATTTTGCAAGTGTCAGAGCACTCAAAAATACAATACGCCATGTTTTTTATCCCTACATCAAAACTAATAACCTTCATGATATTACAATATACACACTATACAATCAAAAGCGTATATTGTTTGTTAGTCTAATTACTTATCTCACGTTTCAAGTCTGCAATATCTTCCTGGTATGTTAGTCCTAAACACTTACTATGTGAGATTTTACATAATATTTCATTATCAACTATATTTACATACTCGTTCAAAAAATTCGGTAACAACATTTCTTTTGTTTTATGTTCGGCATGTTCGGTTATAAATAGAGATACGCGTTCATACATAAATTGTAACATTTCTGGTTGGAACTTAAATAAGTTCATTGATACAACTGTATTTTCCAGGTCGCAATCACCGAAATCACATTTCATTATCCCAAGTCGTTCTTCGATGTGTTTTATTTCATTATGTAATCCGATTTTCACTATACCACGGTTTACTTCTCCTTTATTTGGTATTGCGTTCTTCAATTGAAACCCTACCATCCAATTTGAATTATCACTTGGAATACAAGTAAAAGATTCTTCTCCATATAAATCATCGCTATTACACAATATAAACTCTTTGTCAATGGTTAAATATAAACTCGCTACTGCATCAGCAGTACCCCACGGTTTTTTTCTATAAGTTGGAATGATTTGAAAACTATAGCTTATTGGTATACCGCGGTAGGTCTTACCTAAATATTCTAAAATGCCACCATATGTATATTCACTCACTAAAAAATGTATTTTTTCAATATCATTACGTGTAAGTGCTTGTTGCAATGAGATATCTATCAGTCGCTCATCATTTTTTCCTACTTTCGCAAGCATTTTGGGCGTTCCACCAAACCGACTTGATATACCTGCGGCAATATATACTAAATACATAATACTAATGATTCTTATTATGTGTTTATGTTTATTTTCGAACATTTACAGTTCCTTTGTTACAATTATCGGGGCAACCTTACGTTTTTCCAATTCCTCACGAGTAAGATACATATTTTTCAAATCGCTTGTAGCGTGACCGAATGGCTTAGTATTATCGTTCGCAGAATTATATGTATGAGGAGCATTTACGTTGTATTTTACTTCGTTTGTTTGGATACTAGGAATATCAATAGGACGTTTATAATAACCGGCATCTGTTGACGATTCGCGGAAATTATATTCCATAATCTCCTTTGCGTTATGAGTCAAATATTTGCGATATTCCCAATTGCTTTTTATGCCATTACTTTCTATTAAGTCTTGGTTTATAGATGCCTCGGGTTGCCAAGTTGCAGTAATCGCACGACCATCACTCATTAAAGGTGGAAACTCGGGATATTTGTTGTTTGTATTATAGCCTCTCTTTGACATCGGGACGGTTTCTTTTATAACAGGATATGCACAATCTAAATTAGAGAACATTATACTATACTAAATCTATATTATAATATGTTATTTTTTCTAGCGTCTTTCTAATATCTCAATTAACTCGGTCTTTTTCAGTTTACTCGGGTCGTTATTTAATTCAAGAGATACAATTAATTTACGTAACGAGGTAAGAGTCATTTTATTATAGTCTTCTACTTGGGCGATCTTATCTACTACAATTGGTTCGATATTCATATTCACTACTGGTACAACATCAATGTCTTCGTTGGAAGAATAACCTTCTTCATTCATAGGTTCAATAATATTTATGTCGTCAAGTTTCATGTTGTCTACATCTACAGTTACTATTTTAACACTACTACCATCTATTTTGTTTTTATTATCACCGTCCTCATCATCGCTATCATCATCGCTGTCATCATCACTATCATCATCAGTGTCACTATCATCATCACTATCATCATCAGTGTCATCATCACTATCAGAAACAATCAGTTTATCGGTAATATTATATTGAATATTTGGATCGGCTAAATTCATACTATCGGAACCAGGAACATTCAGATGTTCGGCAGGAACATATATTTGTCTTCTGATAGTGGTTATTTCAGATACTACATTATTAACTATTTCAAACATAGTTTCTGTTTTTTGTTCTAAACTTGTAAATCTTTGCTTAAAATGATATACTAACAACAAAATTAAGACAAATGTCACCGCCAAACTAATAAAGAAAAAAGTTTCAATCATATTTAACATTCGTATTTATACTACTCTTTCAAATAAATATTTGAAAGCAAACGAACACGATAATTTTTTATCTTGTAATACTATATTAATATACTATGGAAAATAATCTTCCTAAAACAGATATATTAAATAATGTTAACATTGATATTTCCAACAATTATAAAAACATACTCATTTTGTTTCTGGGTGTGGTGGTTGTATTCTCACTTTTAGGGATAAACATACTACAAATTATTGTAAATGTAATTAATTCCTTCATTAATATTTTCAAACCGGTTATTATTCAAATTTTGTCTATTCTGGGATTTACTACTGGAACTGTATTAAAAACTACTGCAGGAGTTGCTACCGAAGCTACGAAATTAGGCGTAGAGATTGCGGGTGGGACAGTTCAATCGGTAGGAACTATATTACAAGACGTCAGTAAAAGTGGAACAAATATGAACCAATCTGGTATAAATTGGAACACTCCATCGTTAGATATTTCAGATAGTACAATACAAAAACCGATTACATCTTCCAAAGCAGGATGGTGTTTATCGGGAGAATATCAAGGTAGACGTTCTTGTGTAGAGGTAGATGATATAGGCAAATGTATGTCAGGACAAGTTTTTCCTACACAACAACTATGTTTGAACCCGACCTTATCATCGAATATGTAATTCATATTTGTTTGTAACAAATATGAGTGTAAAAAATAATATCTATACCATATCACTAAAATAAAATGGTTCATATGATTCATTGTGAATAGAAGATATTGTCATACCATTCTGGGTTGTTGAATCATTTAATGTGTTAAATATGACACCATATGTTAAATCATATAATGATTCAAAATCACCAGTATTATCAAAAATTGTGTTCACCTTGAAATTCGCAGTAAAATCATAAATGAATCCGCTTTCAGTTGATAGTTCCACATTCTTCACGTGCAGAACACCGATAAATATACTGCCACTAATGTCTATATCATTTGGGGTTACATTAAATTTCATTACTCTGGATACGTTGTTATCCCCAGACGTATAACTTATATCTGGGGATATTGGTATGGTATCTGTATCAAATTTTACAGAAGGCGAATAAGACCCGATGTTAACTAACTCGATTTGCAAATCAGCAAAATTTACATTTGTACGCGTCGCCTCAGTCCTTTTTCCCGATAAAAAAAGTGAGATTGGAACTTTATATTCATACTTAAGTAAATTAGTATCAATGCGTTCAGTTAAATAAAGAGAATGTGAAGTATTGTCTGTATTATTATTCATTATAATATTTTCCTCTACATTTAGTCTCCATTTATCCGTTTGATTTAAATAATTATTTCCATATGCTGCTGTATTTTTGTTATAATTATATAATGGAACACTTGGGTCGTTGTATAAATTGATTACTGGTCCCGGGACATCACTCGACGAAGATGGTGTATTTATTATACCACAATTTGTCGTATCCGCCCTACTGGGAACGCGCACAACATCTTTTACAACAAAAGATATATCTAAATACGGGTCATATTCTTCACGTATTGTTTCAGTTAAATCATATGTGAGTGTTTCTCTTTGATATCTCCCACTTGAATATAACGAAAACAACTGCGCCCGCGTTAAGTTATTTCCAAGAGAACTGGACGTATTACCCTTGTATTTCAATATTTCGGTTTTTCGTCGCATATCTAAATCGGATTTTGTATATTGATTACTCAAATAAGGACTTGTATCTAATATAGTATATCTATCTGGTTCAATCAAAAATTCGGCATTCGCGCGTTTACGAAAACGACATATTTTATCTAAGTCTATCTTTATATTTGCCATAAAAATAAATAAGCTTATAATTTGATTATATATTTTTCTCTAATAGTTAGCGGAATACCACATATTTGATAAATATTTGACATCTCCACTCGAATATGACCCTTCTGCTACTGATAAATTTGGACCGGCATTGACAACAGCGGTTATTTCAAATACATTTAATGCTCTACTATAATATCGCAAATTGGATAATTTACCAATAAATCCACCATTTTGTGCAACATATACATCACCAAAATTCTGTTTTGGCGTATTATTAAATACTCTTCTTTCTGCGACAACACCATTGACATAAATATCAAGTATTTTGTTTTGTAGACGTAATGCTACGTGAACCCATTTCTTCATAGGAATATTTGGAATATCGATTTCTACATTTTCACTGGATGAAACAGAATTGTATAAAACACGGAGAGTGTTCTCCTTTGGTTTTAAATATACTCCCGGAGCATTATTTATAGTTGCCAAATTGGTAGTTGTATCAAAGTTTCCATCACCTTTGCTAAAAATATGCTGATATTTACCATCTTCGGTATTCAAATCATTTATATACAACCACGAAGACCACGTAAATTCTATACCAGTCGATTCGTCATTTGACCTAAAGATAGGTTTTGATTCAGTCTGACCAGGATCCTGGGTTATGATTTTAGAAAAATTTCCGTCAATCATACCTTTTATTAAATATGGGTTTTGTGACGGTGAAAATAAATAACCAAGTAAGGAAACTCCTAAATTCATTAAAACAAGACAAATAAAGAGAATTAGAATAATAAATGCGAATTTTGCGATGATTGTATTAGACTCTAAAAACCCGGACGATTGTTCTACACCGGTTTCTGCCGCTTTTGAAAAAGAATCCATTGTTTTCGATAGATTTTCTTGTGCGTTTCCCAAAGTGTCTGTTATCTGGTTCATATTTGGAATTGCAGGTATATATTGGTTCGGTATACCTCCTGATGGCGGTTGTTGCATAGCGTTCATAATATTATATACTATAACAGAATATAATATTCGTCTTTGTTACATTAGTGAAAATTTAGTTTGTTCGATATTTCCTTTTAATACCGAAACATCAATACCATAAGAAGCCAAACTGCTCATTGTGCTTTCTTTACCATTTCCTTCGCTATAATAATCCCAAGCTTCTGTAGGGTCAATTGGTTGCGTCCATCTTTTGAGTTCTCTTACATACATGTCTATGCCTGGACCACCAAGTTGAAGTTTGGAACTCTTATCGGGAAGATTCCGTTTAATATCATTTACTTTATGTGACTTCAATAATTTTCCGTCTATGTATATATCAATAATATCATTATCAACACTTACAATAATGCACGACCATTTCTGTATAGGGAAATTAGTTGTAATTACTACATCTTCATTACCATTATTGGTTTCTACTAACAACTTCATTGTAGGACTTGTCTCATCTAAATATAATTCGATATTCTTTGTAATACTACCCGATACAGGTGTATATTCGCGTTTATATATAGTTTTTCGCACACCAGTATTCCAAGAATTTACAAAAAGCCAACAACCGAAACTATAACGTGTGTTTGTAGGTTTGTCTATTTCGATTGGATTTTGCGATTCATTTAAATTTGCTTCTGTAACTATTTTGATTGAACTGTCCGAAAAGAAAGCATACAATAAATATATCAATATTAAAATAACCACAATAAGAATAATTGTTGTAGTTTCCATTCTATACATTACTCTAATAAATTATTTTCATCTAATTGTTTCTTTTTCTGGATCACATTATATGATGTCACGATATCATTTTTAGTTCTTGGTGAATTATAGAAACGAACATCTTTGATACTTCCATCTAAACCTTTTTTATCACCCAACTTAATTAAATTTGTTGGATTAATATCTGGTAGTTTTTGTATAGTATCAAACATATATGTATATACTAATTCACCATTTACAAATAAATCTGCTTGTGTAGATGTATAATTAAAAACCAGTTGGTTCCATTTTTGTGTCTGTAAATCGATATCATAGCTTTTATTGATTGCGTTCTCGTTATTTGTAAAATATATACGAATATTTTTTTTGTTATCATTATTATCTTTGTTTATATATGTTATTTTTGGGATACCGTCACCGAAACTAAATATATTTGTTTCTCCCGAATACGCAATATTATTTGATGAATGCGCGTTATAATAAAACCATAATGAGATACTATAATTTCGTTGGTTTTTACCACTATCGTACGATACTTGGTCAAGAGTATTATTTCGCGTTTGTTTTGATAATGGGTTTAAATAATCTAAGTTGTCTAATATTTTACTTACTACACTTTTTGTAATCTGTGATGACGATTGACCGATTTGCGTTCCAGTTTGTGATGACGATTGTCCGAATTGCGCTCCAGTTTGTGCTGTCGATTGTCCGAATTGCGTTCCAGTTTGTGCTGTCGATTGTCCGAATTGCGTTCCAGTTTGTGCTGTCGATTGTCCGAATTGCGTTCCAGTTTGTGATGACGATTGTCCGAATTGCGCTCCAGTTTGTGCTGTCGATTGTCCGAATTGCGTTCCAGTTTGTGCTGTCGATTGTCCGAA
>Ga0209302_10000325_pt1 | contig 29153 bp, 19 predicted proteins | sample ArcOceMetagenome_2_FD_187445 | JGI IMG/M metagenome (GOLD analysis project Ga0209302, IMG submission 187445) | Marine eukaryotic phytoplankton communities from Arctic Ocean - Arctic Ocean ARC135M Metagenome (SPAdes) (version 2) | ecosystem: Environmental > Aquatic > Marine > Oceanic | place... | reverse complement strand
TTGTTGACAAGGCACTCTTTCAGTGGAATACAATGCGAATAAAACGTGCGGAAGATACCGGTAATTTTCTTTTTTTTTAGTGGGAAATTTACTCATCAGCCTGAAACAAAAAACGAATGTAGAACGATTTTATCCCTAAAAATGAGGGTAAAAAAAATTTAAAAAAAAATAATAAAAAAAAACTACATACTTTTGTGTTTCAAAAGCACGCAGCTTAAATTGCGTTAATTGCGAAAAAAGAAAGATATATGGCAAAGAATTTAGTAATTGTAGAGTCACCAGCAAAAGCAAAAACCATCGAGAAGTTTCTTGGGAAAGATTTTCAGGTAGAGTCTAGTTATGGACATATTGCAGATTTACCTTCGAAGGAATTAGGTATTGATGTCGATGGAGATTTTAGTCCGAAATATATCGTTTCAGATGATAAAAAAACAATTGTTAAGAAATTAAGAACACTTGCAAAAAAAGCAGAAACTGTTTGGTTGGCCAGTGATGAGGATCGAGAAGGGGAAGCGATTGCTTGGCATTTAAAAGAACAGTTAGGACTAAAAGATGAAAAGACAAAGCGCATTGTTTTTCATGAAATCACAAAGAATGCAATTTTAAAAGCAGTCGAAAACCCAAGAGATATCGACTATAATATGGTAAATGCACAGCAAGCCCGTAGAGTTTTAGACCGGCTAGTGGGGTATGAGTTATCACCCGTCTTATGGCGCAAGGTAAAAGGAGGTTTGTCCGCAGGGCGAGTGCAGTCTGTTGCCGTTCGTTTGATTGTAGAAAGAGAGCGTAGTATTCTAAATTTTGTAGCAGAAACGCATTATAAAGTGGTTGCACAGTTTGCGAACAATGAAGGCAAGATGTTTAAAGCAACAATTCCAAAGAATTTTGATTCTAAAGAAGCTGCAGAGAATTTCTTAAAATCTTGTGCAAATGCAGATTTTTCTATTGCAGATTTAACGAAAAAACCAGCAAAAAAGTCTCCAGCAGCTCCTTTTACAACCTCTACATTGCAGCAAGAAGCTTCTAGGAAATTAGGGTTTGCTGTTGGTAAGACCATGCAAGTTGCCCAGCGTTTATACGAAGCAGGTTTAATTACGTATATGAGAACAGACAGTTTAAACTTATCTGTAGATGCAAGAAATGCTGCTGAAGAAGAGATTACTAATTATTACGGTGCCGAATATAGCAAGCAGCGTGTTTTTAAAACGAAATCAAAAGGCGCACAAGAGGCGCACGAGGCAATACGTCCTACGAGCATGAAAATGCATGCGATTAGCACAGAGTATGATCAAAATAGGTTGTACGATTTGATTTGGAAAAGAACAGTGGCTTCTCAAATGAGCGACGCACAATTAGAGCGCACAAATGTGAAAATTGAAAACTCTGAAAACGCTAAAATATTCACTGCAAACGGTGAAATGATTAAGTTTGAAGGTTTTCTGAAGGTCTACTTAGAAGGGACTGATAATGAAGATGAGGAGCAAGCAGGAATGCTGCCAAATTTAAAAGTGAAAGATGTTTTAACTTATGCTTTTATAAACGCAACGCAGCGTTTTACCAGCCCCCCATACCGTTTTACAGAAGCGTCCTTGGTAAAGCAATTAGAAGAACTAGGCATCGGAAGACCCTCTACATATGCGCCCACAATTTCTACAGTGCAAAGAAGAGGCTATGTAGAAAAAGGACAAAATGAAGGAGTAGAAAGAGCTTATAATCAATTGATTTTGTCAAATGGAATGGTAAAAGAGGCTGTTTTAGAAGAAAAAACTGGAGCGGATAAAAATAAACTAGTTCCAACAGATATTGGGAATATTGTGAATGATTTCTTAGTTGCAAACTTCTCTAATATTTTAGATTTTGGTTTTACAGCAAGAGTAGAAAATTCTTTTGATGATATTTCTGAAGGCGATGAAAATTGGATAGAAATGATCAAAGGTTTCTATACAAAGTTTCATGACAATGTAGAAGATGTCAAAGAAAATGCAGAAAGAGAGAGTGGAGAACGTATTCTAGGGAAGCATCCAGCATCTGGAAAAACAGTTTTAGTTCGTTTGGGTAAATTTGGACCAATTGCACAAATTGGCGCACCAGAAGATGAAGAAAAGCAGTTTGCAAGTTTAAATACTACTCAAAATTTAGGCACCATTACAATGGAGGAAGCATTAGAGTTATTTTTGCTTCCGAAAAGTTTAGGAGCGTACGAAGGTGAAGAGGTTATTGTTTCCAATGGTCGTTTTGGTCCTTACATTCGGTTTGGAACTATGTTTGTTTCTTTGGATAAAGGAGAAAACCCAATGGAGGTGGATTTGCCGAGAGCAGAAGAACTTATTGTTGCAAAACAAAAGGCAGATGCCCCTATTTATCATTATGAAGAAATGCCCGTACAAAAGGGTGTTGGCCGTTTTGGCCCGTTTATAAAATGGAATTCTATCTTTATAAACGTGAGTAAAAAGTACGATTTTGATACCCTTTCAGACGCTGATATTATAGAATTGATTGAAGTTAAAAAGCAGAAAGAGATCGATAAGGTGCTACACAACTGGGAGGATGTTGGGATTCGTGTAGAAAAAGCACGTTGGGGTCGCTTTAATGTATTAAAAGGAAAGCTTAAAATAGAACTGCCAAAAACTACGGACATAGAAAAGCTTTCAAAGGAGGAGGCAGTGAAAATGATAGCAGCTAAAATGCCTAAGAAAAAAGCAACCAAAAAGAAGGTTGCAACAAAAAAGAGAACAACAACAAAAAAATTGTAAAAAAGAACTAATTAGTTAGTATCTTGCGTTCTTTAGTACAAAAAAAATTAATGAATCACGAATTTTTAACTCCTGTAGAAGATACGGTTATTGCACATTTATTGGAGCAATCTCCAGACTGTTTGGGTCGAAATATTCAAATTCATTCAAAAAAAGAAGGTTTTCCGTCATTAGAAAATGTTCAAATTGTTCTTTTTGGAGTGCAAGAAGATAGAAATTCACAAGGTAATGTTGGTTGCGGGGAAGATTTACATGCTATCCGTATTAAATTTTATGAATTATTTCCTGGAAACTGGCATAGTAATATTGCAGATTTAGGGAATATTGAGAAAGGAAATCAGGTTTCAGATACCTATTTTGCGGTAAAGGAAATAACTACTTCGCTATTAAAGAAAAATATTATCCCCATTATTATCGGAGGAAGTCAGGACATTACGTATGTAAATTATAGGGCATATGACACTTTAGAGCAGTCCGTAAATATAACGGCTGTAGACAGTCGGTTTGACCTAGGTAGTTTGGAGGGAGAATTAAACTCTCAATCGTATCTCAGTAAAATAATTATGCAAGAACCAAACAACTTGTTTAATTACTGTAATGTTGGATATCAAACCTATTTTAACTCGCAGGAGGAAATACGGTTGTTGGAGAGTTTATTTTTTGACTCCTATCGATTAGGAGCAGCAAAAGAATTGGAAAATATAGAGCCAGCATTTAGAGATGCTGATATTATTTCGATAGATATTGGAGCCATTCGTCAAAGTGATGCTCCAGCAAATAAGAATGCTTCGCCAAATGGTTTTTATGGTGAAGAGATCTGTGCAATTTCAAGATATGCGGGCATCAGTGATAAAGTGTCCTCTTTTGGGATTTATGAGTACAATGCAAAATATGACAAGAACCACCAAACAGCCCATTTAATTGCGCAAATCATTTGGTATTTTATAGAGGGTTATAATTATCGTGTAAAGGACTATCCGTTTTCAGGGAAAGAGAATTATCAGCACTTTACCGTTTTGTTAGAAGATGATGAGCCACTTAATTTTTACAAAAGTAATAAATCAGGAAGGTGGTGGATGGAAATAAATATTTTGTCAAATAATAAATACAAAAGACATGCGTTAATACCATGTACATACAATGACTATGAAGCGGCAACAAAGCAGTTGATTCCCGAAAAATGGTATAATGCAATGAAAAAAATGCTCTAAGACATAGGAAACCATAATATGAATTGTTAAAATGTATTTTTAAGATTGCTTTTTAATAAAAATAATAATAGGTTTACGAACTTTTTATTTAAGATATAATTAGAATATGAGGAAAGTAATAGTATTTGTTCTCTTAGTAGTGATGCTTTGCAGCTGTGGCGCTAATGACAGGGGAGAATTGGTCGGTGTAAAAGCGAAAAAAGAATGGTTTTCGGAGAAGCCGTTTGGCATGGCATTAGTGAATGGAGGATCTTTTACAATGGGAAAACAAGATCAAGACATTAGTGGTGTTCTGAATGCACCTTCAAAAACAGTTACGGTACGCTCTTATTACATGGATGAAACCGAGATTACAAACAATGAATATAAAGAATTTGTGCAATGGGTTCGAGATTCGATTGTAAGAACAAAGTTGGGAGAACAGGCCGATTATTCTTCTATTACTGGAGGTAATGAAGCTTCAGGTTCAAGGGCTTCAGGAGGAATACAAGACTATGCTTTTCCAAGTGCAGAATCAGAAGAAGCAACTCCGTATCAAAAGTACATGTTTGAAAACTACTGGAGTTTAGCCGACGGAGCGGAGACCGCGAGGCCTTTAAATTGGGATACCGACTTAGTTTGGAAAACAGAAGAATATCCAGATGCTGATTATGTAGAAGTTATGGATTCTCTTTTCATAGGGGAAAAGGAGGCAGTTGACGGGGTGCGAACTTTCGACCCTAAACATATCAAATACAGATACTCATGGTTCGATGGCGACAACGCTGCAAGAAGTGGAGGAAGTCGAAAAGATTTTTTACGAACAGAGGTGGTACCAATTTATCCAGACACAACCGCTTGGGTAAAAGATTTTAATTATTCGTACAACGACCCAATGCACCAAGATTATTTTCACCACCAGTCTTATGGAGATTACCCTGTTGTAGGGGTTACTTGGGAACAAGCAAGAGCTTTCTGTAATTGGAGAACCAAAAAGAAAAATGATTATTTGAAGGGAAAGAAAAACCCTACAACAGTGCCTATTTTTAGACTGCCTACAGAGGCAGAATGGGAGTATGCTGCGAGAGGAGGATTAGAGTTTGCAACCTATCCTTGGGGTACTGGAGGCACCACTAGCGATAGAGGTTGTTTTTTAGCAAACTTTAAGCCGGTAAGAGGTAATTATGCAGCAGACGGTGCGTTATATACGATGGAGGCAGATTCCTACAATGCAAATGACTATGGTTTGTATAATATGGCAGGAAATGTTTCGGAATGGACAAATACCGCATACAACTTGTCATCATACTACATGGCTTCTACGATGAATTCAAATGTAGAAGACAGGCAGAATACAAGAAAAATTGTACGTGGAGGATCCTGGAAAGACGTGGCGTATTTTTTAGAGGTCAGCTCAAGGGATTATGAATATGCAGACACGGCAAGAAGTTATATTGGTTTTAGAACCGTACAAGATTTTATAGGAACAGTAAATTAATAAATAAACACAACTTTAAAAACAAAAGAGAACTATGGCACATTCAAGGGCATACAAAAAAAGAATGAATTTCGTTTATGGAATGGGAGCAGCAATCGTAATTATTGGTGCATTATTCAAAATCCAACACCTTTCTTACGGATTTCTTACCGGAGGTTTTATGTTAACAATTGGACTTGTGGTAGAGGCAGGAGTTTTTGCAATTTCTGCTTTTGATCCACCAGAAGAGGATTTAGATTGGTCTAAGGTATATCCGGAATTGGCGGATGGGTTGTCATCTGAAGATGATGAGAAGAAATTAGGGGCAAGCGGATTGTTGGCTCAAAAATTAGATAATTTATTATCAGAAGCAAAAATAGATGCTGGTTTAATGGAGAGCTTGGGAACAAGTATGAAGAATTTTCAGGGAGCTGCAGAAGGACTTTCTTCAGCATCAGAAACTATTTCTGCTACAAATAAATACAATGAGCAAATGTCGATGGCTTCAGCACAGATGGAATCACTGAACGGTTTGTATAAGGTTCAGGTAGACAATACGAACCATCAAGCAGAATTGAATGCAGCTGTAGTGGAAAACACAGAAAAGTTAAAAGAACAAATGGAGTCATTAGCACAGAATTTATCCTCTTTAAATGGAGTGTATGGCGGAATGCTGTCTGCAATGACTAATAAATAATAATTAGTTAGAACACAATTTATAATAACTTAAAAACTAATTAGAATGGCAGGAGGAAAAATGTCCGGAAGACAAAAGATGATTAATTTAATGTATCTTGTCTTTATTGCAATGTTGGCAATGAATATGAGTAAAGAAGTTTTATCCGCTTTTGGTTTTGTAAATGAAAAATTGACCGATAGTAATATCTCAACTACAGAGAAAAATAATCAAGCATATGCTAACCTAGCAACGAAGGCTAGTGATCAGGCGGCAAAATTTGCTGATTTAAATAAGAAAGCGCTGAAAATTAAAACATATTCAGTAGAATTTTATAATTATTTGGAAGTATTAAAAGATGCCATGACCGCAGATCTTGAAGATAAGCAAGATTACGAGTCTATGGATAAAACCGTTTTTTTAGACGAATACTTTTTTAAAGGGGATGGATATACTCCAGAAGGAGAAGTCTTTTTAGCTAAAATTAATGGGCACAGGACCAATCTAATGGCAGTTCTAGGAAAAAACACTCCTTTTGCTGCGGTAGTCACAAAAAGATTTTCAACAACAGACGAAACGAATAGAGATGGTAAAACGATTAAGTGGTTAGATTATAGGTACAAAGGGTTTCCTTTGGTGGCTTCTTTAACAAATTTAACACAGCTGCAATCTGATATTAAAAACACAGAAGCCGATGTGATTTCTAATTTGCTAGGCGGTCAAATGGAAAGTGAAGTTTCTATGTCTAATTATAGTGGGCTTGTTAAATTAGATAAAAATGCTTTTTATCCTGGAGATAGGGTTACAGGATCTGTTGTGTTAGGAAGATACGACCCCAGCTTAAAACCAAGTAGAGTTATATTAAATGGAAAAAAATATGATAATTTTAAAGACGGTAATGTCGTTTTAGACTTAAGAGCAAATAATGTTGGTGAGAAAGATATAAATGGAACGATCTATTTTATGGAAAATGGGGAGGAAGTACCCGTGCCATTTAAAAGTTCTTATTCTGTTATTTCAAAACCTAATTCGCCTGTAGTTTCAGCAGATAAAATGAACGTAGTGTATAGAGGTTTGCCAAACCCCGTTTCTATTTCGTTACCTGGTGTTCCTGATAAAGATGTAATGGTGAGTGCACCAGGGCTTAAAAAAATAGGCTCAGGCGCTTACATTATGGAACCGAAAGCTGGAGATGAAGTTAGCATTAAGGTACAGGCAAAGCTGGCGGATGGAAGCACTGTGAAAACAAGCACTATCTTTAGAGTAAAAGACATTCCTGCAGCAATGGGAACAGTTAGAGAACAGTATGGTACCGTAAGAATGCCTAAATCAGGATTAGCAAATACTCCAATTGGAGCAGGTTTACCAGATTTTTTATTCGATTTAGATTTAACGGTTACAAGCTTTAAAGTAAAAGTACCTGGTCAATTAGCAATTATTGTAAATGGTACAACATTAAGTGCTGCTGCAAAAAAAGCTCTTTCTAAGGCTAAAAGAGGAGATATGATTAATATCTTTGATATAAAAGCCAAAATAAAAAACAGTAGTTACAAACTTAAAAAAGTACTGCCTGTAAATATCGAGCTAACAAACTAGATAATAACAATAGTTATGATTAGAAATTCTGTATTAATATTTTTCGCTGTTCTTAGTACTCATTTAGTGCTGGGTCAATCGAATATACTAAACGCAAAGTCGATAGATCAAATAGGTGTAAAAAGTAAACAACAATTAGCGGCAGACAATGATCGTCCAATTCCTTACGGATACTTAGATGATAGAGATGTTTTGTGGTCTAAAGTAGTCTGGGAGTTTATCGATTTAAATCAAAAGATAAACTTACCCTATTATTTCCCTGTAGACACCGTTAATATATCCTCTTATAGAAGATCTTTATTTGACACGCTGCTCAAAGGTATGAAAGAAGGTAAAATTGAACACGCATATTCAGATTCTTTTTTTACTTCGAAAATAACAAAAGACGAAATACAGCAACGTTTGATTAATGTCCGTGAGGAAAATGGATACACAGATACTTTCAGAATTAAAACACAAGATGTAGAGGGGTATATGATCAAAGGAATGTGGTATTTTGATAAACGCCACGGAGAATTGAAATACAGACTGTTAGCGCTTGCTCCCATGGGGAAAGATGTTCAAACGCTTGGAGTTGAAAATATTGAAGACGCAAAATTATATGAATTATTTTGGATTTTTTTTCCAGCAGCAAGGCAGGTTCTTCACAATGCAAAGGTGTTTAATGTAAAGAACGCAGCACAGCCAATCTCTTTTGATCACTTATTAAATGCAAGAAGGTTTAGTGCTGTAATTGTGCGAGAAGAAAATATTTATGATAACAGAGCAATTGAAGACTATGTGCGTGGTAACTCTTTATTTCAATTGCTAGAGGCTTCAAAAATTAAAGAGAGCATTAGAAATAGAGAAATGGACATGTGGAGTTATTAATATACAGGCTATACAGCATATAAAACGTTTGCGAAAGCAAGCGTTTTTTTATGGAAAATAATTTCTAAATGGGACTGCAGGCTACCTAAAAAAAGAAGTGCATATTTGTAGTCTTTAAGAGGGCATTCAGAAAATTCATAGACTCACCAGAGCTCACGTATTGTAAACTTAGTTATTGTATGAAAGTAGACTATATTATTGTTGGTTTAGGGTTGGCAGGCTTGGCATTTGCTGAAGAATTAATAAAAGCGAATAAAACATTTTTAGTTTTTGAGAACCACTCTCAAACTTCCTCTTTAGTGGCTTGTGGCGTGTACAATCCTGTAGTTTTAAGGAAATTTACTCCGGTTTGGAACGGTGCGGCGCAATTAGAGGTTGCCATGTCTTTGTATGGTGCACTAGAAAAAAAATTAGCGCAGAAGTTTGATGATAAATTTTTAATAAAAAGAGTTTTTAAATCCATTCAAGAACAGAATAATTGGTTTTCTGCTTCGGATAAGCCTTTGTTACAGCAATTTTTGAATCCAAATATAGAAACTAAAAAGAGATCTGGGATTGTGGGAGACTTTGGCTTTGGAACTGTAAATAAAACGGGAAGAATTGATACGTTAAAACTGGTACGTGCCTATCGCTCTTATTTAAGTGCCAACAATTGGATTTGTTTTGAGAAATTTGAGCATCTAGAAGTCGCACCCTCTGCTGAAAATATTCGGTATAAAGAGATCGAATGCAAACATATTGTGTTTTGTGAGGGTTTTGGAATTAAAGAAAACCCTTTTTTTAATTATTTACCCTTAGCAGCAGCGAAAGGAGAGTTGATAACCATTCATGCACCCGGCTTAAATATCGATTTTTTATTGAAGGCTTCTGTTTTTGTAATTCCTTTAGGAGACGATCTGTACAAGGTAGGAGCTACATTTAACCATACAGACAAAACAGCAACACCTACAGCTGCTGGAAAATTAGAATTAGAGGATAAATTAAAAAAGGTACTGGACATTCCATATGAAGTCGTGGAACAATTTGCAGGAATACGGCCCACTACAAGTGACCGCAGACCTTTTGTAGGATTGCATACAGAGCATCCAAGATTAGCGGTTTTAAACGGCTTAGGAACACGTGGGGTTCTCATAGCACCCACCATGGCAAAAGCATTGTTTTTGTGCATTGAGAAAGGAGTTTCTTTAGACGTATCCGCAGACATCGCTAGATTTCATTAACGAACACAAACGGGCAGGTCTGTAAAAGACGAGCGCGGCATCTTTAAGCGCTCTAGAAAAAAGCGAATAGTACGGAATTGTCGCACATTGGTTACATTTCTTTGTAACTTACAAACATATTGATCCAAATAATCCGAGACAAACGCAAATTTAAAGGCGCTAGAACGAGTAAAACTCCAATAATAGCAGCAAAAGATTCCAGCATAATCAGATTAAAAAGAAGGGTAGCAATGGTGAAGGTAGTGATAGAAAGTGCTACCGTAATGCCGTAATTTACATACATAGCTCCAAAAAAGAAAGAAGGTTCCATCATGTACCGCAAGTGACAGTTTGGACAATGATCATATAATTGCGTGACCCTAGCTGGGTGAAATGTAAATGTATGTTTAAAAAAAGAACCCTCTTGGCATCTTGGGCATTTGCTGTTTACAACACTGTATATTTTTGTGCCTTTTTTAAACATCATAACTCTAATTTTTTAAGTAGCTTTGCGCCTTATAAAATTACAAAAATTACATGTTAAACGTACATAATTTAACAGTTTCTTTTATGGGAACTGAATTGTTTTCAGGCATCACTTTTAAGTTAAATAAAGGAGATAGAATTGGACTGATCGGTAAAAATGGTGCAGGAAAATCTACCTTATTAAAAGTGCTTTCTAAAGATATAGAGAGCAGTGCAGGGACCATGGCTTTTGACAAAGATGTGCAAATTGGTTTTTTAAGACAGGACATTGATTTTGTGGAGGGAAGAACTATTTTAGAGGAAGCATACCAAGCTTTTGAAGAAATTAAATTAATAGAGCTTCAGTTAGACGAAATTAATGAGCAATTAGCTACTAGGACGGATTACGAAAGTGAGGAATACAGTCAGTTAATTATCGATTTGACAGAAAAAACCGAACGTTATGAACTTTTAGGAGGGTATAATTACCAAGGAGATACTGAGAAAATATTACAAGGATTAGGCTTTCAAAGAGAAGATTTTGATAAACTTACCGATACTTTTTCTGGAGGTTGGAGAATGCGAATTGAACTGGCTAAATTGTTGCTTCAAAACAATGATATTTTACTTTTAGATGAGCCAACGAATCACTTGGATATCGAATCTATTATATGGTTAGAAAATTTCTTGAAAGGGTATTCCGGAGCAATCGTATTGGTTTCGCATGATAAAATGTTCCTAGACAATGTAACAAATAGAACCATTGAAATTTCTTTGGGTCAGATTTATGATTATAAGAAACCTTATTCAGAGTTTCTGTTGCTCAGAGGAGAGATTAAAGAAAAGCAACTGCAAGCGCAAAAGAATCAAGAGAAAGAAATAAAACAGAAACAACATTTAATAAATAAGTTTAAGGCAAAGGCAAGTAAAGCCTCTATGGCGCAATCTTTAATGAAACAACTTGACAAAGTAGAGTTGATTGAAGTAGATCAAGACGACAACCAGTCGATGAACGTGCGTTTTAATATCTCTAAGGAGCCAGGTAAAATTATTGTTGAGGCAGAAAACCTTTCTAAGAGTTATGGAGAAAAACATGTTTTGGAAGGCGTGGATTTACTAATAGAAAGAAACAGTAAGATCGCATTTGTAGGTCAAAATGGTCAAGGGAAATCCACCTTAGCAAAAATGATGGTTGGTGAAATTCCTTTTGAAGGGCATCTGAAACTTGGGCACAATGTAGAAGTTGGTTATTTTGCGCAAAATCAATCAGAACATTTACCACCAGAAAAAACGGTGTTACAAATTATGGAGGATGCGGCTTCCGATTCTAATCGTGCGCGAGTTCGGGATATGCTGGGATCGTTTTTATTTGGTGGAGACGCGGCAGATAAAAAAGCAAAAGTACTTTCCGGTGGAGAAAGAAATAGATTGGCACTGTGTAAATTACTATTATCACCTTTTAATGTGCTGATCATGGATGAGCCTACAAATCACTTGGATATTGCCTCTAAAAACGTGTTAAAAGAAGCGTTGCATAATTTCAATGGAACCTTAATTTTGGTTTCTCATGATAGAGATTTTTTACAAGGACTTACTTCAACCGTTTACGGATTTAAGGATAAAGAGATTAAAGAATATTTAGGAGATATTGACTACTTTTTAGAGCAACATAAGATCGAAAACATGAGAGAAGCAGAAAAAAGAACGGTGGTAAAAGTAGCAAAAGACACTTCTAAAAAAGAGGATGGTCAATGGTCACGAGATCAAGAAAAACAGCTTAAAAAGCTAAAAAATAAGCTTTCTAATATCGAGACAGAAATAGCAGATTTTGAAAAAGAAATTGAAAAAATAGATTTGGAATTAGCTAATAATTACGATGCGGTAGCTACCAAGCCAAATTTCTTTGAAAAATACAAAGCCAAAAAAGCAAAAGTAGATGCTTTAATGGGAGAGTGGGAAAAAGTAGAGGCGCAGGTTTCTAATTTCTCATAGATTTCATTCTTTCTTCGGCCTGAAGATTTCGGGAACAAAATTTCAAAAGGAACGGATAACGTACTTTTCGAGTACAACAGTACATTCAAATAAGAGATAATAATTTGATTAAAGAAACTGAAAATCAAGAAATTTTTCTTCCAATTTTAAAAGAAAAAAAAATAGCACTTTTTATAAAAAGAGAGGATTTAATTCACCCATATGTCTCGGGGAATAAGTTTCGAAAATTAAAATACAACCTACAAGAAGCTAATAAATTAAAAAAGAAATCATTACTTACTTTTGGAGGGGCATTTTCAAATCATATCTTGGCAACAGCAGTTGCAGGTAAATTAACAGGATTTAAAACATTTGGAGTTATTAGAGGAGATGAGTTGGGTAAAAACATACCGAAAACCTTAGCAGAAAATGCAACTTTACGAAAGGCCCACGAGAACGGAATGAAGCTTCAGTTTGTAACACGGGAGCAGTACCGGCAGAAAGCGTCTTTTGGATTTGTTGAAAAGATGAAAAATAAATGGGGAGATTTTTATTTAATCCCCGAGGGAGGTACCAACTGTTTAGCAGTAGCAGGGTGTGAAGAAATTTTAACAAAAGAAGATTCTAAATTTAATTATATTTGTTGTGCTGTTGGAACTGGAGGAACTATTTCTGGCTTGATCAAGTCTTTACAAAAAAACCAAAAAGTAATTGGTTTTCCAGCCTTGAAAGGAAATTTTTTATCTGAGGAGATTAAAAAATACACGATTAAAAAGGATAATTGGAGCTTGAAAACTGCGTATCATTTTGGAGGTTACGCAAAGCACACCCCAGAATTAGTTGACTTTATCAATCGCTTTAAAAAAGACACAGGTATTTTGTTAGACCCTGTGTATACGGGTAAAATGTTGTTTGGAATTTTGGATTTAGTTAAAAATGATGGTTTTGAAGAAGGAAGTCGTATTTTGGCAATTCATACAGGAGGAATTCAAGGAATTGAAGGTTTTAACCAGAAATTAATCAATAAAAACGAACAAACTATAAACCTAGAATGAAGTTAAAAATTATATGTAGTTGTCTTCTTTTATTGATAATGTCTAGCTGTGGTTCTAAAAAGAGTGTCCGCAACAAAAAGGACACGGGTGTTGTAATTACAGAATCAAAACCATTAGCATTGCCTTCTGTAAATGAAGTAACACTTATAAAAAAACTAGCTAGGAAGAATCCGAAATTAAGTAAAAAAACACTGGCGTACATTCAGAAATATGCTGCAATTGCCGTAAGAGAAATGCATGCATATAAAATTCCAGCAAGCATTACTTTAGCGCAAGGTATTTTAGAATCGGGAAGTGGAGGTAGTGCGTTGGCAGTAAAATCGAACAATCACTTTGGTATAAAATGTCATACAGGATGGACGGGGCAGCGAGTGTACCATGATGATGACGCAAAAGGAGAGTGTTTTCGGAAATATGTATACACAGAAACTTCGTACAAGGATCATTCATTGTTTTTAACACAGAGAAGGCGCTATGCTTTTTTATTTGAATATGATATTAAAGACTATAAAAAATGGGCTTACGGTCTTCGAAAAGCAGGGTATGCTACTGATAAAAAATATCCAGCAAAGCTTTTAAAATTTATAAAGGAATATGAGCTGTATAAATTTGACAAAGTGGAAGAATCGGGCTTCACTAAAAAAATAAAAAAACTCAATAAAAAATCGTCTAAAAAAGCAAAAAAAAGAGGACGCTACTATAAAGTTAGAAAAGGGGATACTTTGTATGCTATTTCTAAAAAGTTTAAAGTTTCTATTGCGGTTTTAAAAGCTAGTAATAATCTAATAGACAATACAATTTCGATAGGTGAGCGCTTATTCATAGAAAGAAAATAATTTTTTACTGCTTTTTAAAGATCTCAAAAGAAGCAGCTCTTTCTTCTTTTGCGGTGGTTGTATAAAATAAAAAGGAGTGTAAAATTAAACTGTACAAAGCTCTTTTTAGTTACCACTCCAAAAAGTAAGCGCTTGTAGACTTTTAAATAAGAAAATATGCCAATTATAAAACCTGTAAACGGGAAACAGCCACAAATACCAAAAGATTGTTATGTAGCAGAAAATGCAACTATTGTTGGAGATGTTTCTCTTGGTGAAGGATGCTCAATTTGGTTTAATGCCGTAATTCGTGGAGATGTTCACTATATAAAAATAGGGAATAAAGTAAATATTCAAGACGGCGCTGTCATTCATGCAACGTACTTAAAGTCACCTACTATTATTGGGAATAATGTTTCAATTGGTCACAATGCCATTGTGCACGGCTGTACAATTCAAGACAATGTTTTGGTAGGTATGGGAAGTATTATTATGGACGATTGTACAATCGAATCGAATTCTATTATTGCCGCTGGAGCTGTGGTTACTAAAAATACACATGTAGAAAGCGGGAGTATTTATGCGGGTGTTCCTGCTAAAAAAGTAAAAGATATTTCACAAGAATTAATTTCAGGAGAAATAAATAGAATTGCAGATAATTACATAAAGTATGCTGGCTGGTTTAAAGAATAAGAAGTAAAAATAAGTATTCAATTTTAAGTAGGAAATCAACTCTTTTTGCTGGAATCATTGCCTCAATTATCTTTTAGGGCTTCTTGTTTTTTGCGCTTTTCCTTTCTTTTCCGTAGTTTATTGTGGATACATTTTTTATTAGCTTATAAACGTGTTTGTTGTGTTGTTCTAAATTGCGAATTTTTTAGAAACTCTTTTTTTCTATTCAGGTATTCTAAATGTAAAGACAAGTACTAAAACTACAAGTGTGATGCGGTGCATCATGTCTGTGGTTTTATTTTATTTATGCTTCTTTGACATTAGAAAATTGAAAAGGTTTAAATTTGTTTTTAGTTTCACCCCTTTTAAAGACGAAAAGATGAAAATATTTCTGTGGTTCCTTTTAGTATTACCAGTATTTACAGTGGCTCAAGATACCATCCGTGTAGATATTAGCAATCCGCATGCAACGGTGTATACCCATTTGTATTTCTTACAATCTGATTCTTTTGAGCCGGAAAAAGCAGCAAAAACAATTTTAGGGCTCTCTGAAGAGCTTGCAATTAAAAAGGCCATTAAAATAAAACAAGTGTTAGATGGCAAAGGGCTGTATGTAGATGTGAACAGGATTCCTACAAATGCAAATTATAAAGACTCTATTGGATACACGTCGTATTCCCGATACGTATTATTTCCACAAAGGATGCCTCAAATTTATGTAGAGAAAATAGAAGGAAACTGGTATTATTCTTCTGAAACCATATCCAAAATTGAAAATTTATACAAAGAAGTATATCCGTGGTATGTTCAAAAAATACAAAGTTTAATACCCATTTCGGGTCATAACAAAATGATCGGTGTTGAGTTGTGGCAGCTGGTTGGGCTTGTATTGGTTATTGTTTTAGCGTACCTGCTTTTTTTACTGATAAAAAGACTGGCCTTTTTTATCTTACGGAGAATGCAACAGAAAATCACAAAAAACACCAATTTAGAAATAAATGAAGTACTTAAAAAATTAGCGCATCCCATAAGTTTATTAGTAACGGTGGCTTTTCTGGCGAAAGTTTTTCCGTCCCTACAATTTGGGTTAGATATTAATCATTGGGTGTTATTAGGTTTAAATATTGCTGAAACGATCTTCTGGATTTATGTTTTCTTGAAGTTGGTGCAGGTGGTCATGTATATCTATGGCATTTTTGCAGAAAAATCACACGGAAGATTAGATGATCAGTTGGTTCCCATTTTAGATAGTTTTTTTACAGGCCTTGTTATTGTAATTGGGGTTTTTCGATTGTTAATTCTTTTTGGCGTAGATGCTACAACGATGTTGGCAGGTGCAACAATTGGTGGTTTGGCTGTGGCCTTGGCATCGCAAGACACGGTCAAGAATTTGATTGGAACTATCATGATTTTTCTCGATAAACCTTTTCATATCGAGGATTGGATTGAAGCAGGAGAGGTTGTAGGTACGGTAGAGAAAGTTGGTTTTAGGTCTACAAGTGTGCGGGCTGCAGACACCTCTGTATATCAGATACCAAACAGCAAGTTGTCTGAAATTATTATTAACAACAAAGGCTTGCGTTTATTTAGACGTTATAATACAAATTTAGGCTTGCGGTATGATACACCACCAGAATTAATTGAGGCTTTTGTAAAAGGCGTTAGAGCGCTAATCATTGCGCATCCAGAAACACGTTCAGATTCTTTTAATGTAGAGTTTACAGGTTTCGGTGATTCTGCTTTATTAATTATGGTCAATGTGTATTTTAAGAGTTTGGCGTGGGGCATAGAGCAATCTTCGAAGCACCGATTGCACATGGCGATTGTAAAATTAGCGAAAGAATTAGGTGTAGATTTTGCTTTCCCATCAACCACGGTTACGATAGAACAGTTTCCTGAGAAGAAAAGCTTGAGTTTGAAGTATGATATTGATACAAAGAGAACAGATGCCGTAATCACTACTATTTTAGCGGACTTTAAAAAAGAAAACACGACCGTACCGGAATGAAAAAAAGTTTAAAAATTAGTTTTTATCTTTTTTTAGCCATGCCATGTGTTGTCGTATTGTGGTTCTTTTGGGCCTCATCTGCTACAATGGATTCGAAAGAGTACTCCAAGCTGAAGACAAATCAATATGCGACCACAGTGCAACGTGATTCTGTTTTTAGTATTGTTACTTACAATATTGGTTATTTAAGTGGCATGACAAACAATCGGCCTCTGGCAAAGCCAAAAGAACTCTTTGACACGAACTTGCAAAAGGTTTTAAAGGAATTGAAAGCAGTAAATCCAGATATCATTGCCTTCCAGGAGATTGATTTTAATGCCGCACGTTCTTATCACGTAGACCAGCAAAATGAAATTTCAAAATTGGGGTATACCTATGTTTTCGAAGCTATTAATTGGGATGAAAACTACGTTCCTTTTCCCTATTGGCCTATAAAAATGCATTTTGGAAAGATAGTTTCAGGACAGTCGATCTTGAGTAAATACCCCCTTAAAGCTGCGCAAAGAATTGTTTTAGAACGCGTAAAAACTACGCCATTCTATAGAGATGCTTTTTACTTAGAGCGTTTAGCACAGGTGGTAAAGGTTGTTTTAAATGGCCAAGAAGTTGTATTGATAAGTGTGCATTTAGAAGCTTTTGATAAGGAGACAAGGGTGCAGCAATTTGACCAGGTTTTAAAATTGTTCAATCAATATAAAACGAAGTACCCAACAATTTTATTAGGTGATTTTAACTCTAAAGCTCGGGACAAAGCGGCCGCGATTCAGGAATTATTTGCCATGCCAACCATTGGGAATGCTGCTTTTATTCCCAGTGCTATTGACAATACATTTGATACTAAAAATCCGCACAAAAGGATTGATTATATTTTTTACACGAAGAATTCTATTGAATATATCGCTGGAAGTGTGCTGCATCAATTTGAACAAGTATCAGACCATCTGCCGGTAAAAATGCAATTTAAGTTGAAGTAAATTAGCTATTTTTTGCTTCTTTAAAAATCTCACGCACTGCAATTCCGTAATTTTTCGGACTGTTGGCTTTTTTAATCTTTTTGAAAGTTTTTTGAGGGTTTGAAAAACTTTGAGCAAAGTATTCCCAAAAACCAAGCATTTTCATTTTAATTGGTGTGGGTCCAGAAAGCGCTGCATCATATTCTTGATAAATTCGGTCGTGAAAAGCATTAAAAATTTCAAACCTATTTTTAGGATACTCAGTGGTATTGGCTTTCACCATACTTGGTAAAAAAGGATCTGCAATAAGTCCGCGTCCAATCATCCAATGGTCTATGGTAGGAAAACGTTCTTGCAGTTTATGAAATGCCGCAACCGACGTAATATCTCCATTGTAGTACATTTTATGTTTGCTATTGTCTAAACATTTTTGAAACGCTTCTAAGTTTGTTCCTCCTTTGTACAATTGCTTCCCAATGCGTGCGTGAATGGCAATATTTTTAAGAGGATAGGTATCTAAAATTGGTAAAACACCTATTATTTCTTCAGGATTTTCATAGCCCATCCTCATTTTCATAGAAACAAGAATATCAGATTCATTGTGTACTTTATGAAGAATACTATTTATTTTTTCGGCATCACTAATTAAACCAGAGCCCATGCCACGTTTGGTAACCATTGGGTAGGGACAACCTAAATTCCAGTTCAACTCTTTATAGCCTAATTCACGCACATATTTAGAAACAAATAGAAACTCCTCTGCATCATTGGTAATAATTTGTGGGATGACTTCTAGCGCTGTGTTGTTTTCTAGTAAGATGTCTTTTTGATACGAGTTTTTAATGACCATTTTTCCATTGAGTCGAATATATGGAGAATAAAACGTATCAATTCCTCCAAAGAAATGATTGAATGCATTTCTAAATTTATAATCTGTAAACCCTTGCAGTGGAGAAGATAATAATGTCTGGCTCATGAAAAATATCGTTGCGCAAATATAGCATAGTTTTTAGGGGATTCAGGAAATAAATAATGCATATAATTATATAATTCTGAGGTGAATTGTCTTAGTGGGTTTCTTACTACTGCGTTTCTAAGAAGGGTATTAGAAACTGAGTTACTCGTTTGTAGAGAACCCTATAAATTGATTTTAGAAATTTATGAAGGTCTTAATTGTAGTTATTATACTATAAAAAACCTCGCAAATTTGCGAGGTTTTTTATAGTATGAAAATACGATTTTAACCTATTTAGGATCTAAAATTAAGTCAATCCGATCGACTACATCCTGCAAATGGTACCGTGTAAGTGTGTTTCCTCTTCTAGAAGCTGCCTTAGCATCACGTTGTAAACGTTTTAACTCTCCTCTGGCTATAGATTTTACATCTGATTGATTGATATTAATGCCACTTCTTTTACGATATCCTTTGTTTGCTCCTTTTTGGTCTTTGGCTTTATTCAGTAAATAATCCAATCGATCTAAGTGTGCTCTTTGTAAGTTTCTTCTGTAGGTATCTATAGAACGTCCTGTATAAATTTCATTCCAAACACCTTTGCGCACATCGCGCATCATGTTTACCAACGTATACGATGCAGCGGCACCATTTAAAGTTTCATTCTCAATCATTCTCGCCATTCTACCAGCATCTAAAATATTGTTTAAGGTTCTTGCTTGCAACCCTCGAACTCTTTCGATAGCACCAGAAAATTCCGTTTTACTAAAAATATTTTCATCCAACATCCAAGTGGGCGTTTCAAACAACTCATCAATTAAAAATTGTAAAGCTTCTTCTTGTTTTTCTTTTGCAACTTCGGTGTATACTGCGCCTTCTTGGTCAGCTGTTTTGTACTCTTCATACACACCACCAATATTTGCCGTTACATGGCCCATATACCTATTAAACTGACTTAATAGTTGCCCGTACATGGTAGACAATTCATCATAGTTCTCTCCCTTTTCAGAGGTCCACTCTTCCAATCTTGGTAAAATTCTTTTTAAATTTTTAATTCCATACATAGAAGCCTTCATTGCATCATCTCCTAAGTCTTCTGTTTGAGAACTTGGGTCTACAACACCACCCGCTTGTTGGTGTCCAAAACGATACATTGGGTCGCCAGCATGTTTTAAAATCCAAGCATCTAAGGTCGCTTTTTCGTCTTTTGCATTAGTATCTAGAATAGGTCTGTATCCCCAAGCAATCGCATATTTGTCATAAATACCAATATTTGGCATTAAAGCAACGCCTTTATCCTCTGGTTGTGCGATGTAATTAAAACGTGCATAATCCATTATCGAAGGCGCTGTTCCGTATTTTGAAGTAAAACTTGCAGAGCGTAAAGAATCTACAGGATAGGCTACAGAACTCCCCATATTGTGCGGCAATCCGATGGTATGTCCAAGTTCATGAGAGGACACAAACTTAATTAGTTCGCCCATGGTTTCTGTTTTAAAATTATTTCCTCTGGCATCTGGATTGATGGCAGCCGTTTGAATAAAAAACCAGTTGTGCAATAGGGTCATTACATTATGATACCAGTTGATGTCAGATTCTAAAATCTCTCCAGATCTTGGATCACTTACATGGGGTCCGTTTGCATTTGGAATCGGAGAGGCTAAATACCGAATTACAGAATACCGCACATCTTCTGGACTGTATTCTGGGTCTTCTGCTTCTGTAGGCGCCATTTTTCCAACAATTGCATTTTTAAAACCAGCTGCTTCAAAGGCTACTTGCCAATCATTAACCCCTTGTATAATATAAGGAACCCATTCTTTTGGTGTTGCTCTATCTACATAGTACACAATTTGTTTTTTAGGTTCTACGAGTTCTCCACTTTTAAATTTCTCAATGTCTTCGTCTTTTACTTCTAAACGATACCTGTCTAAATACTTTACTGTTTTACTTCTTTGGTCTTCCAATCCATAATCTGTTTGCCCTCTTGCAAACCAACCTACGCGTTCATCAAAATACCTACGTTTCATAGGTACTTTTGGTAATAAAACCATAGAGTTACTCATTTCTAGCGTAATAGAACCAAGTGCACTGTTGGAAGGTGCTTTGCTGGCAAGGTATGTTTTTACATGCCGTACTTCTATATTTTGTGGATAGCTACTTACACGATCAATGTAAGAACGGTCTTTATCTATTCGAGTTACGCCATACTTTTTTCTGTAAGAAGCAGGAAAGCCCAGAGGCTTTGCATCTTTAGAAAACAAGGGAGTTGCATCTATAACGGTGGCAGTGGTGTCTTTACTAAATGCTTTGATAGGAAAAGAAAATAAGATAGGTTCTAAATTAGAGTTTACTACTGCTTCATGCACGGGTAAAAGGGTGTCTGCAACAACGCTATGAGAGACTACTCTTAATAAAATTTGTTTGTTTTTTTTCTCCCAACGCAGTACTTGTGTGTTTGCTTTTGCACCGCCAAATCCTATTTCGCTGGCAGTTTTAGCAATTCTGGTTACCATTAACATTTCTCTTTGTAAGAGAGAGTCTGGTATTTCAAATAAATAGAGATCGTCTTTTGTGTGTACTTTAAACAAACCATCGTCTGTTTTATGGTCTTTTGTAACCACTTTATCATACGGCTTAATGGCGTCTTTTTTAGGTTTAGGCTTTACAGCTGCTTTTGGAGTTTCTTTTTTCTTTTTCTTCCAAAATTGCGCGGAAGATTCGGTTGAAAAACCAATTATAAAAGCTACTAATAGCATCTTGATAACTATTTTTTTTATCATGGTAGGTTTGGATATTTTTAGGAGACGTAAGGTAGATAAATACTATACTCAATTTCTTAAAATAATGTTAAAGAGTTCTTGTGTTTTCTGTTAAAGTTTTGAGCAAAAAAAAGCCTTTAGAATGGTTTCTAAAGGCTAGCTAAGAGGTGAGAAAAATACTACAGATTAAAAGCTTCTCTTACTTTGGAAACATAATCTAATTTTTCCCAAGTAAAGGTTTCTACTTCTTCAGAAACCGTTTCTCCCATTGGGTTAGAAAAAGTTACTGTTTTTATTTCGGGGGTTCTTCCCATGTGGCCATATGCTGCTGTTTCAGAATAAATAGGCGTTCTTAATTTCAAACGTTGTTCTATAAAATAGGGACGCATGTCAAAAAGGCTGGCTACTTTTTTACTAATTTCTCCGTCTGTTAATGAAACGGTTGCCGTTCCATACGTTTCTACGTTGATACTGGTTGGTTTGGCAACGCCAATAGCATACGAAACCTGTACCAATACTTCTTTACATACACCAGCAGCAACTAAGTTTTTTGCAATATGTCGCGTAGCATAGGCGCCAGACCTGTCTACTTTAGAAGGGTCTTTTCCAGAGAAAGCACCACCACCGTGTGCACCTTTTCCACCATAGGTATCTACAATAATTTTTCTTCCTGTTAAACCAGTATCTCCATGCGGGCCGCCAATAACAAAAATGCCTGTAGGGTTGATATGATAGGTAATGTTATCTGTGAATAATTTTTGAATATCAGCAGGGAGTTTTGCAATGACTCTAGGAATTAAGATACCTACTAGATCTTTCTTAATTCTTGTCAACATTACTGCATCAGAGGCATCAAAATCATCGTGCTGTGTAGAGATTACAATGGCATCAATTCTTTGAGGTACATTGTCATCAGAATACTCAATAGTCACCTGAGACTTTGCATCCGGTCTTAAATAATCAATGTCGCTATTTTCTCGTCGCAACAAGGCCAATTCAATGAGCAACCGGTGGGATAGTTCTAAGGCCAACGGCATATAATTGTCTGTTTCGTCTGTGGCATAGCCAAACATCATTCCCTGATCTCCGGCACCTTGCTCTTCTGGGCTAAACCTGTCTACTCCTCGGTTAATATCTGGAGATTGTTCGTGAATTGCAGAGAGTACGCCGCAAGAATTACCATCAAACATATAGGCGCTTTTAGTATATCCAATTTTATTAATAACGTCTCTTGCAATTTGTTGAACGTCTAAATAGGTTTTGGATTTTACTTCACCAGCTAAAAAAACTTGTCCCGTAGTGACGAGGGTTTCACAAGCAACTTTGCTGTTTTTGTCAAAGGCTAAGAAATTATCAATAAGTGCATCAGAAATCTGATCTGCAACTTTGTCTGGATGTCCTTCAGAAACACTTTCTGAGGTAAATAAATATGACATAATAGATTGTTTTTGTATTATAAAATGAATCCTTTTGCGAAACAAATAGGCTTCTTTAAAATTAGTACTCTTGTAAAAACAAGGATTTGTAGAAAATAAAAATGGATTGCAGATGCTAAAAGAAGTAGTGACTTACTGCTTTAGCATTTTGTTTTATTGTCACTATTTTTAAATTTAAAATAGTTTCAACAAAAGAGGTTGCAATCAGTTCAAATCTTCCCCTTGATAATACTGCAAAAGTACACTATAAAATTAAAAAAGCTACTTTTTTAGTGATAATTATTTGTGATAACGTCATTGATAAATCAATTATAGCGTTTTAAAATTATAGTTTTTAGAGAATGAATAAAACTTTCTTGAATAATATGCGAAATCCCTATTAATAAAAAATAAATTACTTTTTGTTTGGATATTAAATTTTTTGAAGCATATATTTGCATTCACAAAGTTCAATAACTTATTGAAATGTTATCAAGAAAGGCAGAGGGATTAGACCCTATGAAGCCTTAGCAACCCTTTAGAAATGAAGAAGGTGCTACATTCTACTCAATTATTTATAATTGGATAGATAACAAAAAAGAATTTTCCTTTCTGGAAAATCCTATTTTTCTTAATAACATTTTTCTAGTAAGTACATCAATAGAAATTGATGCATTTGACTTTTTTGTTTATGTATTAACTCAAAAAAAATAGAAAAATGAGTACACTAAAATTAGCAACCAACGCGTTGCACGCAGGACACGACACAACAACCAATGGAGGAACCACAGCCGTTCCTATTTACCAAACAACATCGTATGTTTTTAACAATTCAGAACATGCAGCAAACCTTTTTTCATTAAAAGAATTGGGTTTTATCTACACCCGTTTAAACAATCCAACAAATCAGATTTTACAAGACCGTTTGACTGCAGTTGAAGGGGGAATTGGAGCGGTTGTTTTTGCTTCTGGTACCGCAGCAATTGCTACTGGATTGTTAACACTTTTAAAAGCAGGAGATCACATTGTTGCTTCCAGTAGTTTATACGGTGGTACTTATAATTTACTAAGTGTAACCTTACCAAGACTTGGAATTACAACTACGTTTGTAGATGCATCAAACCCCGATAACTTTGGAGCAGCAGTGCAGGAAAATACAAGAGCATTTTTTGCGGAGTCTCTAGGGAACCCGAAGTTAGATGTATTGGATTTAGAAGCAATTGCTGTACACTCAAAAAAAGCAGAAGTGCCCTTTATTGTGGACAATACAGTGGCAACTCCTGTTTTATTAAATCCAATTAAGCACGGTGCAGATATTGTAATTCACTCGTTAACCAAATACATCGGTGGACAAGGAACTTCTTTAGGAGGCGCCATTGTAGATGCAGGAACTTTTAATTGGGCAAACGGTAAATTCCCAGAGTTTACAGAACCTTCTGCAGGATACCACGGTTTAAAATATTATGAAACTTTAGGGGCCGCTTCCTATATTTTTAAATTAATTTTGGAAGGGTTGCGAGATTACGGAGCCGCTTTAAGTCCAACGAATGCTTTTAATATTCTGCAAGGTTTAGAGACGTTGCCCGTTCGAATAAAACAACATTCAGAGAATGCACTGGCGTTGGCAAAATGGTTAGAACAGCAAGATGAGGTTGCTTGGGTAAATTATCCAGGTTTAGAAAGTAGCAAGTACAAGTCGTTAGCAGATAAATACTTGCCAAAAGGGCAGAGTGGAATTGTAACATTTGGACCTAAAAAAGGTTTTGAAGCTGCCAAAGCAATTGCAGATACTACAAAGATATTCTCTTTAGTAGCAAATATTGGAGATACAAAATCGCTTATTATTCATCCTGCAAGTACCACGCACCAACAATTAAATACCGAAGAGCAAGCAAGTGCTGGAGTAACGCAAGACTTGATCCGGTTGTCTGTAGGAATTGAAGATTTAGAGGATTTAAAAGCAGACTTAACAGCAGCATTTTCAACATTATAATCATTTTAAAAAAAACCGCACCTGTTGTTAAAACAGGTGCGGTTTTAATAACGTCAAGTGAAAAATCAATTACAACATCTCAAAATTAAGAACTTTACAACAGAGTTGGGGGCTGCGATTCTTGAATTGAATTTAAGTTACCAAGTTTTTGGACAGGATTTAGGAAGTGCACCTGTGGTGTTAATCAACCATGCATTAACCGGTAACAGCGCTGTTGCTGGAGAAGAAGGTTGGTGGAACGCAATTGTAGGCGAAGAGAAGGCGATAGATACCAATACATATACGGTGTTGTCTTTTAATATTCCAGGAAATGGTTTTGACGGTTTTTTAATTGAAAATTATAAATATTTTATTGCGAGAGATGTTGCTAGGATCTTTTTAGAAGGATTACAGCAATTAAAAATAACACAATTATTTGCACTAATTGGTGGGTCTTTAGGCGGTGGAATTGCCTGGGAGATGGTTGCAATAGCAACTAAAATAACGCAGCATTTTTTACCGATTGCCACTGATTGGAAGTCGACGGATTGGTTGATTGCCAATTGTCAAATTCAAGAGCAGTTTTTAGTGAATTCTAACAATCCTGTGCATGATGCAAGAATGCATGCCATGTTGTGTTATCGCACGCCTTCTTCTTTTAAAGAACGTTTTCATCGCTCTAAAAAAGACAATTCAGATGTATTTAATGTAGAGAGCTGGTTGTTGCACCACGGTGAAAAATTACAAGAGCGCTATCAGCTGTCTTCTTATAAATTGATGAATCAATTATTAAAGACAATTGATGTTACTAATAATGGGAAGAAAAGAATAGAGTTTTTAGATAGAATTGAGGCGAATATTCATATTATTGGTGTGGATTCTGACTTGTTTTTTACAGCAGAAGAAAACAGAGAAACACATAAAAAATTGGCATTGACAAAAGAAAATGTGACCTACAGTGAAATTAATTCTGTGCATGGTCATGATGCCTTTTTAATGGAATATGAACAACTGCAGAAAATGATAGCACCTATTTTTAATAAGGAATATCGGACAAAAAAAATGAAAGTATTAAAATTTGGAGGAAGATCTTTAGCAAATGGAAAAGGGATTGAACACGCCATTGCTATTATTCTTGGAAAATACCAGAAGGGTGAAAAAATTATTGTGGTGGCCTCCGCGAGGGGAAATACAACAGACAATTTAGAAGGAATTTTAGAAAAAGCCGCCGCGAAAGAAGAGTATAAGTCAGATTTTGAAAATTTTAAAAGAGAGCAACTAAAACCAAGTATTACCATTGATTTTTCAAAAGAATTTTCAATATTAGAAACTATTTTTGAGGGCGTTTCTTTATTGGGAGACTACAGTACTAAAATTAAGGATGAGGTCTTAGCGCAAGGAGAACTGTTTGCAGCTAAGTTACTCGCTAATTTATTGCAAGCCCAAGGAATTAATGCCGTGGCAACCGATGCGCGTCAGTTGCTTCTCACGGATGGGAATTTTGGAAATGCGCAACCCATAGAAACTATTTCAAAGGAAAATATTATTTCTTATTTTAAGAATAATGCAGATAAATTGCATATTGTTACCGGTTTTATAGGGATCAATAAAAAAGGAGAAACCACTACGTTGGGAAGAAATGGAAGCAACTATACTGCGGCTTTATTGGCAAATTATTTAGATGCAGAAGAGTTGCAAAATTACACACATGTAAGCGGAATATATACAGCCAACCCAGATTTAGTGCCCGATGCTAAAAAAATTGAGCAGCTTTCTTTTTCAGAAGCAAATGAGTTGGCAAATTTTGGTGCTACTATTTTACATGCAAAAACAATCATTCCCTTATTAGAAAAAAACATTAATTTACGTATTTTAAATACCTTTAATAGTGCAGATACGGGTACTTTAATTACAGCAGCATCCTCAGAAAAAGGGATAAAGTCTATTTCTACGATTAGCAATGTGTCGTTGTTGAATTTTGAAGGAAGAGGTTTGTTAGGTAAAGTGGGCGTAGATGCGCGTATTTTTAGAGCATTAAGCGACAAAAACATCAATATAAGTATTGTCTCTCAGGGATCTTCAGAGCGGGGAATTGGTTTGATAATTGAAGCAAACAGGGCTTCTGAAGCTGTTTTAGCCTTAGAAGAAGAATTTGAAAGTGATTTTTATGCACAAGATGTACATCATATTTCGATACTGGAGAATGTAGCGGTCATCTCTATTATTGGACAAGATTTAAGTGAATTTCATCTCCCGTACAATGCTTTGATTAAAAATCAAATAGTTCCCATATTATTTAACAATACCATTACGGGAAAAAACGTGAGTTTGGTAGTTAAAAAAGACCAACTTCATAAGGCGGTGAATGTAATTCACGGTCAGATTTTTGGAGTTGCAAAGAAAATAAACATTGCTGTTTTTGGAAAAGGTTTGGTGGGTGGAACTTTAATTAATCAGATTTTAGAAAATACAGCCTCTGTTTTAGAAAGAAGAAAAATTCAATTAAATGTTTTTGCTGTGGCAAGCTCTAAAAAAGTGCTGCTACAAAAAAACGGTGTTTCTGAAAACTGGAAACAAGAATTAGAGAATTTAGGACACGAAAATATTGAAATCCAAGATATAATTGCCTTTGCAAATACACATCATTTAGAAAATTTGATTGCGATAGACAATACAGCGAGTGTTTCTTTTGTAAAAAATTACATTCCTTTAATAGCGGCTGGTTTCGATTTGGTTTCCTGCAATAAAATTGCAAACACTTTGTCTTTTGATTTTTATAAAGAGCTTCGAGCCACTTTAAAGATGTACAAAAAGCAATATTTGTATGAAACCAATGTGGGAGCAGGGTTGCCTTTAATTGATACCATTCGACTTTTACATGAATCTGGAGAGAACATCACTAAGATTAAAGGGGTTTTTTCTGGGAGTTTAAGTTATTTATTCAATACTTTTTCTGAGGAAAATAGGCCTTTTTCTGAGGTATTAAAAGATGCCATAGCACAAGGATTTACAGAACCAGATCCTAGAGAAGATTTGGGTGGAAATGATGTAGCGCGTAAATTACTGATTTTAGCAAGAGAATTGGAGTTGGAAAATGAGTTGACAGATGCGAACATTCAGAATTTAATTCCTACGAATTTAAGAACAGGCACGAGAACTGAATTTTTATCGAATTTAGAAGCAATGAATGCGGAATATCAGGAGTTAAAAGAAGCACAAGAAGAAAATTGTGTTTTGCGATATATCGGTGAGTTAAGTGGAGATCTGTCTAAAGAAACTGGAAATTTAGAAGTAAAATTAGTTTCAGTTTCTAAAAACACTCCTTTAGGAGCTTTAAAAGGCTCCGATGCTATTTTTGAAATTTATACGGCATCATATGGAGCCCAACCCATTGTAATACAGGGTGCAGGAGCCGGTTCTAAAGTTACTGCAAGGGGTGTTTTTGGAGATATTTTAAGATTGGCAAAACACAATGATTAATTGGGTTTATTAGTTTTATGAAATTGCAAATCAAGAACCTACTCGAATTTCGAAGAAATAATTCATAGCACAAGCAAGCAGCAGTCTTAATGCTAGACTGCATGAGCGAATGTATTTAATCCCCAAAAAGCACCATGAGTAAAAATTTTGAAACTATAGCCATTAGAACGCAAACAGAAAGAACACAATTTTCTGAACACTCCACTCCATTGTATTTAACTTCTAGTTTTGTTTTTGACGATGCTGAAGAAATGCGCGCTTCCTTTTCTGAAGAAAAAGAGCGCAATTTATACAGCAGGTTTTCTAATCCAAACACAACGGAGTTTGTTGAAAAGGTGGTACGCATGGAAGGTGCGGAAGCGGGGTATGCCTTCGCAACTGGAATGTCAGCAATATTTTCCACCTTTGCAGCCTTATTAGACGCAGGAGACCACGTAGTTTCTTGTCGGTCTGTTTTTGGTTCTACGCATAGCATGTTTACAAAGTTTTTACCAAAATGGAACATAGAAACTTCTTATTTTAAGGTATACGAAGTGGCTTTGTTAGAAAGTTTAATTCAGTCAAACACAAAGATTGTATACATCGAAACTCCAACAAATCCCGGAGTAGATATTCTAGACTTAGAATTAATAGGTAGAATTGCTAAAAAGCACAAGCTAATTTTTATCGTTGATAATTGTTTTGCAACGCCTTATGTGCAACAGCCTATAAAGTTTGGGGCAGATTTAGTGATTCATTCTGCAACCAAATTAATTGACGGGCAGGGAAGAGTTTTGGGTGGTGTTACTGTTGGAAGTAAAGAATTAATGCGCGCCATTTATTTGTTTGCAAGAAATACGGGGCCAGCAATGTCTCCATTTAACGCATGGGTG
>Ga0209302_10000322_pt1 | contig 29236 bp, 30 predicted proteins | sample ArcOceMetagenome_2_FD_187445 | JGI IMG/M metagenome (GOLD analysis project Ga0209302, IMG submission 187445) | Marine eukaryotic phytoplankton communities from Arctic Ocean - Arctic Ocean ARC135M Metagenome (SPAdes) (version 2) | ecosystem: Environmental > Aquatic > Marine > Oceanic | place... | reverse complement strand
TCAGGTTCCGGCTCAGGCTCTGGCTCAGGCTCAGGCTCAGGTTCTGGTTCGGGTTCCGGTTCTGGTTCAGGTTCTGGTTCAGGTTCTGGCTCTGGCTCAGGCTCGGGCTCAGGTTCTGGCTCTGGCTCAGGTTCTGGTTCAGGCTCGGGTTCCGGCTCCGGTTCAGGTTCAGGCTCGGGTTCTGGCTCAGGTTCAGGTTCTGGCTCAGGCTCAGGCTCAGGCTCTGGCTCTGGCTCTGGCTCTGGCTCAGGCTCTGGCTCTGGCTCTGGCTCAGGCTCGGGCTCCGGTTCAGGCTCTGGCTCAGGTTCTGGTTCTGGTGGAGGCGCACCTTTATATGGAGGATATTTTAAATCAATACAATCTATAATATCTCTGATACCTGGAACTTCGTTTGAAATATTACATTTCACATGATTAACATCTTTTACATTACAACTTTTATTACATCTAGAAGAAGGATATGTATGATAAACATTTTCAAAATCGTTCCTGTTCATATTATATTATAATATAAAATATAAATTTCTATACAGTTGGAATTGCTATTATTGAGATTTAGTATCAATATTTAGTATTAAAATATATATACCATTAATACTTAAAAATTTTTATATACTAAGTATAATAATGCCATTCGATTTTGATATTAATCATTATGCACATAATGATCTAAAAAAATTATTTAATGTGAAAGACGATGAAACTATAAGTGACGATGAAATCGATGTACGACTTGCGAATATAAAATTCACAGCAGGTATTAATACAAAGGATCAAAATGAACTCAGAAAAATCTATAACTTTCTTGAAATTGCGAAAGAAAAATATATAATGCTTCAGAATTCTAAACTTGAGTATAATAATGTTTATCCAATGACAGAAAAATTGGAGAGTGTGTTTGTTAAAAATAAATTTTTAGATAATAATGAACATGCTATTATAGAACATACCAAAAAAATCAGGATACCTACAGAGACTAAATTATTTAATATCAATAGCATTGATAGAGATTTAGTAGCATGGCCATATGAATCTAATTTTGAAATAGAATTACCTCAGGATATAAGAGATGTAACAAACATCGGACTACATGATTATAATTTATATTTTAGCCTTCAAACTTTTTCCAATTTTTATCAAAATACTAAATTGCGTTTTACATGCATTAAGGATAGCGTTGATCATCCATATACTATTGTTCTACCAGACGGTACCTATAGTAATGTACAGTTATGTGACAAAATAATTGCCCTTATGAATATTGCTTCAAAAGGATTGTATGGTGACAATGATGATAATTTTACATATTTTTTGAGTGATACTACTGGTAAATTAACAATTATAAGTACAAAAGATACGACATTTATGTTACATTTCGAAATAGCAGAGAGTTTTGAACAAAATAAATGGCAAATACGAAACATATACGATTTGCGCGATTCATGGGGATTAGGATATTTTATGGGATATAATAAACAAAAATATACTAGTTCTACAATAGCCAAAATAGATTTAGGAATTGTCAATGAAAATCTCGGCGATGATATAGTATGTGTAACCGCAAATAATCTTTTAAGAACAAATGTAGATAGCGTAGTGTTCTTAGAGATTGATGGTTTTAATTATGCATATCAGACAAGTACGAATACTGGAAAGGTAAATAGTTATTTTGCGAAAATTCCCATACTAACTGGCTATACAAATGATTCTGGGGGATTGGAATATCGTGTTGTTTCTGCGGAAAGAATTTCAAAGCTTAAACTTAAATTAAGATTCCATAATGGAATTTTGTTAGATACAAATGGTCAGAATTTTGATTTTACGTTATCATTTAACTGTAAAAAATAATAAGATGAAACTATAATTTCATAAAATATTGATTTACCTCCCTCCCTCCAATCCCATTAATAATAATTATAAATCGTATGTATTATATTATAATTATTATGTGACATAATATGGAGCCTTATACAATTGATTTTATTGAGAAAAATGAGATATCGTCATGGATACAAACTATAAATAATGATTACAAGGTAAGATTTAGCGAAGTATTCACCCCTTTTGAAATATCTGAAGAGATGATAAGTTTAATTCCGAAGGAGGTGATATCAAACTCATCAACACAGTATTTGGATGCTGGATGTGGATGTGGTTATATCACAATGGTGTTATATAGATATATATATAATCATAAATCTACTGGACAATCCCGTACAGACATATTGAATAATATTCACATTGTTGATATAAACAAAGATAGAGTTGATTCGTTAATACATATTTTACCGATAAAAAATGTATATCATTGTGATTTTGCTAAATTTACACATCCATCTAAATATGATGTCATAGTATCAAATCCACCATTTATTGTACATACCCCTTTAAAACATACAATATGGCCTTTATTTGTCAAACAATGTATATATTCATTGAAGGATAATGGTTACTTATGTATGATATTGCCATCTATTTGGTTAAAACCGCAGCATGATATGTATGAATATATAACGTCATTTGAAATACATTATATAAAATGTTTTAATAATAATGAAGCAAATAAATTATTCAATGGGGATGCACGAACACCATTATGTTATCTTTTATTACAAAAACGAAAAGGTTCTGGTACAATAAATGTGTGGGATAATACTATTAAACAATACACATTATTTAAATTGGACAATATTCCCGTTCCAATGCATGTACCATATTTAGTGAATAGAATACTTCCATTTACTAATCAATTTGGTTCTTTACAAGATATAATAATTAAGACAAATTGTCCAAAAAAACACGTATCCTATTCATCATGTGAAAATGAATCTCATCCATATAAAAATATTAGGACATGTAAGATTGGAAAAAATGGTCCAAATCTCGTGATAGACTATAGTAATGTGGCACTTAAATATTTTGGAAAGAGAAAGCTCGTCCTGGCTAATAAAATGTATGGTATACCTTACTATGATAAGAACGGTGAGTATGGTATATCTACACGAGATAATTATATATATATAAATGACAGCGACGAGGAGTGTATGAAAATGTTTAATTACTTGAACTGTAAATTTATATTATTGATGTATGAATCGACTAGATATAGGATGTCATATTTAGAAAAGTATGCGTTTGAGTTAATTCCAAATATACTGAATATACCTATTGAAGATGTAAACAATATTACTATTAACGATTATTTTCAATTTACATGTAGAGATATTGAGATAATCGATACATTTTGTAAGCCATTACGATTAAAATCGTTTAAAATTGATTCAAAATAATATAAAGAAGCCAATCAATATTTTAACATATATATATGAATATTTGTATAACACGATTTAATAATAAAACATTACATGAATGTATTTCATACAACAAACAAATAAATACCCATAATGATCTACTCCATCATCAAAATATATTTCACGATTGGCGAATTAATAAAATACCACATATGGAAAAGCAATTAAAACAGTTACGATATAACTATTTTAATTCTACAGGCGTTGATAAGAAAACAAACAGAAAGAAACTGTCAAATGTTCGAAAAGATATTGAAATTTTTAGAGAATATGAGCGGTCATATTATAAGGAACAACTTGATAATGTTACACGAGTTATTGATAACAAAGTTTGTAATGAATGGGTATATAATGTTCCAATATCACTTCATCAATCAATGAATAAATCTAATATTTATCTTATTGAGATGAATAACGATACGAATAAAATATGCGGAATATCAAAAATATATAATAAGTGTTATCATAGGAGACATAAGATTTATACTGATGATAATTACAATAGGTATTCGTATATAGGAAAAAGAATAGATATAGATGTTCTATGTGATATTGAAGATTTTGGCGAACTCTATACAGGATTAACAAAAATATTATTCCAAGGAAGTACACACCAAAAACGAGGGCAAGGTATACAGAAAATATTTAAAAATAATTTAGATAAAATTAATCAGAATGGATTATTTATCATACTAGAAAGGTTATTTAATGAAAATAAAATATAAGTAATTTATATTATATATGGATATGGATTTGAATATAGATAACTATAGTGTTTCAGAACTACTTGTTGTACTTGATCTATCCGATGATCCAACCCGTGATGAAATCAATAAGAAATCGCAGGATCTTATTGACAAGTTCACGTTAGAAAATAAATTAATATTTGCTGATTTTTTTTCAAAAGCACGCGATCGTGTCTTGGAATATACCGACACGCTAGATGAATTGGAAGAAGAGTATAAAATTTTACTAGAAGATAAGATAAGTGATACATGTGATAGTAATCGCGGTGTTTTTTATAAGACCGATCATAATGTATTAAAGGAGAATACATGTGTAACAGATATAAATCCGCAACAACATAATACTATGACGCGTATGATAACAATAAATAGTGAATTTATTGAAAATACATTTTCAAGTAATTATACATTTGATCTATCTGACCCAATAAATGATGTAATATCTATAAAACTATATTCATTTCACATTCCCTATACATGGTACGCAATAGATAAATGTTATGGAACAAATCATTTTAAGTTAACCATAGATACAGTTAAATTTGGAGTGGATGATTCTGAAGCGCATGTTATGATCGAGCCTGGGAATTATGACAGTAAATCGTTGTCTGCGAAAATACATGATATCCTTACCGAATTATCTCAATATGGTTCATGTTCGCTTAATGAAGCGAATGGAAAAATTACACTACAATTTCCTAATAACGTAAATCGCGTAACATTTTATGATGCCAAAACGGACGAAAAAGTCAATAGTAATCTTGGATATATAATGGGGTTTCGAAGTGCTGAATATATTTGTCCAGGAAATACTGTAAGTAATGTATGGTCTATAACATCTGAATCGGTATGTAATGTGAATAATATAAAATATCTACAACTGATGCTGGATGATTTCAATAGGAATCGTCTTAACTCTAATATTATAAATGTATTTGACAATAGTGAAAATGTAAAACCTGTAAGTAATATGGATTATAATATAGAACGAGACGAGATATGTGAAGTTACTGGGCCTACCGAACTTGGTGACAATATTGCTATAAATCCTCGTTTAACTCAAAATCAAATTTATGCAATAAACGAGATTGAGAATAATAGGAATAACCCACAAATGAATAAAACTAAAAATCCTAATTTTAGCGATTTATTTGCCTTTCTTCCGACAAAACATAATACAATGAAGACTGGTGATTTATGCGTAGAATTTGGAGAAAGTTTGCAGCATAATAAACGCGATTACTTTGGTCCTATATCTCTCTCACGACTTCATGTAAAGTTGTTAGACGATAAAGGTAATGTCATAAATTTAAATGGAAATGATTGGTCATTTACAATTATTTGTGAGACATTATATCAGGGTACTCAGAAGTTAAATTAGATTTGATTAAATTATATGATAATAATAATAATATTGAATATATAGTATATAGTATAATGGGTGCTGGTATTTTACCTGTAGCTTTTCATAATAATGATATCTATTTTCTATTTGGAAAGGAGCGGGATCGCCCTAATGAAACCGCGCGTGGCTGGGCTGATTTTGGTGGTGGTGCGGAAAAAAATGAGAAAACTATAGATATAGCAGCACGAGAGGGTTCCGAGGAATTAAGTGGTTTTTTAGGAGACAAAACAAATATTAGAACCTTATTAAAGAAGAAGAAATTGGTATTGCGTACAGAAAATTTGCAATATACCACATATATTGTACCTATTGCATTTGATAAGAATTTACCAAAATACTTTAATAATCAAATCAAATTTATCAATGGGTATATTGATGATCATACACTGAACAATACTACTATGTATGAAAAAGAAGAACTAAAATGGTTTAATTATAAAGCACTGATTAGAAACAAAAATAAATTCAGGAAATTTTATCAGGAGATGGTTACCATAATATTGAATAATAAGAGTAATATTAATAATATTGTAAAAGCATATAGAAAATCTACTAGAAAACAACGCAAAAATAGAACAAATACTCGTATCAAACGTAACAAGACATTAAAAATGTAAAGTTAATATTATACCGAAAATTTATTAAATACATACAAATAATATGTATATAATATGAATTCTAATATGAATTCTAATATGAATTCTAATAGTAAAATAGAAGTATTAACAGATTATGATATAATAACAAATAAATTTAAATATGATAGTGAAACACTTGAATGGAATATTATTCATTCGTATTTGAGTTTAAGAAAATTGGTTAAAAATCAAAAACTAACACCTTATATCTGCGCTAAATATGTAGTATTCGGAGGGAGAAATGAGATGTATGCGGACTGTACAGAGGACGCATGGATAGCTACTGCTGATATACCATTTTATCAACCCCATATAAAAATGGAAGAAATGTATGAAGCTCATGAAATAGCATATGAAGAAGACCAACGCGAAAATCAGCACGAAAATCAGCACGAAAATCAGCACGAACCGTATCAAGAAGACCACCATGGAGACCAACATGAAGATACATATGATAATATGATAAAGAAAGACAAAATTTAACAAATTTAACAAATTTAACAAATTTAACAAAATTGATATTATATTTTAGTTTAGTATATAGTATCAATAATGGTAAAAAATTCAGGAGGCAATAAAGGTAAAAAGGTAGCACGTAAACATATATCTGGCAATAGTTTTAATGCGAAGTTACGATTTGCCGAAGAAGATGAGGAACGATACGCATGCGTCACCAAGTTATTGGGAAATGGTATGTGTAATGTAAACTGTTTGGATGGAACAAATAGTAAACAACGAATATGTATTATTAGGAATAAATTTCGTGGACGCGGTAAACGTGATAATACAGTAGCCATAGGTACATATGTTCTGGTAGGTGTTCGTGAATGGGAGTCTTCAAAATCAAATTCTTTAGAAAAATGTGATTTAATAGAGGTATATAATGCGAATGAAGCTCAAAAGTTGAAATCTCAGGTAGATAAACCGTGGGAATTAATTCATGTAGCAACGATTATTCATGTTAAACGTGAAGAAAAAGATGATATGTTTGCTTTTGGAAACGAAAATACTGAATTAAAAGAGGAAATAGAACAATCTGTTTTGACTACAGATACTGATTCTGATGCCTTCTTTTGCGATGAAATATTAGATATAGATGATATTTAGATAATATTTAGATAATATTTAGATAATATCTTTCGAACATATAAAAAATTACATTATTTAAATATTATTTAAATATTCTTTCAATATTAAGGTTATTTTTTCTCGTGGTATTTGAATTCTTCTTTTTCTTTTTAGATTTGGCTGTATTTGTTTTTGTTTTCAGAAATATATATAATTTCGTAAGACTATGGAACGGGACATGCGTAGGGGGGATCACTATATCCTGGATGGCGTTTACACTATCGAAATAGTTTTCGTTTTCATAATTTGCATAATAACTTACAGGCTCTTCTGTATTATTATATAAAAGTATTTCATGAAGATGCACCTTATATTTGTATTCACATTTTTGTTTTATTATTTCTGATAATAATTCCTTTTGAGTTAAAATTCCTTCAATATTCAGTTTATATTGCTTATTGGTGATCATATCTATTTCATTAGAATCATTAATAAAATAAAATGAAAAAATGAGTTGTTTAATATTTTCCATATAGTATATTTTTTATTTATTTTTACTTTTAAACTTAATTAGTTTTGATCGGATATATAGTCTTCATCAAATTCCGAATCAGACGATATTTCTTCTTCACCGTCATCCTCTAATTCTTCAAGATATTTCTCATAATCAATATTTTGAAAATGAACATATAGACAATCATTGATTTCTCCGATTTCATTATAAGTATCAATTGATTTATTCAGATCATTATAATACAATTCGTTTATGTAGTCGTGATTAGGTTGATCTATACGAGATTGTTCATATTCCTTCATATCGCACCATTCTTCATTACTAAAAGTTTGCTCTTGTGTTGAAAACCAATTAATATAATCACGACTATAACTTATTGGTCCTGTTGGTAGGATGAATGTTTTAGCATTATCTACTGCTTCTTTGATGTAGGTTTTCCAAATACCAGATGTTGTTTGTAATTTCATTATCATTGGACCAATCCATACTTTATTGTTCCAATATTGAGGATCATTTACATCGATAATACATTTTTCAGCATCTTCCTGTTTGGTTAATTTACATTTTTCTAGATAGTTGGTTTTAGGAGCGTTTTCTTCAGAATATGCTTCTAGTAGTTCCGGATAATCAGATATATTGAATTCCTGTTTAATAGATTGCTTAACATGCTGTCTATCTTTATATTGAGAATATCTATTATTGTTTCTATTGTTTCTATTGTTTCTATTGTTTTTCTGTTTAGGTTGGCACCAGTTATCGGGGGAAGATGTAGATGGGTTATTATTATTATTATTATTTCCACTACCTTCTGTAGTATTGCGCCAGCTACTAACAGAATCCAATTTAGATTTCCATGAATTTTGCTGATGGTTATTGTTTCTAGAATAATTGGCCATGTTTAACTTAAATAAGTATTTGATTTATGTAATATAATGTTTGTTTATTATGCAATCAATTTTTTATTTAATCTAAATTTTAATCTATCAGTAGAGTATAATGTCATTAGCCACTTTAAAAGCCAAATATAAACAAACAGAAAATATATCACGAAATGGATCATTTTCCTTAAATGGCGGACATCGTAATAACACATACATAGGTAAAACAATGAATCATAATCAATGTAGTTCAAATGACGCTACGGTAGTTAAAAAAAGTGCAATAAATACTAAAGGATTAATCACTATCAATTATTCTTCACATACTCATGCTAAACCAGTTGTAGGATTAGACACTTCTTCAAAACATACAGGTAAATTAAAGGATGAAGCAGAATTATGTGATATTATAAATTTATGTGAAGATCCTGATCCTGAACCTTAGTATATTATGGAATACGTTATGGAATATGATACGGACGATAAATAAAATATTCATATATGTTATATATGAATATTCCCATTAAATATATTCCCAAAAGGCTAACCAACAAAGACAAAAAAGAACAATTAAAACAGCTTAAGAAATCAAGAGGATTATATAAAAAGAGTAAATATCACACAAGAAAAAAAGCCAAATCGTTTAAGAATAAAAAATCATCTCATGTAAAAAATGCAATGAAAATATACAATGTTAAAGATGTGGTTCCTTCGAAAATATTATCAAAAAAGACTGGATGTACATTATCATCTTTGAATAAAATAGTTAAGAAAGGACAAGGCGCGTATTACTCATCTGGATCAAGACCAAATCAAACAGCACATTCATGGGGATATGCTCGTTTAGCAAGCGCAATAACCGGTGGTAAATCCGCTGCTGTAGATTTTCACATTCTACGAAAAGGTTGTAAAAAAACTGGAAAAGCATACAAATATGCTTTAAAATCAACTAAAAAACACAAACATGGAAGAAGAAAAGTAGCAAAATTCAAAGGAGGTGCATCTTTAGAGTCTTTAAATATAAGAGCAGATGATAATGAAATGCGTGCAAGTGTTGATAATTTGTACGAAATACTATATGATCCAAATTCTACAATGCATGAAGAAGAGTTAGCAAAGCTAGTTGAAAATAGTATTAATGCGCTAATATTTGATGAGATGACTATTGCTGAACAAAATGAACGTAAATCTTTACTGTCATACATATTGAGCCCTAATCGTGACTCTGAAAAACAAAACGCATATTTAAGTAAGTATCTGCGGGATTATGCTGGCGATATTCTAAGAAATATACTTCTTCAAAATCCAGACAACGCTAACGAACTTTCTGAAGATAGTATTTTTAAATACATAACTGGGATAGCTTCCAACTAAACTATCATTCAACTCGTTTAGGTTTTAATATATTTATGTACAACGTACGTAAATATATGATGTAAATTTCCTCTCTCAATAGGGATCGAACCTATGACCTCGCGATTAACAGTCGCACGCTCTAACCAGCTGAGCTATGAGAGAAAAGGTGGTAAATTACTAAATGTTTTATTCTCAACTGCTGGATTTGAACCAGCGACCTGTGGATTTATGTTAAAACTATTACAGTCCAACGCTCTGCCAACTGAGCTAAGCTGAGAAAAGGTCTTACTGGGAATCGAACCCAGGCTGGCGGATTCAAAGTCCGCAGTCATAACCATTAGACCATAAGACCACTTATGGATCTTTTATGGATCTCTTATGGATCTCTTAGTAACACATTGATTAGTAGTAATATTTCTTTATATGTTTTTAATGAGTAACTATTTATGAACCATCTTAATTTAAAAAAAATTGATTCAAAAAGCAGATATACGTATATATTATTTATAGAAATTATGGAACCTCCTACTTATTTAAAAGAGAAACATCCTCATCCTAGAGACGAACGAATTTTATTCGACGAACCGACACATGTTTATACAATTGACGGTGACAGTAATTACACATCAGTGACAACATTTAATCATAAACTATTTGAAAAGTTTGACGCCGATAAAATCATATCAAATATGCGAAAGTCTAAGAATTGGCAGAATAGTAAATATTTTGGACAAACTGATAATGAAATTAAAGCGGGATGGGAAACAAACAGAGACAGTGCTGCCCAGGCAGGTACACTAATGCACTATGATATCGAATGTTATTATAATAATTGCCCCAAAAAAAATGATTCTATTGAATATAAATATTTTATGAGTTTTGTTGAAGCGTTCCCAAACCTCAAACCGTATAGAACTGAATGGACAGTATATCACGAAGAACTAAAACTAGCGGGTTCAATAGATATGGTATTTGAGAATGAAAATGGGGAACTTTTAATTTATGATTGGAAAAGATCCAAAGAAATTGTGAAAACGAGTAATTGGAATAAATTTTCAAATTGTGAAACGATTTCCCATATTCCAGATACAAACTATTGGCATTATTGTTTACAGTTGAATACTTATAAAGCAATATTGGAAGCAAAATATGATAAAAAGGTAGTTGGATTATACTTAATCTGCTTACATCCAGATAATAAAAATAAGAACTTTCAAAGAATTAAAGTGGTTAATTTACAAGAAGAAGTTGCTGACTTATTCAATAGTCGTTTAAACACTATTAAAAATTAATGATATAATGTTATATATGGGAAATTTATTTAGTTTATGTATAGAAGACGAAGAACTAACTATACCAAAAATACCATATTCAGAAAAGTATTTGAATAAATTTAATGAATTGAAAATTGTTAAAGATGTAGACAGAGATTATAAGCAGGTTTTTTTATTTGAAGCGATACCTTATGGAGATTCTATTGAAAGTATAATCATGAAATATGATTCCGAAGATAATATGTTTCATTATTATTGTAATCGTTCGATACCGAATACTATTTTAGAGACAGTGTCTCAGAAATTTGTTATACAATTCAATTGTAAATATATATATCATTTATCTGATAACAGTGATGAGAATAAAGAAAATGGTGAGAAAATAGAGAGAAAATTACCTGATGTGTATGGTAAATTTAAAAAACAAAAAACAAAACGAATAGAAGTGCAATCAAATATTAATAGATATAAGTATGTAGGGAAATTATCGTCATTTTCATTCTTAAATCCTATTCGCAATCAGTATATAGAATCTAAACAATTATCTTACAAAGACTTTGTAAGTAAATAAATATGATTTCTATAAAATATCTATAAATATCTATAAAATAAAACCTGATTATAGTATAATATGTTAGGAACTAAAGTTAATAAATCAAAACAACCGAATAATAAAATTAACAATAAAATTAGCAACGATTCCAATACTACTGTTAATGCTACTACTAATGCTACTACTAATGCTACTACTAATGCTACTACTGGTTCAAATACTGGTTCAAATACAACTGTACGTGTACCAAGCAATCCTATATCCCGTAAATCATTAACGACGCCTGGATCCATTTCTAATTTAGCAAAGAATACGATATCTTCAGTAGTGAATAATAACAATCCCATGAAACCAAAATCATATATAACTAATAAAAACGGGTTTCCAGAACCAAAAAAATGTAATGGATTGGCGTCATTGATAGATGGGAAATGTTTAGAAACAGAAAATCCATTAAAAATAATTGACGCTACGCATAATGCAACTACAAATGTTACCAATGCTGCTTTACATTTTGCTATCACAACAGGTGCTGTTGGACTTAATAAAGTATTGGATATTGTTTCTTTCGCTATATTAGGATTAGATAACATGAATATGGAAAATAAAGAGGAAATTATGAAAAAACTAGAAGAAAAGACAGTTTTGTTACAATATTTAGCTAACGATAAAAAATCAAAAGCATTGGTAAATAAATTATTTAGCTCTTTGGCAGTTTTAATAATGGATGGTACTGAAGTTGCCAAAGAGCCACTAATTCGTGCAATGAATAATATTACTACAACTACTGTTAGTGGTATAAATAATGTAATGAAAAATGGATCAAAATTTATCAAAAACGCAATTAAAATTATTCCAGGAATTGGAGATGCATACATCATCCTGGACAATGCGTTAGCTATTGGTATTGCTGGTTCACGTATTGGGGCAACAATGGCTAAAAATGCTGACGAGATAACCTCAACAGGTAACGAAATATTAGGTAGATTAAAAAACGAATTGGGTCCGAACATACAAGAATTAGAAAATAATATGGATGAATTAAACAAAATCAGAGAGGATCTTACAAATATCGATATGACTAAAATCGTTCAAAATATTGAATCAAAAGTTGGAAAGTCTATTGAAAATACAGGTAAAATAGCAGCAAATACAATCAATAATGTGACCCCTAAATTAGTTGGTGGAAAAACAAAATCTAGTATTAAACGAAAGAAAAGAATGAACGGAAAAAGTAAAAAAGTAAGATTCAATATATAATATATATCAGTTAAATCATGATAATTTATTTTTTTGTTTCTATCCATTTAATAAATCCAATACTTTTGGTAATATCAAATGAAGATTGTAATTGATCGCGAGCTATGTCTATAGCTTTTTTCTCTTTGGAATCTAATTGCTTTATGTAGTCGCATATAAGTAAATCGTCGGGGTTATCTAATGTGTCACACATGTATAATATATTATAATATATATATCATATTATACTTAGATATGTTCAATTTTTTACAATATAACATAGTAATGTTTTGTTTGTTTGGGTAATTCCTGTCTTTATCAACATCTTTGTTAAGTCGCTATTCACAGTATAACCATTGGTCTGTAATTCTGAAAATAAACTAGGTAATTCAATTAATTGCATCAATTCAGTAGGATTCCTTATGCTTAAAAAGGCGTACATACACTCTGAACTAGGCGGACAGTTACCACAATTGGTGACGCCTGTTAAATTTGGTAGTTGTATCTGTTTTGTCATATTCCTTAAATTTCCCAGAGGTGTTGGAGATACAACCAAAATATTATAATAGCATTTACTTAATCTATCTAAATAAGCGGTGCTGTAAATGGCATGCATATAGTATAACATTATAATAGTTTATTATGGTCGTTTATTATTGTTGTTTATTATTGTTGTTTATTGTGAAAGCTTCTCAAATAATACTCCTATAGCAACCATTAATAATACAACGTTTAAATATAATGTTACCCTAGGTAGCAACGACCAACTATCCAATGTTTTTGAATCCAATTGTTTTGTTGCCATTACAATATCAGCACTCAGTAAACGCGACATCTGAATGGAAATCAGTATAAATGAACCTGATAAAATAGTGGTGACAAAAGCAGATAGTTTATGGCCTTTGGTAGCGAATAATCCCCGTGCTGCGGCGATTCCCGCCAAAGCTACAGAAGTGTATAGACCGATATTACGTAGTATAGTATGATAATACATCAAAAATTCTTTATCATTTTCAAATTTAAGATTTGATGATTCACTCATTATATTATTAGTAGATTATTAAAAATAAAATTAAATATCTATTTCTCATTATTTCTCATTATGTTTATTTTTTGTTTTAAATTTATACCATTGTAGAAATGAATAACATTATTCAAATAATACACTAAATTCCCGCCTGCTTGAAGGTATGGTAACTGACAAACACTTTGTTTTAGTCCTATATAGCCAATCTGACCATTATTGTTAAATTGAAATGGTTTCTTTTTCTTATTATCATTAATATCATTAATATCATTCTTAATATTATTATTGAACTGCCGAGCAAGATATTCGCCTTGTTGGTATGCCACCTGTGCTGTAGGCGGTAGTCCACTAGATGCACAGTCGCCTAATGCCCAAACATTTTTTACGTTTTCCACCTGTAAATAGGAATTTACAGGAATTCCTTTACTATTTTCTATCTTTAAAGCAGATAATATGTTATTGGTTAACGGGGACTTTTTGATTCCTCCACACCAAATAGCGAGGTCATAATTAATCTTCTCATTATTTACAAAGTTTATTTCACGACTAGTTACAGATGATACTAGATGATTCATATATATGTTAATATTATTAGCCTTCCATAATTTGATAGTCATGTTAGAAAGTTTTTCACTAAACATCATTATAGGACGCGGTAATGCATCAATCGCATGAATGTTAAACTTATTATAATCTAATAAGGATCCTATTAATTCAGATCCGGTAAGCCCGCAACCAATTACAGCAATGTGTGATTTTTCGGGTAATGATTTTATCTTTTTTTTTAGTTCATCCGCATTAACTTCTGTTTTTAAAAATTGACAATTTTCCTCAACTCCACTTATGTTAAATGTATTGACACTTGCGCCATGAGCCAAAATTAAATAATTATAATGTGAATTTATACCGGATTTTACTATTATTTTACTGTCTGTAACATCTAAATTTTTAATCTCTCTACATGTGAATTTAATTCTATTATTTATATCAGTCCCGTTTAATGTGAGAGTATTATTTTGTTTTATATTTTGCGGCAATAGTGGTGTATAAACAAATTTATTATCCAGACTAAACACTTCTACATCATACTTGTCAGTATCTATTGTTTTGATAAAGGATGCGCTGGCCCAGCCCAATCCAATAATTAATATTTTTGGGGTTGGCATTATATTAGGAAAATATTTATTTCATCTTATTTGTAACTAACCATTCATTATTAATCAATTCCTTAACAACCCATTCGTAACTAGAAAAATTAGTAATAATATATTTATACGCCTATAATATGTCTAAAGTGATTAACACACTTCATAGCCAACTGAAGAAAGCATATAAGCTTTCAATGTCGCGTGTACGCGAAAGTACTTATGCATCTTTCATGTCTCCTCAAAACCTTATTGGTATAAACTTTCCTATACGAAAATCGGATAATTCCATTGAAATGATTAAAGGATATCGTGTTCAACATAATAATGCTCTAGGACCCTATAAAGGCGGATTACGGTTTCATAAAGATGTAGACATGGACGAAGCTACTGCCTTAGCCACATGGATGACAATTAAATGTGCAGTACAGGATTTACCATATGGTGGTGGAAAAGGCGGGTTAGCTATCAATCCTAGAGATTATAACGCTTCCGAACTTCAAACTATCAGTCGCGAATTTTCAGCACGTTTATCAAACTATATCGGACCAGAAATAGACATTCCCGCACCTGATGTAGGAACAAATTCAGAAATTATGGACTGGATGGTTGATGAGCATACGAAAATAACCAGAAATATTTTTGACTCAAAATCAACATATACTGGAAAATCACTAGTCAATGGCGGGAGTCTATGGAGAGAAGAAGCCACCGGTTACGGTGTTGCATTGTGTATTAAAGAAGCGCTAGGAAATGATGTGAAAGATAAAACTTTTATTGTTCAAGGTTTTGGAAATGTAGGTTCATATGTTACAAAAACACTAGAGTCATATGGAATGAAATTGATAGCAGTTGGAGATCATACAGGTTATTATGGTGTGAGTAATTTGAACAACTGTTATTCAACATTAAGTAAATTACAAAGCAAACATGGTAGTATAAATGAGGTTGAGGGCGCGGTCATTTTGAATAAAACACAATTTTTCTCTACCAAGTGCGATGTCGTAATTCCATGCGCGTTAGAGTTGCAAATAGATGAAGATATAGCCAACAATTTAAATTGTAAATTTATCGCGGAAGGCGCGAATGGTCCTATTTATGATTCTGCTGAAGATATCTTAAAATTAAATAACATCACAGTTATTCCAGACGTTTTAGCAAATTCAGGAGGAGTATTAGTAAGTTATTTTGAATGGCTTCAAAATAGATCAGGCGAGTATTGGGAAAAAGATATAGTTGTTCAAAAAATGGATATCAAAATGATAAAAACGTATCGTAAAATATGTGATGTTGCTGAAAAATACAATTGCACCCTTCGTGAGGCATGTTACATATACGCGTTGATTAAAATAGATGATGTAAATAAAACAAAGGGCATATAATGCTTACGAATTTACGAATAGTCATTTTGTTTTTACTTTAATTATTCTTCATAATTATATATATAATGAAGAACAGTTTTATAGAATATGTATGGATCGGTGGTAAAAATGAATTGCGTAGTAAAACCAAAGTGGTAACAGGAGAAGTGAATTCAATAGATGATGTGTCTGATTGGAACTATGACGGTAGTTCTACATTACAAGCACATGGAGAAGATTCTGAGGTGATAATTAAACCTAGGACATTATTTAATGATCCATTCCGCGGAAATAATCATAAATTAGTATTATGCGATACTTACACACCTAATGACGAGCCTCTGTCAAATAATCATCGCCATTGGGCTGATGCGATTTTTAAAGAGAAAAAAGATGAGATTCCATGGTTTGGTTTAGAGCAGGAATATTTTCTGATTGATCCTAAAACTGGACAACCTTTAGGGTACAGCGAAGATAAAGAACAGGGACAATTTTATTGTAGCATTGGTGCTGAAAATTCATTCGGTAGAATGATTGCTGAAAAACACATGCGGGCATGTGTCGCTGCGGGAATAAAAATTTCTGGTATCAATGCTGAAGTTGCTCCCGGTCAATGGGAATTCCAAATAGGACCTTGCACAGGGATAGAAGAAGGCGATCATTTATGGATGGCACGATATTTATTGAATAGAGTAGCTGAGCTTCACGATGTATGTGTGAATATTGAAGCTAAGCCTCTTAAGGGAGACTGGAATGGATCAGGATGTCACGCAAATTATAGCACAAAAAACATGAGGGAAGGTACTGATCAGCGTACAGGACTATCATATATTGAAGAGGCAGTTAATAAATTATCGTTAAAACATGATGAACATATGGAGGTTTATGGAACTGGAAACGACGAACGCATGACAGGCGCTCATGAAACAGCTTCATATGACACATTTTCTCATGGTATAGCAAACCGTGGCGCATCCATACGTATTGGAAATGAAAATTATAAAAATGAAAAAGGGTATTTTGAAGATAGACGCCCCAGTTCAAATTGTGATCCATATTTGGTAACTGGAATGTTATTTAAAACCACATGTTTAGACTAGAAATATAACTAGAATTATAGCTATTAATATTTTGTATTTTTTTAATATATAAATACAAATTAAAATGAAATATAATTATGGTACTTCTGGATTTCGGTTTCACCATTCTGTGATTGAAGCAATTGCCGTTAAGATTGGAAATGTGATAGGAATATTAAGTGGATTTTATAAAAAACCATACGGTATCATGATTACAGCATCACATAATCCTCATGAAGACAACGGTGTAAAAATAGTGAATGCGGACGGCGAAATGATTAACGTGGCTGAAGAAAACATGATTACGGATTATGTAAACAATAACAACTCATGTGTATTTGATATGAATATGAAAATTCCTGAAATCTTTGTAGGATATGACACACGAAAAAGCAGTCCCAAAATATGCGAATTGATAATCAGCGGTATACTAGAACTACATAATGACAGTATCGTACATAATCTATATGTTGTTACCACGCCAGAATTACATTACGCAATGTATGCGCACAGTAATCAAACAGGAACATATCTTGATAATTTATATGGTATTATTAAACATATCAAACACCCAAATATAATATGCGATTGTGCTAACGGGGTGGGAACAAATGTATTAACAGAATTAAATTCAAAAGTAGAGAGATTAAATTTAATCAATATAGATATCCAGAACCATATATTATTGAATGAAAAAAGTGGCTCCGATTATGTTGTGAATCAACAGTGTATTCCTTATGAAGTGGAGGAAAATAACAGACTCTACGCATCGTTAGATGGTGATGCTGATAGAGTAGTTTTTTATTATCAAGAAAATAAAGACAACTTTCATTTACTGAACGGAGACAAAATAAGTGCTTTAATTGCTGCTTATATGGCAAATGTAATGGATAATGTATCGAATATTGCGGTGATTCATACGGGATATAGTAACAAAGCCTTTTTGGAATTCATTCATAGTTTAGGTATTCATACGGTTTGCACAGCAACAGGAGTGAAAAATCTACATGCTGAAGCATTGAAATATGATATAAGTATTTACTTTGAATCCAACGGTCATGGTACTGTATTGTTCAATAAGTCTTATCCAGAACTACATGACCTACAAAAGTTCTTCCATCCTACGATTGGTGATGGAATTATGGACATGTTTGCCGTATTGTTTATACTTCAGGAAATGAAATTGAGAACTGAAGACTGGAAAGATTTTTATACCGAGTATCCATATTCCTTATTTAAAATGGAAGTGGAAAACAAAGACGAGTTTATTACGACTGAAGATGAACTTCGCCTGACAAAACCAGAGACGCTTCAGATATATATTGATTCTGTATGTGACGATAATACTCGTGCGTTTGTTAGACCATCAGGTACAGAGAATTATTTACGAGTGTATGTGGAATCAGGGAGTGTGGAGATGGTAGAGGAGATTAGAGAATACCTAACGATGTTTATCAATAAAAAATATACTTATAAATAAATGGAAAAAATGTTTGAAGATACATTTGTAGATGATACTGTTATAGAATATTCTCAGATAGATATAAAAAAACGGAGTCACAAAAATACGAGAAAGAATAAATTAAGGAAGAGACTAAAAAAAACAAAAGATTTATTTGAGAAAAATGGTATATCTTTTGAAATATCGGATTTATCTAATGATGATTATCATTCAAATTATTTTTGTTTATTGCAACAGTTGACCGCAATTGATCCAAATAAGATGAAATACGAAACTTTTTGTAAATTTGTTGAAAAGTTAGATGAAACTCATATAATAAAGTTAATAAAACAAAAAGATTCGCAAAAAGATTCACAAAAAGATTCACAAAAAGTAGTGGGATCTATTACAATATTAATTGAAGAAAAACTCATTCATAATTTCGGTAAGGTTGCTCATATAGAAGATGTGGTAGTAGATGAGTCAATGCGTGGATTTGGATTGGGAAAGAAATTATTGGAAATAGCACAAAGTGAATGTAGTGAATGTTATAAGATTATATTGGACTGTAGTAACGAAAATGTCAAATTTTATGAAAAATGTGGATATGAATGGAAAGGCAATCAGCTTGCGTTATATAGATAATTTTGTTGGTAAAAATAATTGTAGCATAATAAATCATATGTCAATTAAATATTATATAACCAAAATGACGTCACGCTGTTTATATAATGTATCCGCTTATAAGAACGGAAAAGAGTTGGCGAAGTATAATTTTACAATAGATAATAAAACAGCAATTATAAATAACATTCATATACATGAATCTTATAGAGGTCATGGTTATGGTACATCCATATTGAATGATATAGAAACATATGCTAAAAAAGTATATGATGTTAACAGAGTAAGTATGCTTGCGTGGCAGCCATCTGATGGAAATGATATTCGCGACTTTTATTACAAAAACGGGTATATCGAGCAGAAATCTGTAGGTATATACGATGATTATGTTACTGTATATGATTTATATCCCTTTGTCAAATGTGTTAAGTAATTCTAGTAATATCCTAATGTAATGCTAATAATATATATTTCATATAATATATTATTACAACCTATCTGAAAATTACCATCTCCAAGAAAACCAACCTGAGTACATGCTTTTTTGTTCTTTTAATTGTTCTTCTAATGATTCTTCTAATTTTTCTTTAATTTGTTCATTGGCATTCAATAGTTGAAAATTCCATGCATCTCTACACATATCATCTAAAGATTTTTCGGTTTTCCAATTGAGCATTTTTTCTGTATACAATGGGTCACAAAAACAAACATCTAAATCTCCTTCTCTGCGCGGTACAAATTCATATGGAATATAAACTTTATTGACCTGTATGAATGTTTCTACCAATTGTAATACACTCGTCGGGGTTCCAGTTCCCAAATTAAATATATGATATCCATTCAATTCAGTTATTTTATTTAATGCTGATAAATGCCCTTTGGCTAGATCAACGACATGAATAAAATCACGTTGGCATGTACCGTCTTCTGATGAATAGTCATTACCAAAAATATTTAATTTATCAAATTGTGATCCCACGTTATATTCGGTGTTATTATGTATTCCTACCTTCAATACGAAAGGCATTAAATTATTTGGAATATCATTAGGGTTTTCACCTATGAGACCTGATTCGTGGGCTCCAACAGGATTAAAATAACGTAATGAAATAACATTCCATTTTGAATCTGATTTACAAAGATCCTTCAACATCACTTCAATCATAAATTTAGTTTGTCCATATGGATTGGTAACACCATTTCCAATGACCATATCTTCTTTCAAAGGTGAAATTTGAGATCCGTATACTGTCGCCGAAGATGAAAAGATAAGATTGTAACATTCATACTTCTTCATTACTTCAAGTAAATTCAATGTAGAAATCAAATTATTTTGATAATAATGTACCGGTTTCTGTACCGATTCACCAACTGCTTTTAATCCGGCAAAATGAATAACCGTACATGGTTTATGTTGATCGAAAATACTGTCTATTTTCTTAATATTCAATAAATCTTCCTCATAAAATGTGATATTTTTGTCGGTTATTTGTTTTATTTTATTAAGTACGTTTTTATTTGAATTGCATAAATTGTCTATAATAACTATTTCATAGGTTTCTGAAAGTTCTACACATGTATGACTTCCAATGAATCCCGTACCGCCGGTTACAATGATAGTGGGTTTATTGAGGTTCGGTATTTCCATTTATAGATTACATTCAGATAATATTTTTCTTCAACATTTTGTTCAACTCTTCCAATTGTTCTTTGGTATTTACACCAGTTAGTTCTATTTGTTTGTCAATAGGCATATCATATAAATCAATAGACACACATTCATGTTGTTTAATAATCTCAACTATATCAGTGAGATAATATTCTTCTTGAGTGTTATCATTTGATATATAGGGTAAATATTTATACAATATTTGACTATCAAATGCGTATATACCAGCGTTTGTTTTTTGACATTTCCTTTCATCATCGTTACAATCTTTTTCTTCTACAATTTTCTCAAATACTCCTTCTTTTTCAATAATGCGTCCATATCCATGAGGATCTTCAAGTACAGTGGTCATAATACGTGCGTACTTCAAATCATCCATCATTTCGTGAAGTGTATCCGTTTTAATGAGAGGTACATCTCCAGACAATATGAGAACATTTGCGTCGTTATCTAATTCATCACGACAACACTGGATGGCATGCCCTGTGCCTAAGGCAACTGGTTGATTTATAAAATCAACATATTTCAATAAATCATAGTTTTTCAAAGTTTCGGCGATTACTGGTAAATATTTTCCCACAATCACTAATATTTTAGTCGGATTCAACTCTAAGGCACGCTCTACGACATGTACAAGCATTGGTTTATCCAGTATCACGTGAAGAACTTTTGGTAAAGCAGATTTCATGCGTTTACCTAATCCGCCAGCCATAATGATAACCACGTTTTCTTTTTTTGTATCCTTTTTTGTATCCTTTTTTGTATCCTTTTTTGTATCCTTTGTGCTACTCATTTACAATAACTACTTATTTTAAATGATAGTAAAAAAATACATATCTTTTTAGATGTGAGTATATATTATATGGGAGGTTATTTTGAAGTTCAAAAGAATGGAGTGTCTCCATTCCAAAACTTTTTATGTTATTTAGGCGGATCTGCTATACAGACTGTAGGCGATAATCCAGTGACAGCATATCGTCAACTAGTGCAACAGTACGCGAAAAATGCTAAAGGAGAAATTGTGAAACCAGAGGTTGCCGTTCAAGAAGCTCGCGCTGTGTTTAAACAAGCTCCTATGGGAGCATCTTTATCTGGATTAACACCACGTATGGTGGGGGTATTGCTGAAACGCGTGCCTAAATTTGGGTTCCTTTTAGGTTATACTACGATTACCGGAAGTACAGGTGAGCCAGGATTTGCTGCTGCGACAACGGCATCTATTTTATCGGCTCCTTTTATCAATCCGGTGCGTATGATTGAAAAGCAACAAAGAGGCGATTTTAGAAAAACCGGAAAGGAAAGACCTGTCATGGAAATTATAAGAGAGGCTCAACAAAAACAATTCAAACCTCTTTTCCGTGGCACCATTCCTTTAATGGGTCATTCCTTTATGAGTGCGGTTTTAGGCTTAGTGGGTCAGCCACAATTGCAAAAGAAAATTCAAAATGAACTTGGTTCCAGTTCTACATTAGGACAATCTGCGTGTAATTTGATAGCGTCGTCAATTGTGAGTCCAATTTATGTGGTGGCAACGAATCCGCTCTCTCGTTTAGAGGTGATTATGCAAACAAGTTCTATTTCTGGTAAACGTATTACTACAATAGAAGCGTGTCAAGAATTGTCCAAAGATATGGCACAACATGGAATGAAAGGAGTGTTTAGAGGACAAGGATTGGGATTGGCAAAAGCCATTGTATCATTAACTTTGTTCCACGAAGGTAGAATGTTTTTAACCAGACAGGCAAAGAGTTATAACGGCGCATTTGAGCAAGGTCAGAAATAAAATATAAAATAAATACTCATCTATAATAATGGAAAATTTTGATTATTTATTTTATTTAGATTTATATCCCGATTTGCGGAAAGCGGGTATACAAAGAAAAGAGCAAGCGTATCGCCATTATATGATGAATGGTAGACACGAAGGACGGATAGGGCATCCATACCAAATGAAAAAAAATATGGAGGAATCATTGCGACAAATCGAAATAGAAAACTCTGAATATATTCCAACGAATAAAACAGAAGAAAAAATAAATATCTTAATACGAACATCGAACAGGCCTAAATATTTTCAAAAATGTATTCAAAGTATACATGAACAAAAATATGAAAATTACAGAATAATTATTTGTTACGATAAGGAAGAGTCGTTAGCATATTTAAAAGAGTTTGAGAACGATGCTAGGATAACATATTTCCCCGTATCTGTGGAAAGTAAAGAAAAATACAGATTCAATCTTTACTGTAACATTTTGATGGATAGAGTAGAAGATGGATGGATTATGTTTTTGGATGATGACGATATGTTATGTCACGATAAAGTATTATCGTTGATTAACGAACATTTGAGTGATACAAATTCTCTCTACGTGTGGAAATTTTTACGCCCGGATAAGGTGATTTACCCGAAAGATGTAAATAATATCCAATTGGGTGAGATAGATACAACTAGTGTATGTTTTCATAGTATTCATAAAACTAAATCTAGATGGCCTGATAGGCAATGCGGAGATTATACGTTTTTATCTGGTTTAGAACCATTTTTATCTCCTCACAATATGGATTTTATACTCACGAGAACTGTTGACGAGTGTCTAATTGGTAATTTTGGAAATTAAATAGTTATAATAAAATACTTTATATGTATATTCTATATGAATCTTTCTAATTTTAAAACAAAATTTGATTGGAAAAGTTATATTACTAGGTATCCTGATTTGAAAGATGCTACTTCATTAGAAAAAGCATGGAGCCATGCAAACAATTTTGGTTGGAAAGAGAATAGGGTGATATTTGATGATGATCAGTTACAAAATAAATTTATTGCGTTCAAGAAGAATAGTTTGGTGATACCTGAAGCAAACATTAATAATGAAAAAAAGGTTCAATTGGTAGAGGAAGGTATCGATATGTATAAATTGAATAACCTTACTGATGAGCATATGATGAAGGTATCTAAGAATGTGCATGGATTTAGTGACCAAATAAAACCATATAAGAACATACTCTTTATTTCTGGCGACTATCCTGGTTATGGCGGAGCTGCAACAAATTGTTATGAACTACAGAAATATTTTAAGACACTAGAACATAATACCTTTGGTTTTTACTTCAATTACGAAACCGGTACAAACGCAAAACATGAAAAATACGAGGATCATATAATAGACGATGTTTGTAATTTGAAATCAGTAGAATTTAAACCAGATCTCATCATACTGAAATCACCAATAAATATGGAATTAAAATCATTATTTAAATGTCCTGTATATTATTTAATAGGAGGTATATACAAAAATGATTTGGATAAGTATTATTATGAACTTACTACCAAAGAAGATAATGATAAATATATAAATAAAGATGTATTAAAACATATTGCGAAATATGAAAGTTTTGTGAATAGTCAACATACTGCTGATATATTGGAAAAGTTTTATGGCGTTTCTACGAATATATTTTATAGTTCATTTGTTCAATACGTGGATAAAAAAATAATGGTAGATGCTCATTTTGAAGAAAGAAAATATAATTATGGACTGATTGTTAGCAATTTTGAACGAAAGATAAAAAATGTAGAAAAAAGTATAGATTTTTTGAAGAGTAAAGAAAATGTGATATTAATAGGGAATGGAAGTTTGAAATATAAAGATCTTGGATTTACGTGTCTTGATTTGACGGATAACAAAGAAATGGAAAAATATTACAAACAGATTAAGTATATAGTTCAAGACAGTTTTTATGAATCGTGTAGTAATGTGAAGATTGGGGGGTTATTTAATGGGTGTAAAATGAAACAGAAATATCACGAATACAATGTCGTGGTGAGTTCTACGCAATATCCTGGGTATGGAGGTGCTGCAAGTGTAGCATATGAATATCATAAAAAATTATTAGATGAAGGTTATAATTCAAAATTATATTTTTTTTTAAATGCAAAGGAAATAAAAAAAATATTATTAGATAGTAATTTATATAACCCATCTTCTTATAAGAATGTATATTATTTATTATCACAAAACTTCCATAATAAAACAGAAGAACACTATTCTAATTTTAATGTAGCAAATACTATAATAGCATTTAATTATGGTATTATTCCAATAATAAAAAAACAGTTTTCAGGTGAGTTAATATATTATGTTACCGGATCGCCAGAATTAACGTTAGGTGAAAATTCTCCAGTAAATAATAATATATCTTACGAAAATTTTATGAATGAAAGTAATTATAAATATTTACTTGATAATACGCAATCACAATTAAATTTAATGAATTTAGAACTAGCTGATAAAGTAGTAGTAAGTTGTGAAATCGTCAAAAATTTATATATAAAATTTTATCCACAATTTTCAAGTAAATATATAATTGAACCATTTGAAAAAAATATATATGAATATAAACATAAATTAGTAACTGATAATAACAAAATTTTATTCAATGACCGCGAATATTTTATAATTTGTGCTACTAGTTCTTGGAAACGACCAGTTAAAAATGTAGAATTAATTTATAATATTTTTAAGCATTTTCCAGATGAAAATAAAGTCATTATTGGAACACAAAACGACAAATATAATTTCAAGGATATACCAAACACTACGGTGTTAGATATTATTTCAAATAATGAATTACATAGGTTTTTATGTAATTCAAAAAATTATATTTTACCATCTTTTTTTGAGTCTGCATCTATTACTTTATTAGAAGCATTACATAACGGCTGTAACGTAATAACATCAAGAAATATTGGTTTATCATATTTGATCCCAGAAAATAATATAGTTGATGATTTTGAAAATTTAAGAAGTTGGGTCAAAATGATGTGTTATAAAAAATGTAATTTGTTTATGTCGTTAGATTATCCCGGTTTTGGTGGAGCTGCGAGTAATATGTTGGAAATATATAATTATTATATATCAAAATATAATTTATTATCACTGTTATTATTTATAACCGATAAAAATGATGGCTTAAAATATAATGATCCTGATAATAATATTTTTGTTACAAATATAAAAAATATAGAAACAACAATGAAATTAATAAATACTAAAATAAATACAAATCTGGGAACAAAACATTTTATAATAAATATAATATATAAAATATATTCAACTATTAAAACAGTCAGACCATATATCAACGATTATAATATAAATAAAGTTATTTATTTTTGTTCAGGATTAAAATCTTTACAAAACCAAACAAACAAACACGAAGAATGTGATATTGAACCATTCAAAACATCTGATATTTGTGTAGTTAATTCTAATGTAACATATAATTATGTAAAAAAATATTATAATAAACAAATTAATATAGTTAATACATCCATAATTTTTAAAGAGGTATCTTTAAAACAAAATAATAAATTTGATTTTATTTTTACTACATCCTCGTATAAACGAATAGCGAAAAACGCAAAATTAGCATTAGAAATATTTAGCCATCCAAAAATGAAAAAGTTTAAAAAGATAATAATTGGTAATGATTTCCCAATATCAAAAATTAATAATATAGATAATTTAACATACATGAAATTAACGAGTAATAATGAATTTATTTCTATATTACAACAAACAAAAATGTTTATAATTCCATCTATATATGATTCTATGCCTAATGCACTTTATGAGGCTATATGTAATGGTGTAATACCATATATATCTAAATCAATAGAATGTGATATAATTCCAGAAAAATATTTTTTTGATATAGAATTAGACATAGAACATATAGTAAATAATATAATAGATATTTATAATACTGATATGCATATAGATAAAGATGTTATTGAACAAAATAAAGGTTTAGAATTAGATAAATTAAATAATATATTTAATCATATAAAATAATAACTAGATAATTTTATTAATATATGATAAGTCTATTTTTATAGAATTATATGTAATAGATATAGCTTTATGATCTATATTACTATAATTTATATTTGTAATATAATGCCATAATTTATAATTATTTACATAAGATAATGATTTACTTTTTCTTATATTAATACATCCATCACTAATATTTATAATTTCTCCACATAACCCACTTATCACATTTTTTCCATCACTTAAAGTGTCTAGAGCTACATTGTAGCATCCTGCACTCATTGTTTCACTAATTGTACGCGGAAACGCATCACGACCAGAAAAAATTAAATTAATTTTCGATTTATTCATATAAATATTCAATTGTTCGGGTGTTAGGTAATTATCAAATTGTAAATTAACAAAATTAAGTTCTGTTGGATCAATAAAATTTTCTACATTTTTTTTTAATAATTCTTTATCCGAAATATATATAATTATTATTGATAACTCATTTTTTTCACAATACTTTATAAAATGAAACATAAGATGGTGATTTTTTGTAGATTGTGTGGCATCTCCAATAAATATATAATCATATGTTCGTGGAATATCTAAAAATTTAAAGGAACTGCAAGGTGGTTTATTAAAAATAATTTTTTTTTTCGATTGTTCGAATATTTTCATATAATTTTCATCTTCGTGTATAAGCGCAATATCTATTCTTTCATAGAATGGATGATTTAATTTATTGATACAATCTTTATCAATGGTGCTATTATATATAAAATTTTCGAATGGTTTTATAAGTTTTCCGTTACTTTTATATGAAAATGTTAATGAAGTTGCTGGGTAAAAAATGATTTTACAGGATTTTGCACTTGATGTAAAATAATTATAGTAATTTAAATAATTTCCTCTTAAGAAATAAAGGTCGGCATCCATGAAACTACAAAGGTCTTCATGGCTTCTTAATATCCAAATATTGATATTATCGGTTATTGTATTATAACTTGTTTCAGCATTCTCATCTATAAATATATAGTGAGCTTCACTATTATGAATGTTCATTTTTTTAAACATTTCAAAATATACGTTATCGCGTATATTTGTTATTCGATGACTATGCTCATTAAAGTCTTGGATATTATCCATAAATAAATAATTATCCATCGTGTTAATTGCGAATTCTTTTTGTTCCTTTCTATCCCATAAAGCAGGAACTTTGTAAATACCCACGATTTTCATATTATATATATAAATATATATAAATATATATATATAATATATATAATGGATGGTATTGATAAAAATGTGTTTAGTAATATTATAGAACAAAAATCAGCATTGATTATTACTCACTTATATGAAAGCTCTACAAAAGTATATACTCATTATTCTGGTATTAAAGGATTTTTATTAGGAAAGGGTCTTATAGATAACGGATACAGTACTTTTATTTTATCCAATGACGATGGTATAATACGACATAATAATTTTGACTACATTCATCATAAATTACTTACTGAAAAAGTTTTAATGAATTTTGATTTGATAGTGGTCTGTTTACATAATACAGAAATTCTTACACCGTTACATGTAAATATTGATATATTTAATAAAATATTATGTTGTAAAGAAAAGAATAAAAATATGAAAGTTATAAACAAAACATGTCAATATCCTATTATAATGGATAATTTAGGTATTGATTCCTATAATTTTTTCGATAACATATTTTTACAAACAGAAACTACACTCATACCGTCATTGATATTAAATAAATTAAACGCATCAGATAAATTATCAGTATATGAATTAAGAGAGTATCTAAAAGGACAAGGTATAAAAAGTAAGATAGATTCATCAGAAATGACTTTTGATGTAAATAATGATAAAAATAAAACAGTTACCTTTGAACCGAATAAAGACACTATAAATATAGTGTATTTGGGGAGATTAATGGGAGATAACGGTATGGATATAATTTATTTAATTAAATTAATGAAAAGATTAGGAAAAAAATATATGCTATACATAATGCCCGGTTCTTTTACTTTACCTATTGATTTTCCAAAAAAAAAAA
>Ga0209302_10000318_pt1 | contig 29281 bp, 21 predicted proteins | sample ArcOceMetagenome_2_FD_187445 | JGI IMG/M metagenome (GOLD analysis project Ga0209302, IMG submission 187445) | Marine eukaryotic phytoplankton communities from Arctic Ocean - Arctic Ocean ARC135M Metagenome (SPAdes) (version 2) | ecosystem: Environmental > Aquatic > Marine > Oceanic | place... | reverse complement strand
CACGCACACCGACGACTTTGCCGTCTTCGACATCAATGCCTTCGACCAGCGCGCATTTACGCACTTCGCAGCCATTGTTCTTCAATTCGGCGACCATCTTCTTGATCAAAGTATCGGTGCCACCTTGGAAGGTGAACACGCCTTTGCTCATGAAGTTTGAGAACACGATGCCGTAGGTGATCGCAGGATCATCAATGTGCGAACCGTTGGCGTAGGAGATCGGCTCCATCAAGAGACGATGCACATCCGTGCGCCCTGGAAAGAACGCTTCAAACATTTCACCCGTGGTTTGAGTGTTGTCATCATAGAAGTTCATCGCCCGCAAATGATCGTAGAAGCCTTCAACTTTGGCACGCTCGACCTTAAAGTCGTTGACCAAAATATTGGTGAAATCATCGCGCTCGAACGTCGTCCACACGTTCATCTGCGGATTAATAAAGCGCACATCATTGAGCTGGTGGATCGAATCAGCGATCTCCTTGGTCCAATACTTACGACAGGACTTGACCATGCCGTAGGGAAAGCCGTGCAAAGAGATGTCAAAAATATGCCCACCAGGACGCTTAAACCATGTGGCTAGACCACCAAATTGATAGTGATGCTCCAACAGGAGGACCTTGTGGTCGTTCTTCGCGAGGTAGTTCGCGCCGGTTAATCCGCCTAAGCCGGAGCCGATGACGACCACGTCATATTCTTCTTCGATACCTTCGAGCCAATCCTTTGCCATAATCTTATAGAGAAATTAAAAAAACTAAAACTCAGGCGTCGCACACAAACAGCGACCTCTGCATCCTAGAGGGTGCGGCATAGAGGACCATGCTTACGTAATTTTTCAACCCGCAAATGAAAAATATGGCGCCTAAAAACCGTTCACACTGACCGGAGCCTTCTCGATCTGATCAGAGTCATTCATCTCTGCCAGCATCACATCGAGCTTGGGATCAAAAAATATTATCCCATTTCCCATTTTCTTAGCACGCACCGTTCCATTATCCGTCTGCATTTCGTAGCCGAAGGCAGACGGGTCCTTTACGGGCTTGCCATCTGCTGTTTTCGCGCCCTTTGCCTTCTTTTTCCAATAGGAGCCGTTCGACTGAACCGCTAGGAGCTGATTAAATTCATACTCGGTCATCCCCTGACTGCGCTTATACACTTCGACAGCAGACTTACCATTGACATATAGCACGTGCATATCCCAGCCAGGCAGCATACGTTTCCCTTCCAGTTCCTTGGATGACGGACGACGGCCATCCGCGGTCTTGTAATAGATACGAATGTCAGTCGAATCAACAATCAGCTCCATATATTTGAGATACGGCATGCCCTTACGACGACTTTCTTCCACCGCGTCGTCGCGATACATGATACCACCGGAAGCAAACAGACGCCGCTCGATCGACTCCTTACGCTCCCCGATCCGAGCCTCAGCCGTCGAACTGAGAGCAGATAACACTACCACGGCGCACAACAGGCCGAGAACAAAAGAAGACTTGGGATATTTCATGATTGAGGTAAGACATGGTTGTAAGCTGACTAAGCTCGGCAAACAAGCCAGAATCGCATGAAGAACACTTTCTATAACGACTTCGACCTCGAACGCTTCCCCGCCACGCCCGTAGCCGAATCCGACTACCGCAACGCCTTTCAAATTGAGCGCGACCGCATCATCTTCTCCTATCCCTTCCGACGTCTGCAGTCGAAGACACAGGTATTCCAATCTGGCGAATACGATTTCTATCGCACGCGGCTGACACATTCGATCGAAGTGGCCAAGATCGGCCGTTCCATCTGCGAATACTTGCGCGCCAGCTCAGCTCTTCTTAACGACCGCTTCTATATCGACGCCGACCTGACCGAAGCCGTCGGCCTCGCCCACGACATGGGCCACCCGCCCTTCGGCCATATCGGCGAGCGCAAACTCAACGAGCTGATGGCCCCTAACGGTGGGTTCGAAGGCAACGGCCAAACCCTGCGCATCCTCACCGAGCTGATCTACGAACGCCCCAGCGCCACCCAAGGGATCGCCCCGACCCGCGCCTTCCTCGACGGCGTCATGAAGTACAAAGCGCTGCACCGCGAATGCATCGGCACCAAAGCCGACGGCTCGCCGGACTATCCCGACAACCACTTCATCTACGACGAGCAAGCCTGTTGGCGCAACACCATCTTTGACAGCGAGCAAGTCCCAGACGAGCTAAGTACTCCGAGAGCACTCAACTCTTTTAAAAGCATCGAATGTCAGATTATGGATTGGGCGGATGATACCGCCTACTCGCTCAACGACATCGTCGACGGCATTCACGCTCGCTACATCAACGTCGGAAGCATTACCGAATGGGCCGTAGAACAAGACCTCGACGCCACACAAACCGCATTGATCGACAAGCTCTGCCAAGTCATTCGCGAAGACCGCTACGAGTCGCACTTCGGTGCACGCATCGGTCGCTTCGTGCACGGCTGCACCCTCACGCCTCGCAGCGGCTTTCTTAGCGACCGCACTAACCGCCACGCCTGCGACCTCTCCATCGCCGCCGACGTCAAAGCCGAAAGCGCCCTTTACAAGCAGATCGCGCTCGACCTTATTTTTCGTTCGCCCCAGCTCCAACAGATCGAGTTCAAGGGCGGCCACATATTAAAAAAACTCTTCACCGCACTGTGCGAGAACTGCGCCAATGCCGATGGCAGCGGCCTACGCATCCTCCCCGTGCAAGTGCAGGAATTAATCAATCAAGAAACCACCACCACGGGCCGCCACCGCCGCCTCTGTGACTTTACCGCAGGCCTCACCGACAGCCTCGCAGTGCGGACCTACAAGCGCCTCTACGACCCCGACTTCGGCTCGATCGCGGAACTACTCTAGATCCAATAATACAGACCTGGCCGCCCGCTCTTAAAGTAATACAGACATTGCGACGCCACTCCGGCAAACCTCCGGCCAGTCTGTCCTCCCCGAAGAAAGCCAAGTAAGCATGCCTGCGCCACTGTTTAACTAATCACTCGGCCCGAGACTTCCGCGCCACCAACATTTGGCGCACAGACAAACCTCAGCGACATCGCCGTCACGTACAGGCCGAGCAACACCATGCCAAGTGAAATGCCTCCGAGCATACTATTCACCCCATGCTGCACCACCATCATGACCAGCGCCATGATTGGCATCACCACCATCACCGCGGCCGGGATCAACGCAAAACCGAAGGCGATACGACGATGCTTCAAGAACACCACAAACGTAATTAATGCGAGCGCGGCGAGCAGCTGATTGGTCGCGCCAAACAACGGCCAGATCGCTTTCCACACCGGCAACACCGAGCCGTCTGGCGCAGTAAATGTACCAAAGGCGGCAGCGCCAGGTAGTGCCAACACCAGCAGCGTGCCGAGGTAGCGACTCCCTGCCCCACGCCAATTAAATAGCTCCTCCACCAGAAAGCGGGTCAGTCGGGTGCAGGTATCGAGTGTCGTCAGCAAAAACGTGCTCACCGCCAAAGTCGCAAAAGTCAGCCCCACGTCATGGGGAATGCCGAGCGAACCAAAGAACACTGCCGAGCCACGTGCAAAGGTTGCCACCGGCCCACCTTCCATACCGCCAGACACTCCGACACAGGCCAAGGCAAACACCGCCAGCAGCCCCTCGACTAACATCGCGCCATACGACACCTTCTTCACATCGCACTCCGTTTGAATCTGCTTCGAAGTCGTACCACTACTGACGATACTGTGAAAGCCGCTGCATGCACCACACGCGACCGTGATAAACAAAAATGGCACCATGTAACTCCAGTCCTTCGGATTAAAACTGGTATAAACTGGCAACTCGAATCCACCGCCGTGAACGGCCAATCCGACCACGCCGAGCAACATGATTGCATACAAAAACGTCGCGCTCAAAAAGTCACGTGGCTGCATCAAGAGGCCGACGGGAAGAATCGCTGCGCAGTAGCAATAGATCAGCACCGCCGCCATCCAGAGCTCTTTACTCACTGTCGGAGCCGGAAACTCGACGCCAATCCACAGCCCGAGATACGTCAGCACCACAAACACGGGAATCACGATCTTATACGAAATCCCTGACTTCCGAGCCACCAGCCCAAAAGTCAGCGCCACCAAAATAAACCAACCCGACGCAGTCGCTACCGCAGGTTGGTTCACAAAGCCCGCCACCGTCAGATCGAGAAACACCACGATCACATAGACCAGTGCGAATAGAACAAAGATCAAAAACAACTTACCCGTCGTCTCGCCAATTAGATCGCGACACGTCGCCGTGATCGAGCGCCCGCGATAGCGTAGCGACATCAGAGTGCTACCAAAGTCGTGCACACCCCCCACAAAAATGGAGCCGACTATAATCCAAATCCATGTCGGCAACCACCCAAACACCGACGCCGCAATGATCGGCCCCACAATCGGCCCCGCCCCCGCAATCGACGAAAAGTGATGCCCAAACAGCACCGAGGCCCGCGTCGGCACATAATCGACTCCATCATTGATCTCACAAGCAGGCGTCTCCCGCTCAGGGTCTACCCCGCAGCGCGTTTCTAAGAAGTGACCATAAAAGCGATACGCCACCGCAAGCAGCAGCGCAGAGAGAATGAGAAGAGGTAGTAGCATAATAAGGAAGCGAAGCGCCCCACCAAAAACAGCCGACACACACTGGCAACACTTTTAACCGACTCCATCAAGTGTAGCCGCGCCACTTTAATTATGCCCTTGGGTGCTGTCGGCGCGTTCGGATCTCCGTCACACAGAATACGGCGACAGAGCGCCTTCAACTCTCAACCCTCCTATCTCAGCCCTCAAAGAAATATACCATTGACAGTATATACTATAACTAGAATATACCTACCATACACATGGAAGCCTCCGATATTTACAAGTGCATCGCCGACTCACAGCGACTCCGCATCATCAATCTCTTAAATGAGAGCCCGCTCTGTGTCTGCCATTTGCAGAAGATACTCGACGCCACTCAGGTGAAGATGTCCAAGCAGCTAGCGATCATGAAGCAGCTCGGCATCATCGAATCCAAGCGCGAAGGCACCTGGATGATTTACAGTCTGACTCGACCAGTTAATGGACTGATCCAATTCAATCTCGATTATCTTCTCGGCGGCGACTGCGACGAGTGCAACCAGCTCCAGCAAGACATCGTTGCACGGCACAAAATCGTCGACGAACTCGCCCAAAACCCCAGCGATTGCCCAAAGTCTGTCTGCGGCGACAACGCCTGCTGCTAAGCATCTCGGGCCTCAAACCTCCCATCTCAACTTTCAAAATAATGATAACCGAACCATCCAACAACCTAAAGCCAAGCGACGCACCAAAACCGGGCTTCTTCAAACGCATCCTCAGCAAGGTCGATACCGCGATGAAAGAAAAAGCCGACGAGCAAGCCAAGGACAGTTCATGCTGCTCAGGCGACGATAAGGGCAAAGGCGGCAAGTGCTGCTAACGCATGCAGGGCTCCGAGCGTAGCGACACTCTCCGAGCCAATGCTCCGTCATTTCCACCACTAGGAAGACACGGCAACGACAGAGTCGTTGCCCTCCAAGAATCACATCACACCAAATAACATGCTCACAGAATTCATCGACCTACTGATCTACGATTGGGCGGGAATGGACGCCGAATCGCGATTCGCAGGCGCGGTCCACTTCTTTCTCTACGACACAATCAAAATCTTCATGCTGCTTGCGGTCATGATCTTTGTGATCGGCGTGCTACGCAGTTACCTGCCCGAGCACAAACTGAAGCAATGGATGAGCCGCGGGGGACTGTGGGGCAACCTCATCGCGGCACTCTTTGGCGCGATCACCCCGTTCTGCTCCTGCTCCTCGATCCCCATTTTCATTAGCTTACTGCGCGCAGGCGTGCCACTCGGAGTGACCTTCTCATTCCTCATCACCTCTCCTATTATCAATGAGTATCTCGTCGTATTAATGGCGGGCTCATTCGGCATCCCCATCACCATCGCCTACGTCGGCAGTGGACTACTGATCGGCACAGTCGCAGGCGGAATACTCGGCAAGATGCGCCTAGAGAAGCACCTCGAACAAGACATTATCAATGCGAGCGACAGCGCGAGTGGCCCAAAGTCCTACACCTTTGCTGGCCGCGTTCGCTATGGCTTTGATGAATCCGTGCAAGTCATCCGCCAGATCTGGCTTTGGGTGCTGATCGGTGTCGGCATCGGCGCATTCATCCACAACTACGTGCCACAGGAAATGATTCACGGCCTAATGGAGAAGACTGGCATCTTCTCAGTGCCCATCGCCACGACGCTCGGCGTGCCTATGTATGGTAGCTGTGCCGCCATCGTGCCGATCGCCGTCGTGCTCTTTCAAAAAGGCATCCCGATTGGAACTGCTCTCGCCTTTATGATGGCAATGGCAGCACTCAGCCTCCCCGAAGCCATCATGCTCCGGCGCACCATGCAGCTCAAACTGATCGGCATCTATTTCGCGATCACCACCCTAGCGATCATCTTCACGGGTTATCTGCTCAACGCATTGGCTCCATACCTTTGATCGCAATACGGGAGGGACGAGCTCCGCCTGGTTCGCCGAACCACTAGAATCATACGCGGACGAGGCGGAGCTCGTCCCTCCCAACAACAAACAACTTTAACCTTCCCACCTTCACACCTTCACACCTTCCCACCTTCCCACCTTCCCACCTTAACACCTTAACACCTTCCCACCTTCCCACCTTAACACCTTCCCACCTTAACACTTCTTTTTATGAAACCAAAAGTTCTCATCCTCTGTACTGGCAACTCCTGCCGTAGTCACATGGCCGAAGCCATCTTACGCGCTGCCGCTGGCGATCTCTTCGACGTCTTCAGCGCTGGCTCTAAACCAAAGGGCGCCGTCCATCCAACTGCCTTGCAAGCAATCGAAGAGCTTGGCATCAGCACCGAAGGCCACACCTCCGATCATCTGGATCAATATCTCGACGCGGGCATCACCACTGTCATCACTGTTTGCGGCAACGCCGACCAAGTCTGCCCAACCTTCCCCGGTCAAGTAAACCGCTACCACTGGGGCTTCGAAGACCCCCCCCACGCACAACGCGAGGATGAATCCGAAATCGACGCCTTCCGCCGCATCCGCGACGAGATCAAACTAGTCTTCGAAGCATACGCCGCAGGCTACCGTGAAGCGACCAAAGCGTAACGACACCTTTCTCACTTAATCGTCGTCTCTACCACCCGCACCAAACCGGTGCGGGTGATGACGATGAAACAGTCTACGAACACTTCCATTCTTCGCTCACAGGCAGAGCTCTTTCCATGCGCAACAAACTCATCGCCGAGTTCATCGGCACCTACTTTTTGTATCTGATCATCGGCATGTGCGTCACGCCGCCCGGCGCCGGCGCACTCACTCCACTCGTTGTCGGCGTCGGGCTCACGGCTTTAGTTTATTCCTGCGGTCATATCTCAAAGGCGCACTTCAATCCGGCCACGACAGTCGCTTACTTCTTCGCAGGCACACATCCGCGCAAAGCCTTTCTGCCGTTCGTGGCAGTGATATTAGCCGGAGCTGTTTGCGCCGCTCTTACACTCTTAGCGCTCAACCTCGAAGGCCTCACTCAGGTCACCGCCATCGAGATCAATACACCACGCGTCATCGTCGCCGAATTTGCGTTCACCTTCGCATTGATGTGGGTCATCCTGAATGTTGCGATCGCCAAAGGGACCGTCGGCAACGGGTTCTACGGCCTCGCCATCGGCGCCATCGTCGCGGCAGGCGCGTTTGCCGTCGGCCCCATTTCCTTCGCGGCCTTCAACCCCGCAGTCACCATCGCACTCTGCATCAATGGCTTCATCCCATGGTCTGCACTCGGCCTCTACATCATCGTGCAAGTCAGCGCAGCAGCAACTACAGGCATTTTATTCCGCAGCATGCAGATCACCAACATAGACGAATTCCCTAAAGCAGCTTAACCTGAAACAGGCATTGCTACGCCCCCGATTCATTTCACTCATTCCCCTTTGGCGGGACTCAGAAGCATCACCGGAGGACCTCCGTGCTGCCTGCGCCTTCAAGCGAATTTCACAGGCAGCACTGCCAGCGCCCCAACAACAACAACAAGCCGCCTAAGTTTGAGGTGCGAAGAGCTTCTCAACGTATTTGGCGATCAAATCGTATTCCAAATTCACTCGGTCGCCGACTTGCTTGGTATGTAAATTTGTCACTTCCATCGTGTGTGGGATCAGCCAAATCGCGAAGCCCGACTCATCCACCTCAGAGACGGTCAGCGAAATACCATCCACCGTGATGCATCCTTTGCTGACGATATACTTCAGTTTATCAGCATCGGGCTTAATCCGAAAAAAGAAATCCTTGCCGCGCGGCTCAATCGCTTCGATCACCCCCGTGCCATCCACATGCCCCGACACGAAGTGACCGCCCATCCGTGTGCTCGGGAGCAGTGCCCGCTCTAAGTTCACCTTGCCACCTGGCCCGACGCCGTCGATCGAAGTCAGACGCTTGGTCTCGCCAAGTAAATCGAACTCAATACGTGACTGATCAAAAGCGACCGCCGTCAGGCAACAGCCATTCACCGCGACACTGTCGCCCATCTGCAAATCCTTGGTCACCACTTCCGCGGCCAACACCAAGCGCCATGAATTTTGTTGTTCTTCAAAGGACACCACGGCCCCCGTTTCTTCGATGATTCCTGTAAACATATCCCTCAATAAATCAACTCCCTCGAATTTGTCGCCAAAAAAGCCACGCTGAATGTGAAACAGGACGCGGCTGTAAAATTTGATGAACCCAGTCTAGTGTGAGCCTTCGCATCTAGAAACTTGAAAGCATTGGCGATATGAGTCGATGGATTTGGAAAGATAAATCGCCGCCTATGCAACTCCGTCTTCATAATCGCTGCTGTCTCGCTCGGAATACTTTTCCCAAAAGGAAGTTTAAATGAGCCTGTTCCTAATTTTTGGCCACAGAAAGATAATACTCTCCAAAAAGAAACATTCACGAAAAGATGAGTCGAACCAATCCAATGGGGCGGGCGGAGATTCAGCCAAAGACCTGCCTTCGCAGTCCCTGAATCACCGCAAGATCGCCCCAATTCGAGCCCTGCATCGTATTAACCTTCGGAGGGTGTTTGCGGCCGCGCTCCACCTGCCAGGCTCCAGTAAAGCCGCGCACAAACTCCGCAGAGCCGAGGATCGCCCCATCCGTAAAGTAACGCACGCGACAGCGCAGCATCACCGACTTGGGCAATTCGCCATCTTCTTGATCGAGAATCTCCAACGCACGCTTACGCGTCATTTCTGACAAGCCGGGCTCAGACGCACGCTTACCAAAAATCAACGACCGATGCGCCCGCAAAGCCGAATCAATCCGTTTCGCTCCATGATCAGTCCAAATTTTGATCAGTCCCCGCTTGGCCTCAACCACTCCAGCAACCGCCTCAGCATAACCACAGAAGCGGTAATCTTTCGGATCTTCGACCAGTCCCGCACGCACAGGGTTGAGATCAATGTAAGCGGCCATTGTCTGCAACGGATTCCCCTGCCCCTCAACCAGCACTGACTTAAAACGCTCCGCCCACAAAGTGCCATAGCGCTTATGCGAGCGATTATACCAGACAGAAAAACGCTGCTTCACCGCCTTCATAAACTCCGACACATCCGTCATCCGAGCCAACAACTTGCGGCGGATCGCCTCAGCCTCCTCACCGCCTGCTTCAAGCTGAGCCTCCATGATCTCCACTGAAGCCTCTTGATACTTCGTAGGCTTAGGATACAGGACCTTGTAACGCCTCATCAATTCACGATCCGGCACGGCGGCCCCATCAGGCACTCGCAGTAATATATGGAAGTGGTTCGACATTATGCAGTAAGTCAGCACATCCACACCGCAGAAATCCGCAACCTGCCGTATCATCTTACGCAGGACTTCCTTCTCTCGATCCTTAAAGAGAAGTTCGCCATTCACCGTCCGCGTCATGCAATGATACACAGCATCTCTACCTCCTATTTTCATCCGCCGCTGCCTCATAACAATAATCCAATCATACAATTCACTTTATGTCTATTCTATTTAGCCTGTCCCTTTCTCTTTTCTTTCTCTGTCCCTTTTCTTTCTCTCAAGCATGGACACCGTTCTTTCTCTTTCTTTCTTTGTCCCTTTTCTTTCTTAAAGTTCTTCGAATATTTAAAAAAGCCTGTCCATAGTTTTTACCTCGGCTAACCCTCCTACCTGGGGCCGAACTGGAGTGAGCTGAGGCGGCGGTAGAGTCCGTCGGGGCGGGCGGATAGTTCGTCGTGGGTGCCGGTTTCAACCACACGACCGCCGTCGATGACGGCGATGTGGTCGACATCGCGAATAGTAGCGAGGCGGTGCGCGACGACGAAGGTAGTGCGGCCCTCCATCAGCCGGTCGAGGGCGTCTTGCACGAGCCGCTCACTCTCGCTGTCAAGGGAGCTGGTGGCCTCGTCGAGGATGAGGATGGCTGGGTTTTTGAGCAGGGCACGGGCGATGGCGATGCGCTGGCGTTGCCCGCCGGAGAGCTTGATGCCGCGGTCGCCGACGAGGGTGGCGTAACCTTCAGGAAAGCTCATAATGAAGCCGTGCGCGTTGGCTTGGCGGGCAGCGGCCTCGATCGCTTGATCGTCAGCACCGGGACGACCATAGGCGATGTTTTCCCTGATGCTGCCGCCGAAGAGCAACACATCTTGCGGCACGAGGGCCATCTGGTTACGCAACCAATGCAACGGGTAGGATCGGGCGTCGCGCCCGTCTATTAGGAGCGCACCAGCGTCTGGATCGTAGAAGCGCAGCAACAGGGCGGTGAGGGTAGACTTGCCCGCTCCGCTGGGCCCTACGAGCGCGATGCGTTCACCAGGTCGGGCCACGAGCTCGACGTCATGCAACACGGGCGCGTCGGGCCGCGCGGGATAGCAAAAACTCACCCGGTCGAAGGTTACCTCGCCCCGCAAGCGCTCTGGCTGGGTGGCATTTGGATCGTTTGCAGGGGCCGAATTGTCTTCGACCGATTCGCGCAGTATCTCCCGCACACGCTGGGTCGCGCCGACGGTTTTCTGCACCTGGCTGAACAACTCCGCCGACTGAGCCATGGCACCGCCGACGAAAGTGGTATAGAGGACGAAGCGCGTGAGTTCGCCACCGGTGAGCGCACCGGCTTGGAGTTGCAACGCGCCATACCAGAGGACGATGAGGATGCCGCCAAAGAGCGCCGCGATAAAGAAGGCCACGAACACCGCCCGCCAGCGAGCGGCTTGTAGAGCAACCGCGAGGGTGGCGTGGTTGGCAGTCGAGTAGCGCTCAAGTTCGAATCGCTCGTTGGCAAAGGACTTCACGCTGGCGATTGCTTGTAGCGTTTCTTCAACGATCGTCTGGCTGTCGGCCAGTCGGTCTTGAGTTTCACGGGAAAAACGACGCAGCCGGCGACCAAAAAAAACCGCAGCGCCGATCAGCAACGGCAGGGTCCCGAGCATCACGGCAGTCAGAGGCAGCGAGGTGGTGGCGATCAACGCGAGGCCGCCGCCGAGGAAGACGACTTGCCGACAGGCCTGAGGCAGCGAGTCGATGAGAGCGCCTTCGATTTGAGCGATATCGGTCGAGACTCGGCTGGCGAGCTCTCCCACCCGCCGTTGCCCGAAGAAGGTCATGGGTAAGGCGAGCAGCCGACCATAGGTGGCACTGCGCAAATCAGCTAAGGCGCTCTGGCCGACGTGGCTGAAAGACAAGGCGCTGTTAAACGAGCCCGCCGCTTGAATACTGATCGTGACTGCGAGCGTGAGCGCGATTTGGTTGATCGTCAGGGAGCCAAGCAGCGGCAAAGATGTGCGGCCTCCGTTTATCGCGGCGTCGATCAACGCGCCCGCTAGCAGCGGAAATACCAGCCCGAATGAGGCACCGATGAACAACGCAACAAGCCCCGCGAAAAAACGGCCGCGATACGGTCGCACATAAGTGGCGATTGCCCAAGTTTCACGCAGGCCATCACGGTCTAGCTTGGCCTTGGGCAGTCTATCTATTTGGTTAGTGATGGGAATTTTATTTTTTATGCATTAAGCGGGAGAGTGTGGCAATTCGAGCAGCGCACTCTTCGACTAACTGAGAATGTATTCAGCAACCAAATCGAGCGGATCTCGTCCGAACAACTCGGAAGCATTTGGGTGGAGACTCGAAACGGGGTTGAAATCGATAAAAACGGGCCTGCCGTCAGACATGAGAAAGTATTCCAGCGCCCCTAGCTGAAGCCCTCCTCGCTGGGCGATGGATCGCGCGGGGCCAGCGACCGTATCCGGCAAGGTGCGGCCAGCAGAGAGCTGGGCGGCCTCGCCGACATTGGCTAGGCAGTAGTCATACTCCCCGACCTGCCAAGGCGAAGATGCGTGGTAAAGAATCTCTGTGCCTAGAAACTCTAGGCGATGCACGCGACCGTCGCTTGGAGTGAGCGCGACCTGTTCCACCCAGTCATCGCTGAGTTTAAGATCCTCCGGAATCGGTTCATTCGGAACGAGCCGGCGAATGCCTCGACCAAAGCCTCCGCCCCCTGGTTTAAGAAGAACGGACCGATCCGGGAAAGCGCGTTTGCCGAGTGAGAGCGAAGCCGTCTCAGGCGTCTTCGCGCCGGAAGCCAGGAAGAGATCGCGTTGCCCGAGCTTGGAAAGGCCGACCTCAAAGCACTGAGCACCGTTTATAACGTGCCCGCCTGCGGCTTCAGCAGAGCGAAGGAGCGCAGCCAACTCGGGGACGCGCGCAGACTTCCGTCGCAAAATCGCCGTAGAGACCCGATTGACAAATCGATCTGGACGAAAGTGCTCCGGCACCGAGAGTCCGACGACCACCTCGGCACCTTGCGCTTGCAGGGCTTGTTCCAATGGGCGAACCCAGATTGGAATATCAGTGAGCAGAAATATTTTCATAACAAAAGCCACACTCAAACTACTTTCGGCGGTAAGGCAAATGGCTGGTTAAGCTGCCTACTGAAATCGAAAGCACCAACTATAAGAAATTTTGAGAAAAAAGCGGCAGCTTCTATTCGGGAAGTTTAAATGTGCCTATCCCTAAGTTTTCGCACCACCACAAAGGCAGGCGCAGCCAGTTCATGTCATGCACCACGCCAAAATAGCCAAAAAGCGCACCACCTAGGCTTGACATAGGTGCAAACTCTTCTTTTCTCAGCATCTTTTCAAATTGGACGCCAGAGTAGCTCAGTGGTAGAGCAGAGGACTCATAAGCCTTTGGTCGGCAGTTCAAATCTGCCCTTTGGCACCATTTTGAAGAACATTAACCTCTCAATACTATTGAGAGGTTTTTTTGTGTCGGTATGGTTCAGGGGGCATATTTGAAACTTCAAATGTGACTTAAGCTGCCCAGAGGGCACCCGCTACAGTCATCCTACGCTGCGCTGCGGACGGGGCCTTCGCCCCGCCATCTCCGTGCTGTCGCACTACGTCTGCCCTTTGGCACCATTTTGAAGAACATAAACCTCTCGTGAAAGCGGGAGTTTTTTTTGTGTCAGTATCAATTCGGAGGGCACATTCGAAGGTTCAAATGTGACTTAAGCTGCCCAGAGGGCACCCGCTACAGTCATCCTACGCTGCGCTGCGGACGGGGCCTTCGCCCCGCCATCTCCGTGCTGTCGCACTACGTCTGCCCTTTGGCACCATTTTGAAAAACAATTAACCTCTTAATACTATTGAGAGGTTTTTTTGTGTCGGTATGATTCAGAGGGCATATTTGAAACTTCAAATGTGAATTAAGCTGCCCAGAGGGCACCCGCTACTGTCATCCTACGCTGCGCTGCGGACGGGGCCTTCGCCCCGCCATCTCCGTGCTGTCGCACTACGTCTGCCCTTTGGCACCATTTTGAAGAACATAAACCTCTCGTGAACGTGGGAGATTTTTTCGTGCGAGTATGTCGCTTCTACTTTGCGAGTTGCTGCAGTGCGAGACGCACACACGCTACCACACTGATGATCCCTGCAAAACGACACTGACGGATGGCCATCACAGACGATCCCCGCTACCGATTGTGCGACATCTACACCGTAGGCCCGCGCAATATGATTCTGGCATAAAGCCAGTCACTACACAAAAGCCCACGCAATCGCAGCCCCGCAGCCCCGCAGCTCTCAAGCACTCAGCTTTCAGCTCTCCTACCTCAGACCTCAGCCCTCTTCTCAGTCGACCAACTCTGGGAGCTTCGTCTCGGCGTTGATTGCGATACGACCTTCGCCGTTGAGTACGCTCAACAGGCGAGTGCCAATAAAATCGGCGCGCCAAGTGCGCAGCATCCGGTGACGCTCGGGGTCGGCGACTTCGGCTTCGAGTACAAATGCAGTGACGTCGGCACGGTTGCCAATCAACGGCGGATCGATATCAGCCGCTAAGCATATGCCTTTAATCAATGCCAATGTCAGATCGACGCGGGATTCGTAGCCGTCGTCAGGAGAAGGTCCCTTATGCCGACCGTTGGGCAATTCAGGCAGGTCACCCGAAATGCCACGTTCAATCGCCGCCCAGATCTTCGCGCGATTGCGCTCCAGTGCGCGCTCGGTGAGGCCACGGCTGGGCTGAATCGCTTCAGCGGATTCCGGGGGACGTTTCATCAAAGAGATGATCGCATCGTCGGATAAAATAAAATTGCGCGGCAAGTTGCGTTCACGAGCCTTGACCTCGCGCCAAGAGCCCAGCGCACGCACGATGTTGCGCTGCTGATTGGTCAGCGAACCGCTGCCCCGCACACGCGGCATATCGGCCTCGGGGTCGAATTCTTGATAGAGATCTTCGTTCTCGTAATGCTTCATCTCATCGATGATCCACTGCTTGCGACCGAGGGCATCGGCCTTGTCCATAATTTTATCCATCAAACGAGTCGAGTAGCGCACGTCGTCTTCGGCATATTCCATCTGCTTGTCAGTGAGCGGACGTGCGACCCAGTTGGAGCGCGTCTCAGATTTGTCTAAGCGCACTTTCATGAGGGTCTTGAGCAATTCACTCAAGGAGATCGTCGAAGAGAGGCCAACAAAGCCGGACGAGCGCTGCGTATCGAAAATGTTTTTCGGGTAGGCACCACAGGCGCGTCTAAGGATGGTGAGGTCCTGCTGCGCATCGTGCAGTATCTTGACCGTATTCGGATCTGCCATGAGCGTGGCAAAGGGCGACCAGTCTTCGATCGCCGGCGCATCGATCAGCTCACAATGGCCATCGGGATAGCCGATTTGTACCAGACCAAGGGTTGGGTAATAGGTCCGATCCCACACAAATTCGGTATCGATGCCGACGGCACCAGCTGATTGGGCGGCCTGTACTGCATCTGCGAGGGCTTCTGTCGTCGTAATCATGTGGTCACTAAAGTCACTAAAACCAACGCCATTGGAAAGCAGAATCTCGACCGGAATGCTGTTATTCCGGCTTATCGGCGTAAAAATACCCCTTACTAGCCTTGATGCCGCCGCAACTTTCGTTCAAACCTAACTAATTATATCAACAACTTCCTCGATTCCGTAGCGACCTGCCAACATAAATGGAGCCCATTCCCAGTATACGCGTTGAAAATCTCACCCGCCAGTTCGGCGGTCTCACTGCGATTCAGAACGTAAGCTTCACCGTCAACCGCGGTGAAATCGTCGGCTTTCTCGGCCCGAATGGCGCTGGCAAGAGCACGACGATGCGGATCTTGTCCGGAATCATGCCGGCGACGTCTGGCTCGGCATGGGTCAGCGGCGTCGCCGTTGCGCAGGACCCACACCTAGTGAAACAGCGGATCGGCTACATGCCGGAAAACAATCCACTGCCGGACGACATGCGGGTGATCGAATATCTACGCTTCCGTGCACGACTCAAAGGCGTCTCTGGCCGCAAGTTGCGGGCCACCGTGCAAGAGGTCATGGAGACCTGCGATCTCGCCCGCACGGCTCGACGCAAGATCATCGGCACACTCTCGAAAGGCTTTCGTCAGCGAGTGGGTATCGCCGATGCACTGCTCGGCAACCCTGAGGTAATTATCATGGATGAGCCGACGATCGGCCTCGATCCGCATCAGATTCAAGGTATACGTAAACTGATTGATAATCTGCGCGGGCGCTTAACCGTGGTCCTATCGAGCCACATCCTACCGGAAATCGAACGCTCTTGTGATCGCGTGATTATCATTAACCGCGGCCGCATCGTCGCCAGCGGCACCAGCGATAGCCTGCGGCAGGAATTTCTACCGGGCAATCGCTTCGAACTGCAAGTCGCAGGCAGCGAACGCAGCGTGACCGAAGCGTTAAAAGCCAAGGGCTTTGAAGTCGAGATGTTGCAAAGCGAAACACGCGAGGACAATACACTGAACCTCACTTTACGCGTCGAAGGCAATGGCGAGCTCGGGCCGCAACTGATCGCGGCACTCAACGATGCCGCGGACTGCACCCTACGCAGCCTAGCCCCACGCGTGCCAAACCTGGAAGAAATCTTCCTTGCCGCGACCAAACGTTCTTGGGAAGAAACCATCGATAGTTCCAAAGCCAAGCCAGTGGCCATCGCTAAGTCCTAGGCATTTATCAATTTCACTATGCGCAACTTTTTTGTCCTGCTCAAACACGAGCTCCGAATGCTGCTAATCAGCCCGCCGACCTACATTGCTGCGGTGCTTTTTCTTGGTTTAATGGGATTCCTCTACTGGGCCATTTTACGAGGGATGGTCAACACCCCCGAAGAAAGCCTACCAATCGTGCAGTTCCTGAGTATTTTCTGGATTCCAGTATTCTTTGTGGTGCCACTACTGACCATGCGCAGTATCGCAGGCGAGCGCAGCACTGGCACACTGGATACACTGATGACGACCCCCACCTCGCGCGTGGCCGTGATCCTCAGTAAATTCTCCGGCGCATACATTTTCTACATGCTCTTATGGCTCGCGACACTCAGCTTCCCATTGCTTGCGGCTAAGTTTTCCCCCAGCGCAGCACTTAGTGGCAGCCTGCTAGAACCTGCCCCCATCATCGGCGGCTTCACATTCCTCGCACTCAGCGGCATACTATTTATTTCCATCGGCATCTTCGCCAGTAGCATGACTCGCAGTCAATTGGTAGCCGGCATGCTCAGCTTCACGACCTTGTTCGTCGTCATTATTGGCGGACAACAACTCGGCAACATCGCCGAGGGCGGCGCCGATCTGTCTTTCTGGATGTCCGAACTGGTCAACTATCTGCAGATCTTTCAACACCTCGACGATTTCTCACGTGGTGTGATTGATACGCGCCCCTTCTTCTACTATTCCAGCACAGGCTTGCTCCTGCTAGGATTGTCCACCCTTGTGATCGAAGCGAAAGCCTGATGAAACCAAGCCGCTTTAACGAATTTAGCTTTGCTCGACGTTTCCGCACCGCCAACCGTACGGTGCAGATACTACTGAGCCTGAGCCTCATCATCGCCCTGAATTTCATCTCGGCGAATTACTTTAAACGTATCGACCTGACGAAATCGGGCGCTTACACGCTCGCCCCCGAGTCCAAGGCCTACATCCGCGAGCTCAAGGAACCGGTCGAGATCATCGTCACCATCCCCAAAGAATCCGACGATAAAGCCCTCGATATCATACGTGATGACCTGAACAAACTCCTGCGCGAATACGAGTTTGCGGGGATGCGTGACGGCAAAGCCTACATTTCCGTCGAATTCGTCGACATCTACCGCCAGCGTAAACGCGCCCAAGAGCTCGCGACCAATTATAATCTGACGAAGGAAAACGCCATCATCATCGCATCCGGTGATAAAGTGCGGGAGATCAGCCAAGTCGGCCTCTACGAATACGACAATGGCAAGGTCCGCGGTTTTCGCGGCGAGCAAATCTTCACCTCCGCCATCCTCGACGTCTCCACCAAGAAACCAGAAAAAATCTATTTCCTAGTCGGCCACGGCGAGATGCGCCTCGACGATGTCGATGCTCTGCGCGGGCTCTCACAACTAGAGAGCTTCCTGCGTGAGCGCAGCTTCGAACTGGCGACACTCGACCTCGTGATCGACGAAAACGTCCCCGAAGACGCCTCACTCATCGTCGTGCCCTCACCGCAGGCCAGCCTCCAACCGGAGGAAGTCGAGAAGCTACGTCGCTACATGAGCGACCGCAACGGACGCATGGTGATCATGATCGATCCAGGCCGTCGCCATGGCATGGATGAGCTCTTCTTCGATTGGGGCGTGCTCGCCGAAGACACACTGGTCAAAGACACCGGCACCGACTACAAAGCGCAAGGCGGCGACTTGATCATACGACGCTTCGCCGAGCATCCGATCACGAAGCTACTGATCGACTACCAAATCACCGCCCTCTTCGGGTCTCCACGCTCCGTGCGCACCGACCCGGCATCGGCCAATGATAGCCGCCTACAAGTCAGTCAACTGATCGGCACTTCGGAAAACAGCTGGGCCGAGCGCGACTACCGCACGCAATTACCTGCCATGTTCGACCCCTCTCGCGATCAGATGGGCCCTGTCAGTATCGCCACCGTTTCTTCCCGCAGCTCGGGCACCGAGCTGGGCATCACAATTCCAGGCGGCCGCATGATCGTGTTCGGCAACTCCGACTTCATCACGAACAACCGCCTGCGCGCCTTCGGCAACCACACCTTATTCATCAATTCGATCAACTGGTCGCTCGACCGCACCAGTCTCCTTAACATTCCGACACGCCGGCTAGAAAGCTATCAAATCGTAATGAGCGAAAGTGACTTGCAGCGCATGCTCACGTACTTTGCTGGTATTCCCGCAATCACTGCTATTTTCGGACTCCTCGTATTTTTCATTCGACGCCACTAAACCCGATGCGATTCAAATTCACACTATTCCTACTCGCACTCAACGTCATCACCTTTGGGCTGATCTTATCACTCAATAAAAAGACCGAACAAGCCAACTCACAAAGCGAAGGCCTTTCTGCTATGATCGGCCGTGAAGTCATCGAAGCTGACCGCATAGAACTCAACGTTAAAGGTCTCGATACACCACGCATCCTTGAGTACGATGGCTCATCTTGGAAAATAACCGCGCCCATGCAATGGTCCGCAAACTACTTTGCGATCAACCGTATGCTCAACCAGCTACAGTTTCTCGAAGAAGAAGCATCCTTCTCAGTTGCCGAAATTAAACAAACTGGCCAGACCTTGGCTGACTACGGCCTCGACGAGCCCCAGCTACACCTCACGATCTCTCATAAAGACGAATCCATCGAACTGAGCGTCGGCACAGCAACTGAAATTGGCAACAATTTCTACCTACTCGGCCCCAGCAAGAAAAACGTCTTCGTCGTCAATAGCCAAGTGATTGAAAGCCTACTGGTTGACCTCGTCGATCTTCGCAACCGCGAGATCTTTAACATTCCCGTCTTTGAAATCGACGCCCTCAGCCTACAGATTCGCGCACCAGAGGCAGTCGGCAATGCCGACTTCAAAGTTCGTGTCGCACGGACCAGCAACGGCTGGATATTTGAAGCCCCCCTCACCGCCGAGGCCGATGCCACTCAAGTTGCCAACACTATTAACAAGCTCACGGCTGCCAAAGTCGTTGAATTTAAGGAACAGGAAGCGAGCGATCCTATTCTGCAAGGTTTGGAAAACCCAACGATGCGCGTCACATTGCACGGCAACAAACGGCAACAGACACTTCTAATCGGCAACCAGGCACCCACCACAAAGGATGAGAAAACCTCCACCTATTTCGCACGAATCGAGGACAACCCGACAGTCTTCACCGTCGCAGCGGCTCCGTTCGACGAGCTGCGCGAAGCTCAAGAAGCACTGCGCGAGCGTAGCTTCATGAGTTTCGACTCAGCCGCGCTCACTTCGATTAATCTCTCCGAAGGCGACCTCCAGATTCGCCTCCAGAAACTTGAAACCGGCAGTTGGCAGGTGATCGAAAGTACTGCCGAGACCGACATTCAGCCACGTCGCGCCGATGCCGAAATAATCGCTAAATTAATCGACGATTTAAAAAACCTACGCGCCAGTAGTTTCGCAGTCGACTCGCCGACTCCGACTGACCTTGACCGCCTCGGCTTCAACACCCCACGACGCAGCATCAAACTGACGCTCGGTGACGAGCAGACCACCCTTCGACTCGCTCATCCAAAAAGCGAAAAAGAAAAACTCTACGCCCGCAGTGATAAAGCCGAATATATCTACACCGTAGATCGTCGATCCACACTACAAACTATACCGCTCGACGCAGCCTACTATCGCAAGCGCACACTAGAAACGTTGCCTGAAGCCGCTAAAATCAAAAGTATTCAACTTGAGAATCTATTGACTGGCCAAATCATCTTCTCACAGACACTCAAGGACCAAGACCTCACTTGGCTAAAAGCACTCAGCGACACCGCCGTGGTACAACAAGAAGCCGTCCTCACGCTGCTGGACGCCATTCGCCAATTCAAAGTGAAAACGTATTTGGTCGATGGATACCAAGATGCCTATTCGCTCGGCAGCGAAACGACACAACCTTGGCTCTATCGACTCAGCGCCGAGATCCTACTCCCGGGTGACGAAACAGACCGCAGCGACACACGCAGCTACGTATTCGCCAAGCGCTTCTCAGGAACCGTCCAAGTCGGCGCATCAAGTCTGCACAATGTAATCTTCGAGATCCCGCAAATCACCCTAGATGCACTCTACACTCTAACCGATGACATGCAGCCTCCTCCCGAAGCTTCAAATCAACCGATCCCTCAACAGGCGCCGATTACCCCGGTACCCGAGCCGGTGCCCACCAGCGCAGTCGAAACCACGGCCGCGCCATAATTGATATTCGAACAGGTCGTTATGTGGGGGAAAATTAGAGCGAGAGGACTTCTATTATTAGAACCCTGCCTCGACTTATTGCTGCTGATACTGTTTTCAGCTCAGGCCTTTGTCGCGGGGTGCCTATGGACTTACGGCTATGTGCCAGCACCTACGCAGTGGCTAAATGAGACGCTCTTAGAGCAAAAAATCGACGGGTTCTATATCCAAGCGGAAAGCTTCCGACTGAAGTTAAATGGTGAAATCGAATTAACGAAGCTGCGGGCCTATCACAGCGAAATGAGCGACCCGATAATGACGGCCGACAGCACCGAGCTGCAATACACCCTGCGTCATCAAGGCGCCTATCAATTCACTCCGACTAGGCTCGTCCTCTCTAATGGGACCCTACAAATGCCGGCGATTTACTCGCCTGACGGCAACCGTGCCACAATACTTGAGCGCGTCGCCTTTCACATCAGCCTCGGCGAAGGCATGATTCGGGTTGATTCATTTGCTGCTCAGCACGCAGACATCCGTCTGCGCGGTTCCATCGATTTGCCACTCAAAGCCTTCGGCAATACTGAAAGACCCCCGATTGAACGATTCTACAAACTGATCGCCGCCATCCTTAAAGAAAAAGAACACTTTTCGCCCTTCATACAACCGACCCTAGAATTCGCCTTAACCGCGCGGGCCGACGACTCGTTGGACGTCTCGGTTCACTTGTCGTGCGAACACTTAAAGCACACCTACGCCACAGGGACGGGCTTCCACTTTCAGACCAAATTCAACTTACAAAATGGTGTAATCACGCCCCTAGTCCCGCTTATGCTGCGGGCGGAAGTAATCGACGTCCCGAAGTTCAACTTTGCGGCCGAGCAAATAACCGCACACGTCGCCACCGATCAATGGAAAGAACTAATGGATGGCATCTGGCCCGAGTTTGCCCTCAGCGCACAGTCAGTTGCCACACATGGGGTCGAGCTAGAAGGCTCCCAAGCCATTATCTCTCCAGCGAACTATCCAGACCTACAATTCAGCGGTTCTACCAATGGCCTCAAAGGTGCTGTCGTATTTGAAGGGACGCTCAACAGTGCAACCAAGAGTGGCCATATACAAGCCGACGGCAGCGTTGATATATTCACATTTTTGCCCACATCCGCACGCACAAAGCTACCGACACTCGAGTTTGGATCGACGCCCCACTACACCCTCGCAGTCACTCTCGACGACGGGCTAAAGCTCAATAGCGCATCCTTCAGGATCGAGGTAGATGACCTCACCGCAAACGGGCTGACGTTTGATAGCATTCACGCTGCAGGTAGCTACAAAGAAAACCTTTTCAAGCTAGACAACATACTCATCGAGCGCGGCAAACAATGGATCGATGCTACGTTCAGTCAGAACAACATAACCAATGACTTTAAAATAACTCTACTTGGCTCTACCAGCCCCGAACAATACAGCCCACTTCTCCCAAAATGGTGGCCTAAGATATTCAAAGATATCGACTTCAGCCAAGCGACATATAGCTACGGCGACTTCGTTATTTATGGCTGCAGCGTTCCTGCCCCTGAGGTGTTCTTCTTTGGCCATGCAGTAGCCCACCGCGCAGCGTACCGTGGCGCGCTGATCGACCAAGGCGAGTTCATCGCCCGAGGTCGCGGCAACTACGTCGAGCTGCACAACATTAACGCCACAGCAGGTGACGGTTGGGCAAAAGGCGATCTCAGCTTCACCTCAGCAAAAAACCCACTCAAAGGCCTGCTCTCCGTTCGCTACAACTTCGATTCATTGATGCCCCTAGATATCGCCTCGAAAATATTCGGCGGCACGATTGCCAGTATTATCAGTGATTTCGAAGTCAGCAAACTACCACGAGTCAAACTCGACGGAGTCACTTTCAACGATGCCTATCCTCAATACGCAGACAACGAATCCTACGATCTGGACGCCGATATCGACACGCCAATCACTTTCAGGGAAACGCCCCTCGACCACCTACAGTTCAAGCTGCACAGCCGCAAAGAAGCCATCTACCTCAGAGATCTAGAATTTGGATATGCCGAGGGGAATGGCACTGCGCGGATCGACATCGAAAACGCTCCGAACGACGGCAATAATCTGCGCATCGACCTGAGCCTCCGTGACGCCAATCAAGCAAAGGCCATCAAAAACCTGCCAAGTTTCGACGGCATCGAAGCTCACTTGACTCAGTCCGAAGCTCAAGCAGACGAAACAATCCGCAGTAAAGGGAAGCTAGACATGAACCTACACGTCCAAGGGCCAATAGATAATTTGTATGCATTCAATGGATACGGAGACTTCGTCACTAACAACGAACAACTCGGCGCGATTCAGATACTCGGACCACTATCCAGCTTGCTAAAAAACACGCGCCTCAGTTTCACCTCATTCAACCTCAACCAAATGACTGGCCGATTCGCAGTTGAGCAAGAGATGATCAACTTCTCCGATTTAATCATCGAAGGCCCTCGCACCAAGATCTGGTCACAGGGCACGATGCGCATCCCTGATCAAGCACTCAACATGGATGTGCGCGTCAAGCTATTTGAAAATTTAGGCAACCCTGACTCCAGAATAAACACCTTTCGTAAACTGATCTCTTCACCTCTGCCGAACCTTCTAGTCTTTAACCTCAAAGGAACCATACACGATCAGGAAATCCGCTTAAGCTACGATCCGCGGAACTTCATTCCGGGACTCAAATAAAATTAACCACCAGACAGCGTATCGAGTATCACTCGGCTCGCGGCCAAACCAGACAGCGCAGCCCCCTCCACCCTGGGCCCGCCAAAACCATCCCCCGCAAGCAACAAGCTCAAATCCGAGTTATGGAAATACGCCTGCGGATACGGGTTTAATGGTAACGTAAAGCCCCATCGATGGCAGGAATACTCGAGGACTGAGGACTGCAAATGAGCTGAGGCAGCTTCAAGCATCAAAGCACCGCGCACATCGTCAGCCGAGTCCCAGTGCTCCTGCGCAAAATCGGCACTCGCATGAATCGTCACTGCGGGCACATCCATTGAAATACCCTTCTGTTGATTATCGGCAATCCAAGTGATTGAAGATTCCTCAACTGGGCATGCTCCGTGATTTGCCAAACCGCTGGGTCCATCTAAGATCGCCAAAGTCGCCAACCCTAGGTTGTAACGCACGGCACGCAACGCGGCCAACTCTACCCCAGCATAATCGACTGCACTCGTATCTAATAAGGCTAGCGCTTGCGGGACAGGCGCAGTGACAACTAAATAGCGGCATTTGTGAACCTCGCCGGTCGCAGTTCGCACCTCCCACGCATTCGCAGTCCTCACCACCTCGACCGCAGCCTGTGAGCGATGCACCTCTAAAGACTCGCACAAATACTTCGCCACATCAGTCATACCAGACCGACCACAATAACGTGGATAACCCGCAGCATTCGAATCGGACGGGGCATGGCGAAACCACTCCTGAATCACGCCAGCCTCTAGCCATTCATCTACATAGCTTTGAAAGCTTGGTTCGCGCACCGTAAAAAACTGCGCACCATGATCCAAACGACCACCGCCCATACGCCGAGTCGCCATACGCCCGCCCACTCCACGTCCCTTGTCAAGCACCCGCGTCGAGACGCCAGCACGTTGTAGTTCCGAAGCACACAAAAGGCCAGAGATCCCGGCACCAATCACTAATACATCAATCATATCTATATTAACCTTTGACCTAAAACTGCTTAGCCATGCAGGCATCGAAGCAACTCTTAATATCCGTAAAATCCCACTCGAAGCCACGGTCCAATAACACCTGCGGAAGCACTCCGACATCGGAGCACAGCACTTCGACTCCCATCTTCCCGAACAGGGCTTTCACGACTACCGCTGGCAGCGGAAAAAATGTCGGGCGCTTTAACGCCGCCCCTAAACTCTGAGTGAATACCCTATTCGGCAAAGGTCCTGGAGAAACCACATTCAGCGGTCCCTGAATCGATGTATCTTCGACCGCCAGCAACAATATCCGTACTGCATCTGGCAAGCTCACCCAGCTCATATGCTGACTCCCAGCGCCAATCACCCCACCGAGCCCGAGCTTAAACGCTGGTAACATTTTCGTCAGCGCACCGCCTTGCGAGCTCAGTATCATGCCGATTCGTGCTGACACTGAGCGAATCCCAGCATCCTTTAATGGCTGTGCCGCACCCTCCCATTGCTCACAGACATGCGCTAGGAATCCACCTCCTAAAGGCGAGCCCTCAGTCATGCCAGCACCGCATTGATGCCCATAATAATTAATCCCCGATGCGGTAATATAATCTGGTGGAGTGGGCTCTTTCAATATCGCGCCCACTAATAGCTGCGCTCCGCCAATTCGACTCTTCAGTATCCGAGCCTTAGTGACATCAGTCCAGCGCTGCGCAACTGGCTCGCCAGCGAGATGCACCACCACGTCGACGCCTGTCATCGCACCGGCATCGATCGTGCCTGCGTCCACATCCCATTGCACATCAGCAGTCGAACCACGCGAAAGCCGTCGCACTGAGTGGCCCTTTGACTCAAGCGCAGTACACAGCGCTTTACCGAGCATGCCAGTGGCGCCAGAAACTAATACCGTTTTATTATGCTTATTCATGCCTTAAACTTTGCCAATGCGCCCAACGCACGCGCACGCCCCGCTTGATGATCGATGATTGGTGAAGGATAGACATCCGCCCCAGTTACTTCAAGTAATCCAGCTGATGCCTTCCATGGTTCATGTATATACTTTGTAGGCAATTTCCCCAACTCCGGCACGTAGCGCTTCACATACGCACCATCCGGATCAAATTTCTGCCCCTGTATAATGGGGTTAAAGATACGGAAATAAGGTGCCGCATCGGCACCACAACCGCCACTCCACTGCCACCCGAGTGTATTACTCGCAAGGTCAGCATCCACTAAAGTATCCCAAAACCAACGAGCTCCATCCTGCCAATCCTGCAGCAAATGCTTTACCAACAAGGAAGATACAATCATCCGCACACGATTATGCATCCAACCAGTTTGCCACAATTGGCGCATTCCAGCATCCACAATCGGATAACCCGTTTGCCCAGTCTGCCAGCGCTTCAAAGTCACTGCGTCGGTCTCCCAGGGGAACGACTCATACTCAAGTCGCAACGGGCGATTCGGCGTCTCTGGAAAATGATACAACACGTTGTAAGCAAACTCACGCCAGTAGATCTCCTTAAGATATACCTTCGGGCCCTCTGCCGACTCATCACATTTTGCACGTACCGCCGCGACGATTTGCCGAGGGCCAATCAAGCCCCAGTGTAAATAAGGCCCTAGACTTGAAGTGCCCTCGAAGTCTGGACGATCGCGATTTACATGATACTCATCAATTGGTCCCTGCACAAACGTCGCCAAGCGCTGATGCGCCTCAGCTTCACTCACACTCCAGCGCGCAGCCAATCCCGCGGACCAATGCACCTTTGGCAATAAGCATAACTCCTGCAACGCAACAGATGTCGGCCATGTTAGGGGGCTCTGCAATCGACCTAAAGCTGGCTCGACAGGCGCTTCCACCGCTCTGGTGTGAACCTTCTTCCAATAAGGAGTATACACTTTGTAGGGCTGGCCACCCCCGGCCGCGACGGTATGCGGCTCATTCAGTAGGCAACTATTAAAACTCTCCACCGTAACTCCATCGTCACGCAGTGAACGTTTGACGTCCATATCGACTGCACGCAGCGGGCCCTCATAGCGACGATTCCAAACCACCTGCGTCGCCCCCGTCTCTTCGACCAAACTTCGCAGCACCTGCAAGCTATTACCGTGGCGAAGGACTAACTTTGAGCCATGCTCCGCTAAGCGCGAACTCAGACTTTGAAGCGCATGGTGCAGCCACCATTTCGACGCGCCCCCGGGAGGCCAACCCGCATCCTCTTCGGGCGACCAGATAAAAACTGGTATCACCTCTGCGCCGGACTCAATCGCCGCGGCTAAAGCAGAATTGTCGTCAATGCGCAGGTCATTACGAAACCATAGAAGTGTGGTAGACATTATACAAAAACGCCAATTAGGCCTAAAACTTACATACCTAGAGCAATATTTGTACTGTCCGCAAGCTTTCCGCGCTCGCCTCTTGATTCTTCAATAAAACTAATCAACATCTCGCCTAATGGATACTACTACTGCAATACACCAGCGCCGCTCCGTAAAACATTTTGATCACGATCACAAGATGACTGAAGTCGAGATTCAATCCTTACTCGAATTGGCGCTGCTCTCCCCCACTTCTTTTAATATGCAGAACTGGCGCTTCGTTGTCGTGACTGACCAAGCGAAGAAAGACGCGGTCCGCGCCGCGGCCTGGAATCAAGCGCAAGTCAGCGAAGCATCGATCCTTATCGTGCTCTGCGCGGATCTACATTCCTACGAAAATGCGGGCCGCTATTGGGTCCACGCACCAGAACCAGTACAAGAGATGCTGGTGCCGATGATTGAGCCCTTCTACAAGGGCAACTCAACTCTAACACGCGACGAAGCGATGCGCTCGATCGGCATCGCCGCACAGACCCTCATGCTCACCGCCAAATCGATGGGCTACGACTCCTGCCCAATGATCGGCTTCGACCCAGTTAAAGTCGCCGAAATCATCAACCTTCCCGATCATCATATCATCGGCATGATGCTGCCAGTCGGCAAAGCGCTCAAAGACGCTAATACACGTGGCGGCCAACTCAAATACGACGAAGTGGTATTTACGGACGGCTTTTAGACGGTTCCTCTGGCTCATATTTATTTACGATCCCAGCTGGATCTCTGACATTAGCCTGGCAATTTATTGCTGGGCTAATGTCAAAACCAAAGCAAAATGTAGAAGCGACACAAAAAAGCCGCGCCCCTGACGGGCGCGGCTTTTCGTAAACTACAATGCAACCGACTTACCCCTGCGCACGCACACGTGCGTCTGCCTCGATCGCAGCAAGTACGCGCTGCATTTCGACTGCGGCCTCGGCCTTCACCTTAATTAAGTCTTCTGGGTCAAGCACATCGCTGCGACCAAACACGTAGAACTTAATTTTCGGTTCGGTGCCAGATCCGCGAACGGCAAAGCTGTAACCGTTGCTCAACTCAAGGAAGTAGAAATCCTGCGGTGGGATCTTATCGCCGTCGGCATCAATAATCTCGTCTTTGCCAAAGTCAGTAAAGCCAGACACCGAAACATCGCCAAATGCCTTCGGCGCATCGCGGCGATAAGACTCTAGGATGTTCTTAATTTTCTGACTACCAGCAGCGCCTTCGTAGTAGATGTTAATCGTCTTCTCTTCGTAGTATCCGTGTTGTAAATACAAGGAATCAAGGAACTCAGGAAAAGTCATTTCCTGCGCCTTTAAATAGGCGGCGACTTCACAGAACATCACTACCGCTGCATTAGCGTCTTTATCGCGCACCTTGTCACTCGCCAAATAGCCATAGCTCTCTTCACCGCCAAAGACGAAATAAGTCGAATAATCGAGTAGCAGATCCGCACGTGTCCAAATATCACACGCGTCGTAATCAACGGCCGTGCCTTCTTCTTCCATCAACTTTGCTTTCATCTGCGCTTCGTAGCCAGCCAACTTGGCACCGATCCACTTGAACCCAGTCAATGTATTGATCGTCTTCAGGCCATGCCAATCCGCCACAGCTTCCTGCATCGGACTGGTCACAAAGGTCTTAATCAAGACCGTGTTTTCACCGCCGTCTTCAGGAATGATCTCTGCATCTTTAAGCACTGAGATACGGTACTCCGCCATGATTGTGCCGATTTGGTTGCCTGTCAGTAGCACCATCTCACCGCTACGATCGCGCACGGCGACGCCCATACGGTCGGCATCTGGGTCAGTTGCCAACACCACATCCGCCCCCACTTCGTTGGCCTTCGCAATCGCCATGGCGAGCGCTTCAGCATTTTCAGGGTTGGGAGATTTAACTGTCGGGAAGCGTGGATCTTGGACCATTTGCTCAGGGACTTCGATCACTTCGACTCCGAGTTCTTTCAAAGCAGGCACCGAACTAATCGCGCCCGTGCCATGAATGGGCGAGAATACGATTCGAGGTGCCTGTTTCTGCATCACTTCAGCATCAATCACCATCTCTTTAAGCACGTCCAGGTAGGCCGCATCATCTTTGGCACCAAGCGAGATGACTGGAGCAAGGTCGACATCGAGGAATGCAGGCACCTCGGACAGTTCCACCAAATTGACCAGATCGACGATGCCTTCGGCGTGCGGGGAGACCACTTGCGCGCCATCATCGAAATAGACTTTAAAGCCGTTGTCATGCGCAGGATTGTGGCTAGCTGTAATGACAGCGCCACAAGTCGCCTTATTCTGACGCACCGCGAAGCTCAGCTGTGGCGTGGAACGCGGCCCTTCAAAAATCAATGCTTGGCCACCCAGCTTGCACCATGTCGATGCCGCGAGCTCACAAAAATGACGTGAAAAATGGCGCACATCATGCGCAATCACGAAGCGTGGTAAGTCGTAGCTGCCGC
>Ga0209302_10000313_pt1 | contig 29470 bp, 28 predicted proteins | sample ArcOceMetagenome_2_FD_187445 | JGI IMG/M metagenome (GOLD analysis project Ga0209302, IMG submission 187445) | Marine eukaryotic phytoplankton communities from Arctic Ocean - Arctic Ocean ARC135M Metagenome (SPAdes) (version 2) | ecosystem: Environmental > Aquatic > Marine > Oceanic | place... | reverse complement strand
CCCCAACCTCAAAGACAACTCGAGCTTCCGTCAGCGCCTTTTGCACTGCGGTCTCCAACTCTTTTGCTTGTGGATGCGCCACAACAAGACGACGCAAACGGCAACCCGAGGACGGCAACATCTCAGCGGGATGCGTAGCTGTCTGCCATTTGATCAGCGCGGGACACTGATTGTCGAAGGGTAAAACTCCGCTGGCAGGCACAACCATCTGCCAACGCAAATCACCGCGTTGTAACGAAACAGCTTCACCAACCCCATCAGGTAACAAAGCCATATCATCATTAAGCGCATCACTGCGGCATATCCAATTGCTCAAGCGCGGATTGCCTGAAAACCGATCAAGATCAAACCAACGTGGGCGATCAGGCTTGGGAGCGTCAGGATTGATAGCAATCGCCTCAAGATACAAACCATCTGCCAATCCCATCAGCTTATTATGCGTATGAAAAACAGCGTGTTCACCACCTGGCCGCATCGAAACGCCCAAAGCCTCTTCAACATAGGACTGAGCCTGTTCAAGTGTTTCGCCAGACACGGCTAAATGATCTAGTATAGCATGGGATCGCCTTATTATGATGCGTTACGAAAATAAACCAAGAGTTAGAGGTAGTTTTGCAGGAATTTACGTTGATTTCGAGGGGCAATATCCTTTAAAAAAAATCCTGACAATTTTGGAGCGATTTAATGTTTTTACGAGCCCTCGACCGGTTTTTTAGCCATGAAGCATCAGGAGGAATTCTGCTTATGCTGTCAGCATTGGCAGCGATGATCGTTGCCAACTCTGCATTGTCAGGCCTTTATGAATCCGTTCTTGGCGCAAAGTTCTCTATTCTGATCAACGGCGAAGGCCTTTCTAAACCGCTGATCTTGTGGATCAACGATGGACTGATGGCGATATTCTTCTTCCTGATCGGTTTAGAGTTAAAGCGCGAGATACTTGAGGGGAAACTCAAGAATCCAAGCGATATCATCCTGCCCGGCGTTGCAGCCATCGGCGGCATGGCCCTACCAGCGTTGATTTTTGTACTTTTCAACTGGAACATCGTTGAAAATATCAGCGGTTGGGCCATCCCAGCAGCAACCGACATCGCATTTGCGCTGGGTATCCTCGCACTTGTTGGCAGCCGGGCCCCTGCATCGCTCAAGGTATTCTTGCTAACACTTGCGATCCTTGATGACCTTGGCGCAATCATTATCATCGCCTTGTTCTATACGGCAGAACTGAAGGTAGATTACCTATTCCTCGCATTACTGCCTTTGGTAGGTTTATTATGGCTCAACATCAAAGGCGCACACCGTGTCGCACCCGCACTACTTTTGGGCGCGATCATGTGGTACTTTGTTCTTAAGTCTGGGGTTCACGCAACACTGGCTGGGGTCGTCACCGCGTTCTGCATTCCACTAAAAGACAAATGGGGCAAGTCACCACTGCATTCTCTTGAGAATGGCCTGACACCCTATGTATTATACCTCATCATCCCGATTTTCGCTTTCGCAAACGCAGGTGTTGTCCTGAAAGGTATGACCTTCAATGATCTACTGGCCCCGCTTCCACTTGGCATCGCACTTGGCCTAATCGTGGGCAAACAGATTGGCGTTTTCGGTTTGACAATGTTGATGGTCAAAACAGGGATCGCCAAGATGCCACATGGGGCGACTGCTCTGCACATCTACGGCATCTCTTGCTTGGCTGGGGTCGGCTTCACAATGTCCCTATTCATTGGTGGCCTTAGCTTTGCCGATGCAGAAATGATGAACCAAGTGCGTTTGGGTGTATTAAGTGGTTCGATTGTATCCGGTATTTTAGGCTACACAGCCTTGATGCTAGCCTCGCGCCAATCACCGCAAGAAAATTTACCAGCATCTGCATAAACAAAAAGGGGCAGCCGCTGGCTGCCCCTTTTTAGATCGCTCCTAGTCGACCCCTTAGGGTCGGGTTTTACGAATGATCTCAAGAATATCCTGGGCGGCATCCGGAATGTTTGTACCCGGTCCAAAGATCGCCTTAACCCCATTATCATACAGATACTGATAGTCTTGTTGCGGAATAACACCGCCACAGATTACGATGATATCCTCTGCCCCTGCATCCTTCAGTGCCTGAACCAATTGCGGTGCAAGTGTCTTGTGGCCCGCAGCTTGAGAACTGATCCCAATCACATGCACATCGTTATCCACAGCGTCTTGGGCGGCTTCCGCGGGCGTTTGGAACAACGGACCCACATCCACATCAAAACCAATGTCAGCAAACGCAGTTGCAATAACTTTTGCACCGCGGTCATGCCCATCTTGGCCCATCTTCACGACCAACATGCGTGGGCGACGTCCCTCGACTTCGGCAAAATCTTCAACAGATTTCTGGATTGCGGCAAAACCAGCATCACCCTCATAAGCCGCGCCGTAAACACCAGACAACATTTTGACTTCAGCGCGGTGACGTCCGAACACTTCTTCCATTGCTGTACTAATTTCCCCAACTGAAGCCCGTGCACGTGCTGCATCAATAGCGGCTTCTAGCAAGTTGCCGCCGTCATTGGCACGACGAGTCACTTCAGCCAAAGCTGCCTCACATGCAACGGTATCACGGCTGGCGCGAATGCCGTTGAGGCGAGTAATTTGGCTTGTACGAACCGCGTCGTTATCGATATCCATAATATCGATTGGGTCTTCTTTATCCAAACGGTATTTGTTCACGCCTACGATTACTTCAGTGCCACGATCAATTTTGGCCTGACGTGTCGCTGCAGCTTCTTCGATACGCAGCTTAGGCATGCCTGAAGCAACGGCCTTCGTCATACCACCTAATGCCTCAACCTCTTCGATCAGCTTCCATGCTTCTTCAGCCAGATCATGGGTCAACTTCTCAACGTAATAGGAACCAGCCAATGGATCGACCACATTGGTCACACCAGTCTCTTCTTGCAGGATCAACTGGGTGTTGCGTGCAATACGGGCTGAGAAATCAGTAGGCAAAGCAATCGCTTCATCCAACGCATTGGTGTGCAAGGATTGCGTGCCACCAAGGGCCGCAGCCATGGCTTCGTATGCCGTGCGCACCACGTTGTTGTATGGGTCCTGTTCTTGCAACGAAACGCCAGAGGTTTGACAGTGGGTGCGTAACATGGATGACTTCGGGTTCTTTGGTTCAAACTCCGACATGATGCGATGCCACAGCAAACGCGCTGCCCGCAACTTAGAGGCTTCCATGAAGAAATTCATGCCTATCGCAAAGAAAAAGCTAAGGCGCGGCGCGAATTTATCCACGTCCATACCTGCGGCGATCGCCGTGCGGACATACTCGCGCCCATCGGCCAAAGTGAACGCCAGTTCCTGAACCAAGTTCGCGCCAGCCTCTTGCATGTGATAGCCAGAGATCGAAATTGAATTGAATTTTGGCATCTCATTTGCGGTAAATTCAATAATGTCTGCGATAATCCTCATCGATGGCTCTGGCGGATAAATATAGGTGTTACGCACCATGAATTCTTTAAGAATATCATTCTGAATGGTTCCCGCCAGCACAGATTTATCATGCCCTTGCTCTTCACCCGCAACGATAAAGCTGGCCAAGATTGGAATAACCGCGCCGTTCATCGTCATAGAAACTGACACTTTATCCAGCGGAATGCCGTCGAACAGGATTTTCATATCTTCAACGCTGTCAATCGCAACACCGGCTTTGCCGACGTCGCCCACCACACGTTCATGATCACTGTCGTACCCACGGTGAGTGGCCAGATCAAAGGCAACTGAAACACCCTGCTGACCAGCATCCAAAGCACGGCGATAAAAGGCGTTGGATTCCTCTGCTGTTGAGAAACCCGCGTATTGGCGGATGGTCCACGGACGCCCCGCATACATCGTTGCCTTTACGCCACGCGTAAATGGTGCAGCCCCTGGAATTGTGCCCAGATGATCAACGCCTTTAAGATCTTCTTCGGTATAGATCGGCTGTACATCGATCCCCTCAAGGGTTTTCCATGTCAGGTCGTCTACTGGGCGGCCACGAAGTTCGCCTTCAGCGATGCCCCGCCACGTGTCTTTCTTGCTTGTCATGTCGTTGTCCTCTTTCAAATGGACCAAACTGCGGGATATTTCCCATTCTGGGTTGGTCCGTGTCCTTTTTCAGTGTCGCCAACTCGTCTGCACCTGAGTATGGCCAGTGCATGTCGTCGGCATATGCTTCGCGCAATTGTGCGCTTTGTTTTTGATCGAATGGCATCCAACGCCGTGTGCTCTTCTGAGAACCAAGTGCACACAAATCCGCTATATCGCCACGTTCTGATAATATTGCCTGCAGCGCGGTTAGGGTTGGCGCGCGATTTAGCCACTCTTCGCCTGTGTTGCTTGGCCCAACTTCATCGATGCATCCCTTCAGCATCTGATCAGGACGTCCCTGATAGCGTTCGAAAGGAACCACGCGAATTTCGGTGTCAGGCAATGCACAGGCCAGATCAGTAATAACATCACGCCATGTATGACTTGCACATGCGACTTCGTCCAAGGCCTTTGCCGGCAAAACGCAATGCCCACGCCAGATACCGTAAGTAATCGACGACGCCCAATACAAATCAAGTGCCCGAATATTCAGCACAACCCGCTTCAAATGACCTTCAAAAGCCTGCGCATATTGGGTCATTTGTTGGCCAATCGCAGGATAAAGTGCACGCTTGCGTAGCTTATGACGCACCGACCCAATCATGTTCTCTTCGCTGACCAAAAATTTGCGTACACCAGATTGCGCCGCAGATCCCATTTGCATTTGAACAGGCCCAACAGCGCGTGCCTGCATATTTAGCACGTGCTGCATCGAAGACGAAGGTACGATGCCTGCAAACAACCCCTGTCGCGTGCGTTGTGGCCCCCAATAGCCGATCTGGCGGTTGGAAAATTCTGAATGGGAACGCCGCATATAGCTTTGGAATGTCGTACTGCCGGTTCTGTTTGACCCGCGATGTAGAATAACGTCCATGAAACGGCCTGCTCTATTCCAAAAGGTCGCCCCGTTCGACCGTGATGCGAGGATCACAGCAGTCATGGCATTACACTCGTTTCAAACGCTTTAACGCAACATTCGCGTCTTTGGCGGGTCGCAATCGCCGATAAAGGTACTATGTTGAGTGCAACAGGAGTGCTCATGAAACACATATTACCCGTTGTTATAGCAGCTTTATTTGCCAGCCACGCAATGGCCGAAGACGCCATCGAAGTGACAGAGAGTATCGTATTTTCGCAGACTGCAGAAACAGATTTGAACCAATTTGTATGGAAAAAGCGGCCCATCGTCGTCTTTGCCGACAGCGATGCAGATCCGCGGTACACCGAACAGATCGAATTGCTGATGGCAAAACTGCATGATTTAGAAGAACGTGATGTGGTCGTGTTGACCGATACAGACCCCAACTCAAAATCAGAACTACGCCTAAAGCTACGCCCGCGTGGTTTCATGTTGGCCATCATCGGTAAAGATGGTGGTGTAAAATTACGCAAACCGTTCCCATGGGACGTACGTGAGATTACCAGAAGCATCGACAAAATGCCGATGCGCAAACGCGAATTGCGCGAGAAAAATCGTGAGGCCAGAGAAGACTGACCCCACCTTTTCAATTCTCGCGAAATAGCGTTTGCAAGGTCCATCGCTTATTCGAATTCCATGATGATTTCGTCCACTGCAAGGCTGTCACCTGCGCTGGCGTTAATCTTGGACACAGTGCCCTTTTTCTCAGCCTTTAGGATGTTTTCCATCTTCATTGCCTCGATGGTGCACAGCGCTTGGCCCTCTTCGACAACTTCGCCTTCTTCTACGTTCAATTTAACAACCAGACCCGGCATCGGGCACAAAAGCAGCTTTGACGTATCAGGTGCAACTTTTTCTGGCATCAAGCGCGCAAGCTCGGCCTGACGCTCTGTGCGCACGTGAACCTTCATATCCGCACCACGTGTACGAATGCGGAAGCCACCGCTTATCTTACCCACTTTGAGAATAAGCGGTGTACCATCTACCGTCATCTTGGCCAGTTGATCGCCCGGCGTCCAATCCCCAGAAACGCGCAATGTAGTGCCATCCGCAAAGGTGACATTAGATCCGTCGTGATCTGCGTCGATCACCACATCCATAGATTCACCCTGCAAAGCCACGTTCCAATCGGTACCCACCTTGCGTTCGTGATTATCCATACGACCCGAGACGCGAGTGCGACGAATTTCGGCTACACGGTGCATTGCTGCACATGCTGCAGCGATGCGCCTCAGATCTGTCTCTGGCAGCTCAACACCTTGAAAACCTTCAGGATATTGTTCCTCGATAAAGGCAGTTGTCATCTCGCCTGCCATAAAGATCGGGTGATCCATAACAGCAGATAGGAAAGGCAAGTTGTGGCCAATGCCCTCGACCTCAAAGCTATCCAATGCCACACGCATTGCCTCAACAGCTTCGTCACGGGTTGGGGCCCATGTGCACAGCTTGGCAATCATCGGATCATAATACATGCTGATCTCTCCGCCTTCATAAACGCCCGTGTCGTTGCGGATCGCGACAGGGCCAGAGGCTGCATCTCCTTGCCATTTATCGTTGTCCAGCAATGGACCCGCGGCTTGTTCCGCAGGTGGACGGTAACGCGTCAAGCGACCAATAGACGGGAGAAAGCCGCGATATGGATCTTCGGCATATAAACGGTTTTCAATCGCCCAACCGTTCAATTTTACATCATCTTGGGAAATGGTCAGTTTCTCACCATTGGCAACCCGGATCATCTGTTCAACCAGATCAACACCCGTGATCAGTTCGGTCACAGGGTGTTCCACCTGCAAACGTGTATTCATTTCGAGGAAGAAGAAATTCTTGTCGCCATCAACAATAAACTCAACCGTACCAGCAGATGCGTAATCAACGGCTTGGGCCAATGCCACAGCCTGTTCGCCCATCGCGCGGCGTGTTTCTTCGTCTAAGAACGGAGATGGTGCCTCTTCCACAACCTTTTGCTGACGGCGCTGAATAGAACACTCACGCTCAGCCAGATAGATGCCATTGCCATGGCTGTCGCAAAGAACCTGAATTTCGATATGGCGTGGCTGAGTTATGAATTTCTCAATAAAAATACGGTCATCGCCAAACGAGTTAGCTGCCTCGTTCTTGGACGATTGGAACCCCTCGCGGGCCTCCGCATCATTCCACGCAATGCGCATGCCCTTACCGCCACCACCGGCAGAGGCCTTGATCATCACAGGATAACCAACCTGATTGGAAATTTTGACCGCGTTATCCGCATCCTCGATCAAACCCATGTAACCGGGGACCGTAGAAACACCAGCGTTTTGGGCAATCTTCTTAGAGGTAATCTTGTCCCCCATCTTCTCAATCGCGCCAACTGGGGGGCCAACAAAGGCAACGCCCTGAGCGGCCAAGGCCTCTGCGAATTTTGCATTTTCGGACAAGAAACCATATCCGGGGTGAACAGCCTGAGCTCCAGAGGCTTTGACCGCCTCCATCACCTTATCGATAACGATATAAGACTGGTTGGCTGGGGGCGGGCCAATGTGGATTGCTTCATCCGCCATTTGCACATGCAAAGCCTGCTTATCGGCATCCGAATAGATGGCGACAGTGCCAATACCCATTTTGCGGGCAGTTTTGATAACACGACAGGCGATCTCGCCACGGTTGGCGATCAGGATTTTGTTGAACATGTGATGTCCTTTTGAAGGTGGCGGGGCTGGAAGGGGATCGAAAAACGCAAAAACACGCCCCACAAAAGCGGGACGGTCAATGCATTCAAATTTTTAGAATATGCCCGAAGGCAATTTTGGGTTATTCCGCGGTCAGAGGACCCAACAGTTAAATCTCTCAGAGACTGGATGCTTCCTCGTGCTTTGTAAATGCACCGGCCAGCAAAGCTGCTGACACTGCAAAAATGCAGATCACTCGTTTCATAATAACTACCTCGCAACAGGGCTGTTCTCGCCCATTGAGTTACTGATAGCACAACTTGACGCGGATTAACATCACGTAAACTTAAGATTGAAAGTCGTTGCAGTGAAACATCACACGGATTAATTGCATTTTTCTGGATCGGTTTGGCAATAAAAGAAGTTTCCTGCCGCACCGATGACCAAACCTTTGATCGGATCAGCGTCCGCAACGATAGCCAAACTGGCACCTGCTGCCCCGCCATACAAGGCTTGGTTTTTTCCTGTATCTCCACAACCGGCAAAGGTTGCGCAGACACCCATTGCGACGATGTATGGCTTGGCTGACATTTCTGCTTTCCTGTTTTCACATTCGGAGAAACAGATGGCAGATTTAGCACCCCCTGGAACGCAGAAGAGAACCACAAGTCAATTTCGGCAAAATTACGCGATATCAATGTGTTGCGCGTAAAAAAACTGGGAAACTCAAGGTCAAAGCACTTGAGATGCCCATAAGGGTAAGGGGTACGCAGGCCAGTGCATTCACGTAAGTGGCTTAAGGGCACGGGCTGTGTGCGCTTAGGTTTGCACGCCAATGCCCATCCCACCAACCCAAACAAATTCAAAGCGCAAAAATTGGCTAAGCTTTGCTGGTTTATGGCAGGTTGCAGCAACATTGAGCCTATTCCCCAATCGCTTCTGGAAAACTGGCCCGTGCAATATTCACGTCGATCACCAACAATGCGTCATAGTCTTCAGGATCAAAGGTATCGTCAGCCTGAATGACTTCACGACCGAACAACCACGACAAGCGACCGGCATCTAGATTGCCACGCTCAAACGGATGTTCCCCGAACTGTTCCCACAACGCTTCCATGAAACCCGCATCCGCACGACGGTCAGCCGGTTTGCGATCATTCTTGCGTTCGCGTCGCGCCAATGGTGTCGCCCCTTTGGGGTTCGCACGACGTAGTGTGAATTGAAAATCTGTGCCCCGAAGACGGCCCGGGAAACCGCGATGTTTCAGCATGATGATGCCTCCCCTGCCATTTGGCCATCGGTTAGGGGTGTGGTCGAGGTGGGCGAAAACGCCCGCCCCGTAAGTGTATTACTTGTATTTGCCTGTTTGCACTGGCTCAACCGAAATTGAGGCTGGGTCAATGACGACAAATTCTTCGACCTGCTGCTCGCGCGCACAGGCAGCAACAACAGCGATAAAGCCGAATGTTGCCAATAGTTTGATGCTCTTTGACATCTAAGTCTCCTGTCACTTTTAAATTGGTGCTTTGACACAGAATGTGTCGGTGCACCTTTACTTGAGGTAAGGGGTTCTTGGAAAATCCCTGCAGGCAACATAGTGGTATCCTTGTTTGAAATATATCCGCTCAGTTCTAATCGGCGGAATTGTGACTCGAAAGCCTCATAACGGACTTTGGGCAATGCCTCTGTCGCAACATCTTGTGGTTGCATCAAAAAGCCTCCCAGATACAGATGTCATTTTGGACGCGAAATGCTTCGAAAAACTGTGTCGCGTCAGGATTCGTTTCGCCAAATTCAGTTTTTTGATCCGCCATTGAGACGACAACCAAATCACTTTTCAGATCATATTCAGCGATATAGGGCACGGCGACAGCAGCGCACAGATGTTCGATATCTTTGGCAGCGTCATCATGACTGACTTTACCCTTATCCGCTCCAATTGACGGAGCAACAAAACGAAAGCGCAGCCAGTTCTCACCGTTAACCATATCGACCAGCACTTCGTGCAGTGTGACTGACTGACCTGATGGCACCTCTTGCACAGTTGCATAGAGCGGAAGGCTGTAAACGAATGTAACCGCAATCGTACAGACGCAATACCGACATAATACCAACATTATACATCGTCCTTAAATCGTTGATATCCAGCGCATTTCAACCAACGCACACGGTTTTTAGGATTTTCCAAAACCAACTGAATATCAGCTTCAAGCGTTGAAGCTACATTTCCCATCACACGACCACCCGCCTCAATGTTCAATGCACCATTAACGGGCGTTACCTGAACAACAGGCGAAAAGCCCCGCAACCCTTGTAGCGCACGCCACATATCTTGGCGCACTTGCATCGCTATACGCAAAGCATTGCCACCCGCCAACTGAGTATTTGCAGAGACATCAAAACGAGCTGGAAGCTGACGTGATACCGTCACCTGCCCCTCATCCTTCATGATATGCCAGCCCTTTATCATCGGTCAGAGCGGGATATTATCGTGTTTTTTCCACGGGTTCTTCTGTGATTTACCGCGAAGGGATGCAAACGCACGACTTACGCGTTTACGCGTTGAGCGTGGCTGAATAACTTCGTCGATAAAGCCACGCTCAGCCGCCACAAATGGGTTGGCAAAACGCTCTTCATACTCGGCGGCATGCGCCGCGATTTTGTCTGGGTCACCCAGATCAGCACGGTGAATAATCTCAGTCGCGCCTTTGGCACCCATCACTGCAATTTCAGCCGTCGGCCATGCATAGTTAAAGTCACCGCGCAGGTGTTTGGATGACATTACGTCATAGGCACCGCCGTAAGCTTTACGTGTAATAACAGTGACTTTAGGCACTGTTGCTTCACCGTAAGCGAACAACAATTTTGCGCCGTGCTTAATCACACCACCGTATTCTTGACTGGTGCCAGGCAAGAAACCAGGGACGTCTACTAGTGTAAGGATTGGGATCTCAAAAGCATCGCAGAAACGAACAAAACGCGCCGCTTTGCGCGAGCTGTCGATATCCAAGCAGCCGGCCAAAATCATCGGTTGGTTGGCGACAACGCCAACTGTACTGCCTTCTAGACGAATGAAACCTGTCAGGATATTTTTAGCAAAATCTTCCTGGATTTCGTAAAAATCCCCTTCGTCAGCAAGCTTATGAATAAGCTCTTTCATGTCGTAAGGCGTATTCGCATTCTCAGGGATCAACGTATCAAGGGATAACTCAACACGACCCGGCTCATCAAAAAACGGGCGAACCGGTGGTTTCTCACGGTTCGACAACGGCAAGAAATCTATAAGGCGGCGCACTTCGGCCAATGCCTCGACATCATTCTCAAACGCACCGTCGGCCACGGATGACTTTTTGGTATGGGTTGATGCCCCGCCCAATTCCTCAGCCGTTACAACTTCGTTAGTGACTGTTTTAACAACGTCCGGTCCAGTTACGAACATATAAGACGTGTCTTTTACCATGAAGATAAAATCAGTCATCGCAGGAGAATAAACAGCGCCACCAGCACAAGGCCCCATGATCAAGCTGATCTGTGGAACGACACCTGAGGCCAAGACATTGCGTTGAAACACTTCGGCATAGCCCGCAAGCGACGCAACGCCTTCTTGGATTCGCGCACCACCGGAGTCGTTGATGCCAATGATGGGTGCACCATTCTGGATTGCCATATCTTGGATTTTGCAGATTTTCTGAGCGTGGGTTTCAGACAATGAACCGCCAAACACTGTGAAATCTTGGGAGAAGACATAGACCATGCGGCCATTGATTGTGCCCCAGCCTGTAACAACACCATCACCCGCAGGCTTTTGATTTTCCATGCCAAAATCAGTGCAGCGATGGCTCACAAACATATCGAACTCTTCGAAAGACCCCTCGTCCAACAGCAAATCGATGCGCTCGCGCGCTGTCAGTTTGCCACGTCCATGCTGTGCATCAATACGTTTCTGACCACCACCAAGGCGCGCAGCCTCGCGACGATCATTCAGCTCTGTAAGGATATCTTTCATCTTCAGCCCCGCTTGCGAATTTTCACTAGTGTATCAAGGCTTACACCCAGACCAAAGAGACATTCGGAATATTTGCAAATACTATTCAGATCAATTTTTGCAAACTGCAAAGTTGCAAAACGAACGCCGATTGTCACGCTCCTGCTGGACATCACTTAGCAAGCTACATACCTCTTTCACATGAAAAACAAACCCACGATCCGCTTTATGGATCGCAAAACTCCGCCGCATATATTCACTTTGATCGTTCTGGCAGGCATGTCAGCAATTGTCATGAACATGTTTTTGCCAAGCCTCCCACAAATGTCGCAATATTTTGGCGTTTCAAATGGGATTATGGCGCTGTCAGTGCCTTTGTTTCTGATTGTAAGTGCTGTTTTACAAATCTTTATCGGTCCGATTTCCGATCGTTTTGGTCGCCGCCCAGTCATACTAAGCGGAATCGCAGTTTTCCTTCTGGCCACTATTGGCTGCATATATTCGACCAGCATCAGCATGTTTCTATTCTTTCGCATGGTTCAGGCCGCCATTGCTGTTTGCATGGTTTTAAGCCGCGCAGTTATTCGCGATTCATTCGACCAAGAACAATCCGCCTCAATGCTTGCTTATGTCACAATGGGTATGGCCGTTGTTCCCATGATCAGTCCCGCAATCGGCGGCATCTTAGACGAATTCTTTGGCTGGCATGCAATCTTCTGGGCTTTCCTGTTAATCGGTGCAGCCCTATTTGCACTTGTTTGGCGCGACCTTGGCGAAACCGCAAAACCATCAGGATTGACCCTGTCAGAGCAATTCAGAGAATACCCGGAGCTACTCAAATCCAAACGCTTCTGGGGATACTGCCTTGCCTCTGCCTTCAGCTCAGGTGCTTTCTTCGCCTACCTAGGAGGGGGACCCTTTGTCGGTTCAGACGTATTCGGCATGTCACCCAAATGGGTTGGCATCTTCTTTGGTGCTCCTGCAGTCGGGTATTTCGTCGGCAACTGGTACACGGGCCGTAACGCCAAACGTTTGGGTGTAAACAAATTGATCCTGTGGGGTGCAATCGCAGTGACCGCTGGCACTGTCTTGATGCTGATATTGTTCCTGGTTGGCCTTGGCTCTGCGGTGACTTTCTTTGGCCTTATGACCTTCGTTGGTCTTGGCAACGGCATGGTGATCCCAAACGCCACCGCAGGAATGCTATCAGTGCGCCCACATCTCGCAGGTACAGCATCAGGTTTAGGCGGAGCGATCATGATTGGTGGCGGCGCAGGCCTTGCATCGCTGGCAGTGTTCTTGCTCAAACCCGAAACAGGTGCCTACCCACTGATCGTGATCATGATGTTTACGTCCATCTCTGCAGTTCTTGCGATCCTATCAGTATATCGTCGTGAAGCACGCCTCGCGAAGGACTAAACCTTAGGATATCTTGTGCTTCTTACTTTGCAAAGCTACGATTAGCTAAGTGCAAAGTTGCAAAGGTACTCGTATGGCGAACCAAAAAATCTACGCAGGCGCAAAACTACGCGAACTGCGCACGCGCATCGGCCTGACGCAAAAAGACTTTGCCGCCAAGTTGGGCGTATCCCTGCCCTACCTAAATCAAATGGAAAACAATAACCGCCCCGTCAGCACCTCTGTCGTGGTGGCACTCGCACGTGAGTTTGGCCTTGATGTCACAGAACTTAGCATCGGTGACAGCGAACGGCTGGTCAGCGACCTAAAGGAAGCACTATCAGATCCAGTTTTCACCGCAGATATGCCGCCAATCGCTGATCTACGCCTTGCGGCATCCAACGCTCCAACCTTTGCCCGCGCGTTTATTCAGCTCCACCAAAGCTATCGACAAACCCACGAACGGCTTGCCTCCCTTGATGAAGCATTGGGGCGCGAAGATGCACGCACCCGTCCCAGTCCTTGGGAAGAGGTTCGCGATTTCTTTCATTATTGCGACAACTACATCGACTCAGTGGACCGTGTGGCAGAACATTTCTCTAGCTCACTTGAAGACGCAGTTGACGTGCGCGCAGCAGCGGTTGCGGCCCTGCAAAAGGTTGGCGTGAAGGTTGAATTCACCAATGATGACAGGGTTCGCAGCTACGACCCCAGCACCAAGGTTTTGCGCATTTCCAACCGCAGCGTCACAGAAACACAGACCTTCCAAATCTTGCTACAGGTAGCGTTGATCCGCCAGAATGCGCTGCTAGAGGCCACCCTTGATCTAGCCCGCTTCCAAACGTCAGAGGCCCGTGGCATCGCCAAGATCGGTCTTGCCAACTACTTTGCCGGCGCAGCCCTTATGCCCTACACACAATTTCTAACTGCGGCGAATGAATGCAGGCATGACGTTGAGCTTTTAGCGGGCCAATTCGGGGCCTCCATCGAACAGGTTGCACACCGCCTTTCAACCCTGCAACGCCCGGGCTCGAAAGGCATTCCATTCTTCTTTGTACGCGTTGATCAGGCTGGAACGATCACAAAACGCCACTCTGCAACACGCCTACAATTTGCACGCTTCGGCGGCGCATGCCCATTGTGGAACGTTCACCGCGCGTTCGAATTGCCCGCACAATTCTTGCGCCAACTGGCTGAAACCCCAGACGGCGCACGCTATATCAGTTTGGCACGCGACGTTTCAAAGCCCGCTGGACGATACGGCGCACCTGTTCGCCGCTTTGCGATCGCTTTGGGATGTGAGGTCGAGCACGCGGGCTCACTTGTCTATGCAGATGGCATGGACCTTAGCCGCGCTGACGCATTTGAACCAATCGGAATTTCATGCAGAATATGCGAACGCAAAACGTGCCATCAACGCTCTGTGCCCCCGCTAGAGCGCAAGTTGCTCGTGGATACGGACACCCGCGATGTGCTGCCCTACGGCGTCGACTAACGACGTGCCTTTCGCCAGCCAGCCTTGACCGCCTCATCCGCGCTACAGAACCACCGCTCGCCTTTGTTGGTGCTAATACCTGTCTGTTCATAAAATCGTTGCCCAGCGACGTGATAAATCCGTTTGCCACTTGAGGAATTGTTGCCCTTGATCGCGCAATTGCGATCGATCGGGATGCGCCCCTTTGTACGGGTCTTGCGATATTGTGCAGGGTCTTGGACACGGCTGCTGTGTAACCCGCGATCATTCACTGCCACCACTTTTTCATCCAGATCATAAGCCATCGAATACTTACGATAGGCAAAGGCCAATCCGTCTGAGACTAGGGCACGCCCAATGTCTTCTCCGTTGACAAAACAGGTCGCGACAGCCCGCCCAAATTTGTCAGTATCAACACGTTTACAGATTGCCTTTTGTCCCTGAGGATGGACACGGACCTGTTGGTCAATCCATTCTCCACAAGCCCACTTTAAGTTCTGTTCAGATTGACATGTTTGCCCTTACTCTGGTGCGTCGATCCCGTGGATACGCACGTGGACATCGCCCACGTCGATGGCTTTGCCATCAATGACGTTCACACAGCCCGAAAAGTCAGCAAGTGAAAGAGAGGGAACAACGATGAAAACGAACAACGCGCAAAATCTAAACATTGGTTAAGAGATGCGGGTTGCCGTTCATCAATTCAAGCGGATTAGGTAATAAAGGTTACCAAAGTGTTGACCCAGTTACCGCTGTTCAGTTTCCCAATTCGGGTGCAGCCACGGCTCATCATTCGAACGCGCCAGCGGATCAAGGCCCAAAATATGATCCGACATCTTTTCGCCGACCATAATTGATGGGCCATTCAAATTACCGTTGGTAATGCGTGGGAAAATGCTGCTGTCCGCAACACGCAATCCCTCAACGCCAATGACTTGGCCTGTGGAATCAACAACTGCATTTGGATCATCCCGCCGCCCCATGCGACAAGTACCACAAGGATGGTACGCACTTTCCACATGTTCTGAAATGAACGCGTTCAGCTCTTCATCAGTTTGCACATCCGCACCCGGTTGTATTTCACCCTTCACGAACGGCTTAAACGCGTCTTGGGCAAATATCTCGCGCGTGAGGCGGATGCACCTGCGAAAGTCTTCCCAATCAGACGGGTCAGACATATAGTTGAACAGGATCTTTGGATCATCTGCAGGATCGCTTGACCGCAACGTGACCGCACCACGTGATACCGAACGCATAGGGCCCGTATGAGCCTGAAACCCATGCCCTTCTGCTGCCGCTTGGCCATCATAGCGAACCGCAATGGGCAGGAAATGATACTGAATATCTGGATAGTTAACACCAGGTTTTGACCGAATAAACGCACAGCTTTCAAACTGATTTGAAGCGCCAAGGCCCGTCTTAAAGAACAGCCATTGTGCACCGATCCACGCCTTAGAAAATATGTTCCAGTGCCTATACAAAGTGATTGGTTTACTGGCCGACATCTGCATGTACAGCTCAAGGTGATCTTGCAGATTTTGTCCAACGCCTGGGCGATCAGCAACCACTTCGATACCGTTGTCCTTAAGGTGATCAGCAGGGCCAATACCAGACAACATCAGAATTTTGGGCGAGTTGATGGCAGAGGCCGCAATGATAACTTCGCGGTTTGCGGTGACCGTCTTTCCACCCAAAAGGGCAACGCCCATCGCGCGGCCATCCTCAATGATGACCTTTTCAACCAAACCATTCATGAGGTTGCAGTTGTCGTGCTCTAGCGCAGGGCGCAGGTATGCATTGGCAGTGGACCAACGACGCCCCTTATAAACAGTCTGCTCCATCGGGCCAAAGCCCTCTTGTTTCTCACCATTATAATCCGACGTCGCCTCATAGCCTGCTTGCTTTCCCGCATCGACAAAGGCCTCAAACAAGGGGTTCTTACGTGGCCCCCGGGTAACATGCATTGGCCCATTTTTACCGCGCCACTCTGGATCGCCGCCGTGGCCATTACCGTCCCACGTTTCCATGCGTTTGTAATAGGGTAGCACATCAGCATAAGACCAACCGTCAGCACCGCTTTCGGCCCAGTGATCAAAGTCCTTGGCGTGCCCACGCACGTAAACCATGCCGTTGATGGATGACGATCCACCAATGACTTTACCTCTTGGACAGGCCAAACGACGCCCATCCAAGTGAGGCTCTGGCTCAGACTCATACCCCCAATCATACATCTTCATGTTCATCGGGTATGACAGCGCAGCAGGCATCTGGATCAACGGCCCTATATCTGTGCCGCCATGTTCAATGACCAAGACGGATTCTCCCGCCTCCGCCAATCGATAGGCCATCGCGCAACCCGCACTGCCGGCCCCGACGATGACGTAATCAGCTTGCATTTCAGCCATCAGAACGGTGCCTCAACATCGCCCATGCGCACATAGACAGACTTTAGCTGTGAATAATAGTTGATCGCAGCCTTTGAATTTTCGCGCCCAACACCAGAGTTTTTCGAACCGCCAAACGGGGCTTCGACTGGTGCATCGTTGTAGGAATTGATGAAACAAGTACCTGCCTCAAAATTCGCCGCAACGCGGTGCGCACGGGATAGATCCTTGGTAAACACGCCCGCAGCCAAACCAAATTCGGTGTCATTGGCACGGGTCATCACATCATCTTCATCCTCGAAATCAAGGACTGCCATCACAGGGCCAAAAATTTCTTCACGTGCAATAATCATGTCATCTTTAACATCCGCAAAGACAGTCGGCTGCATATAGAACCCCTCACGGTCCAAACGGTTGCCGCCATAAACCAGACGCGCGCCTTCTGCTTTGCCTTTCTTGACATACCCTAATGCGATTTCAAGCTGGCGTTCACTGACCATCGGACCAAAATTGGTTTCCTCAATCTGGGGGTCACCGATAACAGCTGTATCAAGACGCTCAGAAAGACGTTTAAGAAATGCTTCTTTGACAGATCTATGAACGAATACACGGGTGCCGTTTGAACATACCTGACCAGAAGAATAGAAATTCCCCAAGATGGCACCACCCACTGCATTTTCGATGTCTGCATCTTCAAAGACAATCATCGGGGACTTGCCGCCCAATTCCATCGTCACATGTTTAATACCTGCAGCCGCTGCCGCATAAACCTTTTTGCCAGTCGGCACAGAGCCTGTCAGCGAAACCTTGTCGACACGATCATCGGTGACCAATGCAGCACCGACATCGCCCATACCTTGGATGACATTATAGATACCTGCAGGCAGACCTGCTTCGACCAAAATTTCTGCAACCTTCAGTGCACAAAGCGGTGTGGTTTCAGAAGGTTTGAACACCATAGAGTTGCCACAGGCCAATGCGGGCGCACCTTTCCAGCAGGCAATCTGTGTTGGATAATTCCAGGCACCGATACCCACACAAACACCCAAAGCTTCACGGCGCGTGTAAACCCAGTCTTCGCCCAACTGGATGTGCTCGCCGGTGAGTGTCGCTGCCATACCACCAAAGTATTCAAGCGCATCTGCGCCAGAAGTGGCATCAACCGCTATTGTTTCTTGATACGGCTTACCCGTGTCAAACGTCTCAAGAACGCTCAGGTCATGATTGCGTTCGCGCATGATGTCCGCTGCGCGACGCAGAATACGACCGCGTTCTGTTCCCGACATTTTAGCCCACGACGCTTGAGCCGCCTTTGCCGCATCCAACGCTTGCGCAATGATTGCAGGGGTCGCGGAATAAACGGTTGCGATCTTTTCACCCGTTGCAGGATAGATCACGTCGATTGGGGTACCAGCTGTATCCTCGACATATTGACCATTAATGAAGTGGCTGGCTGTTGGATGGGTTGGGTAGCTCATGGTATGGCTCGCCTCCGGCGCAAGAAAGTAGGGTAAGGGATGTAGGCTGCAGCGCTATTCCCCGCGTGGATATCGGGCGTCGTCTTCGACGTTGTTTAAGTCCATGTGGTTGCGCATGTAGCGCTCAGATGCTTTTTGAAGTGGCTGGTAATCCCAAGGATAATAGCCGCCTTCGCGCAGTGCTTCGTAAACAACCCAACGACGGGCTTGGCTTACGCGGACATCTGCATCGAACTTGTCCAAGTCCCAGCGGACTTTAGATTTTGCCCTAAGCTGCGTTAAGGTTCCTTGATGTTCTGCAACCTCTGCAAGGTTGGTCAATTCATGCGGGTCTCCATCCAGATCAAACAACTGATCAGCGTCTAACTTGCAGCGGTTGTACTTCCACTTTCCATACCGCAAAGAAACCATCGGTGAATACGACGCCTCCGCTGCATATTCGATCGCAACGGGTTCGGTGCGTTCGACGCCCTGCCCCAATGGCTTGACGCTTTGGCCTGTAGTCCAAGGTTCAACCTCTGACATATCAACGCCAGCAAGATCGCATAAGGTGGGGCAGACATCGATGTTGGACACTGGCGTGGTGATCAAACCTGGTTGCATATCTGGCGCACAAATCATCATCGGTACCCGCGCCGAACCCTCAAAGAAGGACATCTTAAACCACAGCCCACGTTCGCCAAGCATGTCGCCGTGATCAGAAACGAACATAATAATCGTCTCTTGGCGCGTTGCTTTGACCGCTTCCATCACCTCACCGATTTTATCATCAAGATAGCTGATGTTGGCAAAATAGGCGCGGCGAGACCGTTTGATATCGTCCTCTGAGATATCAAAACTACGCCAATCATTCGCATCAAAAATGCGTTTAGAATGGGTGTCGTGATCTTCATAATCCATCGCTGGAACGGTCGGCAGAAGATGTTCACAGTCCTCATACAAATCCCAATATTTTTTGCGGGCAACGTATGGATCATGGGGATGGGTAAAGCTGACAGTCATGCACCAAGGACGTTCATCGTTGCTGCGTGCATAGTCATAAACCTTGCGCGTCGCATGATAAGCGACTTCGTCATCGTATTCCATTTGGTTGGAAATTTCAGCAACACCAGAACCCGTGACCGAGCCCATGTTGTGGTACCACCAATCAATCCGCTCTCCCGGTTTGCGATAATCAGGGGTCCATCCAAAATCAGCAGGATAAATGTCTGTGGTCAATCGTTCCTCAAACCCATGCATCTGGTCAGGGCCAACAAAGTGCATCTTGCCAGACAGGCAGGTCTGATAGCCTGCACGGCGTAGGTGGTGTGCATAGGTAGGAATGGACGATATGAATTCAGCTGCATTATCATAAACGCCAGTGTCAGAGGGCAGTTGCCCAGACATGAACGCAGCACGTCCCGGAGCACACAAAGGTGACGCCGTGTATGCGTTTTTAAAACGGGTTGACCGCGCTGCCAGCTTTTTCAGATTTGGAGCATGTAACCATTCAGCCGGTCCATCGGGGAACAGCGTGCCGTTCAATTGATCGACCATAAAAATCAGTATATTCGGCTTGCTCATTGGTCACTCTCGATCAGAGTTTGAAGGGTTTGCAGCGCGGCATCACATGCATCTTTGGGGTCGCAGGCACTGGACAAAGCCGCCCGTAGATAGAGCCCATCAATTAATGCAGCCAAAGTATGCGCATCCCGTTCTGGATGTTTGGAAATGGGGCGCAAAGCATGGGTAAGATTCGAGTGCAGGCGGCGCTGGTACAGCTTTAACAACCGTTTGGTTTCTACGCTGCTTTGGGATTGGGCGTACAACGTCATCCACGCACTGATCGTTGCAGGCGCGAAACAAGACGGTGCGAAACTGGATTGGACAATCGCACATGCACGCGCGAAAGGCGTGGTTGCTTGACCTAAGGCTTGCAAAACCTCTGTTCCAAACTCGCGCAAGATGTGGCGCATCGCAGCTAAGAAAATCTGATCCTTGCCGCCAAAATAGTGGTGCGCAAGCGCGGTCGACATCCCTGCCCGTTTAGCAATTTGCTCAACGGTCACTCCCAAGTTCCCAGCAGCGCCGATTTCAGCGATCGTCGCCTGCACCAACGCAGAACGTCGGATCGGTTCCATTCCAACTTTTGGCATTCAAAATCCCTTAATATATTAGATGGGATCGTAATCAGCGTTTAATTGACTAGTCAATCAATAAAAAACTTACACCTTTGTCTCATGCACAACAGGGGTCACAGGACTGCGCTCCATCACTGCTTCGCGCCATGTGATGAAAGTGACAGATGCCAGAATTACAACGCCACCAAATACCACCCAAACATCCACAGGTTCGCCGAAAACGATTACCCCCAACAACACCGCCCAAACCAATTGCAAGAATGTAATGGGTTGCGTAGCGGTCACCGGCGCTGCGGCAAACGCCAAGGTCATCGTGTAATGGCCCGCTGTGGCAAAGCTAGCTACACAGAACAATAGCATCAGGTCGTTGAGGGAGGGTGTTACCCAAACAGTAATCGCAAATGGGGCCAGCCCGATAGGCACAAAAATGGACAACATTGCAACGACTACAGTCGGCTTGACCTCGCCTACCATTATCTTGGCCGTGAGATAAGACCCCGCAAATACAATCGCAGTTACCAGCATCGCCAAATGTCCTAAAGACACTTCCCGAAACCCTGGGCGCAAAATGATTGCAGCGCCAAACAATGCAATCAGGATCGCAACAATCCGACGCATAGCTAGTTTTTCCCCCAAAAAGATCGCGGCACCAATCGTCACATATACAGGAGAAAGGTAATTCATCGCGGTCACTTCAGCGATCGGAATGCGGGTCATGGCGTAAAACCATAAGATCACTGCGCCTGCGTGAAACATGCCGCGCATTCCAAACAACTTCCACTGGCGTGGGGTCAAATGGGCCTCGCGCAAGTCCTTCAACATTGGCAACAGGAACACCAAACCCAGGAAATACCGCAGAAACGCAGCCTCAGCTGGTGGCACGCGACTGCCCATATGTTTCACCAACGCCGTAACAGCTACAAAGCATAGGCCTGTCACAAACATCCAAAAGATGCCTGCGCGGTGGCGCGAGGGATTTGATTTCATCATGCCGCTATCAACACTCAAAGTGCCGACAACCACAAGGTATCAAAAGAAAACCAGTTTGATCGCAATGGTCCACATCGTCAGCGCGATCAGAGCATCCAAAATCTGCCATGCCCGCGGATTGGCAAAGATCGGACGTAACAATCGCGCCCCGTATCCAAGGGCAAAGAAGAACGTAATACTGGCGGTAACTGCACCAAAGCCAAAGCTGACACGATCCTCATACTGGGCTGAGATCGAGCCGATCAACACAACTGTATCCAAGTAAACATGCGGGTTCAGCAAAGACAGGGCAACCAATGTAGCCAGTGTGCTTTGCAGCGATTTTTCCTCCCCATCGGCTGCTTCAAGGGAGCTACCGCCTCTCCACGCAGAGACCGCATTCGTCCAACCATACCATAGTAAAAACGCAGCCCCGCCATAGCGCATCGCTGTTTCAAACCATGGCAAAGATTGTGCAAGCGCCCCGAAACCGGTGATCCCTGCCAAGATCAGCACCGCATCAATAACACCGCATACCAAACACACCCAAAAGATATGCGCCCCACGTAGCCCTTGGCACAAAACAAACGCATTTTGAGCACCAATCGCGAGGATCAATGTAATGCTAAGTGCAAAGCCTTGAAGAAAAGTGAGGTACATTTAGGAGTTCCAAGTATCTATTGCTGCATTGCTATCGTCCAAAGGCTCTAAGCACAATCGGCACAGACAAACGGAAAACGCCGCCCCTGAAAAGGAACGGCGTTGTATTAATTATTTACAGGACAAAGCGCTTAAAGCTGTTCCATAACCTCGTCGCTGGCTTCAAAGTTGGATGTAACGCGTTGAACATCATCATCATCTTCAAGCGCATCGATAAGACGCATCAGTTTCTCCATGCCCTCTAGGTCCATCTCTGTAGAGATGGTCGGCTTCCAAACCAATTTGGTTGAAGAAGACTCACCCAGTTCGGCCTCAAGCGCATTTGAGACTTCGTTCAAGTCTGTGTCGGCACACCAAACAGTGTGGCCATCTTCTGATGATTCAACATCCTCAGCGCCCGCTTCAATAGCGGCCATCATAACAGTGTCCGCATCGCCAACAGTCGCTGGATATTCAACTGCACCTTTGCGGTCGAACATGAAACCAACACTGCCCGTTTCACCCAAGTTGCCACCGCATTTCGAGAATGTAGAGCGTACTGTGGATGCCGTGCGGTTGCGGTTGTCTGTCATCGCTTCAACGATCACAGCAACGCCGTTCGGACCATAGCCTTCATAACGAATTTCTTCGTAATCTTCGCCCTCACCCACTTGGGATTTTTTGATGGCGCGATCAATCACATCTTTCGGCACAGAGCTGGATTTAGCTTCTTTAACAGCCATACGAAGACGTGGGTTTTTGTCTGGATCAGGGTCGCCCATTTTGGCAGCCACAGTGATTTCTTTTGCCATTTTCGAAAATAGCTTGGCGCGCAATTTATCCTGACGACCTTTGCGGTGTTGAATATTTGCCCATTTTGAGTGGCCTGCCATAGGAGCCTCCAGCGTTGATTAGGTAATTATGTTTGGATAATTCTATAGGGCACGTCACGACCCAAGAGCAAGCCCACAGCGCAGATCAAGTGAAACCAGCTACACTAGAGAGGCGAACCCCCCGTCAATGGCACTGGCTCCTGACAGATACAGCCCATAGAGTCAGAGCATGAGCACAGATCAAATCATATTATTCTCTCTCTTTGGCGCGGTCTTTGGCCTGCTGTTGTGGGGTCGTTTTCGTTATGACATCGTTGCCTTTTCGGCTCTGATGGTCGGGGTTGTCCTTGGGGTCGTACCCCAAAAAGACGCCTTTGCAGGCTTTGGGCATCCAGCAACCTTAGTGGTCGCACTTGTCCTTGTTGTTTCCGCAGGACTGGTTCGTTCTGGCGCTGTGTTCTTGATCACGCGCACTCTTGTCGATGCCAGCCGATCGCTTGGGGCTCACATCACCTTGATGGGCGCAATTGGTGGCATCCTTTCCGCCTTTATGAACAACGTTGCCGCATTGGCCCTTTTGATGCCCGTTGATGTTCAAACTGCACGCAAGGCTGGTCGCAGTCCGGGCCTGTCTCTAATGCCTCTGAGCTTTGCCACGATCCTTGGTGGCATGGTGACATTGATCGGTACCCCACCCAATATCATCATCGCTGCCATCCGCGAAGAAAGCCTTGGTGCGCCGTTCAAGATGTTTGACTTTGCCCCGGTTGGCGGCATCGCAGCGATTGCGGGCATGACATTCGTCGCTTTGGTCGGTTGGCGTTTAATCCCGCCGCGTGATGATAGTTCGTCCACATCAGACGATCTAGCTGAGTATATTGCCGAATTGACTGTTCCAGAGGACAGTAAGCATATTGGCAACCGTCTCTCAGAACTTGAGGCCGAAGCTGAAAAAACTGACGTTGCCATCCTTGGCCTTATCCGTGATGGGAAGCGTCACTATGGCCAAGCACGCAACACCACGCTGAAAGCAGGCGATGCGCTTGTACTTGAGGCAACGCCTGATGCGTTGGATGAATTTCGAACAACACTCAATTTGGCACTTTCAGACATTGAACGCACAGAACGCCTTAACGCCGCCGGTGAAGGCGTCGAGATCCTCGAAGTCGTGGTCAAAGATACCAGCCGTTTGGTGGACCGTACAGCAGAAGCCGTCGGTCTAGCCTGGCGCCAAAGTGCTGTGTTGATGGGCATTTCACGTGGTGATACCCGAATTAAAAATCAGGTCCGCAAAACACCGATTCAACCGGGCGACATTTTGTTGCTGTTAGTCCCTCGTAATCGTGGGCATGATGTGACGGATTGGTTGGGATGTTTACCACTTGCTGACCGCGGTCTGGCAGTAACAGAAAATAACAAAGTTTGGCTGGCAATTGGTATATTTGCAGGGGCAGTTATTGCCGCAAGCCTTGGCCTTATCTACCTACCTGTCGCTTTGGGCCTTGTCGTGATTGCCTACGTTTTAACACGCATCGTGCCGTTGTCTGAACTATACACACACATCGAATGGCCCGTTGTCGTTTTGTTAGGCTCGATGATCCCGTTGGGCGCTGCGCTTAAAACATCTGGTGGGACTGAGCTGATCTCTGGTGCATTGTTGGGATGGACAGCTGGTATGCCAGCGTGGGCGGTTTTGACTGTTCTTATGATCGTTACGATGACACTATCAGATGTTTTGAACAACACAGCGACCACAATCGTTGCAGCACCCGTTGGCATTCAGATGGCACAGTCCCTTGGCGTGTCACCCGACCCATTCTTAATGGCTGTGGCCGTTGCAGCATCTTCTGCATTCCTCACACCTATTGGGCACAAGAATAACACGCTTATTTTGGGTCCAGGCGGATATTCCTTCGGTGATTATTGGCGTATGGGCCTTCCACTTGAGATCATAATCGTCGCCGTTTCGATCCCCGCAATTCTTGTATTTTGGCCGTTATAACACGCAAAAGTAGAGACTTTACTTGCCACACTGCGCTGATAACTTATTACATAAGTTATTTGAGTTGGAAATTTTAAGTGAATACTTTTGTGAATGTGGCTTTGCCGCTGTCGTTGGTAATCATCATGTTGTCACTCGGCATTGGACTAACACTCAATGATTTCAAACGCGTTTTGAAGCGCCCACATGCATTCGGCCTTGGTGCAGGTGCGCAAATCATATTTGTACCTTTAATAGCTTACCTGTTGATCTTAGCATTTGGCATCACAAGTGCATTGGCTGTTGGCGTCATGTTACTGTCGCTTTGCCCAGGCGGTGCAACTGCCAATATCATTGCAAAAGTTGCGAAAGGTGATGTCGCGTTGTCTGTCTCTTTAACCGCAGTCGTCAGCCTTCTTAGCATTCTGACAGTGCCATTTTTTGCTGCTTGGTCCGTGATTCACTTTATGGCGCTGAAGCACCAAAAGTTACAATAACAGGCCTTGCGCTGGCTGTTTTTGTCATCACGGCATTGCCTATACTCCTCGGGATGGCAATCCGACATTTCAAACCCGCCTTTTCAATCCGTGTTGAACCAGCTTTTTCACTCATTGGTGCCGCACTGTTCGCCCTAATTGTCGTTGCTGCGCTAATCAGCGGCTGGCAGACTTTCATGGACAACATCGCTACGTTAGGTCCGGTCTTAGTTACGCTCAGCATATCACTTCTGTTCATGGGATTTTTCGTTGCGAAATTTTCAGGACGAGAGAGGAATGAAGTGAAATCCATTTCGTTCGAAGCAGGCTTGCAAAACGCTACAGCTGGTATTGCGTTGGCCTCGATCATCTTGACCCAATCAGATGGGTTCTCTGACATGGGACTGCCATCAGCAGTTTACGGCATCTTAATGTATATCGTGGTGGCACCCTTTGTATTTTGGTACCGAAAAACTTAAGGGGCCCGAAGGCCCCAAAACACATTCCATTAGAAGATTGCTAAACCTGCGCTTACTTCTTAGCTTTTGAAGCGGCTTCGGCGGCCTTAACAACGGCCTTTTCTTCTTTGGTCATCTTGTTGCCCCAGCTGTTGTTGCTGATGCCCAAATCGCTTGGCATTGGTTTGGTTTTGCCCCGACTGACTTTACCACCCTTTTCAAGGAACTGCTTAATCAAATCTTCGTCTGTTGTTTCTTTGATAACTTGTTTCATGTCTGGAACCTCGGGTGAAAAATGGGATCAAAGTGATTTAGTAATCTTAGGTCACTATAGGGCAAAATCACAAGGGCCAAAGAATTGGGATAACCGCAGATGCTAGAACCCCAATACTTAGGCTCAAAGGAATACCAACGCGCATAAAGTCCGTGAATTTGTAACCACCGGGTCCGTAAACCAACATATTGGTTTGATACCCGATTGGCGTGGCAAAACTGGCAGAAGCCGCCACCATAACCGCCACAACAAGCGGACGCGGATCAATCCCAAGGGCCGTAGCCAACCCAATAGTGATAGGCGTAACCACAACAGCCACAGCGTTGTTGCTTACCAATTCCGTTAAAACTGAGGTAAGTAAGTAAATAGCCCAGATAATGAGGAAGGGCGGCAAATTACCCAGTGCCGGCGCAATTGCATTCACGATCAGTGCAACGGCACCCGATGCCTCAAGTGCCACACCAATGGCAAGCATCGAAAAAATCAGCGCCAGAAGACGGCCATCCACAAAGGAAAACGCTTCTTCCGCATCAATACAGCGCGTGATCAAAACAAACGAAACTGCTAGGATCGATAGCAAAAAGATTGGGGCGACACCCAGTGCTGCCAAGGTCACCAACCCAATAAGCGCCGCAATAACGAGCGGCGCGTGGCTTCGACGAAACGCACGCGCAGACGGTTTGGACACGTCGACCATTTCCATCTCAATCGAAAGGCGTTGAATATCCGCAGGCGCACCTTCCAACAAAAGGGTGTCACCCACTTTGACAATCAAGTCATCCAGCTGACGCCCAATATTCTGGTTACGACGATGAACAGCCAATGAATAGACTGCGAACCGACGGCGTAGGCGCAGTGAACCCAATGAACGACCAATCATCTTACAACCAGGCGTAATCAGTGCCTCCACGGTTGTGGTCTCCACCGCAGAAACTTGGTCAACACGCTTTAGTTCTTTGTTACGTTGCAGCGCCAGCAGTTCAGTAATTTGGGTACGCAGAACGACGCGGTCACCCACGGCCAGCTCAACACCCTGAAGATTGCGGCGCAAAGACCGATCGCCACGAATGACATCGATCAAGCGTACGCCTTCACGTTTGAACAATTGAACGCCAGTGACCTCACGACCGATCAAGTTGGATTCGGGGGGAATGACCGCTTCGGTAAAGAACCTCATGCGGGATCTATCGGACAACAAGTCCGCCATGCTTTCGCGATCTGGCAACAGCATCGGTGCGACAAAACGTAGATAGATCATTCCCCAAATTACAAGGATAATACCCAGCGGCGTAACCTCGAAAATTGTAAATCCAGCCACCCCTTGGGCACGGGCGACACCATCAACCAACAAGTTGGTCGATGTCCCGATCAAAGTCAGTGTCCCACCCAAAATCGCAGCGTAGCTCAGCGGGATTAGCATCTTAGACGAGGCAATGCCCATCGTCTTGGCGAGCTGAACAAACACAGGGATCATCACAACCACAACCGGCGTGTTCGACACAATCGCTGATGACAGCACGACAAAGGTCATAAGCAACACAATAGCCAAGGCGGGATTGGTTTGCGCAATACGGTCCGCCTGCCCTGTGAATGCCTCTAGTGCACCAGTGCGCACCAAAGCCCCCATGATAATGAACATCGCTGCAATGGTCCAAGGTGCTGGGTTCGATAGCACAAGCAGGGCATCTTCATATGGCAACAACCCCAGCCCCAGCATCAAAGCAGCGCCTGTGATTGCGACAACTTCTGTGGGGAAGGTTTCGCGTATAAACAGGATGAACATGATCGCAACCACAGTGAGGGTTAGGATTGCACTGCCAGTTTGCGAGAACTCAAAAAACGCCATGGAGCTACCTATTTTAGTTGCGACCAGTTTGATCCATCGAGGCACTCGGCACAACCGGTTCACTTGGCTTGCGCGGCTGTACCAGATACATCCCTGCCAACATCGCCAAAAGCGCCAGCCAAACTTGCGGCACATAAGTTTCGTTCAAAATGACCTTGGCCCAAAACACGCCAAAGACCGTCACAAGATAACTCACCTGAACCGCGAATACAGGCCCCGTGCGCCCCACAAGCCATACATAACCCGCGTAAACCATCACATGAATCAAAGAGCCTAAGATATGTGCATAATCCGGAACACCGTAGGGAGGCATCGGGTTGATCCACTGCCCCGTGGCCAACGCCAGAGGCAGCGAAATAATAGCTCCAACCAATGATGCACCCAGTAGAACTTGGATTGCATCCATCCCTGCAGTGCCCCATTTAGCGACGTAATTGCCCTCACATGCGTAGCACGCGCCACCGATCAGCGCGATCATCACCCAAAAAGCAGATCCCATTTGAGGGATGCTGGCAGAGGGCAGAACAATCATCATGACACCGGTCAAACCAAGGAACAGCCCGCCCAAACGGCGCGCCTCAAACTGGTCATTGCCAAGGGCAAGTGCGACAGGAAAGGCAAAAATTGGAATCATAGAAAGCAGGATGGATAAGATACCTGAGGGCAGATGCACCGCAGCTTGATAGGTCGCAGAATTGGGGATTACCGTGCCAATTAGTGCTATAATCAAATAGACCCGCAATTGCGCAGGACCCAAGGGCAGACTTTTACCACGGATTAAACTAACAACCGTCAACAGGGCGGCCCCAATAGCCGCCTGCCAAAATATCAGGCCGAAATGTTGGTAGCCTTCGCTCACAGCCAACTTGGACATCGGTTGGGTAAAGCTCCAACCCATCCCTAAAATGATCAGGACAAGGCTATACCCAAGAAGTTGGCGTTGGTTCATCTAGCCCTTTGGGCCCGCTTGAGACAGCGCACCACCTTGGCGTACCATTTCAATGCGCGTCACCTTACCGCTTTTATCGTCCGTCTCGATGTAGACACCTGATAGGGTCGCGTCGCCAGCTGCAGGTGTAAACCGTTCTTTGGGCATACCAGTGATAAAGCGGCGCAGCGGTTCGGATTTTTCCATACCGATGACTGAATTATAGTCCCCACACATACCTGCGTCCGTCAGATACCCCATACCTTTTTGCATGATCATCGCATCGCTTGTTGGCACGTGCGTATGTGTCCCGACCATCAAGCTGGCGCGTCCGTCACACCAATGCCCCATCGCCATCTTTTCAGATGTCGCTTCGCAATGGAAATCAACAATGATTGCATCGGCCTGCCCACCAAGTGGATGGGTCTTAAACACAGGTTCAATCGCAGAAAACGGATCATCAAATGGGCGTTTCATGAACACCTGACCAAGCGCTTGTGCCACCAGCACTTTGCGGCCGTTATTGGCGGTAAACAAACGTGCCCCTTTCCCGGGTGACGCT
>Ga0209302_10000312_pt1 | contig 29480 bp, 21 predicted proteins | sample ArcOceMetagenome_2_FD_187445 | JGI IMG/M metagenome (GOLD analysis project Ga0209302, IMG submission 187445) | Marine eukaryotic phytoplankton communities from Arctic Ocean - Arctic Ocean ARC135M Metagenome (SPAdes) (version 2) | ecosystem: Environmental > Aquatic > Marine > Oceanic | place... | reverse complement strand
AATTACGCCATCTATTTTGTTGTTGGTTGTGGCCATAATATCCAGTTTTACTGGGATACATTCCTGTCCAAAGACTGGCTCTAGACGGTCCGCAAATTGGCGCATTAGCATGGGCATTTGTAAATTGTACCCCCATATCAATTAGTCTATCAATATTTGGTGTTAGCGCTTGTGGGTGCCCTCCCATTCCCTCCACAGAATCATTTAAATCATCACTGATTATAATAATGACATTGGTCACATCATTTTGACCATAGAGAGAAATACTTATTAAGAGTGATGTCATACACGCTAATATAAATTTGATGTATTTTATTTTAATCGCAGAATTTATACCCATTTAGTGTTGTTTTTTTAAAAAATTAAATCTATTGATGATCTCATCTTTTGTTAGAATATAAAAACTGTGTTTCAATAGGAACATCGTAAAGCCCTTCCAATTCTTCTACATTTTTCATATAAAATTTAGTTTCTGGAGGTAAACTGACACTATTCCAAAACTCCTCATCGTAGGGAATTTTATACAACGTCATATCTTGTTGAGCAGATTCATCATTTAATTTCATTTTACTATTCCCATCCTCTAAATTCAAAACAAAAACTTCATGACGGTATGAAATTGGAATATATTTCCGCTCCTTTTTTCCTGCTTGAAGCATTGCTCTTTTGACATGCTCAGGGGTTTTTACAGCGCCTTCCCATTGGCGTTTGTGATAGCTTAAATACAATTTGTTTTTGTTATTATTTTTATAAATATACAGCGCGTTTAAGCTTTTACCAACATTCATGCTCGTTGTATTCTTTTCAATTTTATAAATTTTTGAAGATTCAAAACCAATATATAATGTAATATTATTGCCATTTTTTTGAGTGCCTATTAATACGAGAACATCTTCATCTTCATAAAATGTATCTTCAATTTTCTTCCAACTGTAAGAACTGATGGATGGGCCATTTCTTAAGGGGTTATTAAGTTCCATAAATTTTAGAGCATGGCGATCTTGTTCGTTTTTTATAAATCTATAATCCGATGATGTTCTACTGTGGCGAACATCAAAAGCTTGAATATAAGATGATGGCCCTCGATCTAAAACATCAATATATTGCTCAATAAAATATCGGCAAATTCTATCCTCAACAGACCAGCGTCTATACAATATCCCCAACTTATGTTTTTGGCTTATGGTGGTCTCCTTTAATTTTTTAAATGCTTTTTTAACAATATCTTTTGAACTTTCAATTGAAAATCCATTCAGCGCAGTGATTTTCTCTTTTAAGATACAGGTTTTATCTTTTAAGTTGATAAAATTTTGTACTGTAATTTCAAACGATTCATAGCCAATTGATGAAATTTCTATAACATCTGAGAGTTCATCATTTGAAACATAAAACTTAAACGTCCCTTCTTCCGTTGAACTTGTTCCAATATTTTTTTTAACAATTCCTACAGAAGCATAAGGAATTGGATAATCATATTCGTCATAGACCACCCCTTCTATATTGACTCTGTTTTGAGCATTTATGATGCATGACTGAAAAAAAACAACAACTAAACAAATTAATTTTATATGTAAAGAAGTAAAATTCATTATTTAAAAACGTTTTAAAAATTCCCAAATCGGTGTATAGAAATTAGGTGTATTGGGCTGATTTAAATTATGCCCTGCATTTTCTACACTATGCAAGCGCACTTCTTTTCCCGATTCACAATCTGTATATATCAAAATTTTATCCTCTCCAAGCATTTCTACATCAGGTTCTGTTGAACAATTAAAAGCATTTGCCCAACTCCGAGTACTGTCGGATGCACTTAAAAAATTATGCCCTACAACAGACATGCCACCATTGTATGGAATCATAGTATCCGCCGTCCCACACATTTGGTAAACCGCTACTGGATAAGTTAAACTATTGGGCGTACTTCCAACAATCAATTGACTTGCAAGGGCTGCAACAGCACTGAAATAAGATGTTTCTATTGCCAATTTATTAATTAAAGCAGAGCCATTAGAAATGCCAATTCCATATACTTTTGAAGCAGCAAAAAATGAATACGTTTCGAGTTTAAGCATTAGTTGAGTAAAGAAATAAAACTCGTCCGCAGTGGATGCCTCAGCTCCTAAATTCCAAGAATTTAAATGCCCTTGTGGATATATCCCAATAAATTCACCAGCATCTACAAATTGTGATAACTTGAAGAACCAGCTGTTGTTTTGCCCTCCATTACCATGAAAAGCAATCACCACAGGATAGGTTTGTGTATCATCAAAACTTTCTGGTAAATGTATAAGCACTTCACGTTGCACTTGTGCCCCATCAATAGTTTGTGGAACGAAAAATACTTCCTCTTGAATAGGATTACTATCATCTTGAGGTATAGAAGAGTTGCTATCAGCCCCGCTGCAACAAACGAATAAAATTAAAAAAGATATTAAGTTAAATAGTTTCATATTTTTTTTATAATTACCCTGTGAAATAGCATAAAATTCCAATGACTAAGAACACTAGGACAACTGATAGAATTACATCTATTTTATCATAACTATCTTTTTGAGCTTGCTTTTGCGCTTTGGTCAAAGTTCCGTAAGATAATCCTACCATTGCTTTATAGTCTGGAGCATTGGTAAGTAGGCTTGTTGAAATACATAGTATAACAGAAAAAACAAACATAAAAATAGCCATGTGTGCAAAGTTAATTGTTGCAAAACTGTACAACATAGTATCCACAACCACATCGGATGAAATTTGAGGTTGATAATAAATTTCAGAGCCCAGTCTTAAAACTAAAAGCACAAAACCAGCCAAAAGAGTCGTTATCGCCGCATCTGAGTTGACACGTTTCCAAATGATTCCAAGCAGAAACACAGCCGTTACAGGGGGTGCAATATAAGATTGCACATTTTGTAAGTACTGATACATCACACCCCCACCAATTTTTTCCATAATCGGAATCCAAATGATTCCTAAAACAACAATAAAACCAGTCGCTATTTTTCCAATTTTAATAAGATATTCCTCAGATTTGTTAGGTTTTAATTTTTTATAGATATCAATAGTGAAAATTGTAGAACAGGAATTAAAAACCGAAGCTAAGGAACTCATCAAAGCGGCCATTAGCCCCCCAGCCACCAATCCTTTTAACCCGACCGGAAGTAAGGTTTTGACAAGCATTGGATAAGCACGATCCGCTTTTTCAACAGAAAATACTTCTGGATTTTGAATGGATAATGCAAAGGCAATAATACCTGGTACTAAGAAAATTAAAATTGGTAAAAGTTTGAGGTAGGCCCCAAAAATAGCACCTCGCCTACCGATTTTTATATTATTGGCTGCTAAAGTTCTTTGAACAATATATTGATCAGTACACCAATACCAAATCCCAACAATTGTTCCACCTATTAAAAGCCCTGTCCATGGGAAATCTGGATCAGACATTGGACGCCACATATTAAAATGATCTGGACTAACAGCCATTACAGTTTCACGCAATTGCCCCCAACCTCCTACTTCTTGTAAACCTAAATATGTAATAATTAATGATCCAAGAATAAGGACAACCGTTTGAAGTGTTTCAGTATAAATAACAGCTTTCATTCCTCCTACAACAGTGTATATCCCCGTAAAAATAACGATACCAATAGCGCCATACCAAAATGGAATACCTAACAGTTCAGAAACTACAATTCCCCCTGCATAAATAGTCACTGAAACTTTAGTTAGTACATAAGCCACTAAAGAAAATAAGGACAAAAACCAGCGCGAACGACTGTCAAATCGTTTTTCCAAAAATTCTGGCATGGTAAAAGCACCACTTCTTATGTAAAATGGCAAAAACAACCACCCCAACAACAATACAATCCATGCATGAAGTTCGTAGTGCGCCATTGGCGTACCAGATTCAAAGCCAGTGCCCGCAAGACCAACAACATGCTCTGAACCTATATTAGAAGCAAATATAGAAGCACCAATAACAAACCACCCTACATTTCGCCCTGCCAAAAAATAATCTTCTGTATTTTTATTTTTTTGTAATACAACCCAAACAGCTATAGCAATTAGTGCTAAAAAATAAATACTCAAAACTACCCAGTCCAGTTTCTCTAAAACAGATGAAGACGACAAAGAAAAATAGTGCATAATTCTATAATTATTTATATGTATTGGTTGATAATATTTTCAAAGAGCTCTTGCTTACCACTTTGTGGAGAAATTTCTCCATTTTCAACTGCAATTTGGTACAAGTCTTGAAGTTTTAATGAGCCTAATTCAAATGCAGCACCCTTCCCACCATCAAAAGAAGAATAGCGTTCTTTCCTTAGGTTCTTGTATTGAGAGGATGAAATAATATTATCTGCAGTAATTAAAGCACGAGCAAAAGTATCTGCACCACCAATATGGGCCAAAAACACATCTTCAATATCCGTTGAGTTTCTTCTTATTTTTGCATCAAAGTTAATCCCTCCGCCTTGTAATCCTCCTGCTTCTAAAAACACCAACATGGCTTCTGTTGTTTCTTGAATATTATTAGGAAATTGATCGGTATCCCAACCATTTTGATAATCCCCTCTGTTGGCATCAATACTGCCCAACATATTGGCTTTTGCAGCTACTGCTAATTCGTGCTGCATGGTATGCTGTGCAAGCGTCGCATGGTTCACTTCAATATTTAATTTGAAATCTTTATCCAATCCATATTCTTTCAAAAACCCAATAGCTGTTGCCGAATCAAAATCATACTGATGCTTCATGGGTTCCATTGGTTTAGGCTCAATAAAAAAGGTGCCTTTAAACCCCTGAGATCTTGCATAATCTCTTGCCATAGTTAAAAATTGCCCCATGTGGTCCAATTCGCGCCCCATATCAGTATTTAATAGTGACATATACCCCTCTCGTCCACCCCAAAAAACATAGTTTTCTCCATTAAGAGCCATTGTAGCGTCTAGGGCTAATTTTACCTGAGCACCTGCTCGAGCAACCACATCAAAATTTGGATTGGTTGATGCACCGTTCATAAATCTGGGATTTGAAAAACAATTAGAGGTCCCCCAAAGAAGTTTTACTCCCGAATCTTGCTGTTTTTGTTTAATGTAATCTACAATTATAGAAAGGCGCTTTTCAGATTCGACTAAAGAGTCGGCCTCGGCTATTAAATCATAGTCATGAAAACAAAAATAATCGAAGCCCATTTTGGTTATGAATTCAAACGCCGCATCTGCTTTATCTTTAGCCGCTTGGATAGGGTCTGAAGACTGATCCCATGCAAAATTTTGCGTTCCTGGGCCAAAAGGATCTGACCCTTTTCCACAGAATGTGTGCCAATAAGCGATAGCAAATTTAAAATGCTCTTTCATGGTTTTTCCAGCAATTACACGTTCAGGGTTGTAATATTTAAATGCTAATGGATTATCCGATTCTTTGCCTTCATAACGAATGGCATCAATTCCTTTGTAGTATTCTTTGTTTCCAGTCAGTATCATTATTTAATTTTTAATTTGTTTTTCTAATTCTTTTTTCCACTTATAGTAAGCTTCGAGATATGGGGTTTTGTTTTCTATGGGTTTAATGGTCATTACATAATCATTGTTTGTGATGTTTTTCCCAAAACGATCAAAGTTTTTATCAGTTAGACCTGCAGCACGAGCTGCACCTACGGCTCCTGTTGTATTGTATATTTCAATTTCGTAACCAATGAGAGTTGCCAATGTTTTTGCGAAAATTTCAGATCTAAAAAGATTGTCATTTCCTGCTCTTATAACCTTGATTTTTGCATTGTCATTTTTTAAAATTTCCATTCCATATACAAACGAAAAAGCAATTCCTTCCAAAGCAGCTCTAAATAAATGTGCTTTATTGTGTTGATTTAAATTGATATTACAAAATTGTGTGCCAATATTTGTATTATTAAGCATACGCTCAGCACCATTTCCAAAAGGTAAAATAACCAGACCATTTGATCCAATGGGAATTTTAGACGCTTGTCTATTCATCGTTTCATAGGATTCTGCCGAACTTTGATTTCGTAACCAACGGTACATTATCCCTGCACCATTAATGCATAATAATTTGCCAATTGTATGATTATCATCAGAATAATTTACATGTGCGAAGTGATTGATTCTGCTTGATTCTTTTGAATTTTTATTGTTGGTTACTGCGTAAATGACTCCAGATGTTCCTCCTGTAGCTGCGACCTCTCCGTCATTAAAAACGTTCAAGGAAAGCGCATTATTGGGCTGATCACCTGCTCTGTAGGTTATTGGAATACCTTCAGGCAAACCCGTTTCTAAAGAAGCTTTATTTGTAATGTATCCTTGAGGGCTAAAATTATCAACTAGTTTTGGAACTAAGTCAAGATTAAATCCAAAGTAGTCTAAAAGCCATTCTGCAATGTTATTAGATTTATAATCCCAAAAAATTCCTTCAGATAGTCCATTTTTGGTAGTGGAAATTTCATCTGTAAGTTTAAATGCAATAAAATCGCCCGGTAACATGAATTTGTGAATTTTATCAAACAATTTAGGCTCATTGTCTTTCACCCATTTGAGTTTGGATGCTGTAAAATTTGCTGGTGAATTTAAGAGAGATTCTGTGCATTGCGCCGGGGACAAGTCCTGAAATGCCTTATTCCCAATTTGAACTGCTCTACTATCACACCAAATAATGGCATTTTTTAGAGGTTCTCCTTTGGAATCGACTATTACTAACCCATGCATTTGATATGAAATACCAACAGCAAGAATTTTAGAAGCGTCTATTTTAGATTCATTTAAAATTCGTTTTGTTGCCTGACATATATAGGTCCACCAATCGTTTGGGTTTTGTTCTGCCCAATCTTTTTGTTCAGAAAGAATAGACATTTCATGTTTGGGTTCATGAATGCTAAGTATATTTTCTCCTGTTTCTGAATCTACAATGGCAACTTTTACGGACGAACTACCAATATCAAATCCTATGTAATATTCTCGGGTCATTAGTTAATTTTGATTAATAAATATATTCAAAAATGTTTAAAGTTTAGTGTATGCATCTAATGTGACAATGGTACCGTCTTCACGATACTTAATTTCGGCTGTTTTAATACAACGCAAGTGCGTAACTCCTTTAGATAAAGACGAATCGTGGTAAAACAAATAGGTTTTGCCCTCAATTTTACAGACAGAATGATGAGAGGTCCAGCCGACCACAGGATTTAAAATTCGGCCCTTGTACGTAAATGGCCCATATGGATTTTTTCCTGTAGCATAACAAATATAATGTGTATCTCCTGTGGAATAGGAGAAATAATATATTCCGTTATGTTTATGCATCCAAGCAGCTTCAAAAAAACGTCGTTCGTTATCTCCTGAGCGTAAAAGATCACCGTTTTCATCAATAATTTCAATCGGTTTTAGTTTTTCGTCAAATTCTAAAAGATCATCTCTCATTTTTGCAACAACTGGCAGTAAAGCTGGTTCGTTATCTTCTGGAATGAATGCCGTTGGACTTTCGGGGTTTTCTGACTTAAATTGACCCGTTCTCCAGCGTTGTAATTGTCCTCCCCATAGCCCTCCAAAATACATATAATAGCTACCATCGTCATCCTTAAACACTGCGGGGTCAATTGAAAAGCTATCCTTAATTGCATTAGGTTGCGCTTTAAAAGGACCTGTTGGACTATCGCTTAGAGCAACTCCAATCCGAAAAATGCCGTCGTAATCTTTAGCAGGAAAGAAAAGGTAAAACGTTCCATCTTTTTCATTGGCATCTGGAGCCCACATTTGCTGCTTAGCCCAGGGGACATCATCGACGTGCAAGGCAATACCATTATCTATTGCTTCGCTGTCTATAGAGTCCATTGAAATCACATGATAATCTTCCATGGCAAAATGACTTCCTAAATCATCGAAAGCATCTCCTGCGTCTATATCATGTGAAGGATAAATGTAAATTTTACCATTGAAAAGGTGAGCAGAAGGGTCTGCAGTATAAATATGGCTTACCAAAGGCGCTGATAGCGCATTATTATTTAATTTTTTAAAATTAATATGGTCTATAGAATCTTCAGGCATCGTGTTAATTATTTCGTCTTTGTTTTAAATCTAATTCAATTTGAGTTTCCATACTTTTATTTATTTCATAGAAAAATAATATTACTACGCCTAGCAAAAAGGGTATTGCGGGATAAACACTAACAAGAAGTTTAGTTCCTAATATTGCTTCTGAAGATTGCCCCAATTCACTGTTTGCAACATAGCCATACGAAGATAGAATTTGAGTTACTAATGAACTCCCAATCGTGAGTCCTAGTTTGAGTCCAATCATCATAGCAGAAAATATAATAGCAGTCGCCCTTCGGTTATTTTTCCATTCAGAAAAATCTGCGACATCGGCAATCATGGCCCATAATAATGGAATGGTGATACCATAGAAAAATCCATGTAAAATTTGAGCACCAAAAATAAATGCAATCGCTGTTGGTTTAAAAAAGTAAAAAACAATGATAAAAAGGGTCGAAACAAATAAAAACCAACCAAAAACATTTCGTTTTCCGTACTTATCAGCTAAAGGTTTAGATAAACCAATACCAATAATCATAAAAATGATTCCTCCTGCATTAAACAAACCAAATCCTGCAGATACAGGGTCATTTCCAAAGAAATTGACTCCAATACTTGATAAAAATTCTAATATTGGACTGATAAAACTCGTTAGAGAACTTGCATCTATAAAGTTTTGAAAATAATATACATAGCTCCCCCCCTTCATGGCTAATGATATAAATGTTAGGGTGGTAAGCACCAACATTATCACCCATGGTTTATTTTTCAATAAATCCAATAAATCTTCCTTAACTGTAGATTGTTGTTCTTGAGTAGGAACCACACGCTCTTTAGTCGTAAAAAAAGTAATTAATAACATGAATGTACCAATTATAGCTAGCCAAGTCATCACAATTTCTATCCCAATAGCTTTATCGCCTTCGCCAGCATAAATTATAATTGGAAGCATAAAAACCTGCACAAAAAATTGAGCAAACATCACCGCTACAAATCGATACGAAGAAAGACTATTACGCTCTTTCATATTTCCAGTAATAACTCCGCTTAATGCAGAATATGGAAGGTTACTCGAGGCGTATAATAATAACAACAAAGTATATGTAATTACGGCATAAATCAACTTTCCTTGATAGCTAAAATCAGGTGTGCTAAATGCTAAAACTGAAATGATTCCAAGAGGAGCGGCAGTCCACAATATCCAAGGTCTAAACTTCCCCCATATAGAATTGGTTCGGTCAGCAATGGCACCAACAATGGGATTAAACCCAAATGCTGCTAAAGTACCCACAATAAACATCAATGCAGTGGCATCGTCAGCTTCAAGACCATAAATATCGGTGTAAAAGTATGCCAAATAGGTTATTAGGGTTTGAAAAACCAAATTAGCGGCCAAATCTCCTAAACTGTAACCAATCTTTTCGGTAATTGATAATTTTTCTGAAATAGATTTCATATTAAAATTTTTAGTTTTGTTGATTTGTGTTAACCTCTAAGACACTTTTATATGCTGGTTTTGGATTATAATTTCTATCAAATAACAATGGATAATTTGTACGTCCTTTGATGGGCCAATCATTAAGCCAAGAATGCTTATCCATCACTCCCCAAAACGTCACTCTACTGATTTTATCACTGTGTTTTACAAAAAGTTTAAAGATGTCGTGATAGCGTTTTGCCAATTGTTTTTGAACTTTTGTTGGAAGTTTATTTGGATAAGGGCTCATTTTTGGATCGCCCTCAAATTGTGAAAAGTTTTGAGTCACTTCAGCACCAACCATTTTCCATGGATTTGGTAAAACAGAAATATCAAGCTCCGTAAAAGAAACTGGAACACCAGCAGCATGAACATCCAATATAATTTGTTCAATTTGGTATAAACTAGGTGATTTTAAATCCCAATGGGCCTGAACACCTACACCATCTATCTTTACTCCATTGGACTTAAATTTTTTAACCATTTTTAAAATACCAGCTCTTTTTTTAGGTTTATAAACATTATAATCGTTGTAAATTAAGTCGGCCTGTGGATCCGCTTTTTGGGCAAGTTTAAAAACAGCTTCTATGTAATCTTCACCCATATTGTTGTAAAAAACAGATTTACGTAAAGATCCATCCTCATCGAAAGCTTCATTGACAACATCCCAGGCATCTATTTTACCTCGATATCTTGAAACTACGGTATTTACATGATTCGTCACATATTGTTGCATTTCATCAGCAGCATCAACGATTTGCATAAAATCGGCCAATTGACTGTGCCATACCAATGCGTGACCTACTATGTACATGTTATTTTTAAGCCCAAGTTCAACATATTTATCAGCCACTTCAAAATTAAATCTATTGGGCTCCGGTTGAAGAAACATCCACTTCAATGAATTTTCTGGCGTAATAGAATTAAATTCTGAAGAAACAATCGTTTGTGATTTTTGATCATTCCCTAAAATTATATCTTCATTTATGGCTGCACCTAAATGAAATAACCCCTTAAAGTGCGAACTCAGAGTAATCTCTTTGCTGTAAGAAACATAAACCCTATTGGCGCAACTAATCATGCATATGATAAAACTGGCGAGTATGACATAACTTATTTTTTTTATTCTTTTCATTTAATATATTATTATGAATCGTTGAGATTTTATTGTTTTAAAAATCTTAAAGTTTTTAGTTGATTATTGGTTGAATTAATGACTTTCAACAAATAAAGTCCAGAACTAAGCGATGATACATCTATTGAACGTAATTTATTTTGTTGCGTTTGAGGTAATTGATAGCGCTTGCCTAATAAATCTATTACTGAAACAATATCGTTCCTTGAAATTTTTAAAATTGAAATTTTATCCAGCGCAGGGTTTGGATATAAGATAGTATTAAAAATGGGGGCGCTTACAATTTCATTACTCAGTGAGTTGTCCAAAAACTCATACGCTCCGATATCCACAATATCATCAATATTTGAAAAATCAACTGCTGGATTTCCTTGCAGAACTAATGAAAAATTGTCTATAAAATAATCCCCACCACCATCAGCTATTGTTGGACCTTTGACATAGACAAATAAATTATCGGCAGACGCATATGTATAATCCCCCGAAAGAAGCGTCCAATCTTGGTCAGAAGAAGAAGTAACTAAAGTTAAATTTTCATATTGGTTTGAAGTTGCAGTAGTATTCTTAATAGATAATTGTGTTGTGCCAGAAACACCTGGTGCTAGTTTTACCCAAACATAAAATGTATAGGTTTCGCCCACAGTTAGTAAATTATCTAAAACCAATTTTGGGCTATGCCAATTTATAGTTCTATCTGATGTTAATAGACTACTATTTCCTGTTTTTGATGAATTTTCACTTGATTGAATCGTTGATCCAAAAGCAGACCACCCTCCTGTTGAGTTTTCAAAACTTGAATATGAAATAGCATTTGTTGTCGATAGTCTTGGGTTCCCTAAAAAATCCTGTAATGGAGAATAGCTCGGATCTCCTGCATTAATGGCTGGAGAGTTTGAAGTGAGTGAAAAATCAGTAGCTGAAATATCAATCGGACCATTTACAACTGAAGGTGCTGAAATAAAAAGTGGATCTTGATCTACTAAGTTGTTACTGTTCGTTGCTGGCCAAGCATAGGTTCCATTAACAAAAAGATTATTACTTGCAATTTTTGACCCTGAGACATTGTTGAGTTGCAGCGCCGCAAATCCATTTTGATAAAATGATGGAGCATCTTCTAAAGACCTTGTCACAACAATATTATTTACAACAGTCGAATTAAGAACTTTATTGGATTTAATTCCTGCTACATTTTGACCTCTATGAGGTGGGTTTCCGTCAGCAACTGAAAGGTCTTGAATATATTCATGAACTCCATTGTAATAAAGCGTATTATTTCTAAAAATTGCTGATGCTGCTAAGGAGTTGTCAAAGTTAATCCCATTTTTACCGTTGTTTACACAAACGTTATTTTCAAATAAAAAGGTTCCATTATAACCTGGATCGCTTCGTGTAACATATAAACCCTGACCATCTACAATACTGCTGTAATCTACAGTTCCATAATTTGGATTCTCATTACCTGAGTTATCTGGCAATTGAGTCACGTAAAATGGAATTCTGTTCCAATTATTATACACCAAATTACCCCGCATGATCATTTTTATATCCGTTCCATTATCAGCTTCCGAGGAAGCAATGGTTTCAGCATAAACGATAGCACTTGATGCTGAAGATGTCCACCATGTAGTATTGTAAACTGTATTATTTTCAATGATAATGCGGTCGCTATCATTAAATCGGATAGCCGACCCAGGAGTATCATGAACAATATTATTTCGAATTGTTATATGGGAATGGGCGCCATATCCACCCCAAATACCTTTACCAGAAAAATAACTGTGGTAGTAATTGGTAGCGTCATCACCATCTTCTGCAACCGCAACTTTATATGCTCTGTTATCCACTGCCATGTCATAATTAATGGCCTGTGATGGCCCAATGACCTCGAAGCCCTCCACAATGATGTAGTTCATATCATTCGCGATTTGAATTCCGCCTTTTCCATCAAACTCTATAATTGGAGTGTGGTTTGGATAATTTTTCAAAGCGATATACCCAGCTTCCGTCCCCGACTTATCAATAGTTACAACATGTGGATTGCTCATGTTGGTGTAGTTAGAAACATCAACAGAGCCATAATTCTGATTCCTATATATCCCATTCATGACATAGACTGTCCCGCCAGCTTCAACTTCTGAAATCGCTTTATTGATCGTTTTAAAAGGCATAGACTCAGAGCCATCATTAGTATCAGAACCTAAATCATTTGAAACATAAAAATCCTGAGCAGATAAAAACCCGTAAAAAAAAAGTAAAACTAAATATAGATTTTTCGAAAATTTATTTTGCTTATGATGAAAACTATTATTAATTGACATATTTATTGGGTTTACATTAAAAGAAATAAAGATATTATGTTTGGTTTAAAATCAATAAAAGATATGTGTAAAACACTATGAATTTTGAGGATAAGTAAGCGTTATTCTAAAAGTAAAATAGTGAATTAAACCAAATTCTATTTCCCGTTTTTTATTGGATCTTGATTTACAAAATCTCTCATGACTTTCAGTTTTGCACTATACTTCTTGACCAATGTAGCATTTTCTGGTTGCTTTGATATATCAGTATTTTGTTTTAAATCTTTATTTAAATCATACAACATGTTTCCTAAATAAGTCTCACCTCGGAAGAATTCTGTATAAGAATAATTTTGATCAACCACTGCTTCGCCTTCTTTGTATCGTGTATATATCTCATCTTTCAATTGAATTGATGGGTTTTTCATAACTGGAGTTAAGCTTTCACCTTGAATATAACTAGGGGGTTCAATTCCTGTCAATTCACAAAGTGTTGGATAGACATCTACTAGTTCTGTAAATGAAGTTGTAATTTGTCCCTTGGCATACCCTGGAGAGGAAATAATAAATGGTATTTTTATGGCTTCATAAAAGGTACTGTGTTTACACCAGAATCCGTGCTCTCCTAAAAAGAAACCATGGTCGCTCCACAAAATTATGGTTGTATTATCTCTAAGTCCTAAATCATCTAATCCTTGGATTAAATCACCAATTAAAACATCCATGTAACTCACACTTGCATAATATCCATGAACTAAATTTCTTGACATTTCATCACTTAGTAATCCTTCGCTTGGGATGTCTAGATACATGTTTCGAAGTTCTGCAGAGTCGTGCTGCGCATGCATCGCTATGAAAGGGGAATTTTCGGGTTGGTAAGTATTATCCGCAAGTTCTACTGAATTATGATCATACATATCCCAATATTTTTTAGGTTGAATGAACGGTAAATGAGGAGAGACGTAGCCAACAGCCATAAAAAAGGGTTTATCTGCCGCTTTTAGTTGCTCCATTTTTTGAATGGCCCTTTTTGTGACTTTACCGTCGTTATAGGCATAATCATCAACCTCAGGAGATTCAAATGCCGGTCCCTTTGAGCCATGTGATCCTTTTTCGCCATTGCGTTTGCGCTCTTGAGCCACAGGGTCTTGATAATCAGCTTGGTGGGCTCCTCCATCATTCTCAGACCAAAACTCTTTAGTATCATCAGGAAAATGATATATTTTCCCATAAGAAACAGTCTCATAATCGTTTTCCATAAAAAGTTGATTTAGTGTAATTGCATCTGGAGTATCAACTGAAGCACGAGACGTATAATCATTAAAACGGTCTTGACTTGGACGTATTCCTGTCATAATACTGGCGCGACTACCACCACAAACAGCAATATTAGTAAAGGCATTATTAAATTGAAGCCCCTCAGAGGATAGTTTATCAATATTTGGGGTAATCATCTTAGACTCTCCATAAGAGTTGATTTTAGGTCTAAAATCATCAATAGAGATAAATAAAATATTATGCTTCTTTGTGCCTATTTGACTGATCAAATCCTGAGGTATCATAGCGACACAAAAAAGAAAAAGCGTAAGTTTTTTAATAGAAATCATCATTTTAAATTTAAATTGTTTGTTATCTCAAAAGCTTTGAAACCAATTCAAATGGCTCTAGCTCTTATTTTTTCATTTGTATTAAGTTGAACTGGTTTTGTACAAAGCTGCCAATTAGTTAATAATGAGTTGGGTAATAATCACTTTCACTTAATTTATGTTCTAAATCGGCGCTAACTTTATTCCATTTTGAGTTTCGGTCCAAAGGATGAAGTGTTGGTTTTATTAAAGGCATTTTTTCCTCTAATAAAAAATCATCTTGAGTAATCATCCAATTTTCTAATGCTGCTGAAAGACGATTTTTCACGTCTAAAAATTCAGGATTATTTATTAAATTTTGGTCTTGATAGGGATCATTTTCTAAGTCATATAATTCTTGAAAAGGAACGTTAGGAAAAGACGCTGCTCCTATTCGAATAAATTCATTGACAATGGGATTTAAGCCATAGTTTGAGTCCACAACTTCCATAGAATTGTAGTTTCTAGTGAATTTATAACGCTTATCCCGAACTGCTCGAGTAGGAAATACTTTACACTGCTGAATATTTTGTTTTGTTGCTAGAGAATAAATATAATCGTGAACGGGCGCTTGATTCCCTTTTAATGTAGATTGAAAACTTTTACCATCAAGGTTATTTGGAATATCAGCATCTATAATATCTAAAAAAGTAGGGAGAACATCTACGAAATTTAACATGGTTTCTGAAACACTATTGGGTTCTACAACACCAGGCCATCTTACAATAAATGGCACTTTTAATCCCTGTTCAGCAACACCCCACTTTCCAGAAATTCCGTGGTCTGATGCATAAATAAAAATTGAATTTTCGACAAAACCATTGGTTTCAACCATTTTCAAAACACGTTCTAACTGCGTATTGTCATCGTATATATTTTGATAATATCCTGTTTTGAATTTTCTAAAATTACCTTTATCATAAGGAAGTTGGTAAATATCCTCTTTGGTATATTGAGATGTTTTTGGGTAAGGGCCATGCGGAAAGTCTGAGGTTACAAAAACACAGAATGGCTTTTTGGTTTTTTCAAGATAATTTTCAAGTTGATCTAAAGGCAAATAGCGATGATTTACAGACTTGAAATATTTAGACCATTGAAAAACTGTGTTCGGTTTGACATGCCCTTTTCCAGCTAAAATAACGTCATAGCCTTCAGCTTCTAAATAATTAATCACTGTTTTTAAATTCGATTTGACAGGGAGGTGATTGGCCATACAACCATTTTTTACGGGATGCATGCCCGTAAAAATTTGAGATCGACTTGGTGCGCATATGGCTTGTGCGGTGTAAAAATTATTGAACCTCATCCCTTCTTTGGCAAGCGCATCAACAGCAGGGGTATGAACTTTTGGATTGCCATATACGCCATAGTCCAATAAATCTTGATCGTCTGCTAAATAAAAAATGAAGTTTGGTGGTGTAAAACTATCTTGCGCTTGTAATCTACATAAAGAAAACAATATAATTAAACCTAGATAATACTGATTTATTTTCATTGGTTTCCTATTAAAAATTTGGTGATTTGCTGTCCACTATTAGACATTGATTTTATGAGGTACATGCCTTCAGCCAATGATTTGACATCAATGGTAAGAGTTTTAGTGGCTTGATACTTTTTATTAAAAACTAGAACACCATTCAAATTATAAATCATAATTTCACGAGTTTGAGTCAAAGGAAAACTAATTTCTAGTTGTGAATTTGTAGGGTTTGGAAATATCACAATTTTAGTTTCCTCTTGAGAGCTATTACCAACTTGCGAACTTAGTGAAGTGTCTATTGTGAATACATAACTATGCATTGACATGGCTGAAAGATTCGAACCGATGTAGTTACTACCTAGATCGTAATTTTCAGTTGTAATTAGCCTGAAGTTATCGTTCTCAGCGTCAGAGGTGATATAATGTTTGATGGATGTGGTGCCTTGCGGAATTTCGATTTCAAAACTCCCTATATCAGTGTCTGAATACAACTGCAAAACAATTTTTGATTCGTTGGGGGATTTAAAAGCAATTGCTTTTGGGCCAGAATCAAAATTATTAAGATGAATTCTTTGAAAACCAGTCTTAACTAAATTTGCAAAATGTTTAAATACATGATAGCGCTTAGGTAAAATGATGTTGTTAGAATTATCCCATAAAACCAAAGCTGAAGAACCGTAATTCTCACCAGAATTCACCTCGGATTGATACTTATGACGCTCATAAAACAAATGCAACATATACGCTGTAAGGCCTCCGTAATTAAAACCATCCATAATTCGATCAATGTGATAACTGGCATCTTCCATATCCCAGTCTGGACTGTGTAAATTTCCTGCTTCTGTCACCCAAATAGGTTTGTCTAGAGCTGCTGTATCAAGAGACGACCAGTCTGAGGGAGTTATAGGATTTTGATAGGTATGTGTGGCAACAATATCTGTTGCAGCGATTACGCTGGGGTTTCCAAACATACTGTTGATGTAATTAGTTGTGGACTTTGTTGCATCGTTTGAGGTGACTCTAAAATTTTCCGGTGAAATGATTTGTACGTCACTCAAATTTTCGGAAATTAATCGTGTCTCTAGATTTGAAATAATTGATGATAATTCCGAAGGTGTTGTATTCATAGACTCATAGGTCACATCATAATCAGGCTCGTTGGTTGGCGAAATAGCAGTGACACTAACGCCGTAGCGCGATTGCATTCCATTTATAAAAGCGACCAAAAATTCGCTATATTCATCCTCTCCGCCAGCAATTAGAGTACCACCATTGTTGTGTGTTCCATTGGTTTTTAACCATGCTGGTCCACTATTACAATTTCCAATGACGTGGTCAAATCCGTTAGCACTAAGATCAAAAGCATTATTTAGGGCTTCACCAATATATTTTGTTGCATTTGCACTGGAATTACTATCGTATCGCGTCCAATTCAGTATAGAAGAATTTAAATTAAAAGGATCATCATTATCATTTGGATCCTCAAGATCATGATATACAAAAAATCGAATCATGTTCGCTTCTAAATTCTGAAATGCATGGGCTTCAATTTGTTCACGCATAGTATCCTCCAAGGCATACAAATGCTCTGTTCTTCTCTTTATGCCTGAACCAAAACCATCAACTGTTTGATAAGTCATAGCTGGGTTTAATGATATCGTTTGACCCGCAACAACATCAACTTCATCTATATAATAAGTTATTCCTGATGACATATACCAAAAGCTCAAGCGATTTAATTCTGCAGAATTAGTTACGGTAAAACTATGGGTATATTGCTGCCACTGTTGAGTAAGACTTTGGTCAACTCCTTGATAGCTCCCAGCAACTTCGGATTGAAAGACCACTTTGAGTTTGGCAGAAGCCGAATTTGCTTTAGCCCAAAAACGAACTGTATACGTCTCATTGGCTTCCACTTGGAATAAATAATCGCTATGGGTTTTTACATGCCATCCATTTGTTCCCAAGGCTATGATTTCACTTTTTTGAGCTTTTGTACTTCCTGAAATTAAATTTTCAGTTTCAATTGAATAGTTTGCCTGACCACCATTCGTTTGAAAATTAGACCAAGAACTAAAACTATTGGTTTGAGGGGCTATGGTTTCCAACGCAGCATTGGCGATAGGTAATTGATTTTGGGCATTCGTTAAGAGTGCCCAAAATATATAAACAACTAAAAAAAGTTTATTCAACTGAAAAAAATTATCTTATTAATTAATCAATTCATTGGTGTTAATTTCTGTGAGCGGTAGTGGTAAATACATCACTTGGCTTGGATCAGTACTTAAAGTCAAGTCTAAACTGTTGAAATTTAAGTTTGAGTTGGTATTATGTGGGATGATTATATTGTTTAAAAAATAATCGAACCCTCTACGACGGTTATTGTGCGCATCTTCACCTTCACCAATAAGCTCATATCTGTATTCTTTCATTATTTGATCTCTGAAATCAGATTGACTTGCACCAGCATAAACGGTATTATTAACTCCAGCTCTATTTAAAACCTCAGTAACGTAAACTAGTTGTTCTCCATTTTGAAGTTCATTTGAAATTTCCGAAAGCATCAATAATAATTCAGCATATCTGTAAACAACAACATTTTTCATTTGAGATAAAAATTGGTTGGTAAATAATTTTAGTTATATTTATTATTCAATTTGAACTTTGTCAAAATTATTCAAATCAATGCGACATACTTGACACAAATGTGTAATTGTATATAATTTTTGAAGCACGGCTAAAAATTATTTTGTAATAACATTCAATATTTTTCAAATTAATTGATATTTACAAACCCAGCCTTTCATTAATTTTTCTAAAAATTAAAAGCGATGCGCGTAGGTATTATTTTATACTTTTTTATTTTTTTTATTTTTAGTTCAAATCCAGTTTTTGCTCAGCAAGATTATAAAAATCTAAATTTTGAATCACTAGCAGAAGAGATTGGAACAAGAGCTATTTCTTGTATAGTTAAAGACCATAAAGGAATCGTTTGGATTGGTACCCAAGGTAATGGCTTAAGTTCATTTAATGGACATGAACTTAAGAACTATAAGCATATATGGGACGACAATAAAACAATTGACAACTCAGTCATTAATGTTATTTATTTGGACAGAAGTAATGATTTGTGGGTTGGAACTGAGGAAGGCCTCAACCTATACAACAGAAATTTAGAGCAATTCACTAATATACCACTTAATGAACTTAATTCAAAAATTCAGATCAAAGCCATTAATGAAACAGAAGACAACTCTCTACTTATAGGGACACACGGCTTTGGTGTTTTTAAGATTAATAAAGAATCACTTCTAAGTACAAATGTAGCAATTCAAGCACAAAACAACATTAACAGCATTCAAGTTAATAGTATTAAAACTGCCGAAAGAGGTGCTATTTTAATTGGCTCAAATATAGGATTACTTAAATACAACCCCTTAAGTGACAGCATAGATTATGCTAAATTTACAACGCTTAAGGGGTCTGAAACCATTAAAAACTCCATACAGACAATTCTTACAAAAAATGATGGAAGTATATGGCTTGGAACTGTATATGATGGACTCATCGAAATTCTAACCACACCTACAAATTATTATGAATTTAAATTTTACCCAATAACTAATAAAAGGGTTTTGGCATTGGAAACGGACCTAAAAGGGGCTATTTTTTGTGGTACAGAAAACGATGGTCTTCTCATTTTAAACCACAAAAAAGAACTTACTTCATTAAAATACAATAGATCAGAACTTAAAGGGATTAAATCAAATTCTATTTGGTCTATATTTTTTGATGAAAACGAAAGAATATGGCTTGGATATTTTAATCAGGGGATAGATATCTATGATAAAGAAAATGAGCGCTTTAAAACCATAGAACACATTCCAAATAAAAATCAATCTCTCTACTCCAAATCTGTAACTGCTATTGCCCAAGACAAGCAAGGTCGTTTTTGGTTTGGAATTGATGATGGAGGCGTGGATGTCTACAATCCCAAAACTCAAAATTTTACTCATCTCATAGATCAAAACAACCCCATTGCCAAAGGTCTTACTAGCAGCAATGTTGTAACAATTTATATTGATCGTAGAGAAAATATTTGGGTAGGTACCTGGAATTCTGGGCTTTTTGTATTGGAAAAAGGAAAAAATAAATTTAAAAATATACAGGTTAAAAACAGTAATGGAGTTTTTAAATCCAACAGAATTATGAGCTTTGCAGAGGACTCTGAAGGAACTTTGTGGATAGGTAGTTTTCTAAGCGGTTTATATTCATACAATGCAGCAACAAAAACCTTTGTTCATCATCAAGAACCTGCACTTAAAGAAGAATATATAGATTCAAAAAATATTCGAAAAGTTTTAGTAGATTATAATGATAATATATGGCTTGGTACTAGAACTGGTTTATTCAAGATATCAAATATTAAAAAGAACCCAAAAGTAGAATCCTATAATGCGCTTATTAATAGAACGCTTAAAACCACTGTAAAGTATAATGTCATAACAACTCTATTTGAAGATAGAAACAAAGATATTTGGATTGGAACTGATGGGTATGGTCTTTGCCAACTAAATCCTAAAAAAAAGACTGCAAAATGGTATAATAATTCCGAAAAATTCATCTATCAATCTATTACTTCTTTTGTTGAAACAAAACCTGGAATTTTTTGGTTTACAAGCAATAATGGAATGACAAAATTTGATGTTACTAATAATAGCTTTACAAATTATAATACTCAAGACGGAATTATAGCCAATAATTTTAATAAAAATTCTGTCTACTTTTCAAAAAACGAAACCTTATATTTTGGGTGCAATAGAGGAATTAATTATTTTAATCCAAATTCAATCCAAATAAATTCAGATGTACCAGAAGTATATATCTCAGATTTTAAACTTTCAAACAAAAGTATAAAACCCAACGAAGAAAATTCTCCATTAAAGAAAGTTATAGCAGAAACTTTGAAACTGCAACTAAATCATGATCAAAGTTTTTTAACAATAGATTACTTTGGATTAAGTTTTACACGTACAAAAAATCTAGAGTATGCATATTATCTAGAGGGATTTGAACCCAGTTGGAACTATGTTGGAAAAACCCGAAATGCTACCTACACAAACATTCCCCCAGGAAGCTATAATTTCAAAGTAAAAGCAGTAAATTCAGATGGTATTTGGAGCAATAGCCATACTTCCTTAGAGATAGAAATTCTGCCACCATGGTGGAAAACCAATCTAGCTTCATTATTATTTTTAGTGATTTTTCTTAGTACTATTTACTATATTTACAGATACCTAAATATTCGTGTAAAAGAACGACTGGAAATAAAAAGAGAGCGAGAAGAACGAAAACAACTTGAAGGATTAAATGCCAAAAAAATTCAATTCTTTACCAATATCTCTCATGAATTTAGAACTCCTTTAACGCTCATCTTAAATCCCTTGGAAGATATCATAAACGACCCTAATTTGAGTCTTCCTGAAAATATCAAAGACAAGCATAACATCATTTACAAAAATTCAAAACGACTTAAACGATTAATTAATGAATTGATGGATTTTAGAAAGTTACAATTTGATAAAATGGAGGTTAATGTTTCAAAATTTAATTTAATTCCATTTATTGAAGAGGTAGCGAGTCATTTTGAAGAGGAAGCCATGCAACGAAACATTGATTTAACACTAGAAAACAAAATAAATCAGCTCAATATTTGGGCAGATCCTTCAATGCTAGAAAAAATTATTTTCAACTTATTATCAAATGCATTTAAAGCCACTAGAGAACATGGCAAAGTGACTTTAAAAGTACATGAAACAGGTAATGAGATGTATTTTCCTCTCATAAAAAACAAAAAACTAATTGAGGGAATATGCATCAGTATTTCAGACAGTGGAATCGGTATAAACTCTAAAGATTTAGATAAAATATTTTCACGTTTTTACCAAGTAAAAGAGCTCGACAAACAATATTATGGAGGTACTGGAATTGGGCTTGAAGTTGTAAAAAGTTTTGTTGATTTACACAAAGGAAAAATTGAAGTTAAAAGCCAAAATAATACTGGAACTCAGTTCAAAATCTATTTCCCGAAGGGAAATGATCATTTTAACGGAAAAACGCCTCTACAGAGTTTAGAAACCAACCTAACTGAATTCGAACAAATTAATGACAACTTGGACCAGACTGATGCTGTTGAAATTAAAAAATATGAGACTAAAAAAACAATTCTAATTGTTGAAGACAATCTAGAACTCAAGAATTATGTGAAAAATGAACTTCATGAAACTTATAAAATTAAAACTGCAGAAAATGGACAAGAAGGTCTGGAAAAGGCTCTAAAGTTTATGCCAGATATGATAATTACAGATATCATGATGCCTGTAATGGATGGATTTGAATTTTGTAAAAAGGTTAAAAATGATATAAAAATCAGCCACATCCCACTTCTTATGATGACCGCCAAAGGCATGCAAGTTGACAAAATTAAAGGAATCGATTCTGGTGCAGACGCCTATATTACAAAACCATTTAACATGGGTGTTATGAAGTCACATATAAAACAACTCATCAGGAGTCGGCAAATTCTTTTTGGAAAATATTTTAACGGAATTCAAAACGAAAATTTATCGAACACAACCTCTTTAGACAAAGAGTTTATTACTAACGTATTGGAATATATTCATAAAAATATAGGAGATTCCAATTTAGGAGTTGGACACATAGCGGAAGAGCTATTTCTTAGCAGAAGTAAACTTTACAGAAAAATAAAGGCATTGACAGGTGACACGGCAACTGAATTTATTAGAAAAATAAAGTTAGAAAAAGCTAAAGAATTATTAGAAAAAACAGATTTGACAGTTAGTGAAATTTGCTATAAAGTTGGATTTTCTTCACCCTCCTACTTTACAAAATGTTTCAAAAATCATTTTGGTATAATTCCTAAAGAAATAGGACTTCAAAAATAGACTAATTTTTTACAAATTTCTTTGTTAGAATTGCTCCGTTTTCAAATTTAACTTTTGCTATATACACCCCCTCTGATAGACTTTCAACAGCAATTGATTGAGTTGCAATTTGCGTTAAAATCAAATGCCCTAGCATATCATAAATTTTAACCATTGAAATTTTATGATTCGTATTTAAATATAAATTATCTCTAACTGGATTTGGAGATATTATTAACTCTAAATTTAATGAACTTAAATTCATGCCTAGTGTGTAATCTTCTACTAACACATCAAATGCATCCAAAAAATAGACGCCAACCTCTTCACCCATTAAAACTTGAGCTTGTACACTAGTTGTATTTTGAGGAACTATATATTCAAATGAATAATAATTATATGAAGTTGACAAAGAAAAGGTTGGCGAAGCAGTGTAATTGGAATTTGTCATGCTATAGTTATCCTCAGATTTGATTCTGAGTTTAAATGATGTTCCAGATGTTGAGGATTTTGCATAGCACCCTATTGTTATTTTTTTATCTGTTAGGTCTTGTTGATAGTCAATGTTACTCAAAATGACTTTATTATAGGTGTCTGAGGCTGTAACCTGAATTCTAGCGGCATAATTTCCAGAAAAAATAGAGTTGGAACTTTCTGAAATAGAGGCCACAGCATTCCCTAGTGTAGTAAAGTTCCAACTCGATGTAATACCGCATTCAAAATCGGGATTTAAAATAATTTGATCCAAAGTAGGTCCATAACACTCTGGCCATGTACCATCCGATAAAAGTGCTTCTTTTACGTCTTCAACCCAAACTCCTGCAACAGCATTTAAGGTGGTCGGATTATCAGTCCTTAAATGAATAGTTTTATTAGATTTATTGCCACTACACCATGCCGAAAATGAAAACCCTCTGTTTATGGCTTGTTCTGCGATATAGCGATGGTATTCAACTCTATCAGAATTAACAGGACCACCATTGTCCCCGTAAACTCCCGTTTGATAATTGTATCCCCCTTCATTATCAGCTCCGAATTCTCCAAGAGTTATAGGAATATTATTTGTCTCAGACCATGTTTTAACCGAATCAAAATGAGTGTTCACTGTTGATTTATCGTTAGTTGTACCCCAATTAAAATCATTATTGTTGGATGTAGACGAACTCGTGAAATTGAAAGGTATATAATAGTGAAAAGAAGCTATTAAGTTTGAATCACTATTTAAAACTTCTGTTCCAATAGCAGTTGGTGCTTGATAGGAATTTGAAGTCCCTCCCGTTATTACTATCGGGCGTGAACTGTTATTTCCACCTGTTAATCTTATGACCTCAATAATCATTAAGTTTATTTCATCCATTTCTTGAGCACTGACTTCAAAATAAGGTTCATTGACAACTTCGAAAATTAAAGTTGAGGGGTGATTTATAAATCGATTGGCAATTTGAATCCAAATGGACTTAAACTTCATTAAATCTGCTGCTCGTTTTGCCGATGTTGGATAAGCATAATTAGTGCTTTCTAAATTAAAAGTTTCCAGAAATTCTGATTTCAACTCAGCGCCATGAAAGTCAATAATAGTGTACAAGCCTTGGTCTAAGGACCAATTCACCACCGTTTCAACACGATCCAAATAAGGATCACTTACTAAATAATCAGTTATAGTTCCATTAAAATCACTAGCTGTATTTGCAGCAGTCGACCATATATCTGTTGCTCCACTCGTTCGATCTCCAAAAAAATCCATTGGCATTCTAACGTTTGAAAACCCTTCGTTAGCAACATCAATAAAATACTGTTCATATACAACAGTTGCCCAGTTGCCTTCCACTGGAGCACTTAAGGTATTACCAAGGTTTATACCTCTGCCCATTTGCTCAACAATATCCCAAGTAGAAGTTTGAGCATTAATTGAAAAAAAATTGATTATACAGAAAAATATTAAGACTCTATTTTTTTTCATGACAAAACAAAGAGGAGAACATGGCCTCCTCTGTATTTAAAATTAAATTGTTGTTTTATTTTTTAAAACTTTCACGTTCCAAGTTAATGATTTTCTGGACCTCCTCTTTATTGAATTTTGTCATTAATCTTTGACGTGTTTCTTTAGCTGCTGCTCTGTAAACTGCTTTTTTTTCATCTTCAGAAAGTCCATTGCCTTTAATTTTTTTAGCATTGGAAGCATATTTATTATACAATTCTTGTTGTAAAAACTCTGCGTCTGAATCAGAAATATCCATTTGAGAAGAAATGAGCGCAACAGCATTCTCAGCACGATTAGCTGCAAATTTATTTTCTTGTGCCTGTACAAACAGAGCAAATAGACATAAAACTGTAGTGAATAAGATTTTTTTCATTATCTAATTTTTTATTAATTTTTGTATAATAGTGCCATCAGTAATAAAATACATTCCAGGATTTAAATTTGACACATCAACGGGTTTAGTAACATCTTTTATAGCCATGACATTCTTTCCCATTACATCAAAAATATTTAATGAAGTTGTTATGGTATGATCGTTAATGTAAAGATAATCTCGGGTAGGGTTAGGATAAAACGAAAAAGAACGCTGATAGTCTGAAGTTGATAAATTTCCTGAAGCTAAAGTATTTTCATATACTCCAGTTGACAATTTAAGTTGATCTAACTCAAAGTATGAACCAGATCCAATAACTGAATTTATTTGTATGTGGTCGATTTCTCCGTATCCAGTAAAATCATGAGTTCCAGTAACAGCAGTTGCTGTCCATGCAAAACCAACTGTTCCGTTAGTTGGGTTGTCTATCCAAATTGCATAGGTTCCATTCTCAAAGTCAAGTGTCAGACCAATATTAACATCCGTTGAGTAATCAATTGAGTCTGGACCAAAATGTCCGCCATTTTTAAAGACACCATTTGCACCATTGAATAACGACGCATTTACTTGAGCTTTACCAGCATTCCCTCCACCCCCTTCGCCGATCTTGAAGTTAGCTACAACTACATTGTTTGAATTCCTCATTCTAATTTGAAAATATGATCCGGATCCAGTAGCTAAATTCCAACTCTTAAGCGCCATAGAAAAGTGTAATTTAGGTCCTGTGAAATTAAGGCCATCCAAATAAAGTGCTGAGTAAGGATTAGGGCTTCCATCGCCGCTCGTATCAGGTACAACATCAAATGTGATAGTGCTATCTTGTTCATCTCCTGTAAGGTCTGTTGAGTCAGATGTGAGATAAGCTAATGTAGTATTGGTAACAGTTAAGGAAGGATCAGTTTCTGATACTTCAACACTGTTGTTTAATTCCCAAACTGCCAAGACATTTTCTTGAGCTGTTAATTGTAATGTAATTAAAGTTAATAATAAAAAGTAAAAATTTCTCATATGATTGTGTATTTATTGGTTATTAATATTGTATTGTTTTTTTATTGTTGACTGACCCTCTAAATAGCCCAAAGAGACTAAAAAACGGTCAATTTCGTCTGTAGTTTCAATGAAATATTTTATGGGTGGTTTTGCGAAAAACGCATGCCCTTGACCTTCGTACAAAACCACATCACAACGATTATCAAAGGACTGCATTGTGGATTGGTATTTTTTAACGGTTGTGACTGGTAAAATTCTATCCTCAGTCCCTACTAGTACTATAGTCGGTGGTGCATTCTTAGAAATATTGTGCATTGGTGAAAGTGATTTGTAATCATTACCAAAACGCTTGTGCGCATATTGGTCTGGCCCTAAATCCAACACAGGGTTCAATAATACCAATGCATTGGGTTTTGAACTAACGCTTAAATCTTCGTCAGTGTTATCCCATATTTTTAACAATCCACAACTTGCTGCCAAATGCCCTCCCGCAGAGCCACCACCTGCAGTTATGGTGTTTGGATTAATCTTAAATTTATTGGCGTGTTTTCGCACATATCGGATAGCAGATTTTGCATCCTCAACAGCATCATAGGGTGTGGTACCGTGAGTATTTTTTAGTCGGTATTCTGCCGAAATGGCCACCATACCTCTAGATGCAAAATACATCGATTGACGTTTGAACGCCTTGTGACTGCCATTGTTCCAACCGCCACCATGAAAGAAAATAACAACATTATGCACTGTCTGTGCATCGAAATTTTTAGGATTATAAACATGGAGTTTTAGAGTAACTCCGTCCACTATTTTATAAACTACAGCATTTGAATCTATAATATCTGGGCTAGCATGTGTATAACCTGAAAAAAATAAAATTGATAAAACTATTGTTTTTATAACTTTCATTTTCCAAATTTAATTTAAGAAAACGTTGTAGCTGAAAAATTTGAAGCAATTGATATAAAAAATGAAGAAAAAGGATAAAATTTAAATTAATCAAAAAAAAATGACAATTCTTCTTAATAATTTTAATTGATCGTCAATAATTATTTTTTAGTTCTGAAGTTCATTTTTGATTATATAATAATCCGGATTTGGATTTAAATCAGTATCATAAATAGATTGAAAATAAATATCTGATTTTTAAATCGTTCACCCATGTCCCATAGGTTTAAAGTGACCACTCCGGTTTTGATTTTAGATTTTAGATTTTAGATTTTAGATTTTAAAATATTTATAATCTTTTGATATATTGTAGCTTGAGTATTAAATTCTTGTTCTATATTCGATTTATCCATTTTGTATATGTCCCCAGCCAATCGCCTAGACCGAACCACCCAATATTTTTATATACTTTCTCTGGAGAAACAGGAATATTATATGGTTTATCTTTAGAACTTGCAAAACTTAACCATTCTTTTTGGTTTTTTAACTAATAAATCCTGCCCAAAATAGTTCGATTTCACTCCCTTTGGCTCCACAAAGACCTGAATATCTTTTTGATTTACAGGTCTTTATTTTTTTTGGGTGACAAATATTTATGAAAAAATAATAAATAAACACCCATTAACCCTAACAAAAAACCTAACTTTTTTAACAAAAAGTAATTACATTACGATGCTAAAGAAAGTAATGGTGCATTCATCTATAAATGTATGTTTAACCTACTTAAGAGGTTTAGAAATGGCGGAATTAAAGCAAGAAGATATGCCTGTAGTTTAGTTAAAATTTTTAAACTCCTGCACTAATTCTTTTTTATAAGCAGGTCTTAAAACCTCTATCAAAATTAATTCGCCCACACCTGCATTGAAGATTCTAACACGAGTATTTTTGGGAATAACAAATCCATCCCCACTAATTATCTTCTGTTCACTATCGTCATATTGTAAACCAAGCATTCCCTTTAATACAATTTCCCTAATTTCAAACTGTGCTTTAATAATTGGTTCTGTCCATCCAAATGGTGCGTGCATTTTTATTAACCCCATCTCATCCGATTGAGTATAATCATATATGACACGTTCTACGTTGTCTTGAATTAATGATTTTTTTGCAACAACAGTACTTTTTCCTATTTCATTTATACTTTGAGAGCAGGAAGTAAAGGATATATAAACTAATAAATAAAGAATTTTTTTCATAATTGAAATATAATAAATATAAGTCTAACCTACTTAAGAGGCTCAGAAGTGGCGGAATTAAAGCAAGAAGATATGCCTATGGTTTAATCCCCTAAAAGTATTGAACCTACTATCATTGATATTAAAATTAAACCAGAAATAAAGAGAACTATCTTGGTTGTCTTTTTTTGTTTTTCACTACCAGCATTTTCCCAATTCGGTCCACCTCCATTTGTTCCAAAGTAATGCATCTATTTAATTTATAATTATTTTTATCATAGTAAATGTAATAAAACACCTCCATACCTCATATCAACTTCAAAAGTAATTGTTTCATCTAGCAATATTGATTGAGCCTGCCCCAAAAAAGCGTCAGCAGTATTGGACTGAGTGGAAACCTTTTCACTGGCAGTGCTAATATAGAAATACTGGCCGCCCCAATTTGCATTATTGCTAAGTAGACCATCATCATAACCTTCTACGGAAGTAAATTTGGAAGTAACTTGAGTAGTTAAAAAACTTGTAGCTAAAGCAAAAAATATTAGAGTGTATTTATTTTTTTTAATTAATAAATTTATATAACACAAATATGAATAATAGAAATATAGTATTAGTTATATTCAATAATTTACCATAAAAGTTAAATATTATGTAATTAGATTTAGACCGAAGTATAGGTCATTATCTATGTGTCCTAAATATTGTTTAACATTTTCTTGTAGAAAAAAGAACATCTATGAAAGTTTATTTAAGATAATTTGTATCAATTTGTAGTACAAAAATAAATTATGAGAAAAATTATCTGTGTAGTCTTATTGTCTCTTATGTCAGTTCAATTATCCGCTCAAATCAACCAAGAAACAAAAATTGAAAAAGTAGCGCGCATGCAGTGGTGGACAGAAGCGCGCTTTGGAATGTTTATTCATTGGGGGCTATATGCACTTCCTGCGCGTCATGAATGGGTGATGAGCAACGAAAAAATGTCCAAAAAAACGTATGAAAAATATGCAAATTACTTCAAT
>Ga0209302_10000311_pt1 | contig 29613 bp, 31 predicted proteins | sample ArcOceMetagenome_2_FD_187445 | JGI IMG/M metagenome (GOLD analysis project Ga0209302, IMG submission 187445) | Marine eukaryotic phytoplankton communities from Arctic Ocean - Arctic Ocean ARC135M Metagenome (SPAdes) (version 2) | ecosystem: Environmental > Aquatic > Marine > Oceanic | place... | reverse complement strand
CCAATTTAAGTGTTCCACAAATAATGGAATGGAGTGCTCTGGCCATGGCGCTTGCGGTACAACGTCAAGAGAAATGGACGACTACGTCTACACGTCCGACACATACAAAAATCGCATTGTTGCTCTAAATCGCAAGAGCTACTCTACAGCTCTCGAGGAATATTACTACACCTGCCAAGAACACAACTATTATCCGACGGAGGGGAAATTTGTTGAAGCCAGTGCTTTTCGAGATGCTTTGACCGGTGGGGTTACGTCGTTCTACACATTGGAATATGCCATCAATTATTGTGACAGCAAAAATTCAGAGTACAGTCCCTCGATCAGTCGCACTGCACACCTCATTGCCCCTGGCACCTGCGTCGGTATTCAAAAGGATGGAGGGTTGTTCAAACCCATGAAGCAGGAAGAAATTAGTAACAATTACCAAGTAAGTGCAGTAACAGTGGCTCCCATTATAAGTCTCTTTGCCTGCACCTTTTCAGACTGTGAACTCTCGCGCCACGCCGACGACAAAAAAACACTGTCCAACATCGATTTTTCCCTGGATTCACCAATTTTTGAGTTTAATGGATGGTATCAACATGGTTCTTCATCGGGAGAACTCATTTTGTCGTTGAACGGTAGAAAGGTAACGCTTGCCATCTATTGGGACATTACTAAGTTGCAAATAGGAATTAAGGACGAATTCACTAATGTTGATCACATAATCATCAACAAGGAAGGTGAGTTTAAACACTTTACTATGACCGTCCAAACTGTGACCATCAATGGCAATATCGACAGCAAGAGGGTGGATATTCAACTCTACTATGCAGAAGAATACAAATATGATAACCTTCCTCTCCAACTTTTGTTGACTCCCCACTACGGTATTAAATACCGCCGGACGCTTCGAGAGCTGGATGGGTATTCGTTCAACATCAAATCCCCCGATACTGGTATTGATACTCCGTTGTTGAGCATTCAAGAAGCTGAATATGCCTGCGACACTGAAGAACTTTGTACAGGGGTGTTGCGCTGGAAGGAAATGCGCCAAGACACCTACTTTTCCATGTTCACATCCAAAACGTCAGTGGGGGACTCAATCATGTATCCAATATCGACGAAAGAAATGTCGACAGAAAAAGACGAATGGACTTTCTTTGAAAAAATGTCCCTCTTTTATAAAGGGAAAGAGGCATCAAACAACGCGGTGCAGTGCTCTGTCATCATGCCACGTCAGGCCAAATATCCCAAAGTATCCCTGAAAACTACTTACAACATAGCTGTCACCGATGTAATCCTCCAAGAACAAAAAGACCCAGAGACTCAAGCCGTACAAGTGGGGAATGGCGTTTGGACCAATTGTTGGGAGAAAGTTGCAACTACGACAAAATTTGACTGTTTTAACGAGTGCAGCAGCAAAGATTGGTACGGTTTCGCCTTTGTCGAGAGGTCCGATCAGACTCAGACTGTGTGTCTGTGCTACCACATCAAAAAAGAGAACATTCAACTCGACAAATACTACTCTGCAGATAGAAGGTCGGTCTATAACCCTTGTGATGCCTCTAAAAACCGTCAAAATCCGAACACAGAATGGTTAGATATTTAGTTTCATCTATAACAATATAAAATAATAACAATATATGAAAATATATTTAACCCTGTTTTGGTACCTACAGTGAGTTGTACATCTTCATAGAGATGTTTAACTCTTTTGAAATGTTCTTGATGAAACTAAAAATCAAACCGTCTACGAAAATATGCATTTTTTATTTTTTATTTGTACATTATTATTATTATTCACCCATAGTGACTTCGCATTTCTGCGTAATCCATACGCCCTCCGTCAGAAGGGCGTGTGAACATTAGTTTAACGGCCTCATCAATCTTTTCTTCGCCAATCATTTGTATTATTTGACGGTTGGAAATTATGTTGCTTTCTTCCGCGAAAACAAAGCCACACACCAAGCCAGTTTCTTTATCGCGTTTAACAGAAACAATACGAACTTTTCCATCATTTTCAGGCGGTGCTTTTTTCAACTCATCGACAACAGCCATGCTGCCATAAAACGGGTGTGTTGCGACAGAATCATTTTCAATGCCATGTGCAAGAGCGATACAGACTTCATTTTCAATACTGAGATCCTCAGCATATTGTCCTTTTTTATTAACTAATAAAAAAGAGTAAATTTTTCCAGCGTATTGGATGATTTCCTTAGCTTTCAAATTGTTTGGGAAGACCCATATATCGTTTTTTTTAATAGGGTGCCAGGGGGAAATAACCAAATCACCAAATTGAATCATAGCTACACCTTCCACTTTTGTTTCAACTATACACGCAATTTCACTATGACCATCACAAGATGTCGCAACGCTGTCACCTTTAAGAATTTGGTCGCAACGTTTTTGAGAGCCATCTGCCATAGTAACTCTGCAATGAGCCGCAAAACAAGGTCCCGAACGGTCATTGTATGACGATAAATCACGCAAAGGTACTGACGGTGCTCTTCCCATTCGAATGCAGTCGTTTACCATTCTTTCTCTGTGTGTGGGCTTTGGTGGGGGCAATGTATTGAACAATGTATCCAATTCGGTACGAACCTTTTCAAAAGTTTCGCCACAAAATTCTTGAATACCAACATCTAAGAAATTATTGCATTTCTGGTATTTGTATGTAGCGGCCAAAGACGGCAGATAGTGTTTGCCCCATTTTTTGAAATTTTCAGAACCAATTGCCGATCTTACTTGACCGTTAAGATCGGCCAAATAGGACTTTTTCCAACCAAAATTGTTTATCATAGTCTCTAAATATTCAACTGCGCGACCTTCTGAAAATTCTGACAAATAATGGCATTTCATTATGATCGCTGCCATTTTTTGGCTTTGAAGCGCCTCAAAACTGTCAGAGATTGTCTCAATTTCGACGTCTAATATGGAGACCTCAATTGGTTTTGTACACTCAATTTCAATTTTTCTGGGATAGCCTTTTTGTAACTGCCCCAAATGCAAAAAGTAGCCCCATCCTGTCTTTTCAAGGTTTGGCATCGTAATTGTACCCTCGGTTTCAATCGCAATTTTTGTTTTTTCGACTACAGCCATTCTCAAATTGGCCATAGCGTGGACGAAAACAGTCCCAACTTCACCTACAGTCGGTATGAATGAATATGACCCGAATGTTTCGTTTGATAACTCTCTTAAAAGTTCTGAATCGAGAGAATATCCGAAACCAAAAGTATTAATGACGACATCTTCGTGATTATCAAGTTCTTTTTTTAACATTGCGTGCTCACCTCTTGGTGGGCGAATATTGGGACAGCCATCGGTGAGTAACATAATAGTTCCACCATTGACGAGTTGATCCAATGCCATTTTTAACCCAGCCCATATATTGGTCGATCCTTCCGTGTCAAGTGATTTTAAAGCAGCCTTTGCTCTAAGTTTTCCACTGTTAGACATTTTGGCCATTGGCAGGATGATTCTGGCCGATGAAGAATATGCAATGATTGCGGCAGAATCAATCGCTCTCAACCCTTCTAAACAGACTAATCCAGCGTGTTTGACGATGTCGAGCACATTAAAACCGTCTCGTTCGTCACCGTTCGAGATTTCCGTATTCATGCTACCCGAAATATCAATGACAAACACAACAGATTTGGAACGACTTTCGCCATCGTCTTCTGTTTGCAGCGTGATTAGAGTTGAGTTCTCGTTTTTTTGGATTTTACCATAAATTTTATTCTTTTCAGGAGTTTCTGCGGGATCGAATTTTTCTTCGCCAGAACTATTCTGTTTCGCGACGAGTGCCAGAATTGTGTAATCAGTTACAGCATCCTCGATACACATTGGCTGTCGTGTAATTGGTGACAGACCATTGATTGCGAGTGCGGTTGTTATTGCTTGTCGTTCATATGTGTGACCGTCTGGCATTTTGACGGGATCGACGAAAGATTCATATGTGATTGGACAACAGAGTTGAGATAATGATGCCATTTTTGTGTTTTTTGTGTTTTGGTTTGTAGGTTAAAAAAAAGTCAGAACATGTGTAACATATACGTTGGTTTCCTTCCAACCATTGGCAACATATATGTTACACATGTTCCGATTTTTTTTGCAGGCTCTACCTCAGATAGAACAAATCAAAAATGTCGACAACCAAAAGACCCAGAAGTGATTCGGGGACAAGTGGCTCTCAGCCGATTGAACAAAGCATATCGTTTGAACACGTAAAACAACAGTCGGCAGAATGCGTGAAAGACGACCATATACGTCGATTTTGCGCTTTAACACCATATAAATACAGTTTAGCACTCCGACTCGCAACAAAAATCAATCGTTCAGCTGTAGAATGGTTAAAAATTATGTTCGGAAATCAATTAGTTGGAATAGTTGTGCTTCAGAACATTGAGAATGGGTGGGATCATGTCATTCTTCAACACATTTTAATCGAACCGTCGTACCGAAATAAATGTATTGGTTCTAAAACAGTGCGTTATATAACAGAACGTGCTGAAAGAGTAACGCTTTCGGCCACGAACGAAGACACAGTTGCATTTTATAGTGCACGTGGATTTCAGATGGTCTTAGATGTGGAACAAGGAATACATATTATGTCAAAAATACTTGGAGTAGGGCCCGAGTGGCGGCCCGATACATCCGTGTTGGCTTGTGGTACAATGTCTACGGCCGCCATGTCAATTACAGAGGCCTTTAAGTTAGGACAGAGATGGGGTTTTTAGACATGTACGACGCGGATGATGTAGATGAATTCTCCTATAATTATAAAAAAATTGACCGGCCAAAGATTGCCCCCAGGCTCTATATATTACAGGGGCGGGTGGTCTGCTGAGGTTTAAAGAAAATTCTGAAAAAAGAAAATTGAAAATCCTATTCTAAAATATTATTGCTTCAACCTTTCCACTTTGCAAGAACACTCCCATAACAATGTCTGTAAAATCCATCTCTGAATGGCAACAATGCTCCAAAAAGGACCAGACTCGCATCCTGAACACATTGGGCACCTTCAATTGCGGCAAATGTGCCCGGGAACACCGCAGCAATAATTCTGTCGAACACACCATGGTGGTTTGTTCCAGCGGCGGATCTGTTGATTTTTTTTGTAGCGGGTGTTGGGACGAGGAGGAGTGGAAGTGCCCCGGTTGCAACCAGGTCCCCGCCGATACCGAAGTCATTGGCTGTGAGCACTGTGGGCAGTGGACCCACAACAACTGCCAGCAGGTCATCGACATTTCTCGTGGTTACATCTGCTTTGATTGCCGTACTTCCGATCCCAAAACTTTGAAAGAGACCATTTTCGACAAGCAGGCGGCGTTGACCGAAGTCACTGGGGCATTTGCGGCAGTCAAACAAAAGTATGCCAGCGTGGTCCAAGCTCAGCAGCACACCGAAACCCAGCTTCAACAGACCGAGGCAACCCTGGCCAAGTTTCAAAAAGCCAATGTCGCCAACGCCACCAAATTTAAGACACGGATGAACAGCCAACGCCAACAGTTTAATGTTGTGTCCACACAAATGAATGCTGAATTGGCCAAACTCCGCGGTCGCCTACAACACTTCCAAACCGAATTTGTAAAATTGCAGGAAAATGATCAACGTCTGGCCTCCAGTGCAATTGTGTTGAAAAAGAGCAATGCCAATTTGTCTGTTCAAGTTAAACGTCTCCACAAACGTAACCGAGACCACGACGGGATGGTTGAAATGATGCAAAGCTACGTCAAGCGTCATAAAAGCAATTGGTCCTACACCCCACCGACCGGTCTGAGTGTCCACGACTTGATGCTGTGGAATTTGTACCAGTGCAAAGTGCGTACAAACAACAACACCATGTTGTACTCGGCCAATAAAATTTCATCCACTACAGGAGATAGTTGTGAATGGAGTTCATTGACCAAAACATTGCAAGTTGCACGAAAACTGTACAGCAATAAAAAGTAGGAATAAAAATATTTTTAAAATTCTAAATTACTAAATGAAGTTTGAACTGGTTTGTGTTCTTTTGTTTTATTTTTAATCATAGTTTCCTGACATTGATGCCAGATAAAATTAAGCAAAGTTGTCACTTCTTTGCAAGTCATTTCAGGTACAATTTCCATATTGGTTTGTTTTGCAGTTGGCATGGGCTTCAACTTAACACGACGGGTTTTATTATGTCTTGCATTTCTTGAATTTCCAGATACAATGTTCCTATATTTCTTGCTGCCTTCAAAACCATATTGTAACATTTTATTAAAATTGTCTATTGATTTGGTCAGTTTATTTGTGAAAAAATAATCATTGTAACGGGTTGACTCTTCGCTAAGGGGCCAGTTTTGGTCATGATCATGTGTATCCAGAAGTTCTTTCACAGTAGTGTCTTTGAATTCATTTGTTAAAATTTGAACCCGGCACAGCGTTTTTTTTGCTTTAACTACTCCATGTCTGCATTTTGAATCTTTCAAACATTTTTCCAGATTCGCTGGATTTAGAACAGTATTTTCAATCGCTGTAACAAAGCGATTGATGCATGCTGCCAGTTGTTCTAAAAGTAAAAATTGCTTTGTTAAAATAAATATGGAGGGTTTTGATTGTAGCGGTCGGTCCTGTGAGGCCCACATTATTTCAAGGGAATTAGAATTTGAACCATGGAAATGTTTATAATGGTGCATGATTCCAAAATGTATGTCAAGCATTGCATATTTTTTTTTGTTATTTATTATCGAAAGTGGAAATGCACTGTTGATTGGATCTTCATAATCATACAAATCATCTGTCATGGAATACATGTTAAAATAGATTGGTTCTATCTCATACAAAGTGTTTTGTTCTTCGGCAAAGGTTAATTCTGACGATGACAGTTTCAGGGTTTTGGAAGACGCTCTTTTCAAAAAGGATTCAAATTTATCTTTATTGAGAATTTTTTGGCGGGCTTCAATCCAGGCCGCAACTGTGACCTCCTTTAAATTCTCCGATTCTTTGTCAGCAAGACATTCTTTGAGTGTCACACCTTTTGGACAAATGATTAAATAACCATCTACATCATCTGTTTTCAAACAAGGTTCACCAGATTTTGGGTATAAAATATTGTACAAATACCCCCCGTAGGGATGAAATTGTAATGTAGACAATTGTACAGTACAATTATATGCATTGCATGTATTTTGTATGGCAATGTATTGCTCACGTATAGACAGGTTCATTTGTTTGAATGTAGGCTTATTTATACCCCACAACTATAAATACACATACTCTAATCATATTTGAAATTCTGAACAATTGATGGGTGTTTGGGTCAGACTACAAATGTACACTCCTGGTGATTTAGTAGTTATTTCGGTCCAGGACAGTGAGTCATACGGAGAGGTGCTAGGCATTGAAGAAGGAACTGGGAATATTGAGGTTTCTTTTCTGAAAAAAACCCAATTGCAGGAGGGTCGCCTCTGGCAATTTGCGGCCGACGATGAATGGGAGACGGTGAATCCTCAGACCATCACCAAGCACATCCCAGTCCCGGAGGGTTCTGATGGACACACCGTCTCCCAGGCCTGGAAATCTGTAGGGTTTATAGCCAGTGGTGACGGTATTACTTTTTGTCGCTGTGAAGACGAACGTTCCACGACTTTGGACCTGTTGCAGTGCGAAGATGATTCCGATGACGAGGAGGGGACACCGTCGTCCAACCCATCCATGCATGGATACGAGGACGACGGCTTTGTGATACCGGACGATGAAGGTGAAGAATTTGAATTTGCAGACCCGTCGACATTGGACGAAAAAGGTGCAGCTTTTGTGTTGGAGACTCACAAAGCAGTCCATGATTTTGACAAGTGGGCCCCCACAGACCAACAGGGCCAGGGCATCAAACAGTACATTGACAACATGGACCGAAAAGCCTCGATTCAAACGGACAATCAGCGTTTTGCCAATGGTAAATCCTCTATTTCGACCTCTAAACCTCCGCTGAAACGTAAACGATAAAGACGACACCATTTAGTCACAAACAAATTTCTGTAGTATATAAATAAAGTAATGTTAATATTATCATGTCGTCTCTACGCAAACCTGCCACCGACAAACTGAAGAGAGATTACACTGCACTCTCCACCCTGTGTCAAAAACAATGCCGGTCCGACTACAGAAAAAATCGGGGACCACTGACTCAAATGGGCAGTGGTCGTGAGAAAGGTTGTGTGAAAGACATCATTGGTGAGGAGGAGACTTTTCGCTTAAACATGGAAGATGAAAAATACAAAAAGTTGGTCAATCTCTTGATCGCAATCACCCAACAAAACTTGCATTTTTGAGTTGGACAAAGGGGTATCCATTCTTTCAAGGATTTCTTGGTTGTTCTGTGCTGCGTTTGTACAAAGCATAAATCGCATCATGTTTGTATTGAAGCCAACCTAGTGTGTAGTTGAGTCGGTCGTGCTTGTCGGGGAAAACATCTTGGAGTTTGGTAAGGACTTCACGTAAGCGTTTTAGCTGATTGGACAAATCATTGTCAGCTTTGCCAGCATCTTTGTTGTAAACGTGGTTGAGAGCAGCTGTTTCGTTGTCTTTCCACGTCTCTGTTGCCTCTCCCAACAGGTCGAGGTCTCTCGCAATGGTGTCTGCTTCGATGATGTTTATTTTCCAACGAAGTGCTCTCATTCTAGCATGTGCGATGTCGATCTGTGTCCAGTACGAGCGAAAATATGGAAAAGGGCCTCTGAAATAATAATGTTGAAATTCTGCAGACTTAAATTGTTTGAACGACATTGTTGTCACAGTATGGGGTCTGTTATATAGATGATAATCTTCGACAGATGCCCGTAGATTAAAGGCAGTGTAGGTTGTACAATGCTCCAAATGTTTTCACATATGTATGTTAAAAGAACCGTGAATAATGTAGACCACATTCGGAAAATCATGGTCAAGGCAAAATGTACAACAATACCGAGGAACCGTTGTTGCCAAAGTCCTGCTACATCTGCCTGGAAGAGTGTTGCCACACCTCTCCGTGTAAATGCCAAGCAGTTGTGCATCACAAATGTCTGTGGAAGTTTAACAGTCAGAACCACAAGAGCAAGTGCACCATTTGCCAGAGTGATTTTTCCAATGACTGGACTGGGCATTGTGTACTGTGCACAGGGGTGGCAGTGGTCCTGTTATTGTTTGCTGTGGCACTGGTTGGTAGTTTTTGGGAGGGTCACCTTTCAATTCCTGGCTTATTGTGACCAAGAATGACCAAGAATATAGTAATAAATTTAAAAAAAATATAATAGTCTCCTCTTATTTGTATTTATCTTTCTCTAATCCAAATACTGCAACACCTAAGATGCGATTCCGTAAGGCTCCACCTAAAAAAACATTTGAGATCACCATTGTGGATGACAACACATACCAGGTGAAAGCCCACAAAATCACCAGCACTGACTTAACTGTGGTCAAAAAAGCCTGTCATGTGTTGGACAAACGCAAGACGTTCCAACTGCCCAAGGTTGACTTGCCGACATTGATGAAATTTGAGTCCAAATATTCGTTCAGTCCTGTCCCTCGGTTCGTCCAACGTCTGACCAAAAAGAGCCATCCTTTGACGTTTGACCACCACAACATCCCAGCCCCACTCTGGGAGTCGTTGTTTCCGTACCAAAAAGAAGGAGTCCGGATGGCCATCGATGTTTATGGCAGTCGCTGCCTTCTTGCTGACGACATGGGACTGGGCAAGACCCGTCAAGCTCTGGCTTTCATTGGTTATCATTTACCGTCCCGCACTCTGGTTGTTTGTCCTTCCTACTTGCGTTACCATTGGCAACACGCTTTGAAAGAATTACTGTCATGCGAGTCCCAACTGGTCAAAAAGGGGAGCGAGACACTAACAGGTGCCGTGTGCATTGTGTCTTACGACATGCTCCACACACTACAAATTCCCAGTGGTCTTTTCGACGTGGTTGTCTGTGACGAATCGCACTATGTCAAATCACGCAAGACAAAACGAACCAAAGCCCTTACTCCACTGGTGCGCTCGGCCCAGCACGCTTTGTTGATGACTGGCACTCCAGCTTTGAACCGACCCATTGAATTGTTTTCCCAGTTGTTCATGTTGCGTCCAGTCTACATTAAAAATTATTCGTCTTATGCAGCACGGTACTGCAATGGCAAACCCACCCCCTTTGGTTACGACGATCGAGGTTCTTCCAACAGCCACGAGTTGAACTGGGTCTTAACACGGGGGTTTATGATTCGACGTTTAAAGAGAGACGTCCTCACCCAACTGCCTCCCAAGACCCGCCACACAGTCTGGCTGGAGTTGACCACGCGCCAGTTGGTGAAGGTCAAAGCAGAGTTCAAAATATGGCAAAATTTGAACAATACCATTTACAAATTGCCGTCTGGTTCTGAAGAGCAACGCCGGCAGATGTTTGAGCGTCAAAAAATAATATCACAATTGTTCAGAACGACCGCGTTGGCCAAATGTGAATCCATTGTGAACTGGGTACTGGACGCACTTGCCGATGGTCGTTCTTTTATTTTCTTTGCGTACCACCGTGTCGTACTGGATGCCGTGGAGGAGGCCGTTCGCAACGCTGACATTTCGTTCATGCGGATTGATGGGTCCACCCCCGCCGCAGTTCGTCAGCAAAATGTCGAGGAGTTTCAAAACAATCCCAAAATACGAATTGCCATTCTATCGTTGATGGCGGCCGGCACGGGTGTCACACTGACCCGGGTCTCGGAGTGTGTGTTTGGAGAACTGTATTGGGTTCCTGGAGTGATGATACAGGCCGAAGATCGAGTTCATCGTATTTCCCAAGAAAATCGGGTGGACATCCAGTACCTGTTGGGGACCGACACCATTGATACCTATGTGCATCCTTCCCTTTGTAAAAAATTGGCGACATTGGACACTGTCGTCGACAAACGCACCGACCGAACTTTTAAGGGAGCAACAACGACCCACGTACAGGCGCAGGAAGAGTCCCTGCTCCACATTTTGTCGAGTCTGTTTTAAAAAGAGTAGTCAGGCGACCCAGCGGACATGGCCACAGTTTGTAAAGTGAAAATGACTATTTAATATTCTTTTTTTTTTGTTAATGATACACAGTGTGTAATGAAATACAATATTGTTTTTGTGGGTTCGATTGGAGCTGGGAAAACGTCGGTCATCACCAAATTTTGTCGAGGCACAGCGGACCTCAATACCAAATCAACCATTGCTGTAGATTACATTCCTCTGACATTGGGGGATGTTGAGGTCTCGGTGTGGGATACATGTGGACAGGAACGCTTCATGTCACTCACAAGCTCCTACTTTATGAGAGGCCATGTGTTTGTCCTTGTTCACGACATTTCTAGCTCCAGCATTGCCGACGACTTGAAAAAATGGTACAAACGCATTACAGCGTCAAAACCCGCGCGACACAACCCTGTCATCATCGTGGTCTCTAACAAAACTGACCTGGCACCCTTTTGCGAACATGCAACCGAAAAATGGATTACCGAGCACAATTTCGACCATGTCTACACATCCGCCATAAGTGGGGAGGGCATCCAAGAATTGTTTGTCCAGGTCAAGAACGCTGTTTTGGTGCATCAGTCCGATTGGTTGGCTCCTTCGTTGCCGACACTGGCCGCGACCGATTCACTACGGACAGCACCAGGATGCATGTGTTGATACAATTGGAATATTTTGGTGCGACGCATATTGAGGACGGACTGGATGTACAGGACCAGGCCGTCAATGTCAATAGGGATGGGACATTTCCAGACATGCAGTTCTAAGTATTGATTGTGTGTGGCCGTGGAAATCCAACTCAAACTCAGGTCAAACACCGTGTTGCGATATTGTTGTTTCCAAGTGTGCAGTCGTATCAGAGTTTGGAGTTGCGGAGAAATGAGAATGTCATGTATGGTGGGGGGGGGCATCAGTGTCCACGACCCGGAAGTAGCCACCTTGTGTTTGCTAATGGACAGCGGAGCCCGAAAACAACAAAGTTTGCCCACAATCAGACTCGACATGCTGTCGGTGAATCTCTGTCTTTTTATAGGTTGTGTGGAGAAAATATTTTACCCATATGTGTGTTTGATATTATTGACATCTAATATGGACTACCACATTGACTACCACAACACTGAACCATGTCTCCCCAACCCTGTCTTGTTCCAACCCCGTCGCCCACCCCAATCTCTGTGATATGTCAACGGTTTGAATCCATGAAGAGAAGGGCACTCGAGACCAACGACCATTACTTTTGTGATTTGCCAGCCCTGGGATGTGAAAAATGTGGTAAATGTACCTCGTTTGGTGGCTGTGACAATTTTGCAGCACAACAATTTACAATTGAACACGTGTGTCACTGTCGTTCGGTGTAACTTGTACAATAAAAAATATTTGAAAAGAATGCGTCATTTAAAAATGTAGTTTATATTCTAAAGTTGTCCATCACTTGTCTTGTTGTTCTGGTCCTGTCTAAAAATTCAAATGGTTGGAAGCGCGATGTACCAAATCAACCACTTGGTGAGTCCAGGACGAGGACGAGGCGGATTCCACGACGGATTCTATGTGGAGACTCGCAACATCGTTCCATTCCCCTGGTACAAAACGGTTTTGGACATGGCGACGAATGAGTTCGAGTGTTCGTCGTTTGTCATGAAATATCAGATATTCGGAGGAAAGAAGTTGATACCAGAACGAAGAGTGGAGGCGCATGGCTTGGTAAGCTTCGGTGATCAGGGACGTGAACAGTTGAAAGGTGGTAGACTGTCTTCCTCCCATGGCCTCGACCATGTCGTTGGTGATGCGCATTGTAGTGTGGACATGCTTGGGATCTTCACCCAAAATGTATCCAAAATCGACGTGCGAAAGTTGGGCTCGTTCTGTGACCATAATGTTTTCGAGATGTCGGTCACCCAGTCCCATGGTGAACGCCAAAAGGCATGCCCCGACACAGGAAGTGATGAAACGCAGTCGTACCGATTTGACAGTGTCGTCAGCGTTGTGGGATAACATGTAATTGGTCAGTGTCGTGGTTTGGCGAATATCGTACAGTGTCGTCGCATTGGGCATCATGACAATGCAACCACACGACCCGTTCAAAGGAAACACCGGATAGGTGTGCACCGCCACGCTACTGGTCATGGCATTGATCCAAAACCCCATAGTCATCGCCAATCGGTCCGTGCGTACATCTTCCCGTTTCAACAGGCAACGCATGGTCTGGCCGGTGGTCAGCTTCAAATCAATTTGGATGGGACGGCTTGACGATTTTAACTGTTTGGCATCAGTCAAACCACACACCGACAGAGATGGATTCCAAGGCAGTCGGACAGAATTGTAGGTATGGAAAAAGGAGACAGTGATGATGCCCCGCACCATCTGCAACAAAAGACCATGGAACAAAATGGTCTTTTTCAATTCGGACAGTATTGTTGGACTGACAGCGGCACATAAACAGTCCTGCATCTGTTGCAACACTACAACATTGCTCTTGTTTTTGGCAATCTCACACTCAAACCACAAAGCATAGACCATTGCCATGTGACGGCTGCACAAGGCCAACAATCCATCTTCAAATAGTCGAGGATGGTTCAGGCACAAATGAACCCACCAAAACATCATCTTGATGTGCACGTGGATTTTAAACCCCCCCCAGGCACGTACCACTTCTTTTTGGAGGCAATGGCTGTGTAGAGCCGGTGCAACAGACAGAACATCGGCCACTGTCAGGACAGACCGACAGGTTCGGCTGCACAGCAGCAAACGACAGCGTTGTGGGGGCATCGTGTACTCTTCAAGTACTATCCGGGCATTGTCGTGTTCCTGACATTGAAGCATGGCCAGGATTGCGTGTATTTGCCATTGAACGTGCCCCTTGAATTCTTGAAAGTGGCTTTTCAGAAAATTCTGTTCCACTTTGGAGTAGCGTTGACTGGGAAGTTTGTACTGAAGACCTCGATGCAATCCCAGCAGAGTATTGACTGCGTAATTCCATTCTTTGTTTAGCAGTCGTAATTGAAAGAGTTGGGCAAATGTCACGGGCATGTTGGCCAACATGCAGATCAAACCATCGACCTGGTGCACCTGCCGCAACAACAATCGGCATGAACCACAAACCCGTTGATGTTGTTCCGTCAAGTGGTGGGGAATCCTTTCACGATGCGTGGTGCAGGCGTCACAAAAAATACGTCCACAGGACCGACAATGGTGCTTGCGCCGAAAGAGGGAAAAGGTACACTTGCAGTCAAAACAAGCCGAGACTCGCTCGTCCGGTATCCACGTTACTGGCAACCGGGGACGAATTGTCAAAGTCCGTTCAGCACCATGCTGCCGATCCACGTACATTGACATGGACATCATATTGTTGACAAGTCAACCAATGTAAATAGACAAAACAAATTAAGTTACACCTATTTGATTTTACTTTCAAAACCAACAACTCTTAGCAAACCCTAAAATGGAAGACGCCTCATCCTACATTGTGATTGTTAGTAGTATTGTGGCCATAGTGGCCTATCTGATATCTGTCCGCCAAAAGTCCAGTCCAGTGACCAGTCCAGTGGACAAATCCTTGACTAAATCCGTGACTAAACGTGCAAAAACGCACAAGTTCGACGTTGAAAAGTTGGAACAGCGTATTCGCCGACGGTTGAAAGAGAACAATTGAGATAGTGTAGAGAACAACACAATTTTATAAATATACATTCTTTATTTATATTGGCTATCATTGACTGTATTGTTACAGCGACATATTACCCCTGTACTGTGGCAACAGCACCGCCTCCTTGTAGTTGGACGACCAGCACAACTTTGATGACAGTTGGAACAACAACAAATACGTAGCCACATCGAGGTCAACATTGTACGTGCCATTGGGACACGTACAGAGCATGGAATTTACTTATTATGTTCATATATGTTTTGGTTGGTTGGGGACACATCCATCCCCAAAAATGTGGCAGGTTTTTAGCAGTCACGTCAGTGTTTTGACGTCAGTGGCGGCGTTTTTGCCTTTGGCCGATGTGGGTCGGTGCCGACAGTTGTCCCGAATGTCCAGAGGGGACATTTCGGGATGGCGTGAGGCTGTTTTGAGGCAGGACCATGTCGTTGCTTGTCAAAAGTGTCCGGCACTGTGCAGGCTTCAACACACAGAACACTGCCCACTGTGTGAGTCAACAGTGTGTGTGAAACATTTGGAAAGGTGTGACGAATGCCTGAAGATTTTTTGTAGTGAATGTGTGGGTTACTGTTGTCTGTGAATGGATGCTATATAAATAAAGAAATAACTCAAAACTTTTGAACTTGAATCTGAGTTGTATAATATTTACGACAACAGTTTCGATGGTGATTTAAACCGTAATCCATAAATTGTTCTTCTTGTAATTTGACATATCTGCACAACGATATCAATATTTTTTCTTCGTCTTTACATACAAATAGTTCAGACCAATTTGAAGAGGTGGTGCACGCAGCACCACTTTTAAACAGTTCAAAAGCCTTCTGCAAAACAAATTGGTGTTTGGCCATGTTTAAACACCGTTGTGTTATTGTTTTCCACCTTTCTGACCAACATTTCTTAAAATCATTGGACATTGGGTGCGTTTCTAAATGTGCCATGAACGCCATGACAATTTCTGTTTCGCACATTTTTTTGGACACTGTATTACCACGTCGAAACAAGAGACACTTTTGAGTAACATATATTCAAAAGTTGGTCAACAGACCAATTTGTCCAGGTCCAGTTGGGGTGTTTTACCTAATTTACGTCCGGTGTCGCTGTCCACACACCAACAATAGCCGATGGACCCATGGCACTGTACCTCGTTCCATCGTTTGCCATTGCATTGTGGCACGTACGTGCCTATTAACGACGAAGTTATTTGTGGACATGTATGGGCTTGAGCAATTCCAAGGAGAACCCATATCATATTGGTCCACATAAATGAATATGTTTATCCATCCATTTATATGTGTAAATTGTACAAGCTCGCTTATTAAAAAATAAGTTTGAACATATATTTTTTTTTTGTTGATAAGCGAGTGTTTAAAAACTACAACATGGAAAGGAAAACCACCTATATTGATTTGTGTTGTGGAATGGGAGGATTTCGTGTTGGGATAAATCGATATTCTGACAATTTTGAATGTGTATTATCGGCTGATTTAAAAAAGGATGCTGTTAAGACTTACAACGCGAACTTTCAAGAGAACATGCAACCCACCGATGTAACAACTTTGGAAAATGTTCCTGATTATGATTTGTTGTGCTGTGGATTTCCGTGCCAGCCATTTAGTTCTGCCGGTGCTAAAAATGGTTTTAATGATAAACGAGGTGGAATTATATTTTCCATACGGGACTTGTGTGTTAAATACAAACCAAAATATTTTATCTTGGAAAATGTTTCGAATTTAATGTCACTGGTCGACAGAGCAACAAAAAGATTATGTATTGACATTATTCGTGAAATGTTTGAAGAATTAGGATACCATGTCAGCGCCCGAGAACTCAATTCCAAAAATTTTGGTGTACCCCAAAGCAGAAAACGTGTCTTCATTGTCGGTTCATTGGACCATGACATTGATTTGGGAACAATCCAGGAGAATCCTCCTCGTTGTCTTAGAGATATCATTGAATTTGACAAAAAATATACAGATATAGACGAGATTTTTGCAGAAAAATTGCGAAATCGAAGTTTAAAACAAAATGTGTTGGGTTGTAGAATGAATGATAAACGCGGTGGTCCTTTTAACATCCATTCGTGGGAATTGAACGGAGATTTGTCTGAAGAACAAATTACGTTGATGAATTTACTCTTCAAAGAACGTCGTAAAAAGCACTGGGCCGAAAAGAAAGGCATTGTTTGGACAGATGGTATGCCTTTAACATTGGACGAAATTCGTACGTTTTACATTCATGAAAAATTGCAGTCGTTGTTAGACGATATTGTGTCCAAAGGATACTTGAAATTTGAATATTGTAAAGATTTGGTTGGAAACAAACGAAAATTTCAAGAAGACAAACCGAAGGGTTATAATTTGTCCAAAGGCAAATTGTCACACAAAATTAGTACTATTTTGCATCCAGACTCCATCTGTCCCACCCTAACTGCGACAGATGCTTCAAAGCTAGTAGTTTTATTAGATGGGCAACATTTAAGGCGTTTGACTACATTGGAGTTGAAGCGTATTTGTGGGTTTCCAGATGAGTACATAGTGCCGGATGGAGTGAACAAATTTGATTTGTTTGGAAACATGTGTCCTCCCCCATTTGTTACATCGATTCTTAAATGTATCCAAGAATCAAGAGAACAACACTCAAAGAATACAAAGTAGATGTGAATGTATCGTTAATTATTGTATCATTACTGTATATTCGTTTTTTAGGACCAGATTTAATTTTGTGGCCTGATCGAGAATGCTGTTGTACATTTTAATTCCATCTGCTGGGGTTATCGATGCCTTACTGCGAATGTCAACACACTTGGGTTTGTCACTGCGCAGTGCATCAAGCACTGCTTCTACAAACGCTTCCTTTGTGTTTGTTGTAGGTGTACTGACCAGTTTTTTGACCGTAGATGTGTTTGGCCTCAAATTGCAACCCGAACCCCCATTAGTTAGTTCACCGGTTGCAGGCCCACGACCAGCTATTTGCCAAATCCTTTTCAAGAACAAATTTTGTGGTACTATGACACGACTGTCAAAAGTATAATTAACGATCACGTACCACGCTTTCAGCAAAGCGTCAAGTCCATCATCGTTGTTGGCCATCTTTTTGATGATAACTCGCAAATTACCCAAATCGTTGGAAAAGGAATTTCCTTTGAACACTTTCAATTCGACAGGTACTTTTTTGCGGCTGACCTTCAGAAAATAATCAGGGAACGATTGCGATGATTTGTTCACTATGATGTGTTTTCCAGCTTGGCCGCCACTTACATGGTCATTAATCATTGATTCGATGGAGGTACCAATGCCGTCCGTCGAATCAATATGGACCGGAGTCTCGTAGATAGGTTGGTCGTTGCTGTCTAAGGGAATCATGATATGATGAAATTTTTTTTTAATTATGTATTTGCGAATTGAAGTCGCAAATATTTTCAATCTTTTTTGTGTTTTCTGTTTTATGGTTTTTGATCTGTTATTTTTCTGGAATTTCTGTTTTTTCTTTTTTTTATTAATGGTCAATGACGAAATTTTTCGCTTTACAACACGAACAACACGATTTGGAGAAAATTCTTTGGTGAGATTATGGACCGCTCCCTTTTCGTTGGGGCAACTCAGATGGTTGGGTTCACTCAGATGTGTTTGTACTGAATAGCCCGTTTTGGGGTTTATTGGGTCACCAATGGGTTCGTGATTCGATTTCGCGTTCATAGAGACGTGCGGAAATATCGTAGGAGTCAATGCGCGTCCAGGCTGTGGGGGTATAGCCAATTTTGCAAGCATCCTATTACACACACTAAATTATACCCTAAAATATTATTTCGTTTTCTTTGTACGGGCACGTTTATGTTTGTGTTCTGCTAAATCGTGTTGTTCCTGCAGTTCTTCAAAGTGGTGAACGTCGTTGCCCATTGCTGTCCACCCAGGACCAGTTTCGCGGGCAAACAATTCAACACGAGGCAAATCTCCCAACAATTGTGTAATCATTTCTCGGACTATTTCTGGCTTGCGCGAATGTTCGCGGCGTGGCGTCATGACCACTGGTGTTGGCGAATCTTCCAACAATGTTAAAAAATTTACTTTGACATTAGGGTCATCTTCGTGCAAAATAGATGACATTTTAGAAGCTCCACGTTCAACTTCGTCAGGCAAAAGTCGCTTGTAAGATGCAATTTTACCTTTGACCGCCACCAAACACAGTTCTGCGTTTGAGCGAGTATAATATCCAACACCAAAGGCAGGACGAGAACCATCCTTGGTTGTTTTAACCCAATTTACAAAACAAGTCTTGTATTTAAAACCCCATGCCTTAATGAGTTCCAAAGCTTCCGAAATCAATGGCATCGTTGCCCATAAAAATAGTGCAGCATCTTTCTTAGAAATGCGTTCTATTTCAGGCCCAAGAGCACACAAATCTTTGATATGCATGGAGGGATAAATGAGAGACCCGTCCTTACGTTTCAACACTCCATTCCCAATAGATTGTGAATACGACCAGGGTGGATCAGCATAAATAATATTTTGCGATTCGGATGGGAGAGCGGCCAATTGTTCACTAATCATTGTTGTATTGTTGCCTACTTTATTGTTTCCACCATTACAACATACATATGTGCTACATTGTTTAATTATTAATCAAAGACCATTCTGCACATGTTCGATAAAATATTGGACCAAAAATGTTTCTATTATTGTGTGTGTTGTATTCATGCCCAAAGTGACGCAATACATGAAAAGTTACAATGCCGAATATTATCGAAAAAACAAATCTATATTATTTCGAATTTTACAAGTGTAATTCTACAATACCAGTGAAGAAAAGGCCTCGTCCAGGTTACGTTCAGCAATGATCTGCCTGACACTGGGCCACAATTGGTGCATGATGGGCGTCCATTCCCGACACTCCTGCATGTGTTGACAGCATGCCCAGAGGAAATCGCAGCAGGTTCGCTCCCAAGTATCAACAGTAAATGTCCGCTGCCATGTGATGATGTCCAACTCTTCTACAGTGTGAATACATTGCAGAAACGCCTCCAACGAATCACAATTCTTGCAGGTAGCCCACAACTCTTTCAGTTTGAGGTTCCAAGACATTGACGGTGGGGGCACACAGAAGAGACAGTTAGCAATTGGGCTTAAGTGAATCATATTTTATCAATCCCGATCAATTTCACCAACAGTCTGGGTAAATACTGAATGAATACTTCGGTGTATGCTTTGTTTGGTTTGGATTCAAAGTCCAGCCCTCACGATATTTTGAAACAGTGCCGTGACAAGTGTGATCAATGGACTTTGGAAACAGTGACGCATCGACTGAAAGAGACCATGGCGGTGGAACAGGCTGTTGTCAACGCCAAGTCAGTGTATGATGCGGGGGACACTTATTTGAAATCGTCTGCTTCCATGTTGTTAGACCCGTCTGCCCGCCAATGCTACGACGCCTGGTTAGACGTGGTTGATAACCCCACTCCCGAAAAGAAAGCCCTTACAAAAGCTCGGTTTATGTGGTTTAATCAACAAGATAATATTGTCAAATTCTCAGAAGCAATGTTGTCCTGTTTGGGTGACAAAGTAGCCAGCATTAAAACCCAACGAAAAAGGAAAAGAATGTGTACACAACCTATTTGTCGAGAATGCCGCTGCGGATTTGATTTTCAAGAAAAATACTTGGTGTTGCATTGCCATTGCACCACCCGTGTTGGCCACGTGGACTGCTTGAACAGATTCAATACTCGTAACGGCCACAAATGTCCTGTGTGTCGTCAACAGTTGTTGGTGCGGCATCAAGTGTCCAAATATTTGTTTTGGAATGTGAGAGAAAAATTTAAATTTGTAGTGTAAGGGAAATGTCATCTTTCTATACATCCCATTTGTAAGACGTCAGTCCTGCACCTAAGTGACGCTGTTGAATTTGTTTGTGTGGGTCCAACAACGTGCGACACAGGCGTCCAAAATCCATAGACCCGTACAGTATCCCTTGGTAGTCCCGTCTGACTATGAGGCACCACATTTGGAAGGCCTCGGCAAATGTGCCGTTTGGTACTAGATGGACGAGACCACGGTGCATGATGTCGTAACGATGTCGCCTTTCCAACACAACGGGGACAATTGATGTTTGAATATTTTTGCGATGGCGCCACGATTTTTCAGAACTGCAAAAGAAGAAATTCTTGAACGAGATCGAAAAAGTTGACATGAAATAGGCGTGAACCATTTGTAAATGCAACCCCTCCCTCACACAGGGATGGATATGGACCTCCTCTGGCTTGCCGTAGGCCACAATGTGATTCAGTTTGTCAAGGAGGGCCAGAGGATGGTTTTCAGCCACAGACTGGTAGGCAGACACACGAGATCCTCGGGCATTGTACGAGGCCCTCGGGCCATCCGATGGACGGCAGAGATTTTCCCAAGTTAAATCAGCGACTCGATCTCGGAATTTACGGATTGACAAGTGGCGGTTTTCCCGCTCCAAAAAATCAGCCCATTGGGTGGGGGGCATCTCTGGCGGAGCAGGCACCGTGTCCCACATTGTGTACTGAGCAAACGAACGGCGAAGTGAGACGAAACGAACATATAATTGGTACAGTAGAGCTGGGTGAAGTTGAAATGTATTGTCTTCAAGTTTGATACGATGCTTTTGAATGTCAAACAGAGATGCTGGAGCAGTGTGGGAGACAAACCATGCCGCACGATGCTCCAAAGCATCCAAGTAAATCAGAACATGTTGGGTCAGAGTGGCAAACCCATCCCATTGAATCTCCAAGGCATCCAAGGCATTCAGCAGGTCAGTGACAGTGTAGGTAGAAGTGTCGTAGGAAATGTGGGTACGAAGCTTGTGTTTTTTCATCCACATCCGAGTTCCGTCAGGAATGACAGTGCAGCCCGGTTTGGCCGTCATACAACGGCACAGTGAGATACAGACATAGACAAACATGCCTTTGCACCAACCCTTCAGTTGTCCTGGGATTCTTTCAAACAATGTCTCCCACTCTTCAAAAGCGTACTTTTCCAATTTGGTCGCCAGACGTAGATAAAGAACATCATCTACGTCGTCGGCGACCATGGAACCATCAGCATGAGAAAGGAGAATGTCATAGGTGTCCAACAGATAGAGAAACAGGTCAGCCTTTTGTACAGGAGCATCCAGAGAATAGTTGACCGCTTCAATCAAAGTGTGGCAGCGAAACAGAGATTTGTACTTGGATTGATACATTCTAATGGAAGAGATTGTGTTTAAATACTACAAATGCATCGACAATCAATGCAAACCACTACCCTTGCATTCGCCACCTGTTGGGCTTTTCCCTTCACCCCCAAACTCTATATTCTGTGTATGAAGAAAAAAATAAACAGAAAAATGATTCCAATTAAGTTGTGCATAATCTATATATTAACTGTATCAGGCATGTGGAGTATTAGTGATGAAGCGGAAAATATTAGTGATGAAGCAGAAAATTGGACAAGTGGCAGGTCTTTTGCCAATCATGCCTCTTCGAAAATGCCGACGAATAGTGGGACAAAAATACGCCACGAAAAACCTACGCAACGCTGTCATATGGGCAGGGGGCGAAAAACCCTTTCAATGCGATGTGTGTGACAAATGTTTGACCACCAATGGCTGTCTGCGCAGACACATACACTGCCATACAGGCAATAAACCCTTTGAATGCAAGGAGTGTGGCCAACAATTTTATCAAAAGGGCAATCTAGACAGACACAGACACATTTGTTTAGAAAAAACAAAAAAACAACGAATAGTGGGACAAAAATACCCCATGAAAAATGGCCGATTTTTCATGTGGGCAGGGGGCGAAAAACCCTTTCAATGTGATGTGTGTGACAAACGTTTGGCCAGCAATTGCAATCTAATCAGACACCAACTCTGCCATACAGGCGATAAACCCTTTGATTGCAAGGAGTGTGACCAACGTTTTTATCAAAAGGGCAATCTAGACAGACACAGACGATTGACTCACGACATTGGTGACCATGAGTGTGAGCTGTGTTACAAGAAATGTGCCCGGCTTCGCCCATGTACAGACCCGGCCACCTCCATCGGTTGCAAGACCTGTCGCGATTGCTTTGCGAAAGTGACGGGCAAAGACATCCGCATTGAGCATGAGTGGTCTTTGTATTTGGACGAACACTTTTGTCCAGAGTGGCGGGTCTGTACAGATTCGCGTGTTGGTGGAGAGTCATGTTCGTCCTACCGGCCTGATGGGTTGTGGGCCTCGTCTCTCATTGTACTACAGTGGGAGCTGGACGAGCATCAACACCAAGGCACATCCTACGACTGTGATGAGCGACGTATTTCTGAGCTATACGACGAGTTTCCAGGCAAGCAGTATGTGGTGGTTCGAGTCAACCCCCACAGTTACAAAGCACCACCCAAAACAATCAAACCGTCCCAGGATGAACGGAAAGCACTGATGCTGCGTGTGATGCAGTCATGCCTGGACAGAGAATGGGAGACACCTATCCATGTGGTGTACATGTTTTATTCGACTGATAATGCGAATATTACACGCAATATTGGCAAGACCCTGCTCTTTGATGCAAAGGATGTGGATGCCTTTTGTGGAGTGTTACTTCCAAATCTTGAAAGTGTTTGAGGGTTGGTTTCTTTTTTATAATCCAATCTCCCCATCTGCATTTTGCACAATTCCATTTAATATAATGGCAGCAACAATAAATCCCGCAAATTTTGGTAAAATCATAACATAATCATTATCCTTTGCCAATAAGAAAGCACCTAACAGTTGACCAAATAAAGTAATAATTGTGCCATAAAAAGATGCCTTTCCATCTTGGTTTGCCCTTGTCATTTTAAAGACACCTGCCACAAACACTAAAAATACCACACATACTTTCCCAGGATACTTATAAGGTGTGATGACAACATGTTTCCGATATCCTGTCAGTGTATAATTCCAAAAGGAATGGTCAAAACATTTTAAACAGCTGTGACATGGTTTGTAGCATGTGTGATCAAGTGGGTTTTTTTTATCAATTTGTTTTTCATAAAAAATTAAATCATCGAGCATTTGTGTCCAAAATTTGTCAAAGCCTTCTCTTTTAGGATCATCTTTATTGGGTTGAGAAATGTTCATACTGTTGATTTGTTTGATTATTTTTTTTTGAATGGTGTTTGTTGTCATCAAAAAATCGAGCTCAGAAGTCATTTTGTTCGTGGGGTAAAAAAAGTTTATTAAGTAGTACAAAAATTAACATTTGACAGGACACTTGGGAGACATGGCCTATTTTTGCCAGTTACTCAATCATCCTCCAAACATGAATCCAACCGCCATCACCGACACCCACTTGCGACTGGGTCGTCGTTCTCGTCGCACAGCTCTGGCAGGTAGTCGAGCCTTATTTGTGGAGTACCGGTCGGGTGGTCACACATACTATGGCGTGGTGCTGAGGCAATGCGAACAAATGTTGCATGTGTATCCGCCCCCGTTGTCCGTACTGGCGCTCGTAGACACCGACCACCACGACATCCTCAATCTGGGTTGGGATGATTTCGAATTGGAATACGAGACAGTCGATGCCAAAAAGGTGGTTCAAGTGATGCAATCCGACGACGAAATCGTCAGGTTGAACGACCAATTGTCCCAACAGTCTGGTGGAGGACACGGACACGTTCAAGAACAGCACGGCGGCGGAACAGGTTTGAGTCGTTGTCCCGACACTGACCCACTCACTCTCGCCTCAACTCATTTAGTTTCCACAAAAGAGAATACACCGACGAATGTCGTCGCTCTGACTCCATCACCGAAAAAAAACAAGGCAACCCAACCAAAAATGTCCACGTCCAAACAAACCAAACAAACAACGCTGGGATCGTTTCCAAATTTTGCAAAGCATGCTGAAAAGTTGAGCGAAATGAAACCAAAGAAGGAGGGCATCAACACCCCCCAAAAACAGACGACATTGGACTCGTTTGTAACATTGGCCGACAAGAAATCAGTGTCCATTGACCCCAAAGATTTGGAGAGAAAAACATATGAATGGAACGGCGTCTGGTACTATGACCCTAACGATCCTCTTTTTTTCAACGAGGGTGGTCCAGTGGGTCAATTCGATTCAAATGGACATCCAATCACGGACTCCGATTGGAGACCCAATGTTCGAGAAGAACAAGCATATAGTGCATGGTACGAAGCATACACAACAAAAGTAGAACATCGTAGCACATAGCATACAGATTTAATACAGTGTATTTTGTACATGTAACTATTTTTGTATACAACTAGGTGGTGTTGGTGAACACTTCTTTGTAACTCAATTGTTGTACAACACAAGGTGCACTGTATCTCTGAATGACCAACTGGGCGATTCGTTCGCCTCTCTGTATCCGATAAGGTTGATTCGAATGGTTGAATAATTTCACATTGATAATGGACTGACACTCCGAGTCCAAGATGCTGGAGAAGGGCACAATGCCGTGCTGCATTGCCAACGGTGTCAGGCCCTCGACACGCCCGAAATGTCCAAAGGGAATTTGCACAGAGAGACCAGAACTGACAATGGACGAACTTCTTGAAGACACTACACAGTCGACAGTCGACACCAACTCAAAACCAGGATCATGCATACTGGACCGTTGCTTTATTTTTCCACTGTACACCACCATTTTAGGTGCTGACCACTCACTGTACGGTTGAAAATGACCCAAACCATGTTTGATGACAGGCAACACTGGGGATGTAATGGGAGAGAGTGGTGTCTGAATTCCACATTTTGTTGGATTCAGTACTGAGTCCATATCGACTTGTTTCATAGTTGCTTGGGACAATTAGACAGTGTTGAATATTCCATTTATGTTCCTCTTAATTGAGTTTTGGCTATCCACTGGTTCACTGTCTCATTGATGAGTTTTTAAAGTGAGTCTCCTTCTTCGCAAGGGTGCTGCCAACCTTAAGCATTTGGCTCGTACAATCTTGTGTGGAAAATCAAAACCAATGTCACTGCAAAAATGTCGACATTTGTGCAGGATGTTTTGGATTTCTTGGATGCAAATGGAGTCCAAAATGTGCAAGTCAATGCCGTAATATTCGGGGTTGGAGGTGTTGACTTGAACTGTGAATTGACACTCGACATTTTCCATTCCACTCAACAGTTTCAACAATTGTGTCAGACACTTTGTGTCACGATTGTCCACATTGCTCATGTCACACACCAAACGACAGGCACTTGGCTCCACCAACCTCCTTTTCTTTTTGGTTTTCCTGCCACAAGCATTGCCTCTCCAGACATCAATGCGCAGACTGGACTCCAACATGTTCACTTTCATTTCTCGGATTCGGTCGTTTGTGTTGTAAATTGTTTCAAAATCACCCATGTGGATCAGGGGCAAGCCGCGAATCATTATGATGTATCGAGAAGGGTATTTGGTATTTGTCGATAACGTCAAATCAGTGGACACAGCACCACGGATGCTCGAAATGTAGTGCAGTGTCTTTTCAACAAACGCACTCTCCTCCGGTTTGAGAGCCACTGGTCGGGACACACTTACCAACCGATCGGAAGAGGATATCTGTCGGGAACCAGTGCGTGCAGTTGGTACCAAGACCACACGGCCACTGCCAGACTCGTGCTTCGTAGAAGCCATTGTTTTGAGTTGAACTTGGAAGTTGTCCCTTTATACTCAATATTCAAATCGATATTGCCGGTCGAGGTATTGACTCGAACACAGATGCCAGTGGCACCATTTTTTATGGCGATTGAACGCCACTCATTCACATCTGTGTCTTCAAAAGTGTCTACAAAATTCATTCTCAATTTGGTGCCCACTGTGTAGTTCAGTTCTCCCAGTTGTTGAATGTCCAAGTCAACATTGTCCTCGGCAAATTCAGAGGCATATATCTCTTCCACTATCTTGTGAATGCTTTGGTCAATAAATTGGGTCATTATTGAGGGGGAGAACAGAAGTTTATATACTACATGCAGGCCGTCTCAATTACTTAAGGCATATGTTGTCAGTGGATTCGACACATTACCACATAGTAGAAACAATGAACACTGCCAAACATCCCTCTGTGGACCAAGAACTGAGCTATCCCACTGAATCCTGTACAGACAAATGCAAAGGATATTGTGGGTACTGCCGTGTCCATGAAAAGGCAGTCTTTGACGAAAATGGAGACGCAGTGGTCGGCAAAAGGGGACAAGTACAACTCTTTATCAGTACAGTGTTTAGTAAATATCCCTGCATTGAACGAATGACGAACGACAGTGGTCTTATTTTTGGCCGAGGCACCACATCCGTATCGATTGTGTACGGTGTTGTGGGTGGGCCCCATGCATCAGCCCAACAAATTGTGTGCAGCAAGGGCCAGAGTCTCTTTGGGATCAAACTTGGTCCTCATGTGGTCGGAGTGGGTGGACGAATTTGGAAACACTGAAGTGGTCCAGAACAGTGCAGTAGTTTTTTGTATATACTTAAGTCGTCCTTTTTTTTCGACTACAAATGAGCTGCCTTCCCAGATGGTGCACCATCCGCCGCAAACATACAAAAAAGGAAAAGGCCGAAGCCATTGCAAAAAAACAACACGAATACTCACTGATGGACGAGGAGGACAACTATTCACCTCCCCACCGTGCCAGTGTTCCACAAATATTGAACACAACCAATGACAGTTGTGCACCTATGTTACACATATGAAAAACGAATGTTCATATGCCATCCACTGCCCACTACCGCCATGTCTTTTGAACATGCCCACGCCGTCGCTCTGTTGGGCACAGTGCCTTGGATACAGGACCGTTCATTTCAGAACACAGTGTTTGAATGGTTGAAATTGATGCACCAACATCCACAGTGCAAAAAGAAGCAAGACTACGAAAAGTTACTGGAACGGTTTCGGAACAATTCCTTCAATCGTTTTTTGCACCAGCGTCAGGGCAGTACCACACAGGACGAGGACGCTTTTGTCAAAGTAGTCTGTGCGTCGTCGGCAAGTACCAAACAAGAGTATGTCCAACTCTTTCAACAGTTGAACTCTTTCAAGCGAGTGTTGGAACCAATCATGGGGGGGCATTTGAACAACGTCCCAGTAGTGTTGCTGTGGGTGGTAGAGTCACCGCCGAATCTGAACGAAATCTGGTACAAAGACGAAGTGGACTCGGTTCGTGACTCGGGGGTGTGCATTCAGTGTTCGGGATCGAAAACTCTGGCACACGTTTCTTGTAGTCCTCCGCGGTGTCCCGCCACTGCAGTGTCGCTATGCAGACGTGGATGTCAAATGTTGGAGGCCAGTGCCCTTGCAGCTGCGTTGGCAAAAACACAGCCTTATGCCTTGACTCCGTTTGGACCATTGCACCAAAAAATGGAGAATGAACTGAATGACCTGTTCACACATTTTGTGCAGCAATGTGCGGGGGGAGAACAACCGACGACGGTCTACAATGCCGTGTGGGCACAACAGCACGCCAAACACTCGGACACTCTAAACACTGTCCTTGCCGAGCTGCACCGCGATGTTCAACAAACACGGGCAGCGTTGCAGTCGGCAGAAACAGCACTGCACACCACCAAACTCTCACTCCACAAGACCGAGTATCAGTTGAGCAACACCCAACAGGAATTGGACCGACTCAAGGCGATGCAGAAATCCTGGGAACGTTCGAGGATAAGCCTGTGTAACCAGGGGCGGCAGCCACAGTACACTCCGAACAACCCTCCACCGAGACAGTACCATTACCCCCCGCAACACCCACAGTACACTCCGAACAACCCTCCACCGAGGCAGTACCATTACCCCCCACAACACCCACAGTGTCGCTGGCAAACTTGGCAGACCCAGAGGGAATCGTCCCGGCCCTCACCGGACATGTTGCCGTACCAACCACCTCATCCGCACCAAAATACAGCAACATTTTATCAATGAAATTACTTTGTTTTTATACAAATTATTTTTACAACTTATTATTTCTTTGTATGCCCATTGCCCGGATCTGTGCCACACTGTTTGCCATCAAAGTGCTTATTTGTTTGAACCGAGGATCGGTGTCAGCGATGGCCATCATGAATCGAAAGCGGGTCTCGTACTCTTTGTTGTGTTGTTCTAATTTCAAAATCTCGTTGCGGATCTGAACAATGTCCGACTGTGATTTTTGCAATTTTCGCATGGCGGCTTCGGATTGAGGAGTGCGACGTTTTTTTGTGACGACCGGTCCCGACAACCCTCTCGCGGCGGATGTTCTGTTCACCTGCTCCTTGCTACGCACTTGAAAAGCAATGGTGCGGATGGATTTTTCGGGTTGCAAAATGCCATCGATGGCAGGCGTGGCCACAATTATAAATGTGGGCCATTGCGTGCGTGTCACTTTTCGAAACTTGCGGCTCAACTCCCAAGGTTTTTTCTTGAAACGCACCGAAAAATCCACCCCCAATGTATTGGTATTGACCCACAATTGATGTGGTTTCACAGGATGGGTGTGTTGAATTTCGCCGTGGGTCGTTTTCATGTTCTCCGAGCAAAAGATTGGGGCTTTGACCGAGCAAGACCTTCGCAAGGCAGGATCGGTCGTATCGTAATCGGTGTGCAAATAGATGCTGAGAAGGAGGGTGTCAAACTGTCTCAATTCGGTAGGGATCACGATTCGGGGGGGTTTGCCCAGTACTGTGCCATCACGAAAGTTGCAGGCGGCGTTTTCAAACATGTGGAAATCTCCGAGTTGCAATGTTTGCGGGAGTTGGTCTCGGGTTGAGTAAACATCAAGTTCAAAGACGTACGGCACGTCAAGCAGGCCCATCATGCTCGCCATAGCATCGTCGTCCGCTTCCGAGTCGTAAGAGACACTCGAAACAACATGGGTGGTCGACGGGGTCGAAGTAGGATGGTTCATTGCTGGTAGTTTGTTGGAGTGGGGAGTGAGTTGGGGTAATAGAATAAAAATATATGTTAAGAATATTCTTGGAATTTTTTAGAATAGAATCCAATGTATTTTTATTCTATCAATCATATCATTTGATCTAAACCACAACT
>Ga0209302_10000310_pt1 | contig 29638 bp, 22 predicted proteins | sample ArcOceMetagenome_2_FD_187445 | JGI IMG/M metagenome (GOLD analysis project Ga0209302, IMG submission 187445) | Marine eukaryotic phytoplankton communities from Arctic Ocean - Arctic Ocean ARC135M Metagenome (SPAdes) (version 2) | ecosystem: Environmental > Aquatic > Marine > Oceanic | place... | reverse complement strand
GACTTCTTGCCCCACTTGGGCATTTATTTGGGTAACATCAATGAACGCCATGTCCATACAGATATTTCCTATGATAGGAGCAGTTTGGTTTCCAAGTTTAACGTGAAAATTACCGTTTCCAAGGCTTCTAAAAAGACCATCAGCGTAGCCTATCGGAATGACAGCCACTTTGGTGGTGGTGTTAGAAACAAAGCGTCTCCCATATCCTAGAGATTCACCTGGGGCTATTGTTCTCACTTGGATGATGGTGGTTTTAAGCCGTCCAGCCATCATTAATTTGTTTTGTATTTTTTCCTCTGAGCTAATACCGTAAAGACCAATCCCAAGTCTAACCATATCTAAATGTGCCTCGGGAAACCTCCCGATGGCTGCTGTATTACAAATGTGTCGAATAGGCTGATAACCAATAGCAGCGGAGATCAGATCTGCGGATTCTTTAAGTTTTTGAATTTGAAGCTTTGTAAAACTGTCTTGTGTTTCCGAGTCACTAGCAGCAAGATGGGAAAAGATGGTTTTCACCTGAAAATATTTTGAGGACGTCAGCTCAATAGTTAAAGCTTGAATTTCGCTTGTCTCCATTCCTAGCCTATGCATACCAGTATCCAGCTTTATATGGATAGGATAATTTTCTATTTCTACTCTATCTAGGTATGATTTAAATTTCCTCAATAGGCTTAGCGAATACATCTCTGGCTCCAAATTATTCTCTACTATACTAGAAAAGGCAGATGGCTCTGGGTTAAGTACTAAGATTGGAAGTTTAACCCCTTTTTTTCTTAACTCTACACCTTCATCAGCGTAGGCTACTGCTAAATAATGAACCCCTAAACTTTCTAAGTGCCTAGCTATTTCATAAGTGCCACTTCCGTAACTAAACGCTTTAACCATGGCCATGATTTTGGTCTCAGGCTTTATAAGAGTTCTATAATAGTTGAGGTTGGCAGTGAATGCAGATAGATTCACTTCTAAAACAGTTTGATGATTTTTTAGTTGCAGCCTTTGGGCTATTTTCTCTAGTTTAAATTTTCGTGCGCCTTTAATAATTACAACCTCTGAATTAAAGAGTTTATATATTTTAGAGCGTAAAAATGCATCTACATTAGTAAAATGTTCAGAAGCATTCAAGCTGTTTTCAGCTATAAGAGGGTCTATGCCAATTGTAATTAGTCTATTAATCTGATTACTGGTTACCAGCTCTTTAATGTGTGTATAGTCCGCAGAGTTAGCTTTGTAGAATTTAGATATAATCAATACTTTAGGCCGCTCATGAGCGTAATTATTAGCCAAGTTCAACGATTGTTCCAGTGCTTTTAGATCAGCGCTATAAGCATCATTAATGATGGTACAGTTGTTCTTCCCTTTCAGCACCTGTAGCCTCATATCTAAAGATTCTAAAGAAGTTAACCCTTCTTGAATAGTCGTTTCATCTATTTTTAATACCATGGCAGTTACTAGAGCGTGACATGCATTTTCTATAGAAGCGTCATCAGTAAAAGAGATGGTGAATACAGTGGTGTTATTTACCAGAAGTTCAGTTTTATCTGAGAACTTACAAATACCGATTTTGACGTCATCACTTTCATTAACTCCCCAAGTATGTAGAGGGACTTTTAAAGATTTGAGTTCGTTAATAAGCATTAGGCTATTGGAGTTGGCTATCACTTTTTCAGCACCTTTAAAGAGCTGGGCTTTCTCTTTTATGAGCTGTTTCCTGTCCTTGAAATTAACGAGATGAGCGTCTCCTATATTTGTAAAAACTCCTAGGGTCGGCTGAATCATTTGGGCTAAACAATCCATTTCATTAGGCTTGGATATTCCTGCCTCTATAATAGCTAATTCATTTTGAGGGTCTATTTGCCATAAAGATAGGGACACGCCTATTTGACTGTTATAACTTCTAGGGCTTACGGCAGCATTTATTTTTTGACTAATAATTTGAGAAAGCCAGTCCTTCACTATGGTTTTACCGTTACTTCCTGTTATTGCTATAACTGGGATTTTAAACCTGTTTCGATGGGATTTTGCTAAGCGTTGCAACGCATATAAAGGATGCTCAACCTTTATGAAGGATGCTGATAAATCAGAAGTAAAGTCTTGGTTAACCACAAAAGCTCTGACCCCTTTTTCAAAAGCGCTTTTTATAAAACGGTGGCCATCATTTCTAGCAGTCTTTAAAGCGAAGAAAACAGAATGCTCAGGGTTTGTTAGTTTTCTGGAATCAAATGTTATATCGGTAATTACTCTTTCTGAGTCTCCTTGAAGAGCTCCTGAAACTAAGGTGGTTATTTGGCCTAAAGAATAGTTAGTCATCCTTAGGCTGAGTGAGTTCTTTTAGCGCCTCTTCCGATTTTTTTTCAGCATAACGCTCATTCATAATTTTCTGCTGCCATTCCGGGATAATCCCTTCTTTTTCGAACGCTAGGGCTTCCACAAAAGCTTCTCTAGAAAGCGGCACATAACAATCTTTTTCTCCTAGTTCTACCAGTTTTTCTCCTCCTGTAAACCTGTAAGAATACTGAGCGAGGTTGCCTGTTTTCACACAGATGGCGTGAACCTTCGTTACATATTCTGCTTGTGCCATAAGCTGAGGCATAGGACCAAAAGGTCGGCCTTTGAAATCCATGTCTAACCCTGCTATTACCACTCTAATCCCAGCGTTAGCCAACTGATTACAGACGGAAGGTAATTCTTCATCGAAAAACTGAGCTTCATCTATCCCGATAACCTCTACATCATTGGCAAGTAGCAGCAGGTTCGAGCTTGAAGGGACAGAAGTACTATGAATGGAATTATAATTATGGCTTACAACCTCGTCATCACTGTAACGGGTATCTATCTGTGGCTTAAAAATCTCAACTTTTTGACGTGCTATCTGTGCGCGTTTTAAACGTCTAATTAATTCCTCGGTTTTTCCGGAAAACATAGAGCCACAGATGACTTCAATCCATCCATTTCTCTGCTGTTTGCTATTTTTGTTTTCTAAAAACATGTGTTGCGAGTGCAAAGATAACTAAGACTTCCGGAGTTTTATTCGTTATACTTGTATTCTGCATTATGAAAAGTAGATTAATATGAAGAAGCTAGTGGCTATGGTACTCATCCTTTTTTTAATGGGGTGTGATAAAAGTGAAGGAGAAGGTGGAAACTCATCCATCTCTGGTAATGTTACAATCCAGCAATGGAACAACACATTTACGGTGATGAGCTATGAAGCTGCAGCTGCAGATTATGATGTGTTTATAGTCTACGGAGACGAGCTAGGGTATAGTGACAAGACCGAGACAGATTATAATGGAGATTTTAAATTCTCTTTTTTAAGAGAAGGAGATTATACAGTTTACGCCTATTCTAAAGTAGTCTCTTCTGAGGCGATTAATAACCAGGCGCCAGATGAAGAAGCGATTACCCAGCTGGTCTCATTGGGTAAGAATGAAGATTTGGAAATGGAGGACTTCACAGTGCTTAATAACTAAGGAGTTTGACTAGAGCGTTTATATTATTGATATTCCTAACAAGTAGCTTTACGCTATCTGCTCAGACTAATGATGCTGGAGCTTGGATGAACTTTACATTAGAGAAGGATTTGCGTAAAAAGTTCACCACAGGAATAGAGCTGGAAACTAGGTTGAACGAGAATTTATCTGAAGCTAGGAGCATATTTTCTGAGGCTTTTCTATCTAGAGAATGGAGTGACGAATTTTCTACGACTATCACCTACAGAGCTCAAGCGAGAAGAAGACTAGAGAATGATTATGAAGGTAGAGACCGTTTAGCCCTTGATTTAAAGTATAAAATAAAGTTAGGAGAGGTAGGCGTTCAGTATCGATTCAGAGCTCAGGGCCTGCTCGGAATTCTAGGAACTGAATCAGTTTTATCTTCTGCTTTAGGAACACGGCATAAAATCAAACTGGACTACGATTTAAATAAAAAGTGGGAAGTGTCTTTGGCAGGAGAGGGCTTTTATTCATCAGAGACAGGAGTAGGATTAACGCATACCGATATAAGGCTCAAGATAGGAGGCCAGTATAAAATTAAAAAGCGAAATTATTTAAGTTTGGGGTATTTGGTTCAAAGAGAGTATAACACGAATAATCCATTTACTAATTATAATCTAGCGGTAAGCTACAAGCTGATGATTAAGTAAAAGCCGCACTATTATTATTTAGCACAAGTTTTATAATTTCCTTCCGTTCTTACAGTTATAGAATCGATATTTGGGATTGGATTTCGAGATCTCTAATCGATTAAAACTCTAGTTTATCAAAACCACACAACTATATAGTCTTTTAGTAACGGCTCTTTTAGTGCTGATTAGCTCAGTTCTGCTGGCCCAAGAGAGTAATTCAGCTTTTTCTAACGAAAGAGAAAAATGGCTGAATTTGACTGGAGACACCATTCGGATAGATACGCTAAGCTTAGTTCCCCGAACATTTCAAGTAGTAAAAGATTCCTCTGCTTCTATTTCTGGTTTTCAAATAGATGAAATGGCATCGTTATTTAGTTGGTCTAATCCAGAAAAAGTGGATTCTATATACGTGAAGTACCGGGTGTTTCCATTTTTATTTAGTCAGACGTACCAGAGAAAAGACAGAGAACTATTACGCTATGGAACAGAGGATTCTGGGTTTGACCCAGGTTACGCTTATACGCCCTCTGTCCTTCCAGAAGGATATAACTCAGGCGGAGGGATTACGAAGAACGGATATATAAGCAGAGGGATTAACGTGGGGAATGCGCAGGATTTGAGCGTGAACTCAGACTTAAATCTTCAGTTGACGGGATATTTAACAGACGATCTGCAATTATTAGCCTCTATAAGTGACTCTAATATTCCAATTCAACCTGGAGGAAACTCTCAGACATTACAGGATTTTGATCAAGTATATATAAATGTGTTTAACGACCGGTTTTCGTTGACTGGAGGAGACTATGTATTGCGAAGCAGACCTTCTAGCTACCTCACTTATTTTAAAAGAGCGCAAGGAGCCAATGTAACCGTAGATTTCGGCCAAAAGAAAGGAGTCAAACACAAGGTTATGACCAGTGCGGCTGTGAGTAAGGGGAAATATGCTCGAAATATATTTACGGCTATCGAGGGGAATCAAGGGCCTTATAGACTCACCGGAGCAGAAGGAGAAGCGTTCGTGATAGTATTGGCAGGGACAGAAAGAGTATTTATCGATGGAAAATTGATGAAAAGAGGAGAGGAGTTTGACTATGTGATAGACTACAATTCATCGGAACTCACATTCACCCCTAATCAGTCAATTACTAAGGACAAACGGATTCAAGTGGAGTTTCAATATTCGGATAAGAATTACGCAAGGTCTATTTTTCAGTTTTCAGACCATATAGAAGGAGAAAAATTCAAGGCTTATATATCTGCTTATTCAGAGCAGGATGCGAAGAACCAAAGCTTACAGCAGGTCCTAGATGAAGAAGATCGTGGACTTTTAGCCGCAGCGGGAGATGATTTGTTCTCTGCAGTTGTCTCTGCTATAGATTCTACGGGCTATTCTCCAGAAGGAGTGCATTATCTTCTTGCAGATAGTTTAGGGTATGATAGTGTATTTGTTTTTAGTTCAGATGAAAATTTGGCTAATTACTCTCTCGGATTTAGTTTAGTAGGACAAGGAAATGGAGATTATGTTCAGGATGGGTTTTCTGCCAATGGGCGAGTGTTTAAATGGGTAGCACCAGATACGATAAATGGATTTTTGGTAAGGAGTGGAGATTTCGCTCCTTTTGTACTGTTGGTCTCTCCTAAAAAGCAGCAAGTGGTAGCCGCTGGGATTGAATCTAAACTGACCAAAAGTATGGTGGTTTCTGCAGAAGGTTCGGTTACCAATAATGACTTAAACACGTTTTCCTCTAGAGATGCCGCAGATAATTTAGGGTATTCAGGGCGGGTAGGCCTTGGTATAAATAAAGACTCGGTATTATTTAAGTCTTGGGGAATCACCTCTAACATAGGCGGTGAATGGCTGTCTGAAAATTTTAGAACCATAGAGCGGTTCAGGACTGTAGAGTTTATTAGGGATTGGAATTTATTGGATAATAACTTAATCGGAGAACAATTTCTGTCCACTGTTTCTGCGGGAATGAAGCATAAGAAGAAGGGAATGTTCAGTTTCATGAATGAGAACCTCTTCATAGGAGATGGATATTCAGGGAATAAGTTCGGATTAAACTCAGACCTCAAGCTAGGAAGAGTAAAATGGACAAGCACGTCTTCTATTCTCCAAACTTCTGGGGGAATCAGTTCAGATTTCTATAGACATAAAAACAATCTGAGCTACGCTTTCAAACCGTTTAAAGTGGGTTATGAAGATGAGCTAGAGAGGAATGTAAGAGAAGATTCAATAAAAGCGGGGTATCAGTTTTTCGATTATCAGTTTTATGTGAGTAATCCAGATTCCAGTAAAAACAAGAGTAGGCTTTTCATTCGCCAGAGGACAGATGATGTATGGGTAAGCCAAGGTTTTAGTAGGTCGGCATTGGCTACCCAATACGGAGGATCATACGAATGGTTATCTAAGAAAAACCAATCAGCCAAAATTAATGTGAGTCAGCGGGTGTTAGAAATAGAAAATGATTCACTCATTAATCAGGAGCCTGAAAACACCGTACTGGGAAGGGTTGAGTATCGGCTAAAAGCATTTAAAAATGCTTTTAGCACAGACTTTTTTTACCAGGTTGGCTCTGGGTTAGAACAGCGCAGAGAGTACATTTACCTTGAGGTTCCGGCTGGCCAAGGGTCTTATGTCTGGAATGATTACAATGGAGATGAGGTTAGGGATTTGAATGAATTCGAGATAGCGGCATTTGGGTATGAGGCTAATTTTATAAGAACATTTTTACCTTCTAATGAATACCAGCGGGTATTCTCCAATGCCTTTAACATGAACATCGGATTGACCCCATCTAGGGTTTGGAATAAGAAGGCAGGAGTGAAGAAACTCCTACGTAAATTTAGCCATCAGTTCAATTTTAGTGCCGACAGAAAAACCACAGCCTCTGATGAAGCTGAGCGGTATAATCCTTTTTTGAATAACGTAGATCAGGCAAGTCTTCAGGCGTTAAATAGCTCTGTAAGAAACACCCTGTTTTTTAATAAACTGAACACTTCCTTCGGGGCTGATTATACCATTCAATCCAATGCGAATAAGAGTTTACTTTCTAATGGTTTGGAGAGTAGAAATGTAGCGTTGCAACGCTTAAATGTACGTTGGAATTACTCCAAATCTATAGTGTTAAAAGTAGCCGTAATTGACCAAACCAGAAGTTCATCTGCCACCAATGTGACTGGAAGAAATTTCAGCATAAACGCCAAAGAGGTAAGCCCAGAATTGTCATGGCAGCCAAGTAATAAATGGAAATTAAGTGCTACTGGTGATTATTCGAATAAGGTAAACCAGGCCGAAGGAGCAGAGGATACAGCCGAGCTTTTAGACTTCGGGATGAAAGGAAGATATAGTGAACCAGGAAAAGGGTCATTAGAAATCCAGGCGAATATTATCGATGTTTCTTATGAAGGATTGGTTAATTCTGCTTTGGCATTTGAAATGCTGGAAGGATTAAATCCGGGCACCAATTATACATGGACCGCCTTTATCCAACAAAACCTCAATAAAAACATTCAACTCTCAGTGATTTATTCGGGCAGAAAATCTGAAGAGAATCCATTTATCCATAGCGGAAGTGTGCAGGTTAGAGCATTGTTTTAATTAAAGACTCTTTACTTATCTTTCTGTATAGGGAAGTTAAAGTAGCTTTGCAGCGCTTAAAGGCTAAGAACATGAAGAAGGCAGATATTTTAGTGGCATGTAAAAAAGTGATAGAGAGTAGAATTATGCATACCCAGGAGGCCATAGACTCGGCTAGAGAGAGCGCTAATTCTGAACAAAAATCTACTGCTGGAGACAAGCATGATACGGCTAGAGCCATAGCTCAGTTCGAACAAGAAAAGCTGAGTAAGCAGCTGGCAGAGCAGCTAAAGCTAAGAGATGCGCTATTTCTGCTTTCAGACCAAGCGGCTTCAGACATAGTGAGAATAGGTTCCCTGGTAGAGTGCTCGAATGGATTATTTTTTGTAGGTATCGGTCTTGGAAAAATTGAAGTTGGAGATGATCACGTCTTCTGCATTTCTATAGGTTCACCTTTAGGGATAGCGATTTTAAAAAAATCAGAGAAAGAACTTTTTACTGTTAATGGCAGAGAGTTTGAGATACTTTCTATTCGCTAATAAAGTCTCTTTAAAGAAGAGTCCTTATTCGAAAAACGCTACTTTTAATCAAAAATAAACAACCAGTCAAAATGGATATCCCAGAAGTACAATTACAATTATTTATTATTCCTATACTAATTTTCTTGATAATTCAGGGATTATTTATGGTCAAGCAGCAGACGGCTGTTATTATAGAAAGGTTTGGTAAGTTTCATAGCATTCGTAAATCTGGTATTCAGATAAAAATTCCATGGGTAGATAAAATTTCTGCGAAGATGAATCTTAGAATCCAGCAATTGGATGTGATGGTGGAAACGAAGACAAAGGATGATGTGTTCGTTAAAATTAAAGTCTCCGTGCAGTTTCAGGTTCTTTCTGATAAGGTATATGATGCTTACTACGAGCTGGAGAATCCTCATGATCAGATTACCTCTTATATTTTTGATGTGGTAAGAGCTGAGGTGCCTAAAATGAAGCTAGACGATGTGTTCGAAAAGAAAGATGATGTGGCTATAGCAGTGAAGCGAGAAATATCCGTGGCTATGGGGAATTATGGGTATGGAATAGTTAAAGCCTTAGTGACGGATATAGACCCTGACCAAGAGGTGAAAAACGCCATGAACAGAATTAACTCAGCAGAAAGACTAAAAGTAGCGGCTCAGTATGAAGGAGACGCAGAAAGAATTAGAATCGTAGAAAAAGCAAAAGCTGAGGCAGAAAGCAAACGACTTCAGGGACAAGGGATAGCTGATCAAAGAAGAGAGATAGCGAGAGGATTAGAAGATAGTGTAGGAGTGCTGAATCAAGCAGGAATTAATTCTCAAGAAGCATCGGCTCTGATAGTGATTACACAACATTATGATACGCTACAGTCTATGGGTGACGCAGCGAATTCTAATCTGATTATGCTCCCTAATTCTCCATCTACAGCTAGTGACATGATGACTAGTTTAATAGCTTCGTTTACAGCGGCACAGAGCGCTACTGGACACATCGATGCTAAAAACGCTAAGGACAAAGAAGAGTAGAAAACAGCAGGACTTCCTATCAGTAAAAGTTCTTCAGTTTAGCCTGTATTTTTTTAACTACAGCTGCCTCACTCTTGTTTATGAAGATTACACCCTCATAGCTTCTTTGGTAGTAAGGGAAAGGCCTACTTAACTGATTAAATTTAGCGTCTCTAATGATGAATGCGCTAAACCCTCGGTCTACCTGTCCAGTGTCTTCATCCACAGATTCTATGCGGGAGTGTTCGCCTATAAATACAGTACCGAAATCCAAGGGCTTTACAGAAGTATCCAGTTCGAGGCTGTCATTAAGGAAGGTAACTTGATCGAAGTTCCCCGTTTTTACAGCCTCTGATTCATCACTAAAGAAAAAGGCTACTTTACAGAATGAATACTCTTTTTTAAAGGCCCTTACTACGTTTAAATTTTGGGATCTAACTCTCTTTTCTATTTTATCTGCTTGAGCTGTGGCGCCTTTTTTTCGTAAAGCTTTTATTCCTTTTCCTTTGGTAAATAAACGCACCAACAGCACGCCTTCTTTGAGCTGAGAAATCTGTTCGTGAGCGGTTTTTAATTCGAGGATAGCCTTTTCGCTTTTTTGAGCCATCAGAGAATAAGAACTACTGGCTAGTAAAAGAATAAGTAAGATTTTATACTTCATAGGATAAAGCTAATGCATAAGGATTAAGAATAATTTCTAATCGGTATCAATTTTCATTGGAACTCACATATCTAAGCTTGAAGAAAACTGAGCAACGAGACTCTCGACTAATGCTAGTATTAGAATCAAGAACTATAAACTATAAACTCCAAACTGAACTCGTATTAGAATTCAGAATTAAACCACCACATTAACAATCCTACCAGGAACCACTATCATCTTCTTTGGTTTTCCATCTGGAAGGTATTGCGCTGTTTTTTCGTAGGCTAGAACTGCTTCTTCTACCTGTTCTTTAGTAAAATCAGCAGGAAGCGTAATCTTGAAACGCATCTTTCCATTGAAACTCACAGGATAATGAATCTCGGACTCTACCAAGTGTGTCTCATCAAATACTGGCCATTCCTGAATAGTTACAGAGTCAGAATGTCCTAGTTTTTCCCACAGCTCTTCTGCCAAATGCGGGGCATAAGGAGAGAGTAATAAGGTCAATGTTTCAAGCACAGCTCTAGAATGACATTTCTGTTCTGTGAGCTCATTGGTAGCGATCATCATTCCAGAAACCACGGTGTTCCATGAGAAACGGTTTAGGTCTTCAGTTACTTTCTTAATGGTTTTATGAAGCGTTTTCATAGAATCTTTGGAAGGCGCATCATCTGTTACCAGAAGGGTTCCTTCTTTGTCTATGTATAACCTAGACAGTTTTCTAAGGAAGTTATGTACTCCATTTATTCCTTTGGTATCCCAAGGCTTGGACTGCTCTACAGGGCCTAAGAACATCTCGTAGCATCTAAGTGTGTCCGCTCCGAATTTGTCGCACAGCACAGAAGGGTCTTCAACGTTATACCAGCGTTTAGACATTTTTTCTACCTCATGTCCACAAGAAAAACCACTGTCTTTCGGGTAGAATTCAGCATTGAAATATTCTTTTTGCCACGCCTTTAAACCTTCTTTATCCAGTGAATCATTGTCTGTTAAATGAATGTCAATTCTCAGTTTCTGAAAACGCTCATCTACTGTTTTATATTCGGGAGAAGGGAACTTCTCATTGTAGTCATCTAAATGACTCACACATACATACGTGTTAGGATTAGCCTTATCTCTGTTTAGGATACTTGACCTCCCCAGAATCATTCCTTGGTTAATCATCTTTTTGAAAGGCTCATTGAAACTCAGATGACCTAAATCACAAAGAACCTTAGTCCAAAACCTAGAGTACAATAAATGTCCCGTAGCATGCTCGGCACCACCCATGTATAAATCCACTTGGTTCCAGTACTTCATTTTCTCCTCAGACACGAATTCTTCAGTGTTATGCGGATCCATATAACGTAAGAAATACCAGCTGCTCCCAGCCCATCCCGGCATGGTGTTTAGCTCCATTCTATCTCCTTCAAACACATCCCAATCTTCCTTCTTAGCCCGAGCCAGTGGTGGGTCACCATCTTCTGTAGGCAAATACTCGTCTATAGGCGGAAGCGTCACCGGCAGTTGGCCGTCTTCTATCACGTATGGGATATCATTTTTGAAATACACAGGAACAGGTTCTCCCCAGTAACGCTGACGGCTAAACACTGCATCACGCAGTCTGTATTGTACTTTGCCACGCCCAGCATCTTTATCCATAATGGCAGAAACAGCAGCATTCACGGCTTTCCCCCCTTTCAGTCCATTTAAGAAATCAGAATTCATGAGCGGCTTGTCCTTACTAGCATCGGCCTGCTCAGAAATATCAGCACCTTCCATAATGGCGGTAATTTCTATTTTAAAGTGCGTTGCAAAATCCCAATCCCTCTGATCACCAGAAGGAACCGCCATCACAGCTCCTGTTCCATAACTGGCCAACACGTAATCACCTATCCAAATAGGAATCTGTTTTCCAGTAAACGGATGCTCACAATAAGCGCCCGTAAAACAACCCGTAATATTCTTTACATCGCTCTGTCTGTCACGTTCAGATTTCAAGCTAGCAGACTGCACATAAGCGGTTATATCCGCTTTTTGCTCCGCAGTAGTCACCACATTCACCAGTGGGTGTTCAGGAGCCAGTGTTACAAAATCCACCCCAAAAATAGTATCAGGTCTAGTCGTAAACACTTCTATAGTTTCTCCATGTCCAGCCACGCTGAACTTGACAGAAGCACCCTTAGAGCGGCCTATCCAGTTGCGCTGAATCTCCTTAATAGAATCACTCCAGTCTACCGTATCTAAATCATCTAATAAACGCTGTGCAAAAGCAGAAATACGCATACTCCACTGCCGCATCAGTTTCTGTACCACAGGGTGTCCGCCCCGCTCAGATTTTCCGTCTTTCACTTCATCATTGGCCAGCACAGTTCCCAGCGCAGGACACCAGTTTACCCAGCTATTAGCTAGATAAGTAAGTCTGTAATGCATCAAAATCAACTGCTGCTGCTCCTCATTCATACTCTGCCAGTCGGTAGCCGTAAATTCCCCTACGAAATACTCACCAAAGAATGGGAATTTCTCTAAGTCCAGAGCCTTAAACCATTCCTCATCTTGAGCAGCATTTACATTGTAAGACCCGTTAGAATTAAATTTTTCTATCAGCGTGCTGATAGGCTCAGTCTTCTTAGTGTCGTTATTATACCACGAGTTAAAAATCTGCTTAAAAATCCACTGTGTCCATTTATAATAAGAAGGATCAGAAGTTCTCACTTCACGACTCCAGTCATAATTGAAACCCAGTTTATCAAGCTGCTCACGGTAACGTGCGATGTTTTTCTCAGTAGTCTCGGCAGGGTGCGTTCCCGTTTCTATAGCATACTGCTCAGCAGGAAGCCCAAAAGAATCATACCCCATAGGATGCAGCACATTATACCCTTGATGCTTTTTATATCGGGCATAAATATCAGAAGCGATATAACCCAGTGGATGCCCCACATGAAGACCAGCCCCAGAAGGATACGGGAACATGCTTAGCGCATAGAATTTCTCTTTAGAAGGATCTTCAGTGACTTTATAAGTCTCCCGTTTTCTCCATTCTTTAATCCACTTTTGTTCTATTTCTCTGAAGTTGTATTCCATGATAAACCAATTTATAGTTCATGTTTTGGCGCTCTCAGTTGGTAGAAAATTCCAAAAAATGAAGTTGCAAAGATAACGAACTATTCCCCCACTCAATTTCTGATTCCGTGAATCAAGAATGATCCAATGGTCTCCAGTTCTCAGTCAACTAGATTTTTAACACTCCTTTTTCTATTGTGCTTATTAAGGAACGTTTGGGGAGACTTATTATTAGTGTGTTAATCTTGTAAAAGCCCATCCAACTCCTCAAAAAACAATGGGTAACTTTTCTTCACCGCATCAGCTTTTTCGATTTCAATAGGACCATCAGAAATACAAGCGGCTATGCAGCCAGCCATGGCTATTCTGTGGTCATTAAAACTGTGAATAGTCCCAGCAGAAACACCTCCCGTTCCATGCACTAAAAGTGTGTCAAGTTCTGTGGTGAGCGTTACCCCTAATTTCCCGAAGGTTTCTATGAGCGCAGCCAATCGGTCGCTTTCTTTATGCATTAATCTGTGAATCCCTGTTATTCTAGAAACCCCTTCAGCGGCACATGCCAGCGCTACTAGTGGAGGAAAGATATCAGGAGAATGTGTAGCATCTAGTTCGAATGGAAGGTTCTGAACCTGCTTAACGGTGACGCTTCCATTATTCCAATCCACAGAAGCCCCTGTGCGTTCTAGTGCCGTTAATATGGCTTTGTCGGCCTGTAAAGAATGTTCATTTAATCCAAGGATTGTTACGCTGCCAGAAATGGCAGCTCCCACTAAATGATTGGCCATTCCAGACCAGTCGCCTTCCACAGCGTAGGAAGTTCCGTTGTACGATTGGTTTCCTTTTATATGAAACACTTTGTAGTCATCATGAATGATTTCTGCTCCGAAGAGCTGAACCATCTCCAGGGTCATATCGATGTAAGGAATACTCTTTAAGTCTTTTACGTGAAGCGTAGTATCTCCATCAGCTAAAGGCAGAGAAATTAATAAACCAGTAAGAATCTGAGAACTAAAAGAACCATCTACGGTATAACACCCTCCTTTTAATTCACCTGAAATAGTGATTGGAAGTTTTCCTTTTATGCTAGAGACTTTTACATCACAAGCCGATAATGTTTCTATAACAGGAGCTATTGGACGCTCTAGAATCGACCCTTTACCAGTAATAGTAACAGCTTGGTTCTTTAAAGCAGCCAACCCAGAAAACATCCTTAATCCCAAACCAGATTCTCCTATGTTCAATAAAAGCTCCTCTTCGGATGCTGAATTTTTGGGTGTAATAGTGAGTTTTCTGAATTCTTCCTGCACTTCGGCTCCCAATTGATGAACCACATCGGCCGCAGCCAGCCCATCTGCAGACCAGTGCACGTTGGTTAATACAGAAGCGCCATTAGCCAAACTGGCCAGTGCCAGTGCGCGTTGCAAAAAACTCTTAGAAGTCATAGCATTCAGCTTTCCAAAAAACTTGAATGGTTTTATAGACTTGACTTGTAATTGTGGATTTGACATTTGATATTCCTTTTTACTTTATGCTAATTCATTAGTAAAAAATGAATTAGTCATCTATCATTAAAACTCACTCATCATCAAACCCAAAATTGAGCAAGTCCGATAATTCACCATAAGTCAGCTGGCCAGGTGCCACTATACTATATTCTGAAGCAGCAGCATAAGTCATTTTTTCACCAAAGAATAGAGAAGTAACTCTACTTTCTCTTCCTTCTTCTCCCATGCAGAATGCTACTAACCTATCATGCTCACGGTATAAATCCATCACTATAAGATTATCCTCTTCTTCCTGAGCCATGCAGGCTATTTTTATCACATCTGCACCATCTGCCTTTAGTTTAGAAATCACCTCCATCAACACTTCAAACTCTGGAGTCTCATCGAAATTATGGTAGGATAATATGAGATCTGCACTAGATGACTTCACCCATTCAGTCACCTCTTTTTTTACTTCTTCTGGCAGTTCAGAATCTATATCTACATATACCGGCTTAAGGTTTAAGCAATACTTAAAAACCTCCTTCCAGTTAGAGCGCGTAGTGAAATCACTGCGCAGTGTTAAAATCCATTCTTCACAGCTGCCCCATAACCGTTTTATCTCTAATGGGTTTATAGGCGCAAGGTCCAGTCTCAATTCTGCCGCATATTTCCCAGCAGCTTGTTCCTGGCACTCAGCCAATGTTTTTCCGTTTATGCACACGAACACTTTACTCATTAGCCATTTCTTTAAGGTGGTTTTCTAACTCTGCTAACGCTAAAGACACAATGCGCACATCGCCAAAGCTATACGGCATAATGAAATCTATTTCAGCACTTTTACGCTTTTTATCTTTTAGGATTTTCTCCATCAGGAGCTCAGGCTTTATTTCAGTTTTTATAGGTAGACCATAAGCGTTGCAATAGGCAATAACCTCCTCCACGAACTCCTCTTTAGCTAGTCCTTTCCTTACAGCTATTCGGGCGGCTAATACCATTCCTATAGCTACACATTCCCCATGTGTCTTCTTAGAGTTGACCGAAGGATTAGTTATAGATTGGGCTCTAGCCTGCAGAAAACCTACTGGAGCGGTCAGGTCGTTTAACGCCTCTATAGCGTGACCGATTGTATGCCCTAGGTTCAGCTTCTTTCTCAGTCCATTTTCTTTTTCGTCCTCTTCTACCACAGTTACTTTTACTTCAGCAGCCAGTTGACAAAGCTCTTTGAGTTTTTCTGGGTTTTCTAGGAGAGTTGCTCGCTTGTTCTCTTGAAGAAACTTTTGCAACGCTCCTCCATTAATCACCGCATGTTTTATTACCTCAGCCATTCCAGAGTTGAATTCTCTATCAGAGAGAGTGCTTAAAAATGCAGGGTAAAAAGCGATGAAATTAGGTTGAGTAATAGTTCCCACCATGTTCTTAAACGCTCCAAAATTAATTCCGTTTTTTCCTCCTATGGAAGCATCACACATGGCTAATAGTGTAGTAGGGAGAAAACCAAAATTGATCCCTCTCAAGTAAACGCTAGCGACAAAACCAGTGAGGTCTGTTACCACACCACCACCTATTCCAATGAGAGTTCCATTTCTATCTATTCCGGCATCTAGTAATGCGGCTATGATGTATTCTACCACTTCCATTCGCTTCTGGCTTTCACCCGATGGAATGGTTATAGAGTCAAATCCTTCAAAGCATTTTCCGTGAAGGTTTAGCACGTTTTCATCTATGAGAAGCAGGGTGTTTTGCACAGCTATATCTGCCAGAAACTCTTCCGGAGAACCTATGAAATGTAATGTTTGTTTGATGGAAGTAGACATGGGCTGCTAAGGTAATTAACTCCACATGAATTTAGTGTTAAGTGGAAGAAATGATTCTAAAACGAATGTAGTTTGTTTAATTTTCTAGTGCTAAACAACGGGATAGTGCAATTAAATCCTTAAAATGCTAAAAAAAAAGGGTTTGGCGAATTGCTTAAATGTACAGTAAAAAAAGGGTTGTAAACGAAAACAAACGTTTAAAACCACTTATAAACGACCATAAGTGTTTAAGGTATGGTTCGGATTGAGAAGTGTGCTCAACTTTGCACCGAGTTTAGTTACAAGGACTAGACATCACGAAAATTAAAATTTATATATTATGAATGCATTAAGAAACAAAGTACAGTTAATTGGACACCTAGGAGCAGAGGTAGAATTAAAAAAATTAGAAAACGGAAACAGCGTAGCACGGATTTCTGTGGCCACTAATGAGAGCTATAAAAACAAAGCGGGAGAGAAAGTGACCGATACTACATGGCATAATGTAGTGGCTTGGGGAAAGACTGCCGAACTGGCAAGTCAGCTTTTAAAGAAAGGTTCTGAAGTAGCGCTCGAAGGAAAATTATCCAACCGGTCTTATGAAGATAAAGAAGGAGTAAAAAAGTATATTTCTGAAGTAGTAATGAACGAATTTTTATTACTCGATAAAAAGGAAACGGCAGCGGCTCCTTTTTAATTGAGCCCCGTTTTAACCTGAATGAAAAGCCCTTCTATTTGGAAGGGCTTTTTTGTTCTAAACACGGGTTATATTTTAGTAAAAAAGGCCAGCATAATTATGCTGGCCTTTTAATGAATTATCATTTATAGTCTAGTAACCCTCGAAAGTTACTTTCCCCGTTTCTATATCATACATTCCGCCTTGTATTAGAAGTTCACCATTGGTTTCCATTTCAGCGAGCACAGGACTATGTTCTATGATTTGTTCTAAAGCTCTTTTCACATTATGGTCTGCTACTTCCTGAACTAATTCTTTATTAGTTGATCCTTTTTGCTCATAATTAACTTCTACTGCATCTACCACAGGAGTGATTTTGCTCAGCATAGCTGTTAGATTACCTAACTCAGCTCTATCACACGCTCCTTTTACCGCTCCGCAGTGCGTATGTCCTAAAACTACTAAGACTTTAGTTCCTGCTAGCTTACAAGCAAACTCCATACTACCGAGAATATCTTCATTCACGAAGTTTCCGGCTATTCTAATACTAAATAAGTCTCCTATTCCTTGGTCAAAAATCAATTCTGCCGATACTCTAGAGTCTATGCAGTGAAGAACCGTAGCGAATGGGAATTGACCTGATTTAGTTTGAGCTACTTGTCCTAATAAGTCTCTGTCTGCGTTTTTATTTTCTACAAATCTCTGATTTCCTTCTTTGAGTAATTCCAAGGCTTTAGCTGGTGTCACTTGTGCTTGAGATTCTGCTGTTTGAGCGTTCATCATTATAAATATATTTTTAGTGAATCTACTATTTTCTATTTTTGATTAGGTAAACCTACTAATTTCTCAAATACTTTTGTTTGTGTTTCTGATTCCATTTCATCGAATCCTATCAATTCAACTTCTATGTTTCTGGTTTTAGCATTTTCTTCAAAGTCATGAATTATTTCTAAAACATCTGGATGCATATCTGTAGTTTTAGTAGCATCTAAAATTACACTTTGGCCATCAGGGATTAAAGCCAAACTTTTACTCATGCTCCCTTTATTCAAGAAGGTCACACTCTCAGCCAAAGTAAGATGTACGGTTTCTCCGTCCTTGTACTTTTCAGCATCAAATATGTAAGGTTTCTGGTAGTTTTTATAGAGAATGAAGAATACAGCCACTGCCATTCCCAAGCCTATTCCTGTGAGAAGATCTGTAAATACGATACCCCCTATAGTTACCACAAAAGGAATAAATTCCATCCAACCTAAAGCATACATAGACCTAAATAATGCTGGTTTAGCGAGTTTAAATCCTACTACTAATAAAATAGCAGCCAACGAAGCCAGTGGAATCATATTTAACACGTTAGGAATGGTTAACACACACACAAGAATTAGCAGACCGTGAATAAAAGCGGACATTCTTGTCTTCCCTCCAGATTGAATGTTGGCAGAACTTCTCACGATTACCTGGGTTACCGGTAATCCTCCTATTAACCCTGAAACCATGTTTCCTATTCCTTGGGCCCTTAATTCTTGGTTGGTAGGAGTGATTCTTTTCTGTGGATCTAACTTGTCTGTAGCTTCTACACAGAGCAGCGTTTCTAGACTGGCGACTATGGCTAGAGTAAATGCTATGGTATAAACTTGGGGATTGTTCCACTGACTGAAATCAGGGAACCTGAATTCTCCAAAAAACCCGGCTAACGTTCCATCCAATGGAAGGCTTACCAAGTGGTCTTGAGAAAGACCAATATTTTCAGAATTATTAAATAATTGATTTAACAAAATACCTACGACCACAGCGACTAAAGGACCTTGAACCCATTGACTCACAGGAAGTTTTTTAATGAATTTCTGTTCCCATAGAACTAGAATAGCTAAGGATACCACAGTAATTATTAGAGCTCCTGGAGTGATGAAGTCTAACATGTTTCCTAACTCACTAAAGGTGTTGTGACCATCCGATTGGATAAATGAAAAGTCCCCCTCAGGGTCTGCATCATAGCCAAATGCATGTGGAATTTGTTTTAGAAAAATAATCACGCCTATTCCTGCTAGCATACCTTTAATTACAGAACTCGGGAAGTAATAACCGATGATTCCAGCTTTAAGAACACCAAGTGTAAACTGAATAACTCCGGCAAAAAAGACAGCTAATAAGAACACTTCAAATCCTCCTAAATCTGGGATAGCAGTAAGAACTATAGCCGCCAATCCTGCAGCAGGGCCACTTACTCCAAGCGGAGATTTACTAAAGGCAGAGACGATAATTCCTCCTACCATTCCGGAGATAATTCCAGAGAATAAAGGAGCTCCACTGGCTAGTGCTATTCCTAAGCACAAAGGGACAGCGACTAAAAAGACAACTATACCGGCAGGGAAGTCATTCTTGAGATTGGCGAATACGCCATTACTTGTTTTTTTCATTTTTAAATTAAAATTGCATATAACGAACTAAGCCTTTAGTTAGAAACTAAGACCTAAAGATTATCTATATAAGGAATGGAAGCGCGAGTTATATCCAATCTGGCGGAGGACTAACAGTCTCCAATAAAGGGCCGGAAAGAATCCGGTTTAAAAAGTAGAAGTCTCCACTAAGAATTGATGAAGAACTGCGCATAGATTCATCAGAATCTTGGGTATACTTCTCAGACTCTTCTTCAGAGTCTTTTTCATCAGTGTCCGTATCTTCGAAGTCTATCGTTTTAGATAATTCTGTATCGAAATGATGCCCTGTATGTGGTATTATTTGAACACCCAAAACTATCAAAAGAGTAAAAACGCCCATGATAGAAAAAAAGATGCTATTTCTGTTACCAAACATTCGACAAAAGTAATAATCAAGCTCATAAATAAAGAAATAAAACTAGTGTAAAGATGAATACGTGATAACTCAACGGCTTAACTATCAAATGTATGTAAATGAGTTAGTTGAATATGGATCAGACTGTTTTGGGTATCTGTATATTCATGGACTTACAAGAAATAATTCAAAAACACCCCCCTTTTACCCCAACTATTTTATTTCCAGATTGTAGAAAAGAAAACTGAAGTCAACCGGTTTTTGTTCTCCTCCATTTTATTATCTCTAAGACCACGATACTGATAAGGCAAGCGGCAAAAAGCACAATCAAAAAACGATCGAACAAATAGTGGATGCCGTCAAAAAGAAGGTAAATAAAAAGTGTTGCAACTATCGTGAAATAAAAAGCGCGTTCAATCCTATATAATTTGTAGGCATTTGCATTCTTGAGCCAGCTAGTGTACTTTTCGTTCTCGGGAAATTCAATCGCTAAGAGGCCTAAGTCTTGAATAGATTTTTTATACTGTTTTCCGCGGAAGTGGACCACGCCTCTTGCAAATAGTAACTCTGCATAATCTTCATTCCCTAGTAATTTGGAGTTCTTCCGTTGAGGCCGTTCCTTAATTAACGACAGTGCTTGTTCAATTTCCGGTAATGCTTTTTTACAGCTTTCGGTTTGAGCTAGACTAATTGCATAATCACTTTTTAGGCGAATGATTTTATCAGAAATGAGTGTGTCATTTAAGATGCTTTGTCTTTCAATTAGTATTCGATTATGAGTAAAAATCTCAATGAACTTTCTGGGTTCATTCTGTAAACCTTGGCTATAAATCGAGTCGTATACTTCGTGAAAGTCCATTGTTATAATGCAGTCAAAGTTCTTTTGTTAGTGAGTTTAATGAACCAATCCAAAGTGCTTAAACGCTCCACTTTCTGCGGAGCTTTTATCTACTCAAACAGAATTAGAATTGAATGTCAAATTGAGTTTCTATTGGTTTTGGGATATGTTTTGGATCATCTCCAATCATTTCACGAATGTCAATTTCAATTCCCCGAGACATGGTCGTAATAGGAACGTCATTACTATTTCCTTCAAATGGATTTTCAGTGTTTTCTCCTATACGTTCCATGGTATGAAATATCCAAGAAACAATCACCGAGAAAGGAATAGTTACCCATATAAAGTAAGTTCCCACATACTCAACCACGGCATGCACGGGGCTAGTGTGAATTTTCATGTGTTCGTGAATAGCGTCTACCACCTCCAGTCCTATTTTTTCGAACTCATGCATCATTCCTAATGGTAAAAGGAAAATAAAAATCCACACGAAATAATAGTTTAGCGTAGCAAATTGACGGGGATAGGGAAAGTTTTTAATTCGCTCTACTTTACCCTGCAGAGTGAAAAACTCAGTCATCATGCTTTGCATCTCCATGTGTCGAAAATCCTCTATCAGGCCTTCATCTTTAAGCTTTTTTAAATGGCGAGACTGCAGATTTAGGCAAGCGCCTTGTTTGTTCTTTTTACTTAATATTTCTTCCATTTCAGACTTAGAAACATAGCCTTCTAGTTCTTCAGAAAGTGAATATTTCCACTCTTTTATTTCTATTTGAGATAAATATTCCTGATCACTCTTGTCTATTTTACTTGTCTCCCATGGTTTGTGCTGCCTTAGTGCATGACGAAGACTTGTCATCCATGCTACATGCCTCATTACCATTTCTTTTCTGATTTTGAATAATTCCTTATCAGTTAGAGGATTCTTAGCATGCTCGTTAGAAACAAAATCGTTTAACATTAAGGCAAATGACCTAGAACCATTCACTATTCCACCATATATCTTTCGAGCTTCCCAGAGCCTGTCATAAGACGCATTGTTTTTAAAACTGACAATAAACGCCACAGCAGTCCCCACTACACCAATAGGCAGCCAGGGCAAATGCAACCAGTAAAGGCCCAATCCTTTAAACAAAAAAACAGGAACAGTACCGATAATAATAAATTTATAAATATCCCTTCTGGTCCATTTGATCATGCCCGTAAAGGGGAACTTTCTCTTTATGTACATTGATTGCTTGTTTGAGTTGTGTTACAAATCTAGATAAAACGGTTAATAACAGATGGCGCGATACTTTCATGGCTTCTGATTAATATAATCCCCAAAAGCAGAATATTAAACCAATCCAAACTGCTCAAAATGATGATGGAAATGCTTCTTACTCATCAAGCTCCATAAGAATTTATCTAGCTCACCAAAAGTTGGGTGGACTGATGTAAACTCTGGGTTTTCTTTAAAGAATACCTCCTGCTCGTCATAGGTCTTTAATAGTTCAGCTTTTGCTTGTTCTAAGCTCGCGTGCTTTACTGGTCCGCCAGTAGGGTAGGGCGCTTTCGTTCCTTTAGGAAACTTTCTGTGGTTATAGAGTGATTCTGTATAGGCTTCTAGCATTTCTGGTGGAGTGGTTATTTCTAATCCATTAATTGTAGTCATAAGCTTCAACTGATCTTCTAAATGTTCTACCATCTGCTGAGGTGAAAGATCTCCCCATTTAGCTTCTGTGCCTTCTGTAAGATTTACCAATTTGGCTGCTATATTCTCTTTAGATAACTCCATAAAAGGAGACTTCTTTTCTACCATGGTTAAGATAGTTGCTATAGCAGAAAGCTCATCATCTTGGTCAAACACTTCTACAAACCACTTCACCACTCCAGAAGGAAATTCTCTTCCTCTCACATCCCGCTCTACACGCTCTTTGCATGTGAGGCGAACGTAAATGGTATCGTTATGGTAAATAGGCTTTAGAAAACGGATTTCTTCTAATCCGTAGTTGGCTGCCACGGGTCCTTTATTTGGGTAAACAAATAATCCTGCTGCTGCCGAGACTATAAAATAACCATGCGCACAGCGCTTTTCAAAAATCGTTCCTTCCAGTGAAGTAATATCGGTATGGGCATAGAAATGGTCCCAAGTTAGATTAGCAAAGTTGATAATATCTGTATCCGTTACTGTTCGCTTATGTGTCTTCAAAGACATGCCTGGTTTGATGTCTTCAAAATGGTAGGAGAAGGGATGTGCAGGAGACTCCTTGTACTTAGAGCCTGCTTGGTAAATCCCTGTGATTTCGGTAATAGTAGTAGGTGTTCCTTGGATGGCTGTGCGCTGCAAATAATGCGCTACACCTCTCATTCCTCCCATTTCCTCTCCACCTCCAGCTCTTCCTGGGCCTCCATGCGTAAGCTGTGGAAGTGGTGAGCCGTGTCCTGTACTAAGAGGGGCCATTTCTCTATTGATCACCATAATTCTACCATGATGACTAGCAGCTCCTATCACAAATTTTCGTGCTATCTCGTCATTGAATGTAGCTATAGAACAGACAAGCGAGCCCTTTCCCATATTGGCCAATTCTATGGCATCGTCTAAATTTTTATAAGGCATAATAGTAGCCACCGGACCAAAAGCTTCTACCTCATGCACAGCTACGTTTTTATGGGGTTCTTTTTCCAATAATAATATCGGAGCTAAGAATGCCCCATCTTTAACATTGGCATCTATTAGGTTCAGTTCATCTTTATCTCCGTAAACTAATTCTGCTGTTTTACTGAGCATTGCTACGCGCTCCTGAACTTCTTTTACTTGATCTTTACTAGCCAGTGCCCCCATTCTCACTTCCTTTAGTGAAGGATTTCCTATGGATACTTTAGCCAGCGCTTTCCCTAGAGCTATTTGTATATCTTCCACTAAATTTTCTGGAACAAATATTCTACGAATGGCAGTACATTTCTGACCACATTTGGTAGTCATTTCTTTTCTTACTTCTTTTACAAAGAGGTCAAACTCTGGAGTGCCAGGAACAGCGTCTTCACCAAGAACAGAACAGTTTAAAGAATCTGCTTCCATGTTAAATGGCACAGCTTCATCTATAATTCTGGGATTGGCTTTGAGCATTTTCCCTGTAGTGGCAGAACCCGTAAAGGTCACTACATCCTGAGACATCACAGTGTCTAGAATTGTTCGTGCAGAGCCACAGATTAATTGCAACGCGCCTTCAGGTAATATCTTACTAGCTATGATTTCTCTCACTACAGCTTCTGTTAAAAAACTGGTTGAAGTAGCAGGTTTCACCACGGCAGGAACCCCTGCCATCCAATTTACGGCACACTTTTCTAGCATTCCCCACACTGGGAAATTATAAGCGTTAATGTGAATGGCCACACCTTCTTTGGGCACCATAATGTGGTGAGCCATAAACGCACCACCTCTGCTTAAATCCACAGGAGCGCCATCTACATGAAAGGGTTGGTTGGGAAAAAGTTTACGCAAAGAAGCGTTGGCAAACAGGTTCCCGAAACCACCTTCGATATCTATCCAACTATCGGCTTTAGTAGCTCCAGTTTGGTAGCTAATGGTATAAAACTGAGCCTTTCTTTTCATGAGATACATGGCCAGCTTTTTAAGCATATTTCCACGTTCTTGGAAAGTCATTTTTCTTAGAGATGGACCTCCCGTTTTACGTCCGTATTCTAGTATATCTCCGAAGTCCAACCCCACAGTAGTAGAGTGGTGGATGAGTTCTCCGTTAAATGCGTTATACACAGGAACCCCTTCTCCTGTGCCATTTTCCCAGTTTCCTAAAACGTAATTTCCTAGCTTGGTCATTTCTCCTTGAATTGAATGTGGGCGCAAGTTAAGCATTCGGTAAATGTGTTTCGAGTTTGTTGTTGGTGGTTTGAAGTTTTTGTGTTTTGCTCCAACCTCCAACCTGAGCTAAGTCCCAAGCTATTTAGATTAACTTTCGTATTATGAGTAGAAGAATTATCTTCGTATTTAAAATTAAATAGCTCAAACTAATTAATGAAAGCATTTAAAATTCTCCCCTTGCTGCTTGTTCTTATGGGATTGATTCCTTCATGCTATTGCCCTGATGTGGACTTATATTATATTCCTCAGGAAATGGCGATCACTTCTATTTGGAATAATTCTCTTTATGATGATTTTGAGGGGTTGACTATAGAGGAAGCTGATGGATTTGAGTTAGGGATAGAATTCACTAAAAGGGAATTCATTAGTGAAAGAACACCTTCGTTTAGTTTTACCAATCAAGCGATGGCCATGCAGCCATGTCCTGAAGATGGAGAGCAAGGGTTAAAACACAAAGCCACGGCCATAGAAATCATTTCTAATTCAGATTTTTTGGATATAGTCGCTGGGGCGAGTATAAATCACTTTTTCCATATATTGGAATATGATCAAGATTCTGAACAGGGAACTCATCAATATCTAGAGGTAGAATTAGAAAATGTAATTTCCTCAATAAACGATTCATACTTCAATTCGCCAGAACTTTCTATGAAGCTGAGCATGCTTCCTGAGAACAATTTGGCGCACTCGTTTACGGTAACATTAACTTTCGAAAACGGTACATCCTTGACAGGTGTTTCTTCTGAAATTCAGTTTTAACCTTTCGTTTTATTTCTGAACCTGTTTACATGCACCACATCTTCTATGGCAGATTTTTCGGTTAGTGAGGCGCTAAATTGCCTGGCGAAAAAGGGTGCTAGCATAACACCTTTGGTTCCCATACCATTAAAAATTCCTATGGCAGGATGATCGGCATGAAACCCCATTACCGGCCTGTGGTCAGCGGTGGTTGGTCTAATCCCTGCGTGATGTTGGATGAGGTCTAATTCAGGTTTTTCTTTCAAGCCGGACTCTAGCTTGTCTAGTAATTTTTGTCTGGCTTCTTCAGAAGGTGTAGGTTCCAATAAATGCCACTCGAATGTGGCTCCCATTTTATAGGAGCCATCTGCTTGGTGAAGCAGCCATTGACCATTGTTAAACACTCCTTTTAAGTTCAGTCCTTCTGCCTGAACATGCAGCAGGTTTCCGTGTGTTCTGGTAAGAGGAAGGTAGTTCCAATAGGCGCTTTCTATGGTTTTGAAGCCATTGGCAAAGATGATTTTTTGTGCTTCATAACCATTCCAGCAAACTCCTGAGGCGTTAAACTGAATATCAGACTCGTTAAACTCGGACTCTAAGAAGGAGTCTTTACTTTTTAAGTATTCTCTAAAAGCGGGAAGGAATACAGGAAGATCTACATAGCCCCCTTTTATGGTTCCATAGCCAAATTCATCATTGGCTACCGCTTCTACTTCTGGTTGGGGTTTGTCTTCTAAATAATCAGAATAGCGCTCATCTCCAGCGGCTAAATGAAAGTCATTTGCGGCATCATTGCTCGGGAAGAGCCGCACTATTTCTCTGTCGTACATAAACTTCTTATCCAGCAGCTCTTCTAGTTCGGTATACGTGCGGTGCAATGCGGGTAATAAATCATCTGCCCTCCAGGACTTCTTTAGTTTCTTGAACAAAATGGGATTCCACATGCCAGCGGCTATTCTAGATGCAGAGGTTTTGTAACCATTGTCTATTACCATTACGTTTCTCCCAGCTTTCATCAACTCATAAGCGAGTAAACTTCCAGCTATTCCTTGGCCTATTATGATGATACGCGGATTCATTTATTGAATGTAGCTATTGGTTAGTGTAATTGATTACTCAGCCTTTACTAGATAAAGTTCGCGGCCTTCAAACTTAATGCTCAGACTATCTAGTTTCTGAAAGTTGTGCTTTTTGACCAATAGTTCAGATGCGACATGAAATTCTCCTGGCCATACTCCGGCAGTATGGGTCAGGATTTCTTTTCGTTCTCTTTCTATATAAAAAATAGTACTATGATTTAACGAGGACGATCTTATCGCTTTTAGCCGTTCTCCTTTAGTTTTTTTTCCGATGGATTGGGCTTCAGTCTTATATTCTAAATCTCTATTTCCATTAAGTTTAGCCGGAATTATTATCCAACTAAAAGCTAATCTAACGGTTATAAGAACGAGCACTAAACCCACATATTTATGGGCGTTTAAATAGACTAAAGCGCCCACTCCTAGAAGGCTCAACACACACAATAGAGAACCTTTAAATAAATTAAAATCCACGCCCAATGAGACGAAAGGCAGCACGATACTGCTCAGTGCTAGAAGTCCTCCTATCCCAATGAAAATCCCATGAATTATTTTTTTGCTCTTGAGTTCTGTAGAGAGCATATATGCCTGAGATAGTAGGATGAATACGATGGGATATAACATGAATAAATACCTTGGGTAATAGCCAGGGCTTAACCAATAAACAGGAATGTTAACGATTAAAATAAGGGCTAACATTCTTAGGGAATTATTTTTCCAAATAGAAGTGCGGACAGATTTTTTCGAAAGAAAAATCACGAATAAGCTCCATGGAGCTAAATGATAAAGATGTTCTAGCGGGAACTTAACTATATGAATGAGACTTTCATACCATGGTTTGTCTATAACTGTTCTCTGGGCGCTCTGTTCCCATAGAATACTGACCCACCCTTCGAGTGAATTATGCTGAGCATACATGTAGAAATATCCGCCCACTAGAATAGAAAACAAGAGGATGCCCGTGGCATGTGCTAAAGAGAAGAATTTTTTTAAATTTTTAGAGTAAAGAAGTAAAGTGATGATGGTTAACCCCTGAAATACAACTGTAGGTAGGCCTTTGCATAAAAAAGATATGCTGGCGATGAAGTAGGTTAACACAAAGAATCTCCACCAGTTTTTAGCGTTTAGACTTTCTATGAAGACGATGAAAGATAAAAAGACGAGCCACGAATAAAAGATGTCAATATGGCCTAGCAGTGAAGCGTAAACTAGAATTCTACCACAAGTAACAAACATGGAAGCACCGAGAAAAGCGGCAGCACTGCTCACTTTTTTTTTAGCCCAAAGAAAGATAGTTAGCCCGAAGAGTAAGAGCGGAATGACAGAAGGCAAGCGGAAAATAAACTCGCTCATAGAGCCGGTTACGGTGAATAATCCGGCTATAATCCAATTATAAAGAGGGGGTTTGTTATAGTAAAACTCACCTTGAATAGTGGGGACCCAGTAATTGTCTGAGAACATCATTTCTATAGCTACTAAAGCTCTAGTAGGCTCATCGGCAAACAGAGGCAGCATTCCTAAGTTAGTTAGAAAAACTAAACAGGCTAACAGAAAAGAAAATATATAAACGAATAAAATATGCTCGTCTAAGTACTTCCAAAGTAGGTTGATGTTTTTCACGGGGCTAAGATAGGAGAGAATTATAGCTCTGAGGCACCTTAGATTTTAATCTATTTTTTTAGCCAACGCCCGAGCAGTTTCTAAGTCTTCTGGAGTATCTACGCATACTGAGTTTTCTTGAACCTGTGCAGTGTAAATATCGTATCCGTTTTCGAACCAGCGAAGTTGCTCTAATTTTTCTTTTAGCTCTAATGGCGACTGTTCCAGTTGTGTGATTTCTTTCAGCGCCTGCATAGAATATCCATAAATGCCTAGATGTTGGAACTGTTTTTGAGAAGCATCTCCGGCTTTTCTAGAAAATGAAAGAGCTTTTCCAGCATCATCTATTATGACTTTAACTCTGTTGGGATTTTGTAGACTTTCGTCAGAGTCAAACTCTTTTATCAGGGTACAGATTTGAATGTCTTTAGTGCGTAGCAATAAGGCCAACTTATTTATCACTTCGGGCTCTATAAACGGCTCGTCACCTTGAATATTTATAACAGCATCTGGCATTGTTTTGCATTGCAACGCTGCCTCTAAGCATCTGTCTGTGCCTGAAGGGTGAAGTGGAGAAGTCATTACTGCTTTGGCGCCATGATTTATTACATGCTCAAAGATTCTGTCATTATCAGTAGCGACTATCACTTCAGATAATCCTGCTTTTCTGGCTTGATACACCACTCTCATTACCATGGAAACTCCATTTATATCCTCTAGGGGCTTGCCTGGTAGTCTGGTCGAGTTAAACCTGGCAGGGATGATTCCTATAATATTCATTTTATAAGTCTAAAGCTAGTTGGAGGGTAGTTAATCTTGGGCTTTCTATAGATAAAGGCCTAAGTGCATATTCTCGATTTAAGAGATTATTTACTATTATTGATCCTCTTAGCTTAGGAGTGATTTTATACGCTATCCTGGCATCAAAGACCACATCTCCATTATTACGTTCCTTCATCCAGTTAGTTATTCCTGTTGGCGTTGCAAGTGGATTATCTATGTCTATGAAGGCTATATCTATATTCTCTGTTTTACTGTTGTATCTGGCGCTTACGCCTAGTGATGTTTTTTTGTAAGTAGCTTCTGTATCGAATCTCACTAAATGTTTAAATCTGTATTTTAAAATACGCTTTGAATTATCAGAGCTGGTACTATTGTATGAAGCACCCTGTCCGCTTTCAATTTTTGCATATTCATACTCTGGAGATAATGAAATAGGCTCCGTATAAGTATATCCTCCCAAAAACTGAATTTCCACAGGGCCAAGTTTCCCTTTCCCTAATCCAGAGATTTCTATTCCTGTAACCTGAGAATCACCCGTATTTAAGGATTTAAACCCTAGGTTGTTAATTGGATTGGAGTCTGTTCCCCAAGGACCGAAGGTGAATTCTATAAAATTAGTGTACTTCTGCCTAAATACAGCAGCATCAAGATACCCTAAAAATCTACCGATTTTAAACCCTTGTTTTAACCCGATTTCTATGTTTTCACTGGTCTCTGGTTTTAGGTCTAGGTTTGGAAAGATAACGACCTCACCTACAGAAGTAGTAATGAATTTCTCGGCTATTGTAGGGAATCTAAATCCTTGTCCATAGCTAGCCCTAGCAAAAGTCCCTTGGCCTAGCTTATAGCTAACACCTGATCTAAACACGGGTTTACTTTGCTCTTGAGAATTGATGGTGAAATGTTCATACCTAAGGCCTGCAGATAGGTTTAATCGATTTCCCACCTTTTTATCTAACTGGAGGTATGTCGCTAGGTTACTAGCCTCATTTTTACCATCCGGATTTTCACCTGCATATAGTTGAGCTTCACTGAATGTAAACATGCTCATTATACCAGCAGTTAGATTAA
>Ga0209302_10000307_pt1 | contig 29787 bp, 22 predicted proteins | sample ArcOceMetagenome_2_FD_187445 | JGI IMG/M metagenome (GOLD analysis project Ga0209302, IMG submission 187445) | Marine eukaryotic phytoplankton communities from Arctic Ocean - Arctic Ocean ARC135M Metagenome (SPAdes) (version 2) | ecosystem: Environmental > Aquatic > Marine > Oceanic | place... | reverse complement strand
GTTCATTCATATGGATTTATTATTTATAGTAATGCGGTCAAAACACATTTAAATAAAATTCATTAAATATATTTATATATGTCAGAATTCACTAGAATCCCGATTGAAGTTGAGAACAACGAAACTAACGAAACTGAGGAAACTAATGATATACAACCAAAACTAACAATATTATCAGAAGATCCTAAAATATTTACGATTGACAATTTCATCACTCCTGACGAATGTGATCATATGATTAAATTGGCGATACCTGAACTAATTGATAGTGTTGTAAGTGATTCTAAAGGTGGATATGTTTCATCTGGTAGAACAAGTAAAACAGCATGGATCGACCATTTCCATGATAAAATAACCTCCTATTTATCAACAAGAATATCAGAAGAGGTTAACATGCCAATAGAGAACGCAGAAAAGTATCAAATAGTACATTACGGCGAAACTAATGAATACCGTTCGCATTATGATAGCTGGGATCATAATGGTTCTGATAAAACTCTTCGTTGTATCAAACATGGAGGACCAAGGGTTTTAACAGCATTAGTATATTTGAATAAAGTCGAGGAAGGTGGTTCAACACGTTTTGATAAATTGAATATAGATGTTCAGCCAGCTCAGGGAAAATTATTGGTTTTTCAAAATACATATACCGGTTCTATTAATAAACACCTTCTTTCACAACATGCTGGTATGCCAATAGTAAAGGGTGAAAAATATATTTTTAATTTATGGTTTCGTGAATGTCCCAAAAGTATGTTGTATTCCGAATTTAATCCTGGCTACTATACCGCGATTAATAAAAAGACTTCCGAATCAATTCATACCCCTATTAAAGTTGAATCCGTTTCAGAGAGCAATATATTTAAATTACATCCAGAAAAGAATATATTAAAATTTGAATCATTATTAACCAAAAGTGAATGCGATGATTTGATAAATATATGCACATTCTCTGAAAGTAAATACCCTAGTGCATGGATTAAGAATGTAGATCAGATAGATATAATTAACACTATTGCAAAAATATGCAGGACTACTCCTGATTTTTTAGAGAATATGAATGTAATCAAATATGGAAGTCATGTAGTTCACGGACCCTTCCAGGATGCATATGACATTTCCACTGACAAAGGGAAAACATATACTGAAAAACTGGGACAACGTGTCCAAACTATATCAATTTGCTTGAGTGACAAAATGAAATACGCGTTTCCTAAGTTAAATACCGAAGTTATTTGTAATAAAGGTACTGTTATGATATACGATAATGTTGGAACCACACGCAATCGTGACGAAAATATGTGCCATCGTTTGACAAATGATAACGATATTGACGGATACATTATAAATGTTTATGTAAGAGAGAAGGACAAATCAGGAAATGTAAATAAAAATTTCCAGTTTGATGATACACAAACTAAAGATACCACAAATAACGATACCGTTGTATCCAATCCAATTCACGAAACACCTAATATTAAAGAGAATCATTTAGATACATTTAATACCGTATTAAATTTGTTTGAAAATAAAAAAATTACTAGAGGATGGGCTGGACATAAACAATTTATATATGGATTTAAAGGAGATTTTTCATATTTTAATGAATGTGTATTACGATTCAAAAAGTTACGTGATGATGGAAAAGGATTGATGCTTAAAAACGTAAATAAGGAATATGTATTTGACGAATTCACTCCAGTTATTGCGAGTGAAGTGGTACATACAGAAATGTTAGCTTTACTTATGGAATATTATAGGAAAACTATCGAAAACAAAGTTTTTCAGTTGGGTGATAGACAGTCTAATCGTTTTAAAGCCCATAATGAGCCTTTTTCGCGTTTTTTACATTATGAAATTCTACCATTGATTGAGGCAATTACAAGCAAAAAACTTAAACCTACATACACATATCTTTCTTCGTATGTAAATGATAGTGAATTACCAGCACATACTGATCGCGAAGATTGCGAGTACACTGTATCCTTTCTAGTAAATAAAGACAAAGATTGGCCAATATTGTTACACAAAGTAAAGCAACCCGTAAAATATAAAGGAAGATCTAGTTTCACGCCAAAAACCAATGAATGCTTATCGTTAGATTGCGAAAGTGGTGGGTTAATTATTTTTAGCGGCACAGATCATATTCATTTCCGTGAAAAATTTACTGGCGAATTCTATGATATTCTGCTATTACATTATAGATCCGATGATTGATTGGATTATTACAAAGTTCAAAAATGAATTTATAGTATATAAGTTTAAATATCTAAAAAAAATACACATTATAGACTATATGGATTATAAAGTGTATGAGAATGTTTTTGATGACGATTTCATCAATTATATATTAAATAATCTAGATGAATCCCGTTATAGAGACGGTAGAGTAGGCGCAGGAGGAAGAGTAAATCTTAATCAAAAAAACAGAAAAGATTTATTTATCCAAGAAACCGCATTATTATCTAAAATAGACGATAAAATATATTCAAACCTGTATAAAGAGATAAAAGAGAATTTTTCTGATATTAAATATCGTGAACGATGGAAAGCCGGTAAATACATTGGAGAAGCAAATGGTTTCTATAATGTTCATAGAGATGATTCAGATGAGACAGCGTTCCGCAGTACATCAATGATTATAGCATTATCAGACCCCGATGATTATGAGGGCGGAGAATTATGTTTTGATAGTTTTGATTTTTCTACAAAACTGAAGAAAGGATCAGTAGTCGTATTTAAATCCTCAATATTCCATCATGTAAATCCGGTCACTAGTGGAACACGTGTAGTACTTATATCATTCTTTTTTGATGAAACTGGTAAGGAGATCAAAAATAAAATCACTGGATTGCGCGATTTTACACCCTATAAACCTATTTTATCAAGTATGTCGCTTGAATATGATGACTACGTTGACGAAAGTAGAGTTGAGTCAGTAATGACCAAAATTGTAGGTGATGTGGATTATTCTGATAACGGAAGCAAACATGCCTGGAGTGATAAAGATGACTATTTATATGAGGATAATGGTGGCGATGTTCTTTTGGTAACTTTTGCTGGAATGGGATGGAAACAATCAATACCCACATTTATATTTTACAATTTTTTGAAGCAATATACTAATATCGACAAATTATTCTTGCGCGATATCAATTGTCGCTATTATATGAGCGGTCTAAAGAATTCAACAATGTCGTTGGAAGAAACGGTTTCATTAATAAAGGAAAAAATTGCGCATAAGAAGTATAAAAAAATTATTGGTTTAGGATGTTCCGCTGGTGGATTTGCTGCTATATTATACGGTGAGTTGCTAAAATTTGACAAGGTATTGGCATTTGCTCCTCAAACAGTAATAAATAAGAAAAAGGATGAATTAATAGGCGATAAATATAACGCACCCAATACATGTCGTTGGTTAAGGGATAAGAAGCCCGACGATGAAATGTATCAAAAGTCCTTAGATTTAATAAATTATAGACCATTTCATTCATCCATTGATATTCATTATTCTATTAATGGTAATAATGGCATAGACAAAAAGCACGCATTATATTTAGAAGATAGTAAGTGTAAAATTATTGAACATCCAGGAAATGATCATATGATAGCATTATCATTAAGAAATAATGGTAAATTGAAAGAGATTATAGAAAAAGAAATATTTTTAGAGTCTAATATTGAATCTAATATTGAGTTAGAAATCTCGGCGATGTAACTTCAATCACCAACGATTATACCATGATTATACCATGATTATACCACGATTATATCATTATAATGGCTCATCTAATGTGTTATAATTATATTTATTAAATAAAATAATAAATATAATGAAAGGTAAATTGATATATGAACTATTTACAGGTGTAGGATTTTGTAATCAATTATTCTCTCTAGAGACTGCTATTTATCTAGCAAACATTAGTGAGCGTAAGTTAATTCTATTAATAAGAAATCCATTATGTCATTGTGGTCAAGCTTCATGGAATCATGGAGACTTCATATCATTGTTTTCCAATATAAATACTCTTTTACCATTTGGACTCGAAATATATAAACATCATATACCTGGTAAGATTCATGAATTAATAGGACAATCGCGAACTGTATTTGAGAGACCGTTCTCTCATATAGCTATAGTAGACAAAAATATATACGAATTGTTTGGCAAAGACTCAAAATACATAAAAAATTTTGCTGGAGGAAGAGAGCTAGTAATTTTTGATATAAATGATTTTAAAGAACCACTTATATATATAAGTAAAAGTAATGCGGCACGTTGCTTAGTAACATTTTTAACAAATGAAGACAATATGCGTAAAATGGTAAATATTTGTAACGTATTATCTAACTATAAAATTAATTTACCTACAAAAGAACTACCTTCCGAATATATTTCAATTCATTTTCGTTTTGGTGACGTAAGATATGATTCCAGTCATATTAATTCAGTTCAAAATAATCATAATCAACTATTACTGAATAACCTAAACATTTTAAACACCACTAATATTCCATTAATGATAATGAGTGATAGGAAAGATGCTAATATATTAGATGAACTAAAAAAAAAATATAAAATCTATTTCACAGAAGATTATATAGATAAAGGGAAAAGTGTAATAGAATCATTTTTAACTCAAAAACATATTTGTGAGCAAGGAAAAGAATTTATAGGATATTACAACAGTACAGTATCGCATCATATTCATTATAAACGATATTTAAATAACAATGATACAGAAATGTATTTTGTAAATAAAAGGTACGAGAAAAATAATGATATAGATAAATTCACGTGGAATATTAATGGTATAAATGGTCCGTCTATATCCTGGTCTTTATTTTGTCCTGATACATTAATGAAAACGAATGATAAAAAGTTCTATATAACTAAAGTCAGTCAAAAATTGGTTAATAAGAAAAACAAAAAAGTAATTAGTTTTTGTTTATATGGAATTAATGATATACGAGATGAGAAGCGTAATTTTTTGAAAGGGGTTTATGTTAATTTTGAATTAGCAAAAACAATATATCCTGACTGGATATGCCGAGTTTATATTCCCATTTCAGAACCGATGGAGTACGTACATCCTTTATTAGAATTGGAAAATTTAGAGGTTATAATTGTAGATACTAACATATGTTTACGCGCATTACGTTTCTTACCATATGATGATACCGATGTTGATATTTGGATATCCCGCGACTTAGACTCTGTATTAAATGTACGAGAAAAAGTAGCTGTAGATGAATGGATGAAAGGTGATAAAAAATTACATGTAATGGCTGATAATCATCAGCATGGATGGAATATTGCGGGAGGTATGTTTGGTATTAAAAACGATTATACGGTGAATTTTACGAAATTAGTATTAGATATATCATCAGAAAATGGAAATCAAAATACCTTTGCTATAGATTGTAAAATTACGGATGATATTTTTTATAATACTTACAAAACATCACATATTCAACACTACTCTGGTGGTACAAAATTACCCAATTCATTCCCATTTCCAGAACATGAACCAATAGAAAGTAGATTCGTAGGAAATATATCGGATATACAAAAATATTATTTGAAGTTAGGGTTACAAAACAAATATTGTTTGAGAAATAAAGTAAAATTATTTAATATGGATTTACATATTAGTGTCATCGCTGATATAAAAGATATTTTTTCAAAATTATGTTCAAATGTAGAAATTACAGATTGGAGCTTAAGTGGACATACATGGGTATTCAATCGGACAAGAGAAACCCCTGATATTATAAATGATAAAACATGGAGAAAAATTGATTTAGATATGATTAAGGAATTTCAAACTAAATATGACGATTTTTTATCTGAGTTTGATGGGTTTATAGTCACTCATACTCCAGTATTTTGCTTGCTGTTTGAAAAATATAATAAACCAATATATCTTGTAAATAGTTGCCGTTACATACAACCATTTTGCTGGAATGATGGAAAGAATGACGCGATGATGAACTATTTGAATAAATCATTATTTAATATGTGGGAACGAAAACAACTCATAGCTATATCAAACAATAAAGCAGATCAAAGATTTTTAGAGCTAGGTACAAATATTAAGTCACGTCATATACCAAGTTTATGTTTATATACAAATGCGAAATATAATCCAATCCATAAAAAAATTGTTGTTATGGGTACAAAAAGGAAAGACTTATTACCTGTTATAGATAATGTGGTGTATAAGGATGATTTAAAAGGTCGCTACTCGTGGGATGAATTATATTCATACAAGGCTATAATTCTTATGCCATATGAAGCAAGCACCATGTCTTTATTTGAGTATTATTCTGCTAATGTCCCTATATTCACACCATCCCTACAATTTCTAAAATCGTTGATAATGAAGGGAAAATATCCATGCATTGGAAGTAGGTATTTTCAATTTCAACATCCGCCATGCTTCAATGAGGCTCTGAATGGTTATCCAGGTATGTCATTTTTAGACTTTTGGTTAGATAAAGCAGATTTTCACGATAACGAAAATATGCCACATATCATATATTTTGACTCATTTGAAGAATTGAAGAATTTAATTTTGAATACAGACTATAGATTTGTCAGTGGAAACATGATGAAATATAATATAAAACGTAAAGAAAATGTTTTTTCTCAACATAAACAATTGTTATCAGACTCATTTAAAAATGTGTCTTTTGTATGCGATAATATTGTACCTCCTTCATATGGTCCCCGTAGTGGTTATGGTAGAAATCAAAGAGGAATAGAAAAATATATTAAGCAAAATGTAAATAGTACTACATCATTTTTAGAGATAGGTCCCGGTGGTGGTCAGTGGAGTAGAGAAATTTATTCAATCGCTAAACATTTACATTGCGTTGATATAAAATCAGCAAAAGAAAATCATTTTTGGAATTACGTGCCACAAAGTGATAAGATATCGTATCATCATGTCAATAATAATCATTTAACATGTATAAATGACAATACGATAGATTGTGTATTTACATACGATACTTTTTGCTATTTAACATATAATGAAATCAAGAATTATATGACAGCCTTAAAAACAAAGTGTAGACCTGGATGTAAACTATTCATTTCATATGGAGATATTTACAAATTTTTTAAAAATGAACCTCATCGCATATCAAATTGTGAAAAAGAGTATAATATATTCAATGATCACGATAAATTAAAATCAACAATGAATGAATATTTTGATGCGGTTCCTGTAAAAGGAAAATGGTTCTGGTTAGGAATTGATAGATTTTGCAAACTTGCTATCCAATGCGGGTTTAAAGTAATAGAGAAAGATTTGAACATTGATAAAACGAATCCGTTGACTTATTTAGAATGTTAATAAATAATCATGCCATGATCGTTCGTATAACACCATAAATATAAATATGATATAAACTGATATCATATTAATATTTGATTAAAACTCAAAATTAATTAGATCGTTTGTTTCAACCATGTTTTCTGAATACTTGTATCTATTATTTACCCAAATATGATAATATGTAATTACGTTTTGTGGTTGGATTTTTCCTCCTTTATGCACATTAGCAATAATATCACCTAGTCCTGACGTTCTATGTATGTGTTTATCATAATGTCTCTCTTGTGCGATATATTTACATATTTGAGTTACGTTATTATTAATAATGTCCGTTGTATTTTTATTTGTAAGTAATTTACTAGACATGCCTATATGTGAATCTTTATCGTGGAGAAATAAACGAAGATTGTTATCATTTCTAGAAGGTATATATATAAATTCATCACAATCAATTAACGCAATCCATTTACAATAATATTTAAGAGCGGATATTCCGATTGTTAATGATACCCTTTGAATATTGTTCCAATGACCACATTTGGCTTTGTAAGGGAAATCTACAATAAATAAATTTGAATACTTTGAATCAAGTTCTTTTATTTTGTCCGTCCTAGTTGAGGTATTATTGAATATAACAATGAAATCAAATCCAATTTTAATACAATAGTTGAACCACTCCTCTAGTCTATTATCTTCATCTTTACACATAGTTGATATTATAATTGAGTCTGGGTGAAATTTTGTTTTGATACTTTCAAATGGGAATTTCATAACCATTTTTTTAGATTCATAATCATCCTGACAAATTGTAACTTCTTTATCTTTGAATTTTTCAAGTGTACCGTTAAATATTGCTTTACACTCCGTTCCGTATTTACCTATAGTTAATGGATAATATAGTTTATCATCTATTTTCATATGAAAACTATTATTTAAAGGACTTCTATAGCATTGAATTATTAATGTCATTTCATTGGTTTCTTCATTATAAATACACGTTTCGTTCATAATAATGTGATATCTTTCAAATCCTTCCATTTATAATATATATATATATATTATATATATGTTACCATTTTTATCATTATTTTATACCCACTTTAAATGTAAATTCTGATGAATATTATTTCCATGTCCTCGCAATAATGCTAACCACAAGGAAACATTTCCCGAACCACAAATAATTGTATGACATTTTTGTAACATAAACACGCATGCTAACATATATAACCCGTGTATATAATTACGACCCTTTTTATCATCTTTACCCCATTTTCCCATAGATTGCGAAATTTCACTTATAATTGTAACCTTATTACCGTATAATTCTGTAACCTCGTGTCCAAAATGTGACACATCTGTTAGACAGACAATATTAAAATTTGGATACGTATCTATAATTTCGGTTAATTTTTCTAAAAATTCTATTTGTGACGCGATTTTTGTTTCGGCTGATTTATCGGTACCTCTATAATATATACATATCGTCTTTTCATAATCAATATCATATTTGTTTTCCAACTCGTCTATCTTTTCTCGTACCGTATCACTGGGATTAAAATAATGTTTTACAAATGGATTATAGGAATCAAAATCAAAAGTTTTGTATGGTAAATATTGGTGGTTAAAGTTGAAATTGGAAACTCCTATATATGTGAAAGGTTGATTAGATTCTAAAAAAAAATGATCCCGTATATCTATACATTCATGTTCAATATCTTTATAATCGGACCACGATTTACTGGAATCTATTTTTTTTGGTAGTTTTTTATACAATTTATGATAATAAATTATATTGTCTAATATGACACTACAAAATGAAAACATACCCCTACCTAAACAAATCGTAATTTTTTCTTCTACTATATTAGCTTGGAAATAACCCATATATATATATATATATATTATATAATTATATATTTTATACCCACTTTAAATGTAAATTCTGATGAATATTATTTCCATGTCCGCGCAATAGCGCTAACCACAAGGAAACATTTCCCGAACCGCAAATAATTGTATGACATTTTTGTAACATAAACACACATGCTAACATATATAAACCATGCGTATAGCTTCTTGCTTTTAAGTCACGCTTTTCCGAGGAATACATAGATTGCGATACTTCTTTAAATATAGTCACCTTTTCATGATAAATATTTGTTATTTGGGTTTCAAATGAAATCTCATCAGTTAGACATACAATATTAAACATTGGATATTTTTCTACAATTTCAGATAGTTTATTAAGAAAATCTGCTTGTGACGCGATTTTTGTTTCGGCTGATTTATCGGTACCTCTATAGTATATACATATCGTCTGTTCATAATTAATATTGTATTTTTGTTCCAATTCATTTATTATTCCATTAACCGTTTTACTAGGATTAAAATAATGTTTCACAAATTTTGTAATTATTGAAAAGTCTAAGTTTTTATATTCTGCAAACTGACAATTATAATGAAAATTAGATTTACCTGAAAATGAAAACGTATTATTAGATTCCATAAAAAAATGACTTGTTATATCTTTCCCTTTAGTCTCTTGTGTTTTGTAATGACCGAACGCATTTTGTCCATCTATTATTTTTGGTAATTCTTTATATGTGTTATGATAATGACATACGTTATCCAGTTTTACACTACACCATGAGAACATACCACCTCCTGTTTTTAATATTATTTTTTTTTCTTTTTCGTCTAATAAAAAATTGGCCATGATTTATATATATATATATATATTACAATAATAATTATATCTCATTTTCACCATTTTATTTAAGAATTTATAATATCATTAAGTATTTATAATATCACTAAGTATTATTATGAACATTGAATTGATCAATGGAGCTCACCACGAATGGAACTTTTGGGAATATTTATTGCAAGAAATATTTCCTGAATTTAATATTTCAGGCAGACCACCCTGGAAAAGAGAAAGAGAACCAACAAATAAACATCTAATTGTCTCTGCCAATTTAGATTGTAATAAGTTTAAGGGCTATAAAAAGGATGGTATCACGTATGAATTGAGGGAAGAAGACCGTATACCTATTTTGTTTTATACAGGAGAACCATTTGATGTTAATGTCGTTGATTTAACAGGAAATCATAAATATGTAATAATATCATCACTAAAGCAAATTAAACAGGATAATATATATCATATACCATTTGGAGTATTTTGGTACACTCATTTTTATTTAAATAAATATTTACATAAATACAGAGATAATGATACAATATGTATTGATAATAAATATATTATTGGATATTGCGCAACAAAGGAGACAAAAGAGCGAAAAGAATTTATGGAAAAGATATCTAATGAAATAAATAATGTAAACAGTATCGTTTGTTTTGGAAAAGATAATAATTATAAATGTATTGTGAAGCAAATACAACGTACGTCTAATGGTAACATTAATGTTATTCATGAATATAATACATGTAAATTTGTTTTGTGTATTGAAAATTGTTCAAGAAAAGGGTATCTAACAGAAAAGATTATTTGTGCGTTCGTCTCAGGAGCTATACCAATTTATTGGGGCGATCATGCATACGCTAAGTCATTGTTTAATCATAAATCCTTTATATGTATTCAGGACTTTCAGAACTTTGACGAGTGTATCGCTCATATATTAAATATGAGCGACGATGATATCATAGCAATGAAAAAACAACCAATGTTCACAAATAATATAATACCGGACGTCTTTAATATTACAGATTTCTCTGATGGTAGTTATTATGGTAATTTTAAAAAATCAATACGAAATATGGTTTTAGATTAAATATTTGACATATTTATTTAGTAATCATATTAAATATTTGACATATTTATTTAGTAATCATACTAAATATTTAATATTATCCTATTAAATAGATGAATCTTTTACATCAAAAATATCCTAACGAAATTATAAACCAACTAAAAACTAAAAAATATCTATATTTAAAATTAGGATCTGTTGAGATGAATGTTTGTGGTCATGAGAACAATATTGACCATTTACCTTCCCAATTTCCACCAGATCAATTAGTAAAAACAAAGAACAGTATTGATCAATATTTAAGAAAAAATGCGGGTTTCTATTTTAAGCAACCATACAAAGACAAATATACCGCAACAAACTCAAGAGATGCTTTTTCCATTTTCATCACATTGTATGTAAACGCAATGCTAAAAGCTGATTGTAATTTTCTGTATCAATTCCATGTAAATGATTACGAAAGACTATTTAATAGAAATTTACATAGGTTTAAAACCTTAGTATTTGAAGAAGAAATAGGAATTTATTTAGAATTATTTGAATATTATACAACAGTTCTTAATAAAAAAATATTAATCATCTCAAGTATGGTAGATACGATGAAGTTTCAAATAAATAAAATGAAAAAACTATTCCCAAATTATAATATAAAAGTAGAAAACATTATTTTTTATAAATCATTCAATACTATCGAAGGTAATGCTACTCATTCAAACTGGTATGAATCATTTTGTATTATGAGAGATGAAATTAAGAAAATAAATTTTGATTATTGCTTTTTAGGGTGTGGATCATATGGCCCACCTCTCGCAGATTTTATTTACAGTGAAATGGACTGTTCGTCATTTTCTGTAGGTGCTACAATTCAACTTTTATTTGGGATAACTGGTAAACGTTGGGAATCAAGGTTGAAACACGATAAATATTTTTATTGTAAATATAGAAATGAACATTGGATTAAGCCATTACAACATGAAATTCCTAAAAATCATAAAGATGTTGAAGATGGATGCTACTGGTAGATAGGGGGTAACTCGGATAATTTCTCGGATTTAAAGCTAATTTTTATATTGCAACGCTTATTATTTTCCATTTACATATGCATTATCTGCTTCTTTTTTGGCGGTTGTAGCCATAATTAGTATTTGATTGTCATATGTATAATTACTTTGTTACGTTTGGATATAAATATAATATACATATATACTTTATATGAAGGTAGGTTTTTATGAACGTCAATTATGTGAAAGAGGTACTACAGTTGCTATTTTTGACTATGCCTATTTCAATGAAAAAATATTGGGAAATGAATCTGTAATATTTTATTTAAACAATCCTCCACAAGAACCAAATGGAGAAGATGTAAAAAAAAAATTTGAAAAAAATTTTAAAATCTATGGAATAGATAAATCAGAAGATATAGATGAAATTGTCAAAAAAGAAGATATTGATATATTATATCAACTTTCCCTTGGTGGAAATTCTCACATACATAGTAAGTTTTGTAAAAATGTAATACACTGTGTATTAGAATGTAATAATGTTGCAAAACATTTTTCAAAAATGGCGACTATTAGTAAGGATGTATTTAAATGGAAATCCGATACACCAATAGTTCCTCATATGATAAATTTACCGAAACACCATGATAATATGCGAAAAGAGTTGAATATTCCTGAAGATGCTGTTGTTTTTGGACGCTATGGAGGAGAAACAGAGTTTAATATATCTTATGTACATCATCATGTAATTGTAGTGGCGCGAGAACATCCTGAAATCTTTTTTTTATTTGTGAATACCAAAAACTTTTTACCAGATAGACTTAAAGATTCATACAATAATATCATATTTTTACCTAGGATTCCAGATGAACATCCACAATATAAGAAAGTCAAATTTATCAATACCTGTGACGCAATGTTATGGGGACGACAATGTGGAGAAGCATTCGGAATTGCATTAGGAGAGTTTAATATTTTCAATAAACCCATAATTTGCTCATTAACAAGACGCCATAACGCACATATTCGGATACTAGGTGAAAAAGGTATTTATTACCCGAATTGTTATGGTGATAAAGAATTAGATAAACAATTACCTATACCGCCAAAAAGTCTACCAGAAATACTTATAAATTTCAATCGTAATGAAGTACAAAAACAAGATTGGAATGCTTATCAAAAATTTACACCAGAAGTAGTGATGAAAATATTTGAAGATGTATTTTTAAAATAGTGACATTAAATAATGAATTTAATGAAATATATAATGAAATAAAATCAAAAAAGCCAATTATATATTTTTGGGTTTTAAACCAACCGATACAATAAAAATTATATGAAAAATATAACTTTTATCAAACAACCAAACAACCAAACAAACAAACCTAATCCATATTGACGGTTTTACACTCTAAATGATTTTCAAAACCTTCTACTTCACCTTCACTCGCAATTGGTTTCACAACACATTTGAATAAGGTATCGTCATACTCTTTACCTTCTTCGCACTGAATTATACCACCACTTTCCTCTATTGATGCTGCCACTGTTGCGGCGCATGTCCTAGCTCCTACCTCCATTTCAGAAGAGGCAACCGGTTCAGGTACATAATCTGCTCCTGTTCTAAAATCATCCATTTCTACATTGTCTGGATCAAATTTCCAATCATATTCGTCAAATATTAATTTATCGCGTTTTCTGATATCAGAACTTAATACAAAGGAACCTACAATAGATATACCAAGTAAGATTGGTATTACTAACATTGGTAAATATCCTTTAAACGTCAAATACACTACGACAATATTAACTAAAACCACGAAACATAATAGTTTCATATAGACTGACCACGCGCGATAGTATTTTTGGTAATAAGTTGTTATTTTAACTTGCGATTCTTTTGTATATTTCTCATCTTTGATTGCTATTATTTTTTGACGTATTTCTTCAATATTTTGTTCTGTGATTATCAATAATTGGATTTGTTGCTCATATTCTTTTGCGTTATATATCGCGGTCTCTTCTAAAGATCGCGTAATCTCATATATTTCGTTCATCATAGTATCGCGTTCATTTATTAATGTGTCAATACTTTCTATGTAATTATCTATTTCAGATTCCTCAATACCAGAATTTAGAAAACTATCCATTAATTCCTGTTCTGTAAATTGCGATGTATTAATATCTGCGATTAATTCGCTTAATCTATTTTCTAAAGGGGCCTGCGTTTCCATTATATACTATCAAATATTAATTATATTTAAACATAAGTTTAACTATCAATAATATTTATTTTCAAATCTTTCAAAGATTCTATATTATTCTCTATCAGTCCTAATAATTTTGTTCGTTCTAATTCCTTTTTATTTAATTCGTAATTTATATTTACATTTAATTTGTTAATAGCATCACGCTTGTTTAAATAGAGTGGTGGAAGTTTTTTATTATAATGTCTCTTAAACTTTTTAAAATCACTCATATATTTCAGTGTATTTATAGAATCCTGAATATCTTTCTTTAATGGAGAAATCGTAGAAAGTATATATGTACAAACCGTATTTGAGAAGGTTGGTTTAAGAATTTTGGTCACCTTACTATTTCTATATGGAATCTTAGATTTATTTATGTTCCTTATACATTCTTTTAAAGCTAAAATGCTTAAATTAATATCAGCATTTTCACGCATATTATGGTTTTCATTATATTTGCTTCTCGATGCTCTCTCGGATCCTGCCAAATCCACTAATTTAATATAGTAATTTCCTATATTTATTTGAAAAATTAAATGCGAACGACTAGAGGAATCATTTGAACTTGATACTCCTACATGTCTAGCTTTGTTTATTCTTTCAATAATATTGCTACGATTTTTAAGAAGTAGTTGATGACTCGTTAAATTCATAAATTTTACAGAGCCGTCTTTTAATTCACACTCTTTTACCGCAGCGTTACTGTTAAAAATATCATAACATTTATTTCTATATATTTGAATACCACTAAAGGTTATATTGTCACTAATCATGACCAGTTCATTTATCAGTAATTGAACAATACCATCATTACTTTCATTTCCTAATAGTGTGTACGTTTTACCTGATCCTGTTTGACCGTATACATAAAAAATAGAATTTTGTTTAGCCTGTATATTTTCTATTAATTGATGTCCAATTTCATGATAAATATCTTCATTATTATAATCAATATCAAATACCTTATCAAATGTAAACCCTTTTTTTGAATATATTTTGTCATTCATTACATTGACTTTTTCTTGGAATAATTGAATATTTGACTCTCGTAGCGTCACCTTATATGATTTTTTTTTAATTGTACTTTCTGGATGTAATCTTATTCGTGAATATATTTTTATTTTAGACATACATGTTCAAAAGAAAAAAATTATCTACGAATTAACAATACAGCACTGCTCAAACATATTCCTATAAAAGCAGTATAAGCAATATATGTACCCATGGATGTACTGTTATACGTACTGTTATACGTAGTACATTTATCATTATGCATTTGCGTAATAATGTTAGGTTTACTGATAAATCCTTCCTTTTTATATTCATCATTTAATGTAGCCATTTCAATATTACTATCTATAATATTGATAACAACATTATTCATTCTGTCTTGTAGAAATAATACTTCATCCTTTATTTTAACATTCAACTTAACCAATTTCTTAATTATTTCATTTACTGATTTGGTATAGGTAGTTAATTTCATATATGAAACCTCTAATTCCTTCATATCAGTGTCAATATAATTTATTATACCGCATTTGTGTGTATCGCGGTTCATAACTGACACCTTGTTTAATAGTTCATAATTTTTCCACATATTTACATTTACACTCTGATACCCTTTGCTACAACTAGGATGATTATCAATATTGAATTTTCGTGTGTACAAACTGTCATATTTACTATACATTTTATTCGCTATTGGAAATATTTGATTATCTCTTAATGATATTGTCTTATTTTTACTATTGTATACAAACCCGCCGCAATTTTTTAGTTCATTGCAACGAATTATTCCATCAACTTTGCTTCCTTTAAAAATATCAATCTCGTTTCCATCAGATGTCGTTGATTTATACAATTTATATTGATTGTTATAACTTAACATATTCTTTGGATATTCATGAAGTTCGTCATTTTCATCAAGATATCCAACTTTTCCAAGAAGTCCTGAATCGTTATATGGATTGTTTATATTTTTGGAAATCATTTGTGTATTTTTCGTTGTATATACTTCACCTATGTCATTTTTAAGTTCACATGAACTTACATTACCTTTTTTGTACTCTACCGCTGCGCATACAGAATTATCATCACATTTACTAATACAATCGCCTAATGATAGGTTAAAATACGTTTCGTCACTATTACTATTTGACGATGATTTTTCTGCCACGTTATAAGCGGTATTGTTAATCGTATGAAGTGAAGTAGTGGTTTTATTACCTATTCTATTAGGATTAACACATGCTGTTGACGCACCAACTAATTTCATCACTCCGTTTTTGAGAAATTTCATTTTATATTTTCCATTTTGTGACGACATTGATTCATTTACATCTAAGAATTCGTTACTACTCATGTACGAACGTTTATATTTACAGGTGGGATTGTTTTCAGGTACCCAATCAAATACAGTTATGGAATTTCGAAATACATTTTGATTTGACTGCCATAATTGATAGTCGTCTGAATTACGAATAAGTTTTAGAATACCATTATTATCTAATGATAGTCTACATGACTGTGTAGGCTGAACGGCGTTCATTTTATTTTCTAATTCTTCTTTTGCGCGCATAATATCATTGCTAAATAGTACATTATTATTACTGTCTACTACAGCAAAACAGGTTTCAAGTACTTTCAAAATGGGTGTATCGCTCGTTTGTTTCGTATTAGATGCCCATAATGGTTTTATTTTATACTGTTGTCCGTCTTGAATTATTGAATCTAATTCATTACCAACGTAACACTTATTTTTTCCATTTTCTTTACTCAAACTAAAAAAGGATTTGTTCATATTGATTGCGTTCTGACTACATTGATCAAACTTCATGTCACCAGTATATTCCATAACATTTGTATTCTTATAACAGCCTAGATACACCGGTTTATTCGGGATATCTATTTTATCAACATAAATATTTCTTCTAACAGGATCTTTTGAATTAAACTCAATAACTTTTGCTTTAATATTTTCTTTGATTGTATTATATGTTTCTAAATCAATATTAAAATCCAGAATAAGTTTATCTAGATCAGATATATGTTTATCGATAACCAGATTTTTATTGGTATTTTCAAAAATTATTTGGTTTAAACGTGACATAATTACTATATAATATGAATATATATTTTTATTAGATAGTTTGTTAGTTTGTTTGTTAGTTAGTTTGTTAGTTAGTTTGTTAGTTAGTTTGTTAGTTAGTTAGTTTGTTGTCCTTCTTACAGTATGTTCTAAATAGTATATGTTCTAAATAGTGGGCATTTTTAACAACTTTGTTGACATTAATAGTAATGCGAGTGTTGCCATGGACCATCCAAAAAAATACATTTTATATCTATTCATATCTATATTCAAATTTTCATTTCGACCATCTAGATCTTGTAAATAAGCATACTCCTGAAATAATTTTTCTCTCTCTTCTAAAATCTCTAGTTCTTTTTGATCATATATATCCATAAATTCATTGAATTCAACATGTTCATCGTTAGCTAATGTCATTTATTATATAATAATATTATAATAATATTAAATTATTTATTCTTACATATTCTATAATAATATGATTCGATTGCGTTCTTACTAGGTCTAAGAATTTCACAAATTTGACCAGGTTTCAACCCAATAATTTTTACAACCGGATCAAACCTAGATATTTCAGGAATACATTCATCATTTTTAATGTTATACTTATCCCGAAATTGTTTGTCTTCTAATTTTGATAATATACGATGGTTTGGGACATAAACATGGTTCAAAATATTAAACAATAATGATTTAATATTAATTACAACTACATGATATTCACTTGCGTCCCAAATATATTTCATATGGCTTTTAAGTGTGTCATTTGGATCTGTATTACTAATGATAATCAACGTATCATTAGAGGTTAGAATTTGTTCCAATGTAAACAAATCTTCTACCATTTCATCCATCACCTTTTTATTCAAAAGTTTGGGTTTTTGAGAACAAATTTCAAAATATTTAACATAGGTTTTGTTATTGGTTTTATTTTCAAGTAACATATCTAATTGTTCATTTTTAATCATTGCGTGTAATTCACTCGTCTTAAATCCAGAATACTCATCTATGTTATATCCTTGGGCCTCAAGCATATCGATTAGATTAGATCGTGCTTTATGTAAGGTTCCAAAATTTTCAGTATCATATTCATTGCTCATGTTTATAATATATAAATTTATTTAATATTTATTTCAATTTTATTCTTAAATACTGATATTTTTTCTATCATCGTTTCCATCATCGTTTCCATCGTTGTTTCCATCATTGTTTCCATCATTGTTTCCATCATCATTATTAGTAGTCTTTTTGTGATCATCTATCAATGATTTAGGTTGAAGTATGCTATCGTATTTTGATGATTCAATAATATCTGAAAGATTTTCCGTTGTTATATTAATCACATTGTCTTTTATTTCACTATCATCTTTACTTATTTTTGGTTCAGTTGGAATTTTATATTCCGAAATATCTTCTATATCTTCTTCAGGGACCGAATTAAATTCACTATCCATATTTGATGCGTACTCAGGACTAGTCTGTTCAGATATCGTTCTATACGGTACAATATCTCTGATTGTCGCGTGAATAACAATTCGCTCATCTGTTTTGTCAAGGATCTCATTTTCAACGGATGATATATTTTCCAAATCGTACGACACAACAGCTATATTCTCATCGTTTTGTATACCAGCTATAGTCCATTTACGCATTTTCTTGCTATCGTTAATATACGAAACATCATCTCCTTTTTTAAATTCTACTTTATTAGGCGATACGCTAACTGGATGATAAACAGAATCAATGCTATCAACGCTATCAACGCTAGCAACACTATCACGATTATTAATATCATTTAATTTCTTCTGTCTTTCAAGAATCTTAGCTTTATTTATAGTTAGGTTTGTCATATGTTTTCTAGGTTTGTTATGTATGCTGTTGGGTTGAGTGGCTCCAGTAGCTATATTATTCAGGTCCATTGAGTAGTTCATATTAGATAATTGATCTACATTATCTTCCGTTACTAATTTCATACTTATATTCATTGATTGTAACTCGTGTATAAGTAATTTTAAACAGTAAGGAATTTTTATAACACTGAATGAGAATCCAAATTTACTAACGTTAGTAATTACTGATTGTTCGCTGATAGGTTCGTTCAATTCAACCGGTCCATCTAATAGAGGACTGTAGAATTTATTCTGTTTTGCATTATAAATTGCTATGGATCCAGTAGTATTACAAACTGCCACTGAATATGCGTCTCCTCTCACCATGAAAGAATCCTTTAAAAATGAACTCATGCCATGTCCTATAACACCATCGCGTTCCATTTCACCTATTCGTAAACCTCCATCATTAGCGCGACCTTGTACCGTCTGTCGTGTCAATACATTTTTTGGACCTAACGCTCTGAAATTGATCTTATCTTTAACCATATGCTTGAGTCTCATGTAATATGTTGGACCCATGAATATATTACTGTCTAATTGATTTCCTGTTATACCATCATACATAATTTCATTTCCAGATGAATGAAACCCTATATTTGTTAATATATTTCCATAAAACTTTTCTTGGCCTCCTTTATTCATAAATGCTGTACAGTCGCTGAACGAACCTAAGTTAGTGCATAATTTACCAAGTAACATTTCAACTAGTTGACCGATTGTCATTCGGGACGGTATTGCGTGAGGATTAATAATTAAATCCGGTTTAATGCCATCAGCAGTGAAAGGCATATCGCTTTCAGGTATAATTAATCCAATGGTACCTTTTTGTCCAGCTCTACTAGCCATTTTATCGCCTATGCTAGGAATTCTCTCCTCTCTAATTCTTACCTTTGCTACTCTGAACCCTTCCTGGTTATCTGATATAAATGTTTTATCTACGTACCCTACTTGCCCCTTTTTAGTACCTATAGAAGCGTCCATATGAGAATCAGATGAATTTACATTTTGTGACGATTTTCCGATGACAATTTTTCTATCATTAACCAATGTATTTTCTTTAATTAAACCAAGACTATCTAGATCACCGTAATCATATCCAGGTTTTAATTTGATGGTAATTTCGTCATTTACGTTGTTAATACTTGTTTGACTAGTTGAACCTAGCACTTCACTGCTTTCCTCAGTTGTTTCATATGTTGTAAAATAGGTTGTTCTGAATAAACCGCGCTTAACGGAACCTTCATTTACTAAAATGGCATCTTCAACATTGTAACCATTTAATGACATGATTGCTACGATGGTATTTTCACCATGAGGCTGTTCGTCATTGCTAATAAACTTTGTGTATTTACTTTTAATAATCGGATTCTGACCATAATTTAATATTACACCCATCTTATCAAACCTATTTTGAAAATTAGAATGATATAATGAAACTGCTTGTTTTGTTTGTCCACATGAAAAAAGATTACGAGCAGGAGGATTATGTTCTGGGAAGATAACCTGATTTCCCAAAATTCCAAATATAAGTGAAGGTTCTATTTCTACATGGGTAAATCTATTTTTATGTGCTAATGATTTACTCTTCATATCTTCATGCTTTAAGCAAATAAACGCGTCGTTACTTTCAGATGAATCGATATAATCAATAATGGCAGGAGTCTTAACACCATCTACTGTAGATCCATGAACTATTTCATCCCATGACAAATTTCGCTTTAGCAATTTACTTATCACTGTTGGTTCCTGAACACTTAATTTACCACTATCCATGTAATAAATTGGTCTTAATAATCGTCCGCTATCGGTATATATAAAAATACTTTTCTCGCTTATATCAAACGTTACTGAAATTGATTCATGTATTTTATTCACTCTTCGGTTGTACTTTATATTACTTACCAATTCTAATGGGGATTCCGTCACACCATACCATGTACCATTTACAAATACTTTTATATTATTATTAAGATATTTAGTAGTACATTTGTCTATTAATTTGATATCAGAATTCATCAGCAACCATATTTTGAATTTATCTCCAGAATAATTGTTCGATATACGCGTCATGATAGAAAGATGTTTATGAGTACCAACATTACCTCCATCGGGGGTGTCTAATGGATCAATATAACCCCATTGAGACCCATGTAAAAGGCGGGGACCTATGATTTTCGCACTTGCGTCTAATGGTAAATTAATCTTTCTTAACAATGCTTTGTGTGAATTAAATGATAACCTATTTAGGTCTTGTATAATTCCCACACGTTTTGTGTGAGCAGTAGCGCCCCAATTTCCCTTGAATGCCTTTCTAAACCCTTTTTCTACATCCCGGTCATTGAAAAAGGTAACCAAATTATCTTCAAATAATTGGATAGTCTGTTCTTCGTTTAATATAACTTCTTCTTCATCATCTGGGTTAGTATAATGGAAATATATCTCATTTCTCTCAATATTCAAATATATAGATCGCTGTTGTTGTTTATAATACTCTTTAAACAGATCGTACATCATGTCCCCTAATAGCTCAATTCTTTTATATTTAAAATTATCACGATCTACTTCTGGTGTATCACCACTAAATACTTTTAGTAATTTATATACCATATCGCCAATACAATATGCTTTATTGATAAAATTATCTTCTCCTACATTTGGTAACAAATAGTTTACTAGGATTTCATATACCTGTGTTACTGTTTCCTGCTTTGTGAAAGATTTTATGTATTGAAGTGCTGTTTCCTGTGTGAAAATAATAGAAGCATCATGTACAGATGGTGAAAATAAATCTATGTATTTCTCGTTTTGTTTCAAATCTAATAAACACATTTCTATAATTTTCTTATCTGAAATGACCCCGAGTGCGCGCATAAGAATGAACAGAGGAATAGGTTTCTTAACATTTGGAACATCAACCACTATTTGGAATCTCTCTCTATATTCTACAGATGTACTCTCTGGATCATTTATTACACCACGTACTATATGTATCTTTAATGTTCGTTCCGGTTTAGAAACGTCTTCTGAAACAGTTCGGATGATAGCACTATGACTATTTTCATCATCGTCGTCATTTTTCTTAATATATAACATATTATCAGCAAATTTTTCCTGAGGAATGAAACATTTTTCTTTTCCATCTATAATAAAATATCCACCTTTATCATTTTTACATTCGCCCATTTGAAATGCGACACTTCTAGGAAGTTTACTTAATATACACATGTCTGAATGAAGCAATATTGGGAATTTTCCCAGAAATATTTTTGGAAAGGTTTTTTCCATAGTTTTTAATTCGCGCGTTACTTTATCAATTACAGAACAAACAACATGAACGTCGTAGTGAACTGTGGTGGCATACGTCATATTTTTAAGCCTCGCTTCATTTGGATACATATAATGATTACTCTTATCGTATATAATAGGTTGTCCATAGTATATTTTATCTCCGTCTTTACCTCCAATAAAAATATCTAATTTATACCTAAAATCATCGATATGTGCATCAAAATTTTTGTGAATTCTGATTGGGTTCGTTTCAACAAAAATTTGTTTCATTCCATTTTTAAAAAAATCATTATATGAGTCGATGTGATGACTTATAAGTGCGTGGTCATTTTCTTCGAAATATGTATTGATGATGTTCCATGATATAGTATTCAATACTCCGTTCTCCATTATACTATATCATGAATAATAATATTTATTATTTAAATCTTATTTATTTAGTTTTGTGTCATTCCTAAAATAACCAAAAGAAATGCTATTATAAAAGGGAATAATAGTAGCACCCATGAGACTGACTTCCATCCAGCTTTACAGATTAATTGTAAAATCCATGTCCAAAAAAGAACATATAATATATTAATTAAATAGAACATTGTAGTGTTGGTCATAGGACACGAGAAATTTCCAACGCATAATGTGTGAGAATTGTTGAAGTTTTGAATAATTAACATAGCCATCGCAAAAAGGGAAAGAACCAAATAGATGGTTGCTGGCATGCATAATTGCTTGAACGATTTCATTAAATCCATTTATAATATGTACAAACAAAAAAAAATACATTGATAATTTTAGTTAGGATATTGCTATAATTATTACTATACCATTACTATATCATTACTATATCATTGAGTACATATTATATACCAAAAACAATATGAAAAATAGTATAGAAACCATCAGTATATTAACGGTGGGATTGTATATATCGCTTTGATTAGATGCATTCGGATTAACTGGTAATTTATAACCAAAAAAAATACTGTAAACATTTCCTAAATAATATTCAATATTATTAACATGATTCCATAATTCTGGGAAAATATACGCCAAATCGCCTCGTAAAGCTAGAACGCTTATAATTACCAGAATAAAAAATATAAGATACTGTGATATAGTCATGTATTTATATAATATCCGGTTATTATTTTTTATTATAAATTTATTCTATATCAACGTGAGTTAACATATGCCTTCTGCAACACATTCTAGTCAATTTCAATTCATCTAACACTTTACCTTCAATGGTTTTTTCAGTATTGGTCTTCGTTAAATATTGTTCTTCAAATGATTCGTCATGAGATAATTTATGTTTATGTACGGTTTCTTTATAGTATCTATATTTGTCTGCCAATACCATACCACACGAAACACATTTTACAGGAATTATCATTTTATATATTCTAACATATTAATTATATTTAATATCAATTTTTGTTTTATTTTGATATTAAATAGCCATAATTCACTAATCATACTAATCATACTATTTCAAATCGTTCATATAGTTATGAATCAATATATCAGAGTTTACGTTTGTTACGATACCAGTTAATATGATAGATTCATACATATCTCTTAGTACTTTATCAGGAGCGGTACTGCCCACTTTTATGAATGATTTTTTGTATAGATAGTTTTTTATATTTTGTATAGATTCCATTCGTATATCTCTTTGTTCTTTTATAACTTTATTTTTCGTAATCATACTCTTAATGATAACACCTATTTGTTTTTTTGTTTTTGACTTGCCACATGTATATTTCTTTTTTATAGTTTTTTTCTTCAATCTTTTAGGTCCTTTATGTATTTTAGAGTCGGTTGTATTTTTAGAAACTATACTTATATTATCTACATTATCTCTATCATTACATATAATAGGTGATTGAAGATTAGATTTTTCTATATAATTGTTTGTTAATGTATGATCAACAGGACGTTTGTTCTTAATAGTTTGAGATCTCATCCAATTTCTGTATGTTGGTTTATTTCCTCCTTTTAAAATACCCCACGGAACGTCTTTTTCTTTTTCTTTTTCTTTATCATTTCCATCATTTGGATACTTTGGATATTCATTAGAGGTTGTTGCTGTTGTTGCTGGTGTTGCTGTTGTGGTTGACGTAAGGGTAGGTGATATAGTGGACGGAATATTCAATTGAAATTTGCTATGATTGCTATGATTGCTATGATTGCTATGATTGCTATGATTGCTAGTATTAGGTACATCCTTATCATTTAATATATCACTTGATTTATCATAATCAACAGACTTTTTCATGTTCTCATTATCTATCACATTTCTTAAATAATCAATAGATTCTTTGAACTCTGAGTTAAATTTATCATCTATCGGATATGATCTACGTTTCTGAGTTTTTTTATGATAGCTCTTTATTTTGTTTATGAGTTCTTTTTTTAAATTGGTCGGTTTACTTGGACCGGATAGTTTTAATGGAATCTCCGTCCTTTTATTTTTTCTAGCACCCATTGTAAATAAATTAGGATTTATTGTAATAGTTTTATCGTTCATATTATTTATAATTATAAATAATTAAAAAGGTTCTAATTTATTATAATTTATTTAAAAAATTGATTTGATATAAATAATATAATCATTGTAATAAAATGAGTTCAAATATGGACGACACTAACATTAAATTCGACAGTATAGAAGACCCATGGAGATTTATAAGGCTATATTTTGGAGAAGATCATCTCTCAAAATTAGTAAGACATCAGGTAGAATCCTATAACAGTTTTGTATTACATGATATGGAAAAAACGATTAATATGTTTAATCCAGTCCATATTTGTTCAGAACAGGATTTTGATATCAAAAAACAAACATATAAGTTGGAACTATATTTGACGTTCTCAAATTTTCAGATACATAAACCACAAATTCATGAAAATAATGGTGCGACAAATTTGATGTTCCCAAGCGAAGCACGACTTAGAAATTTTACATACTCGTCAAATATTACAATTGATATCACAGTTAAATACATTTCGCGGTCTGGGGAAAATCTTGAAAATGTCGAAACAAATTATAAAACACTCAAAAAGATTGTTATTGGAAAGATTCCTATAATGGTAAAATCAGCACTATGTGTATTGAAGCAACTGAATCATATCGATCATAATATTTCAGGAGAATGCAAATATGATGCTGGAGGATATTTTATTATTAATGGTTCTGAAAAGATTGTTTTGGGACAAGAACGAGCTGCTGAAAATAAAGTGTATTGTTTTAACATATCTAAAAATAGTACCAAGTGGATATGGAATGCTGAAATAAAATCAATTCCTAATGATAAATGTATATCTCCCAAACAAATTAATTTGACAATTATGAGCAAGAATAACGGATGGGGCCACGGTATTTATGTTCAATTGACGCGGTTGAAGAATCCCATCCCATTATTTATTATGTTTAGAGCACTTAATGTTCTCACGGATAAAGATATTTGTGAGAAAATCTTACTGAGTATTGAAAACTATGAAAGCTCTAACCTAGAATTACACTTTCTGAAAGCATCTATTCATGACGCAAATACAATTATGACTCAGGAGGATGCTATGGAATATATAACAAACAATGTAATCTATACGCCCATTAATATGGACAAAGAGACGGGTAGGAGAAAAAAGTATGAATTTGCTATGGATGTAGTAAATAATGACTTATTTCCTCACTGTAATACAAAGTTACAAAAAAAGTATTTCCTAGGATTTATGGCAAATAAAATTATTAGAGCATTTCATGGTATGATTCCTGCTGATGATAGGGATTCTTATGAAAATAAAAGAATTGATTTAACTGGCACATTATTGAATAATCTTTTCAGAAATTATTTCAATAAACTGGTTAAAGATATGCAAAAACAGATTAACCGTGAAATTGCAACGGGGTCATGGCGGTCAACCTACGACTACTATAGTATTTTAAATAATACGAACATTTATAAAATTGTAAAATCAACAACGATTGAAAATGGATTGAAACGTGCTCTATCAACGGGCGATTTTGGAATTAAGCAAATGTCTAACAAAGTAGGTGTAGCTCAGGTATTAAGTCGTCTAACTTATGCTTCAGGATTGAGTCATTCCAGAAGAATTAGTACCCCTATTGATAAAAGTGGAAAATTAATTCCCCCACGCATGCTTCACAACACCTCATGGGGGTTTTTGTGTCCTGCTGAAACACCAGAGGGACAATCGGTTGGTGTTGTAAAGAATTTGAGCTATATGACACATGTTACCATATCTTCAAATACTGAACCAATCATGAAATATATTGATACCCCTGATCTAGTTCGACTACATGAAGATTCCACGGATACATCAAATAAATTCTTAAAAGATAACGTTAAACTTATTGTAAATGGTAGTTGGATAGGAGTTGTAAAAAATGCGCATAATTATTACACATATCTAAAATCGTTGAAACAAAATGGTATCATTAATATTTATACTTCTGTTGTATTTGATGTTAAGAATATGGAAATAAGAATATGTAATGATGCGGGTCGTTTGACGCGTCCTTTATTTAAAGTGAAGGATAATAAAATACTACTAACTGATACAATTTTGAATGATGTTAGAAAAAAAAAGGCTAAATGGAGCGATTTAGTGACATCGCATAAATATAGCGAATCCCTCATTGAGTATGTTGATCCAGAGGAACAAAACCATACACTTATCGCAATGAATATCGATAAGCTACATAAAAATAAACAGTTTTCGTATTGTGAAATTCATGCGAGTACAATATTCGGAATTCTAGCATCATGTGTTCCATTTCCGGATCATAACCAATCTCCTAGAAATACATATCAATGTGCTATGTCAAAACAGTCAATGGGCGTGTATGTAACAAATTTTGATACTAGGATGGATAAAACAGCATATGTACTGAACTACCCAACCCGTCCGTTGGTTGATACTAGAATTATGGACGTCATCAAGGTGAATCAGATTCCTTCTGGAACAAACGTAATTGTTGCAATCATGACACATTCAGGATTCAATCAGGAAGATAGTATTTTATTCAACAAGGGATCTATTGATCGTGGATTATTTCAAGCCACTATTTATCACACTGAGAAAGATGAGGATAAAAAAATTCACGGCGAAGAGGAAATTCGTTGTAAGCCTGATCCCTCTAAGACGCAAAAGATGAAATTTGGAAATTATAATAAAATCAATAGTAACGGTATTATTCCTGAAAATACATTGCTTGAAAATAGAGATATTATAATTGCTAAGATGATTCCTATCAAAGAAAACAAAAATGATCATACCAAACTTATTAAATACGAGGACCAAAGTAAGATATATAAAACCAACGAAGAGACATATGTAGATAAAGTATATATGGGAAGAAATGGAGACGGCTACCAGTTTGCAAAGATTAAAATTCGTGCTGTTAGAAAACCAGTGATTGGTGATAAATTCAGTTCAAGGCATGGACAGAAAGGAACCATTGGAAACATTATACCAGAAGCTGATATGCCATTCACGTCTTCTGGAATTAAACCAGACATAATTATTAATCCACATGCGATTCCTTCTAGAATGACCATTGGTCAGCTTAAAGAGACTCTTCTAGGCAAAGTCCTTTTAGAAGTAGGATTATTCGGAGACGGTACTAGTTTTGGAGATCTTCATATTAACGATATTGCGAAACACCTTCAAGAGTACGGTTACGAAAGCAAAGGAAACGACATATTATATAATGGTTTAACCGGAGAACAGTTAGAGAGCAGTATATTTATTGGACCTGCGTTTTATCAGCGGTTAAAACATATGGTTGCGGATAAACAGCATAGTCGTTCTATAGGACCTATGGTAAATCTTACAAGACAACCAGCAGAGGGTAGATCACGAGATGGTGGGCTTAGATTTGGTGAAATGGAACGTGACTGTATGGTGAGCCATGGTGCTTCTGCGTTTACCAAGGATCGTATTTATAATGCGTCAGATAAATTTCAGGTATTTGTCTGCAATAAGTGTGGAAATATTGCCGCTTACAATGACACTTTGCATGTACATAATTGTAGATTGTGTAATAATCGCACTGATTTCGCTTATACCAGAATTCCATATTCGTGTAAACTGCTGTTTCAGGAATTACAATGCATGAATATCATGCCTAGATTGATAACCACCAAATAAAATAAGAGATGAACGATCTACAAATAAATAGCTTTACAATATTTTTTACAATATTTTTACAATATTTTTATAGATTATAAATGTCTGTTGATAAACAGGTAAAAATAAAAATCAATTGTATAAAACGATTAACTAAAGAGAACCATTATTACGATAATGAAATACTAAAAATGGCAGAAACTATTTCTGAAATGATAGAGATTGATCCAACTAATTATGAAATAGCAAAAAAAAATGAATTATTACAAGAAACTATAATCACACAGAAAACAACTAAAATATTGACAGTCCAATATATTAAAGATTTACAGATGTTTGTTGATAAACATTTAGAAAAAGGTGATATATCCCAGGAACTTATTGAAGAAATTAATTTAATTTGAACAATAATGATTGCTATTGTTTTTTTATATGGTTAGAATATATATATATGCCAACTAACTTCGTTTATCCCATCACACAGTCAGTAGCTACAATGGCGTTTTCATACACAAATGTTACCAACTCCGCTTCTAAAGGACCCTTTAGAAGAGCAACAAATTCTGATGTTACCAATTCCCATGCTGTAGCAGATTCATCTATGTACACGCGTTATATGAAAAATAAAACATCATTTAGAAAATAAATATAATCATTCTTATATATATAATATGCAAAAATATTTAGTAGAGTTTATAGGTACCTTATTTTTTCTTTTTACCATACTAGCTACTGGAAACCCGCTTGCGATTGTATCTGCTTTGTACATATCTATTGTACTAGGAGGAGGTATATCAGGCGGACATTTTAATCCAGCGGTATCTGTAATGATGACATTCGCAGGAACTTTACCAAAGAAGGAGTTGCCCATTTATATTTTGGCGCAATTTTTAGGCGGTCTTACCGCATGGTTGCTCATTTCATCCATCTAATGATTTGTGATAATTTTTAATTTATTTATAATTTATTATCTAGGTATAAATATATA
>Ga0209302_10000306_pt1 | contig 29817 bp, 26 predicted proteins | sample ArcOceMetagenome_2_FD_187445 | JGI IMG/M metagenome (GOLD analysis project Ga0209302, IMG submission 187445) | Marine eukaryotic phytoplankton communities from Arctic Ocean - Arctic Ocean ARC135M Metagenome (SPAdes) (version 2) | ecosystem: Environmental > Aquatic > Marine > Oceanic | place... | reverse complement strand
CGACATCACAAAAAATATCTATTAGTTTATCCACTTGCCCACCTTGTTTGCTTTCAAATCGTTTTTAGTCGAAAGATCTGATCGCTAGGTGGGCAAATAGTTCCATTCTTATCCAGAATTCAGGTTATATAGAAGATAACCACAATATGCAGGGTTATATAAATTAAACTCCTCTTCTGTTAATTGTGAGTCTAAATCAATCATGCTACATCCTGTTCGGAAGATTCTTTTACTAATGTTAAATAGTCAGGGTGCCACCCTATTTCTAAACTATTTGAAAGTGCATGATATGTACCTCTAGCTACATAATTTTCAGTGAAATTTGTTCTTATTGGTAGCGCACCTTCTTTTTGACAATATTCATAGACATCAACCCCGAAAAGTCTTTTATTCTCATCATTATTATTAGTGTATTTTAATTCTAATATCCCACATTGAAGGTCCCATTCATCTTTTAACCGCTGCATATATTTTTTTAGTTCACCGGGCTTCAGAAGGCCATCTTTAGACCATCTGCATCTTTGTTCATATGAGCGATAATAATTTTCAAATGCATTTTGTATTAGCCTATCTCCTCCACCAATCAACTGGATTTGTTGAAGAAATATCTTATTTTCTATAGATACACCTAAACTATCAATACACAAATCACTATAATCTGCGGGGAGGTTTCCTGGTAGAAACTCCTCTCTCAAGTCATCAATTAATTCTACAAGTTCACCTAAATTGATTACTCCACAGCTACTTTCTAGTGTTTCAATTACTAACTTGAACCATTTACCTTCTAAACGACTAGTAAATGCCTCCATGTACTGCTTTGAAGTACCAATTCTTAAGTTAGCTTTAACCTGCTCTCGTATTTTTATAATATCGTCCGTATTACCTATAATATATATATTTTTTATTAATGATAAAACTTGCGAAGGAGTTAATGAATTAAAGGCTTCAAAGCCTGATTTATTTTCATTACTTGGGACTGTTTTACTTATTTCTTCCAACTTTTTAATAGCTTTTGAAGTATCTCTTTTATCTTTATCTTCACTAAGGTAATAAGCTAATGAGTTTTTCTTAGCCGTTTCAGTCGTGATTAAAAATAAAGAAGAGTTATTGAAATCTATAATATTGTTGTGATGTGATTCAATCCAGACTCTAAGTGTTTTCCAAATATCTGGGCTACGGTCTGTGATATTCCCGGGGGAACCATGATATTTAGTTTGCAATAAAGTTTCTGGAGTACCATTTTCATCAAATGCAACATCATCAAGTGTTTCAATAGATATATTAAAATCATCAGGATCGGCAACAGATGTAATTTTTTTCAATGCAGCTAACAATGCATATCTAACTTGATATATATACCCTAGAGCAGAGCTAGTGGCATCAAATTCGCTTTTTTTATTCATAAGGACTACCTCAACTCCACTTTCTGAGTTATCGAGTTATATCTGTAATTAACTATCTGCCCATTTACAATTAACTCAATAGCTGTATTTATCTGCTTTATTGGTACACTGAACCATTCTCTTGGTTTACACATAACACCGTGTGAATCAGCTATTTCCACATCAATACAAACATCTTTAAAAACGGTATGGATTAAGTTTTCAAATTTTTGTGTATTCATGTTGTAACACTCGTATTCAGCAACAACATTTACAGGTGCCATTAAGTAGGTTGGTTCATTGGCGGCATTTGCGATTCGCTTTGCTACAGGTGTTGTCGAATAGCCAATTTTAAATAAATTAGAAATTGAATGTATACGGGGGTCTTGGCTTTGGCTTGATAAAATATAAATAAAACCTGCTGACTCATCATCCTCACCAACATTTTGTATATCAGAGAAGTGATCGCCTTTAGGTGAAACCATTTTACCGTCGGCATAAAGTGATTTCGCTATTGAGCGATACAGCATGTTTGACTCTGTTCCATTTTCAAAGATACACCGAGTTCGGCCATCTTTTCGGAATCGTTTACCATCAACTGTTTTTGCATCACTGGTGATATCTATATGTTCGAGGTACATCAGTACCCCACTTAACACATAATATTCACCAACTTGAAGCTTGTCGCCTTTATCATCAAAATCAATGATTTTACGTTGTCCACTATTTAGCTCTTGCTGAACAACCGGGAAAAGGTCTTTGTATTTGGCAAAGTCCTTACATGATTTACGCCTTGCAACAAAGTCACTATCTGCACGTTTGTCTGCCTTCACATGTTTTATATTAAAAATACTGTCATCAGAATCACCAAGTAAACCAAAGTCATCATCAGCGAATATGTCTTCAACTGAGTTAATCTCTTTTACCACTGGCTTTGGTTCAGGTTTCGATTCTGTTTTATATTCTGCCGCAGGTTCAGCTACTTCATGCGTTAATGGCAATAAATTAAATTCATCAAAATCAACCAATGCATGGCATTGGGTATCATTGCCCCTAATCGAATCTAAACGTTTAAACAGCATTAGCTCGCTAATATTGGCCATATTGTTTTCAGGCAAACGACCATTAGCTTTATAAAAGTCATTTATTTCTTGGAACTTAGCAACCAAGTGCTCGTCTGCCGTTGGTGCTTTTGACTTAACTTTAATCGTTGTAAGTCCTAATTCGTCATCATCATTAATGAAGCTTAACCAGTCATCCATTTCCATCGACTTTAATTTTTGCCATTCTTCATTTTTCATTACGCTTGCATCCTTTTGCGCTTTTCTTGTTTGATGTAAATTAAACACTCAGCCAAACGCTTTTCAGTAAAGTCAGACGCATTTAAGTCAGGTTCACGGCCATTTTCATGAACAAACTGTTTAACTTTAGGCCATAACAATTTAGCCTCATCAAAGTCCATTTGAATACGGGTGGTCTGTATTGATTCTTGAATAAGTTTAAGTACGTCAGTAGTTACTGATTTTGACAGTATCTCAAAGGCTTTTTGGAATGGATTAATTTGATCGATTAGATCAATACTCAATTCATCAATGTTGATAAATTTATCAGCTAAGCGAACAAACTTTTTACCGCCTTGTTCACTGACTTCTGCTGTACTTACTGCTGAATCAACGACTACTTGTTGACGAACTTCTTCAATTTCTGCTTCAGTTAAATCTGGGTATTTACGTTGAATTATTTTAGGGATAAGTATTTTATTAACGACTTCTGGGTCAACTTTACCTGCTGATGCAGCAATAACTTTATCATCTTGTAAAATAGCCGCTTTTAAATCAGCGAGGTCTGACTCAATAATATCTTTAGTACGCTTAGTACTTGGCTCTTTAAAGCCGCCAATTTTCATTGTGCCCGGTGGTGCAGGCTCAAAGTCATCATCTTTTTTGGCTTTAAACTTAAAGTTTGGTGCCAATACTTGCTCCATTAGCAACGAACAAGTAATTGCCTTCAGCATGTTATTCACGGCAATAGTTACTTGGTCATTTTCAGCATCAGGCTGAGCTATTAAGTTAGTAAATTGCGCATGTTTTTTGTTTGCACTATCACGAGTACAGCGACCAATTATCTGAATGATTTCCGTTAACGAACTTCTGTAACCCACGGTTAATGCATGCTCACAGAATTCCCAGTCAAACCCTTCTTTGGCCATGCCAAGTGCGATGATCACATCCATATCATCAAGGTGTTTAATATTACGCAGGTAGTTTTGAATTACATCACGGTCATTTTCTTCAACCAAATCGGCCACTTTTATCACTGTACCGTCAGGTCGGGTTACCGGAATAACGCCAGTATCAGGGTCGCGTTTACCAGCTTCACCAAGCACTTCCAGAATGGCATCTACTTCATCGTATTTTTCTTTGGTTGATTCACCAGAATTAACGTTAGGGATATGAATGATGGTTTTCTTACCATAGTTTTCTTCTGAGTTAAGCACCTCATGAATAACTTCGGTGTATTTACCTTGGTAGAAGTGATAACCAATGCCGAGCGATTTTAAGTAGTTATAACCATTAAGTTGCTCATAATAGTTAAATGATACTTTATCGAATTGCGCTTCAAGCTCAGGTGTTAAAACAGGAACGCTATCACCACGGAAATATGAACCTGTCATAGCAACAATATGGGCGCTACTGTTAACCATAATCGAGCGTAAAACATCACCTAACACGTTTTCACCATCAGCAGACACATGATGAAATTCATCAATAGCTATCAAGCAATCATTGAAATCGGTATCTTCTACTTCTTGAAAGGCAAAGCGTAACGTTGCATGTGTACAAATAAGTACTTTATCGTCACCTGCCATAAAGCGTTTAAAGGCTTTAGTTCTACTAGTTTCACCACCAGGAGTACAAAGGTTATTATCTTCCTCAACTTCCCAATCACAAAAGAAACCGTATTTGCTAAGCTCAGTGGTACTAAATGAACCACCTATAGAGCGCTCAGGTACAGCAACAATGGCTTTTTTTACGCCTTGGTTGTGCAATTTATCTAATGCCAAAAACATTAATGCACGAGATTTACCCGATGCTGGTGGTGCTTTTAATAGAAGATATTGGCTGTTTCTTCCTTCAAATGCACGAGACTGCATGGCTCGCATGCCCATGTCATTAGTATTTGAACTAGCACCGCTTTGGGCATATTTGAATTCCATTAAATTACGCATTTTGACCTCCTGTCATTACATCATATAGATTAATTAAGCACTCCAATCGTTCTTCATCGTTGTTAAAAGGAAGGCTTTGATAAATTTCATCAACAGAAGTATCTAAGTTTCCATGGGCAACTCGAAGATCCTCTGGCATTTTATCTGGATCATATAATTGAGCAATAGTGTTTGCCGAGTAGCTTTCTCTAACCTCTAAAATATTTAACGTTGCTGAGAAAATGTCATTTTTTTGCTCTTCCGTTAGCCTTGGTATTGGATAGTTGTTGTAAATTAAAGCTACAGAATATCTATAATCTGTTTTGAGTTTACCTCCAATAGCTTTAACCCATGCCATGTGCATTTTTGAATGAATTACACCAAAGATATAAGGTTCTGGGTTATATATGACATTATTAGGTGCATTTACAATATCCTGTTCTGTAAAGAAGCCTATTGGAATATAAGGTCTTCTTGATGATGAAACAGTTGGGATAAGTAGCTTACTCGTGTGTTCAGTTCGAATTTCTACAAATCTGTATGGGTATTCAGAGAACTTTTGTGTTGCCGCTTTAGGGCTAGCAAGCCTAGATTGAGCTACTTTCTCAAAACGATCACGCAAAAAGCTGTTTTCATTTGCTTCGGTATAGTCAGCTTCATCGATCCATAAACACCATCTCTTTTTACCTTTAATAAACTCTTCCGAACCTACAAGATTTCTCACAAACTTTGAGCAATCAGGATATTCCTCAAGAAATTGATCTTTCTCATCTTTCGATAAAAACAAATTGCCACCATCTTTAGCCATGTCCCCCAATGTCATTGGTGGTATATTTGAAATCGGAGAGCTACGTTTTTTCACAAAAACATCACTACCTGCGGTTAGGTAGCAATTGATATGTTTAACTTTTCTCTTGAACCCTCCATTTACTAAAAACTTTTCTTGATTGGATTTATTTGACAACCCAATAATTGAACAATATACACCTGCAACATGCTTTGCGTTATTAGTCCATTTAAAAGAAGGGATAGCGAAACTTATTTCAATTTTATCTTTTAAAATTGTTGGCCACATAAGTGCAACTTGCTCGCCCTGACAAATTGAATTCGTTGTAACAAAGCTAAATTTTCCATTGGTGTTTTGAATAAATTCCGAAGCCTTTTTAAACCAACAAGATATGTAATCTAGTTTAATAGGTTTACCCCAAACCTTTTTTATTTCGGCTTTTTGTTCTTGAGATTGTTGGGAGAACCCTAAATATGGAGGATTACCAAAAACCATTACCTCTCCATCTTTAGGGCATATAGATTCCCAAGCCAGCAGGGTCGCGTTACCACACATAATTTGACCACCATTTTGCAATGGTAATGTAGGCTCACACTCACCAAACTCCGCTTTAAACTCAACATTCATTTGATGCTCGGCTAACCAAAGCGAAAGAATCGCAACCTCGTGAGCAAAGTCATCTAGTTCAATACCGTAAAATTGAGACAGTTTAATACGTGAAAAGGATGAATCTAAGCCAACATCGCCAAACAAGTCATCTTGGCTATCGTTTTGTTCTAATTCTTGTAAGCGCTTAATTATTTCCATTTCAAGCTTACGCAACTCTTTAAAAGCAATAATCAAGAAATTTCCTGATCCGCAAGCGGGGTCGAATAGTTTAATTTCAGCTATTCTGTCATGGAGTTTACGTAAACGGCTTGGTTTTAACTTAGCATCAATGTTGTCTTCAATATTTTCAAATTCAGCATAAAGTTCATCTAGAAATAGTGGTTCAATAACCTTCATGATGTTGGTTACCGAGGTATAGTGCATACCCATACCGCCACGCTGGTCTGGGTGAACTACAGCTTGGATCATTGAACCAAAAATATCAGGGTTAATATCAGACCAATCTAATTCACTTCCACACTCAATCAGCATTTTTCGTGATTTAGTGGAAAAGCTTGGTGTAGCGATGGTATTGGCAAATAAACCACCATTTACATATTCAAAATTAGCTAGGTAGTCAGGTAAGTCACCACGGTTATCTTTGCTTGTGTTTAAAACTTCAAATAAACGATTTAAGTAACTATCAACATCTGAGCCATCTACCTTAGTATGTGATTCAAGCTCACCGCTAAATTGGTTTTGTTTAAATATGCCTGTATCTTCGGCAAAGAAACAGAACAGCAAACGGGTTAAGAATACGTTTAGGTTATGAAGTGCAGTGGTATCGTCTTTGTTTTCTTCGCTAAAGTTATCGGCTTTGATTAAGTCGAATAACTTAGCCATTTTTTCTGCTGCTTTAACATCAGCAGGGTTTTCACCTTGGTAAACCGCTTTTTCCATTCCTGCCCAGGGCAAGAAAAAGTCAAAATGTTTGCCTAGCTCGTTAAATTCAATGTCTAAGGTATCGTGAGTACGAGTATCTAGGGCAACAAACTGATTAAAGTCGGTAGCTATAACAAAGCGAATTTTATCGCGAGTGACTGATGGTTCTTTTTTCATGTTATCAAGATCTAATAACACGCAATCACTTTGGCTTTGCTTAAAGTAAATATGGCGTTTAGTTCTAACTTCGCCTTCAACTTTAGCTAAATTACGTTCACCTGATTTAATGCGACCAATGGTTGTTTTACGATGACCATATGCCGCCATTAGCTGGTATATAAACATATCCTTGTTAATTTGGTTAGCAATAAAATCTGAAGCTAACTTTTTAACGATTTCTTCTATTTGGGTAATATTCACTTTATATCCTTAATTTGGCTGTTGTAACCTGGTGCAATCACTAGATCAGCAACTCCTGATAATTCATTTTTAATATCGTTAACGTTACTTAACCACAACTGGTATTCGTTACCTTTTAAAGAGGCTGTATCTGTACAGTCAACGTTCCATTGTCTGAGTAAATAAGCGAGCAGTGCTACGCGAACTTCAAGTTGAAGCATGCCTTTGTGCATGTTGTAATCAAGTTCAATGGCTTTAGGAAACTTAATACTGGGGTGAGGTTTTAATACTAATGAAACAATTGCGCCCCACTGCTTATCACTTTCTTTTTGCTCGCTTATATCTAACTTAATAATGTCGGTTATAGCGGGTGATTTCGACTTCAGCTCCGTTACATTTTGTAAACGTGTACATACAAAGTCTCTGAATTCTGTTGATTTTCTATCAAATGCACGTACATGCCAGCGGTGACCATTATTTACTAACGCATGGGGAACAATTTCACGCTTACTTAAACCGGAACTTAAAGAAATATATTCACACGATATTGGTTGTTGAGTTTTGATTGAACGCATTAAGGTGGCAATAACTTCACTTTTAGGGTGAACAAGCCTTGTTGCATCAACACAATGCTCACTCGGTTGTATGCCATTTGATAAACCATCACCAAACCCTCGGCAAAGCCCTGTTAAAATAGCTTCAGGGTTATGTTCGAATATAGGACTAAATGAATCTGTTCGGTGGTAGTTCTTGGTTTGATGAAAGAGTTGTAGGTTTTGAGGCGCTATTTCACGATATGTTGTCAGATCACGAGTACAAGCAGCTAATCCTGTTTTAAAACGCTGAATGAGATCTGCACGAGCTACTTGCCCAAAATATTGCAAGCTGAAGTCTATAAACGCAAGGCGTTCCTTCTGAGCGTGAGTTAGCGAGTCCAATGCTATTTGCGACATAAATTAATTATCTTTAACTATGTTAGTTTTGATAATACCAACATAACACAGACTCATAATGGGTCAATCATTTTGATTGCATGTAGTGATGTTTATCCAAACTCTGGTGGATAAAATACTGGCTAAATATCTTATAAATACAGTTCAGTTATTTCACTATTGAGTGCATCTGCAAGGTACTTTACCTCTTTGTCACTAACGCCTCTCACGTTAGATTCAATTTTGGCTAATGTACTTCGACTGATGTTCCAATGAAGCAGGTTGCACTTTGCCACCAATTGCTCTTGCGTTAAGCCTTTCATTTCTCGAATGGCTCTTACATTTTTTCCGACGATATTCATAACTTACATTGCTCCGTTAGCGGAGCTTGATTGTCACAGATAAAAAGCCTAGAATTGCTCCGCTATCGGAGCAGTGAGAAATAACTTTTATTTGCATAGGTTGGAATACTTTTGAAAATTGACGGCTTTGTTGCCCAAATTATTAAAGCAACAAACTTTGATAACTTCACTACGAGCGATGTCCGGTCTTCGTATATCACACTAAAAAATGATGGTTCTTTAGATCCTATAAAGCTCCGAAAAAAGCTTTATGCTGAACTTTTAAAGCTGGTGAAGAAAGGTTGGCTGAAAAAGAAGTCTTCAAATATTAAAGGGCTAACCCGTTTTATTAAAACAGAACTATTTGACGCTAACGCATTAACTACGAATACGACTACTGCAGTTGCAGCTAAATCCCTTTCTAGTAGCAATAAACCACATACGTTGGCGGCGAAGTTAAATCATTACAAAGCTGAATTGTTATTAAACATCGGTGAAACAGAAGCTTATAAAGAAATTTATGCTGAGTTTCCGGAATTGGTTGATGAAATACAACCTCAGTACAATGTTGCTAGAGATAACAATACAAAAATATTAGGAAAAATCAGGGCGATTGAAGGCTTAATGAAACGCGATGAATGTGCATAGGTGTAGAGCAATGAAGTCAGCTGAGTTTTTAGATTTTTTGAGAAACCAATTTAGCGTTTGTGATGCGAATATGGGCAACCTACCGCATCGAACACGCTTACAGACTGATGAAGAAACTGGTGAGTCTATTTTGCCTATGCCGAAAGAGGTATATGGCGATTATGCTGAAATTGACGATGTTATTACATTTAAGAAAGCATCTAAATGCCGTATTAAGCTAATAAATATGAGTTGTAAAGTGGTGACTCGAACTCGGTTTACACGGGAGTATAACTCCATTATTCGCCAGTTAAATTCTGCTCAACATCCTTTAAGCAGAGTAATTTTGAGCTGCCATATACAACACTATTTACTAAAGCTTCTCGCTTAAGTTGTTGAGCGGTATCTGCTGAATGTAATGAAAAATAACGACAAGTTGAAAATGGTGTTGCTAGGCACCGTTTCATTTTTCACTTTAAACGTTAGGAGTTAACAAATTGAATAAACATTTATGGATAAAGCAAGTACGTGAAATATGCCTTGATGATTCTGTAGCGCATGATTTCGATTTCTTATCTTCTAATGTGCGAGATCACGTCAACGATATTGAACTTGAAAACGCGGCAGAGTTAATTAGAAACGCTGATGAAAAAACACAAGCGGCGATTAAACGGTTGATGCTGTATTCAGGTCAGAATTCACTTGCTGCGCTTATCCATTTAATTGATATGCAATTTACGCTAGAAGCCAATACCGACTTCCTTAGTCAAACAAATTTATTAGATGAGTTCTTAAAGCAAACCGAATGCAAATCTGCAGGTAACTTACCTTTCTCTTTTAATATGGTCGACAAGAATTAACCACTCTTTCAATCATGAATTTTAATAGTAGATACAAATGAAATTACGACAATGGCAAGCTGAATGTATTTATTCAGCTTTAACGGCATACCAGAGCGGTACCACTCACTTTTTAGCATTGGCTACACCAGGCGCGGGTAAAACGGTGATGGCTTCCGAGTTAGCGGATAACTTGTTAAAAAGTAACCTAGTTGATTTAGTCCTTTGTTTTTCACCTTCTTCAATTGTGGCGAAAGACTTTGGCGAAAGCTTACAGGTAAGAACTCAAGAACAATTTGACGGAAAAATGGGAGCTCGAGGCCGTTCGCTCACATACCAAAGTTTACAGTATTTAGATGATAGTTTTTGGCAACTGTTTGAACGGTTTAGGGTGTTTGTTATTTTCGATGAAATTCATCATTGTGCGGGTTCGAATATTGATAACGCCAATGCCTGGGGTGAGCAAATAATATTAAACATTCAGGATAAGGCCGTGTTTACCTTGGCATTAACGGGTACACCTTGGCGCTCTGACGCTGCTCCTATTGTACTTTCTAATTATATGCACCCGAGTAACAAAATATCGTGCGATTACGTTTATGGGCTTGCTGAGGCGATTAGAGATGATGTTTGCCGCGTTCCTCAGATAGTGGCGGTCGATAACGATAATATTTCAGTGATTGATGATGAAGAAACGAAAACGTTTACTAGTTTTAAATCATTACTGTCACAGTCAACCATTCCGTATCAAGACGTTATTCAAAATGAAGCAGTGATGACTTATTTAGTTCGTTCTTCACATGAAAAACTCACCGAAATAAGAAAAGTTAACTCTGATGCTGCCGGTTTAATTGTTGCCTCCTCGGTAGAGCATGCAAGGGCCATAGCACGGCTAATGAAAAACTCTTTTGATGAAAGAGCATTTGTGGTGACGTATCGAGAAACTGAGCCAACACATATCATTCAACAGTTTAGAGACGCCTCAGCACCTTGGATTATTTCAGTCGGTATGATCAGCGAAGGAACAAACATTCCACGCTTACAGGTTTGTTGTCACTTAACCAATATAAAAACTGAAATGCATTTTCGGCAGATATTAGGCCGAATACTTAGAGTGACCTACTCTACGAATCAAGAAGCCGTTATGTACATGCCAGCTGAGCCAAAGCTGTTGGAATATGCATACCGTGTTAAGCAAGATGTGCCTTTTGAAGCTGATGTGGTTAAGTTTGAAAAAATGAAAACACGTGAAGAAGATGAGCCTGAAGTAGCGTGTGGTGTGAATTTAGATAAAACCAAGTCTGTCGCTAACAAGTCAAAAATCACTTTAATAGAGCTTGGTGATGTTTTTGATAAAAAAGACATTATTAACTTTGATGAGCCCGCCGTTGACGTATTTGAAGAACATTATTTAACGACTTCTTATGAAAAAGTGGTCAATATTTTTGGGCGATTTAAGCAAGAGTCTATCGCGTTGGGTTTGAGTGAGTTGAGGTAGTTATGTGTAAATTAAAAATGAGAGGTTTGAATGAAACTATATGAAGTGTAATGATATTAGCACTATCGGTTATAATTTTGAATTTGATCATTTCCGTTATTCAGCGTATTTTCTTTGGAATTGGATCATCCTCGATCTTTTTCAATTGCCAGAAATTGGCTTACTTCAAATGACGGGGCTAATGAAATTAACAGATGATTGATTTGAAAATAGTAATCCATCTTTATTGGTCGAGTTTTACAAAAAGCTAACACTTTACGGCTAAGTGAATTGAGGTAATTATGCTGTCAGTTGAAAAGTTTGCATCCCGTTTAATACGAGCTAATCATCCTGATTGGTTACATGTTTGTTTCGATTCAAAAGATGAAAGCCAACTATACATCATTGTTAATCCCCCTTTGTTCTTTGACCGCTAATAGTATGGTTCTTATTATCTTTCGCGACGAACAATACTATATAGCCCACACCCATTATATTTTTAGTAATGACTGCCTTCTTCAATCCGCCATTATCAAATAAAACTTTTAGATCTTTTATTTCCACTACCCCTTCCATCAAATCCTGATTTCTATACATCAAAATCTAATTATGATTTAACCCTGTCAATGCTAACAATATTCTTACTTCGCGCTTCATCTTGTAGTTCATAGACCCTGAACATCAAATCATTAGCAAGTTTTTTGGCCAACTTTTCTTTTGCTATCGCTTCATCTCTTTCAAGCCGATATTTCCTTTTCAGCTCATGCTCTTTCTTAAGTTTTAGCTTTAAGGATTCAACTTCTGTCAGCTCTTCTTTTCCCTCTGCAAGTTCAATTTTTAAAGGGTCGTACTCTTCAGCAAATTTTTTAATTGCAGGGTTTCCAAAATCCCTCACCCATTCAGCAAACTTTTGGTGATGTATATAACTTGTTCCAAACCCAGCTTCATTGTTTATCTTGTTGAGGGTGATCATTCCTTTTGCCTTTACCCGAAAAGGCTTGCCTTCAAATAAGCGGTCAAGGGCAGCGTTCAGTTTACTTATTGATACTTCTAGTGATGCCATTTCAAACTACCTTTGTGTGAACAACACCTTTAACTTCATCGTTAAAAGCTTCAAATTTCAAGTTATGTTGTTGAATAGTGATCTCATTTCGTTTAATTTTTTGCTTTAAGGCAATTAAATTACTGCTCTCAAGCTGGTCGCCTGTATTCAATGCTCTAAAGGTTTTTATTAGGCGGTTATTCTGACGAAGAATCACCTTAGCCTGATTATCAGTGATAATCTGGTGATCACATGGTTTCTTTTCGGCGGAGAACTGAGTTATACCGCACACTCGGCTGCATGTTGCATTAATACAATATCCACCTGTAGGTAGCTTAACAATTGAAAGGCTGCCGTTGCGAACGAGCACCTCTATTTCAGAACGAGTCAAATAAACATCATGGCCACTTTTTATCTTTTGGTATTTATCTTTTGCAATACGCTCACCTTCTATGCCACTTAAGCACTCTGACTTGTTATAGATTTCATCGAACGTGTCCACAGCCATGTTTATACCTTCGTCATTCATTATTTTTAATAAATCGGTGTCCAGCAGTACATCTTCCATTGCCTGTAAAGTCGCATTATTAGCGTAATAATCAGACATATTGATGTTATCGTGCTTGTACTGAAACTTAATGGTCGAAGCTGAGCCAAAGCCATAGCGTTTGAAGAATACAGCAAATGTGCGCCTAAAATCATGTGGTGACAGCTTAGGAAGAGAGCCCCCCACTTTGAGTTGTCCTATTCGTGAAGGGTTTAATCGATTAAATTCATCAACATCAGCCTGAGTAGCAGCGATCGTTTGAAATATTCTAGCCAATACCTTGCTCATGTTTGTTTGTACGTATGTAGTCTTAACCCTTGAAGGAAACAGAGGAATAAATGCACCATTGACCTCACTCATTGCCGCTTTATACTTCTCAGGGGCTAACGCACCGTCATTTAACTGTTCATTGAGACGTTGCTTATACATTGTTCTTAAATTTTCCGTCATATCGTAAGCAAGCTCTAATGCGTCTTTCACGACAGGGTGGGTTTGCCACGTTTCAGCTTTTGGGATGCCATCATTACCTTTCGTTGTTTCCCCTCTGAGAACAGGGATTTCATTGCCATTCGCAATTTTATCTGTATAACTGTTTTTTGAAAAACTCACTGCCTCACCAATACGAACACCCGAAAAGGCCAGCGTAGCTAACATACAGTGATACATGATTTTATTTAAAAAAGTTGCATCGCCTCTAATGAGGAAGTCAGGTATGTTGTGTTTTATTTTGTCAACTCTGATGATTGTTCTTGAACTGACAGTCCCAGTTAACTGACTTTTCCTTGTGTCAGCTTTTTCTTCTGCTTCTATCTCATAGTAAACTTTCATTACCCGTGCAATTTCATGCCTGTGCTCATGGTACGTCTCTACGGTCTGTATCGCCTCCGACAAGATGACTTGATACATTGATATTGGAATAGCAATGTGTTGCTCTCCATCTTTGATTTGGCATTTACTCTTCAGCTCTTTTCCATCAACATGTCTGCGGCATAAATTGTATTTATTCAAAAGATTTAGAACCCTAATGACATTATCTAAATAAGACCTTGAGAACCCACCTACTTGCGAAAGCTTCACAAGCTTTCTTTCAAAAGACCTGTAAATCCCATCATCTGATAAAACATCCCAATGGCAACTTTCTAGTGCGTTACAAACAGTTACAAACCCACTCTTATAATCCGCCACCTTACTTGCCGTCAGTGCAGCTTTGTGTTGTTTTTTATAGCACTTAGAGATGTACAATAATGTTGATTGAATACCCTTGCGAAAGCTACTATCGATGGTATGAAAAGGAACTTTTAACGCATTACCTTTTCCTGCTCCTTTTGTTTGTGAGCCACTGTAATCCCAATGGTCGCTGTAGATGTAACTTAGCGGGGTTCCGTCAGCACGTTTTGTGACTACTGTATTTTCATCGAAGTCAGGAATTTTTGTAAGTTTTATTGCGATACTTGTGCTCAAGAAAACACCTCCAATAAGTCATTTAGACTGTAAACTGTTGAATAGAGTGGGTGAGGCCCATCTTTTAGTCTTTCTTCTGCCTGTTGGTAGCTTTTCAACGATTTTTCGTTGAATCGCTCTAAAATAGTTTCAACATCCATAAATAGCTTGGTGTACTTTTTTTCTGGCATGGAATTTACAGCAGGAGTTTGTTGTAACTGTTGCAGGGTTTCTTTGAATGAAAGCATCAACCAAATATCTGTCACTTCGGCAACAAATACGTGCTCGCTGCAATCCCAACATTCAAGAAAGTCTGTGCACGCTACTTCATTCTCATCTTGTTCAATACCTTCACGCTTGAGAAGTTTGTCAATAATTTGCGCACTACCTTTGCGATTGTCGTTACACCTAATGCCCGTTGGAGTGCGCGATTCATGACTTCTGTCCTTGCCTTTACGCAATCGCTGATACTCATAATCATCAAGAACATCGGCGTACTTAAACTTAGCCTCAGTGACAGCTGTATCAACCCCTACTCCTTTAGCGATGTTAAATTTAGCATCCATCGCCGCACCTAAATTGTTCTGATGCATTGATTCAGTGCCATGCAGATAGCTTCTGACCGTTGTTTCAAGAGCGTTGTTTGCTGCCATAGAAACTAGATATACAGACTCAGTAACTCGAAATAGCGTATCTAACTTGGTCTTTCGAAGCATTGATGGGTTAATAGTTGATAACCCAAGGCGCGTTAATAACCTATTGACTGATGTTTGAGGGCATACAATTTGTTCCGAGTAGAAATTAACGTCTCCGCTCATTGAGTAATGCGGGAATAGAGGGGAATTTTTGTCATTTCCTGCCATCTCAGTTGCTACCTTAAGCCAACCTTCGATATATTCTTTTGCTCTTTTGCTAAAGCCCAGCGTGTTGTCCTGATCTTGCCAACCCGATCTACCTTTTACTGAGCTTAAGATATACTTTCCTCCCTGTACCTCTGTAAATGTAACATCCGATATTTTAAGCGCTGCCAAAGGCTTTGTATTTATGCCTGTAAACATATAGCAAATCAGCATTGATATTTTGACTAGATGGTTATGAGGGTGTGCTCTGAAAAGCGTGTTTTTAAAGACCGCACGGTGCACTCCAAGTGATCTACCTGTCAACCCTCTTCTTGCTGCTTCTGCCTCTACCAATTCTTTATCCCATAAAGGATGTCGCTCAGGTGTTGTCTTATCGTTAAAGTGCTTGAGTAATTCCCTGTACGCTCTAAACAGCGCTTTAACCACCGGCTTGAGCTCCGACACCAAATCTAATGATTTGTGAGGGACAGTCTCTTTACTAGTACCTTTAATGGACGGTAGTTTGTCGGAATCATTTTTTCGGCCTTTTGCCTTTAACAACCACGAAATACTTTGCTTTCTTGCCCACCATTCACTCTTTTTCATCATGCCAAACTGGTTTTGCTCTGCGCACCAAGCCATATAGCTATCAACCAAATTCCAATGGAAAAAATCTTCATTTATTGCTACCAACTCCATATCATCTAACCACCGGATGTATTTAATCAGGGAAGTAAAGCGACTATTGGTGGTCTGAGTTATCCCCTCATTAAGCAACACATACATCTCTCTAATGAATGCATCCCTCTTCATATCAATCAGCACAGTACTTTCTTTGAAGGTTGTCGATCTTCTAAATCCATCCCGAGCTAACACTGGACACCCCTTATACTTGAAGCGCACAAAGTACATCTTCCCCCGCCCTGGTACGTTAATTACCATATCTTCGATACGAAGTGGTTGCACCTCTGCATTGGATATAAATAGACTCTTATTTGGTGATAAGGCTTTGCGGTTGTTTTTATTGTTACCTGTTAGTTTATCGGTCATCTCACGCTTCCAATTCGTCGAAGACTTCTAAATACCCCAATACATCCTCGTAAACTTCATCACCTGTGGGTTCGTCTTGAGCTATCGTAAGGTACTTCAATGTTGTTGATTCATCCTCATGTCCAAAACAACCAGAAACTAACGCTAAAGCTTCATCAGTAGGCTTTACGCGCAGCAACCCTCTAAATAGCGACACCCCAAACGTTGGTCGCAAGTTATGCACAGTTGCGAGCATTTTTTTTCCTGTTTTTCTCTCAACGGTTGCACGTACTTCATTCCAACGAGTGTTGATTTCTGTCAGTTTTGTAAATAGCGGTTTGCCTGACTGACTGATAAACAGGTAATCTTTATTTTCATCAATACCATCCTCTACATCAAAAAATGCATCCTCACCTTTATTTCGTTTTTCCTCACACAGCATTTTAAATTTGGCTAATCGTTTTTTATATCGGTCGCTACGAGTATATTCATACAGCATTTGCATGATGGAACTTTTAATAATTGTCCGTCTAGACTTATTACCACCATCCTTGGTTTTTGTAAGAGAGCCATACTGGCCACCAATGCCGATATACAAATTAGCCTTAGTTAAGTCAGGCTTTACTACTTGTCCTTTGTGTAAACTGGAGAATTCTTCTTTTCTCATGCCGCTGTAGCGCCCTACAAGAAACATTAAGCAATGCTCAATAGGAATAGTGGCTGACTTTAATTCACCACCTATATTCTTCACCACCCTACGGGTGTTGATAAGAATATTTTCTGCTTCCTTCCACTCATTAATTGTTAAGGGTTTAAGTTCTCGACTAGCAGAAGGTAGTGCACCACCTTCATTCTTTTTCGATTTAGAAAAGTTCAACCGCAAATCCGTTGTATGAACCTCTTTAGATTGATATGCCTTTATATTAGTGCTTCCTGCTTCGAAATGAAGAGTTATAACTTCGTGGTCGAATGGAGGATTAGGGAAGTTATAGCCATCCCTTAGATGAAACTTATAAAACTTAATAACGGCTCCCATGTATGCTGAGGCAGTTGTTCTCGCCAACCGCTTATCTGGATCCGGTTCATTCAACACTGCGTCTTTCAGCGCTTTACGATATTGATAGGTAATACGATCAGATTTTCTAACAGGGAAGTTGTCCCACGCTGGTCTAGAAAGGTCTATAAGTTCATCAAATGAATCTTCATCATAATTAGCATCCCAATTTTTTTGCATTGAGATCAAGAATGAAAAGAAGTGGATAAGCCCTTTACTGTACTGTTCTGACTCTTCTTTTTCATCATCAACATGATGAGATAAGATAAACCTATTAACCTGTTCTAGTGGTTCGTCCGAGACAAGGCGACCTTCATTATCTCTGCCAACTAGATTTAATAGGACTACTTTTTTAATGTGAACTGGATTGTGCTTTGAATATTCAACTGATAACTCCCCATGTTCGTCTACAGAGACTAAGGGCTTTCGATAGGTATACGGTTTTATCTGCGTTGATGTAATCTCGTACGAGATATTGGGCATGATAAGAACTCATTAAAGTAGTTAATATTAATAACTACTTTAATGATTATTCATAACTTGTCAAATGTGTTCGGTTACTCTTTTTCGTAAAAAGTGTTAGGGTGAAGGGTTTAAGTTCTCGACTAGCAGAAGGTAGTGCACCACCTTCATTCTTTTTCGATTTAGAAAAGTTCAACCGCAAATCCGTTGTATGAACCTCTTTAGATTGATATGCCTTTATATTAGTGCTTCCTGCTTCGAAATGAAGAGTTATAACTTCGTGGTCGAATGGAGGATTAGGGAAGTTATAGCCATCCCTTAGATGAAACTTATAAAACTTAATAACGGCTCCCATGTATGCTGAGGCAGTTGTTCTCGCCAACCGCTTATCTGGATCCGGTTCATTCAACACTGCGTCTTTCAGCGCTTTACGATATTGATAGGTAATACGATCAGATTTTCTAACAGGGAAGTTGTCCCACGCTGGTCTAGAAAGGTCTATAAGTTCATCAAATGAATCTTCATCATAATTAGCATCCCAATTTTTTTGCATTGAGATCAAGAATGAAAAGAAGTGGATAAGCCCTTTACTGTACTGTTCTGACTCTTCTTTTTCATCATCAACATGATGAGATAAGATAAACCTATTAACCTGTTCTAGTGGTTCGTCCGAGACAAGGCGACCTTCATTATCTCTGCCAACTAGATTTAATAGGACTACTTTTTTAATGTGAACTGGATTGTGCTTTGAATATTCAACTGATAACTCCCCATGTTCGTCTACAGAGACTAAGGGCTTTCGATAGGTATACGGTTTTATCTGCGTTGATGTAATCTCGTACGAGATATTGGGCATGATAAGAACTCATTAAAGTAGTTAATATTAATAACTACTTTAATGATTATTCATAACTTGTCAAATGTGTTCGGTTACTCTTTTTCGTAAAAAGTGTTAGGGTGTTCGTCCCAATCTTCATCATCAAGATCATCTGACAAATCTGCCATTGTATCTTCATGATAAGTATCCCATTTAAATTCAACGGTTTTACCATCAATAGGCGCTTCTTCAACTTCTGGCGGTAATGATTCAATAAAAGTCATAACGCCCTGACAAAGATCTTCAGTGCCAGTTCGATTAAATGCTGAAATACTGCGAACCTCACCTTCCCAGCCTAAACCTTCGATAATGCGGTCGGTAATTTCTTTAGCTTCTTCTTCAAGCAATAAATCTAACTTGTTGAAAACTAACCAACGTGGCTTTCCTGCCAACTCTGCAGAGTGAGTTTCTAGCTCACCGACAATAGTTTTTGCATTCTCTAACGGATCTGAGCCATCAACAGGTAAAACGTCAATTACGTGTAATAAGATACGACAACGTTCTAAGTGTTTTAGAAACTGTGTACCTAAACCTGCACCGTCCGCTGCTCCTTCGATCAAACCAGGAATATCAGCAATAACAAAACTACGTTGAGCGTCTAAACGTACTACACCTAAATTAGGTACTAAGGTAGTAAACGGGTAATCAGCTACTTTCGGTTTAGCGGCAGATACACTGCGAATTAAGGTTGATTTACCTGCGTTTGGCAAACCAAGTAAGCCAACATCAGCTAATAGTAATAATTCAAGCTTTAAGTTTCGAATTTCACCAGGAGTACCATCAGTTTTTTGGCGAGGAGCACGGTTAGTACTACTTTTAAAACGGCTATTGCCTAAACCATGCCAGCCCCCTTTAGCAACCAGTAACTTTTGCTCATGTTGAGTTAAGTCACCGATTTGCTCGCCTGTATCAATATCAACAGCACGAGTACCAATAGGCACTTTTAGGTATAAATCTTCAGAGCCTTTACCAGTACAGTCGCGACTACGGCCGTTTTCACCACGTTTCGCGCGATGAAATTTTTCAAAACGGTAATCGATTAATGTATTCCAGCTTTCATCAGCAATTAAATATACATCGCCGCCATCACCGCCGTCACCGCCGTTTGGGCCACCGAATTCAATGTACTTTTCTTTACGAAAACTAACTATTCCATTACCACCGTCGCCGGCTTCTACGCGAATTTCTACTTCATCTACGAATTTCATGGTGTTTTAAAACACTCCAAAATTTTATTTTCTGCTACATATTATAAATGATTTATTCAAATTAGTTTTGAACATTGTCATTTTTTATACAATTTGTAACGAATAACTATAAATTACCTGCAAAAAAAAACCCTGCGTAACAGCAGGGTTTTATAAGTTTGCGTATTACTACTCAGCAATAATGCTTACAAACTTGCGGTTTTTAGGACCTTTAACTTCAAATTGTACTTTACCATCTGATAAAGCAAATAGAGTGTGGTCTTTACCGATACCCATGTTGCTACCAGCGTGAAAACGAGTTCCACGTTGACGAACAATGATGTTACCTGCTAAAACAGCTTCGCCACCAAAACGCTTAACACCTAGGCGTTTCGCTTCTGAATCACGACCGTTACGTGTACTACCTGCAGCTTTCTTATGTGCCATTGTAAATCGCTCCTAATTAGCCGTTAATGCCAGTAATTTTCACTTCAGTGAACCATTGACGATGGCCCGCTTCTTTACGTGAATGCTTACGACGTTTAAATTTAACAATTTTAACTTTGTCAGCGCGACCTTGGTTTACAACCTCAGCCACAACTTTACCACCAGCAATGTAAGGCGCGCCTACATTGATGCTCTCGCCATCGGCGATCATTAAAACGTTTTCGAATTCTACTGCAGCACCAATTTCAAGTTCAATTTTCTCTAAACGAACTGTTTGGCCTTCAGTTACACGATGCTGTTTACCACCGCTTTGGAATACCGCGTACATAGCTACTCCGTACTGCGTCATCATCTATGGACGACGCTTAAATTTAAAATTATAGGGCGCGAATTCTACGCGAAGAAATTGGTTAGGGCAAGTATAAAAGCAATGATTTATTATTATTTTTAAATAACTAAAAACTTATTGCTGACAAAACTTCTATCACCATGAATTTCGTGTAAAATTACCTCGGAAATTACGGGTATTCTATCATTAAAGAACATTTAAGGTAACTTGTTACGCTCTATGAATATAAAAAACATCCAAGCTTTAGCTCAGCAAGACATGACCGCGGTTAACGATCTTATTTTTTCGAAGCTTCATTCCGACGTTGCGCTAATTAATCAATTAGGTGTTTATATCGTTAATGGTGGTGGTAAACGTATGCGACCACTACTAACCGTATTAGCGGCAAGAGCCATTGGTTATCAAGGTGAAGAACACCTGCAGCTTGCAGCCATCGTTGAATTTATTCATACCTCAACACTTTTACATGACGATGTTGTAGACGAATCAAATATGCGCCGTGGACGTGAAACAGCTAATGCTATGTTTGGCAATAGCGCTAGCGTATTAGTAGGCGATTTTTTATATTCTCGTTCATTTCAAATGATGAGCCAGTTGAGTAATTTAAAAATTATGGACATTTTGTCTGATGCAACCAATATTATTGCAGAAGGTGAAGTACTCCAGTTGATGAATTGTAATGATCCCGACACCACAGAAGATAGCTACATGAAAGTTATCTACTGTAAAACAGCAAAATTATTTGAAGCAGCAACCCGCCTTGCTGCTGTAATAGCAAAACAAGACGATGCAACAGAGCTTGCCATGCTGAATTACGGTAAACATTTAGGTACTGCTTTTCAGTTAGTTGACGACATTATGGATTACACCGCAGATGCTCAAGAAATGGGTAAAAATGTGGGTGACGATTTAGCTGAAGGTAAGCCAACGTTACCCTTGTTGTATGCCATGAAAAACGGCAATGAGCAACAAAGCGCTATGATTCGTGATGCTATAGAACATGGCAATGGCATGGATAACCTCAATGATATCCTCGCTGCGATGACCCAAACAGGTGCTTTAGTTTATACTCAGCAAAAAGCTGAACAAGAAGCCGACAAAGCTATAAATGCAGTTGCGATGTTACCTGAGTCAGCATATAAACAAGCATTAATTTCGCTAGCACATATTGCGGCTAATCGTAGCCACTAAACAACTCTTCTTTAAGTTTGCAGTTAGTCAATGTGCTAACTGTAAACCCTAATTTTTAAATAAGCTCTTGTTAATTACATTGAATAAACCCAATGCTTTAACTCAATACCTTAGCTCAATACCTTAGCTCAGTTCCTTAAATCAGTTTCCTTAAATCAGTTTCCAAGTACAACTCTCGGTGTAATGCCTCAATCAACTTGCTACTATACGTTAAATATTTTTCACGGGCTTTTAAATTTATGCCGACAGAACACCTGACTCACAGCCCTACTATTACCCAAGCCAACTTTGGCTGTTTAAAAAATGGCGAGAGTGCACAACTTTTCACACTAAAAAATAGCCATGGCGTTACAGTAAAAATTAGTAATTATGGTGGCATTATTGTGGCGCTTGAAACTTTAGATAAACAGGGTGATAGCGCTGATATAGTACTTGGTTACAATAACATCGAGTCTTATGAAGACGACCCGTATTATCTAGGTGCGATTATCGGTCGATATGCAGGACGAATTGATCAAGGCTTATTAACTATTCACCATAAAACTTATCAGCTCGATTTGAATAATCTCGACAACCAGCTTCATGGCGGCTTTCAAGCATTAAACAAGCAACTTTGGCTAGCAACAACTAAAAGCAATGCTGAAAATGTTAGCTTAATATTACATCACACCAGTCCTGATGGTGATAATGGTTTCCCTGGCACAGTTGATTTTAAGGTTATATACAGCCTGAACAACCAAAATGAATTAACAGTAGAATATTTTGCCCGTACCGATAAAACCACCGTTGTTAATTTAACTCAACATAGCTATTTTAATCTTGCAGGGCATAGTGCTGGTAATATTTACCAACACCAAGTTCAACTCAATGCCGAACATTTTTTACCGATGAATGAACGTATTTACCCTACGGGTGAAGTCAGAAGAGTAGAAAACAGCGCACACGATTTCAGTCGATTAAGCGCGTTAGGCAAAGCTATAAACTCCTCAGAGCAACAAATTGAAATTGCCAAAGGTTACGATAACTATTGGTTGATTAATAGCAATGCTATAAATGGTGAAACTTTTGCTGCTAGAGCATTTGAGCCAGAGTCAGGTCGACGATTAACCATGTATAGCGATCAACCCTGTTTGATTTTATACACGGCTAATTATATTGATGGCAGCCAAACGGGCAAGCAAGGGTGTGTTTATCAGCAACACTCGGCATTTTGTTTTGAACCACAAAGGCTGGCGAATATGAAAACCGCTGCTGATATTAAAAATACAATACTTAGGCCAGAACAGCCTTTTTATAGCCGAACTCGCTTTGTTTTTGACACGCTAGAAATAAATAAAGCGTCATAATCGACGCTTTATTGCTGGTATAAGAGTAGATAACCTAGATAAAACCTAACGCTAGGTTAATAATGATAACTACACAGCGTTATAATTTTAAACAAGTATAAAATCAAGATGATGAAGAAGAAACACCTAATAACAAACTAATTTCCTTTGTTATTTCATCAATACGGTTAACATCAGTTGGCGCAATAAATATAGTGTCGTCGCCAGCTAGAGTACCTAAAATTCCAGTCGACTCACCTAGGCTGTCTAACATTCTTGAAATTAATGGTGCGCCACCTATACCTGTTTTTAATATAATTTGCATATTATTGTGTTTAACACTGATCACTACAGATTGAATTGCTTGCTTCGATTTCGGCACGGCTAATTCATCAGGCAAGATATATACAACTTGGTCGCTGGCATTACGCATTTTTACAGCACCAAGCTTTGATAACAAGCGTGAAATTTTCGCTTGCGACATATTCTTAAAGCCTTGTGTATCTAGCGCATCAGCAAGTTGACTTTGTGAGCCATAGCATTGTTCTTTTAGTAATGCCTTAAACGCAAGTATTAATTCTGCTTCATTTTTTTTACGGCTTGTGGTCATTATTTAACTCAATACGAAAATTTCTGAGGTCCATTGTATAAAATAAAAAAAATTTCAGCTATTTTATTTTATCTTCAAATGTTAATTAGTTTTTTGTCTTGTTATTCAGCAACATTTTTCGCGCTGCTCAAGTAGCCCCATTGAAAGAATAAAGGGCGCATTTTTTTGTTGTGCAATAAAGTCAGCTTTGTTGGTCAAATTAAGCCACTCATGACGAATAAGGCTCTGCGCCACTGCACCTCCCAACGTAGCACCCGGCCCCAGAATAATCAACTTATCAGGGGCAAACTCTTTAATAGCCACCTCGATTGCTTTAGAAAAGTTATATGGCTCTACAACTTGAGTGTTCAGGGTGTAATTATATAATTGTTCAATATCACAACTATAGGGCTGCCACACTTGCCCTAAGCCATCAATTAGTGGAATACTTGGCGCACTAAATATGTCTGCTGACATTAAGTGCATTGCTTGCTCCGACACATTTTTAAGTAAAGGGGTATGAAATGCAGCATGATTAAATAAGCGCATTGGATAGCGGTCTTGAACTTTAGGTAATAACTCTTCTAACGCTTTCAGCCCTGCTTTATTACCACCAAAAACTAAATAACCACCTAAGTTAATCGACAGATAAACCTGACAATCACTGTGCTCGTTTATCTGCGCTAGCCACTGCATAACTTTGATTTCTAAGCTGCGGTCAATATGCCATTCTTCATCCATAATGGGATAAATCATTTGCCCGCCAATAAGCCCTTTTGTCATCATAGAGCCCATAGTGTTAATCAGTTCAATAGCTTGTTTTGGCTTTAAAGCGCCGGCAACAGCTAAGGCAATATACCACCCCATAGAGTTGCCCGTAACAGCGACAATATCAAATTCATCTTTATTAATAGCTTGGTAATCAGATAGCGCGCAGGCATAAATAAGCGCAGATGCGTTTTCACCAGCGGTATGAATACCCATGCTGTAATTTTCCATACTATCGAGTTCAGCGACTTTGATTTGACCTTGACCTGATCGAAAATCATCAATTAACGACACGATTTCAGTTTTATCGCTATGTAATCGCTGTAAATAACCCAGCTCTTCCTTATTATAAGTACCACGGCCAGGGCAAATGACCACGACTCTTTGCTTAGTTTTAGGTGCGGTAGAATTTTTATCTTGAGAACTCATTGGCAAAGCTCCTTCGCGGCAGTAATAATTTGTTCAACCGATGGCAACACTTGGTAAGCAGCAGCACCAAGTGGAATAAAACTATCGCTGGCTGTAACACGTTTTATATTGGGGCATGTAACTGTTTGTTCATTTATTAAGGTTACTAACGCTTCGCTAATTGAACCTGTTTGTCGACATTCATCTACAATAAGTACGTGCTTACAATTATTTACTTGCGCCAAAATACCGGTTTCATCAAGCGGTGCTAGCCAACGTAAATCAACAACCCGCGCATCTATGCCCTGCTCAGCTAACTTAGCTTGAGCTTGGCGTGATAAATAATTGCCATTACCGTAAGTCAGAATACATAACTCATTTCCAGTACCAGCAACCTTAACACCTAAATCTATTTCGCCATTTTCTAAGGCGGGAGGCTTATACTCAAATGTCCAAAGCCCGTCGCCTTCTTGATGTAAATCTTTTGTCATGTACATGGCTATTGGCTCTAAAAATATCACCATGCGCTGTTGCTCTTGCGCTAAACGGACACTGGCACGCATCATTTCAACTGCATCAGCGCCATTCGATGGACACGCGATGATCAAGCCTGGAATATCACGAAAAACCGCAAACGAGTTATCATTATGAAAATGCCCACCAAAGCCTTTTTGATATGCCAAACCGGCTATACGAACCACCATAGGGTTTGTAAACTGACCATTGGAGAAAAAAGGTAACGTGGCTGCTTCACCCCGAATTTGATCTTCAGCATTATGTACATACGCTAAAAATTGAATTTCAGGGATCGGCAAAAATCCGTTATGTGCTAACCCAATCGCCGCTCCTAAAATAGTTTGTTCATCAAGCAAGGTATTCACTACGCGACTTTTACCAAAGCGCTCACATAATTTTGCAGTTACGTTATACACACCGCCTTTTTTGCCAATATCTTCACCACACATCACAATATTGGGATACGCTGCCATTAAATCCATTAATGCCCAGTTGATCAACTTTGCTAAATGCTGTTTTTTGGTTAAGTTATGTTTTTCATGTTGGAAAATTTCAGCTCGATCTTTATCTGTAACTTCAATTGAACTACATGCCTTATGCACAGTTGGTATAATACTCGCCATAACCGCATCAGCACTGGTTAGTTTTTCTTTACCGGCGGCATTTTCTGCAATATCGGCAATGCGTTTTTCAGTATTTTGATAAATATCAATCATCTGCTCGGCAGTTAAAATATTATTTTCAAGCATAATACGAGCAGTATGCAGCAGTGGGTCTTGAAATTCTGTGGCGGTAATATCACTAATATCACGATAGACAAACTCGGCATCAGATCCTGCATGCCCTAATAAGCGCACGGTGCGTACATGTAAAAATACTGGTTTTCGTAATTCTCGTGCAATGTGTTCAGCTTTTTTTGCTGTGTAGTAAGTGTCTAAAATATTTAAACCATCGCAATGGAGATAGGTTATACCTACCCTATTTTGATAATTAGCCGCGACCCAACCTTCAGGCGTCGCCGTAGAAATACCAATTCCATTGTCTTCACAAATAAAAACAATAGGCATTGGGATCGACTGATATGCTGCCCAAGCAGTGCTATTAATTGCCCCTTGCGTAGTAGAATGATTCGATGAAGCATCACCAAAATTACAAATAATTATGCCATCGTTAGGGATTTCTCCTTGGTGCGCTAAACGTTTAGCTAGTGGAATGCTGTATGCTGCGCCAATGGCTTTAGGTAAATGAGATGCTATGGTACTGGTTTGCGGCGGTATAGATAATGCTTTACTGCCTAATACTTTATGGCGACCACCTGAAATAGGATCATCTTTTGAAGCGGCGAAAGACAACAACATGTCATATAAAATAGTTTGTCCTGGTACTTGCTTGCTACGCTGAATAACAAACGCGCCGCTGCGATAATGCAAAAAGGCCATGTCCGTTGCTCGAAAAGCCTTAGCATAAGCAGCATTTCCCTCATGGCCTGAACTACCAATAGTATAAAAACTTTGACCTTTTTTCTGCATTACGCGTGATTGTAAATCAAGGTGGCGACTCATCACTTGTGTTTCAAATAGGTCAATAATTTCAGCTGAGCTCAAACCAACATCACCGGGCGTTAGGGTGCAGCTTGATGTTGGCAACGTTCCTGCGCGAACAAAATTTATAAAATTTTCTTTCACCAACTGATTACGATCAGACATGATATCTCCACAGAATTTTTATTATTATGGTTTACAACTCAAAAACCTCAAAAAAGCCCAAAAAAAAGACGTATTAAATACGCCTTATTCAGTGTTTTAGTAAAATGCTTGGATGCCGGTTTGTGCTCTACCGAGTATCAATGCATGCACATCATGTGTGCCCTCATAAGTATTAACCGCTTCAAGGTTCATCATATGGCGAATAATATGAAACTCGTCAGCTATTCCATTACCGCCATGCATATCACGTGCAGTGCGAGCAATTTCTAGAGCTTTACCACATGAGTTACGCTTGATAAGAGATATTGCTTCTGGCGCTAGTTGGTTGGCATCCATTAAACGCCCGACCTGTAAACACGCCAATAATCCCGTGGTAATATCCGTTTGCATATCGGCGAGTTTTTTCTGAATTAACTGAGTTGCCGCCAAAGGACGACCAAATTGTTCTCGGTCAAGAGTGTATTGACGCGCGCCGTGCCAGCAGAACTCTGCCGCCCCTAAAGCGCCCCAAGCAATGCCATAGCGAGCTTTGTTCAAACAGCCAAATGGGCCAGATAAACCTTTAACATTTGGCAGTAAGTTTTCATTTGGCACAAAAACATTATCCATCACGATTTCGCCGGTAATAGAGGCACGTAATGAAAACTTACCTTCAATTTTTGGTGCACTTAACCCTGTCATGCCTTTTTCTAAAACAAAACCACGAATAACGCCATCAAGCTTAGCCCAAACCACAAAAATATCGGCTACCGGAGAATTGGTTATCCACATTTTGTTGCCTGTTAAGCGATAGCCGCCTTCAACCACGTTGGCATGAGTGCTCATGCTGGCAGGATCTGAGCCTGAATTTGGCTCAGTTAAACCAAAACAACCTATGTGTTCGCCACTGGCAAGTTTAGGTAAATACTTCATTCGTTGTTCTTCATTACCATAAGCATAAATAGGATGCATAACTAATGAAGATTGCACGCTCATGGCGCTTCTATAACCGCTATCAACACGCTCAACTTCACGTGCCACTAGGCCATATGTGACATAATTTACGCCAGCGCAGCCATATTTTTCAGGTAAGGTCGCCCCTAACAAACCCAGCGCCCCAAGTTCACGCATAATTTCAACATCAAACACTTCATTGCGGTTTGCCATTAAAATTCTTGGCATCAGCTTTTCTTGACAATATTGATGAGCACTATCACGGATCATTCTTTCTTCTTCAGACAGTAAAGACTCTAATAAAAGCGGATCTTGCCATTTAAACGATGGGCGATTTGCACTTGAAGCGTTAGACATAAAGCTACCTATTAACTGATTAATTTTCGTGCAAAAATAATAAGCAAATACCAGCCAAAGTTAAAACATTATTTTTCTTTAACTGATATAGTTTAAAGCTATAGCTAAACCTCAAGTCTAAGATAAATTTATGGATTTAAAATCACTTAACTACTTTATTTCAGTTTATGAACTTAAAAGCTTTAGCGCCGCAGCGAAGGCCTGCTTTATTGCTCAGCCTTCTATCTCTTCTGCAATAGCTCAATTAGAACAACAACTTAATGTACCTTTGTTTATTCGCCATGCTCGTGGTGTTACACCTTCTGAACATGGCGTTAAACTTTTTCCTCTAGCAAAAAAACTGCTTGGTCAAGCGGGTGCAATAAAAAGTGTTTTTGCTGAAAAGTCTAATAAGCAACCTTTTAATCTAGGCGTAACTCGTGGTTTAGGAGTAGAACGCATGAGCTCATTACTCAAAGATTTTACTGCTGAAAACCCTTTCGTTGAACTAACCCTTGTGCCGCACACAGACGTGGTTGATGCGCGTATTATTCTCAAAGATGAATTACATGAAAACGAAACTTACATAAATATGTGGCAAGAAGACTATTTGTTAGCGTTGCCTTTTGATCATGTATTAGCACTTAATGACACTATTTCGCTTAAGCAATTAGATGGGCTGCCTTTTATACAGCGTACACCTTGTAGTGCTTGGAACAACTTGCAAGACACCCTCGCACTAGCCGGCATTAGTCTTGACATTAGAGCCAAAATTACCACCATAGATTATGCCTTAGGCTTAATACATGCGGGTTTAGGTTGTGCTTTTTTGCCAGCTCACAATGAAATAATGCAGCGAAGCGACGTAGTATTTAGGCCTATAACGGGTTTACAGCTAACTCGCGAAATTGTGCTAGCCTTTTCTCAATCGTCGAAGACTATTAATAATTTAAAACGTTTAGCACGCAAACATGCTTATGCTCACTAGTTAACCTGCAACTCACAATGATGATAACAATTACAACTAAGTCAGCCATGTAACTAACCTGAACTCTGGATAAGCAGCACTTGCTCAATGTTCCATTTTAAGCCATTTTCTGCGTTAAAACGTCGATAAATAGCCCGCTATTCATAAACGTTTTGCCTTGGAAATGGCATAAAATGAAGCATTGATGATATCTATTCGTGATGTTCACCTGGCTATAGCATTTACTTTATTACCTAAGCTTTTGGTTCACTTGAGTTTCAAG